>Ga0194037_1001039_pt1 | contig 20816 bp, 25 predicted proteins | sample JunL306m_MetaG_FD_148653 | JGI IMG/M metagenome (GOLD analysis project Ga0194037, IMG submission 148653) | Anoxic zone freshwater microbial communities from boreal shield lake in IISD Experimental Lakes Area, Ontario, Canada - Jun2016-L304-6m | ecosystem: Environmental > Aquatic > Freshwater >...
AGGGCTTGCTGTTGCCACAGATTTGCTGGCACAAGGTGCAGCAGATTTGATTCCACATACACCTCAATAAGTAAAGCGCTCCTTAGGACAATGCAAGCTCTTCACAACAATGCAACAATGCAATAAAGCAATAAAGCAATAACAAAATGACTTATGACTGAAAAAGAAATTCAAAACTCAAAAAAACTTAAATCAATCAAGTCATTTTTACCCTTTTTAAGGCCATATAAAAAACAGCTTGCAATAGCTGCAGTAAGCCTAGTTCTTGCTGCTTCAGCAACTTTAGTGGTACCACTCTGTTTTCGGAAGATTATTGATCTGGGGTTTAGCGACATTAGTCATGAACAGATCAACCTCACTTTTATCAATCTTTTTGCAGCTGCATTTGTTCTCGCATTCGCCAGTGCATTGCGTTACTACATCGTCTCCTGGCTAGGAGAAAGGGTTACTTGTGATATTCGGAAGGCCGTCTACTCCCATATCATTGTGCAAAGTCCAGAGTTCTTTGAAACCCAGCAAAGTGGCGAGCTTCTCTCTCGGATTAATAACGATACATCAATAGTTCAGATCCTAATCGGTACAAGCATTTCTATGGCAGTGAGAAATGTATTTCTCCTGTTAGGCGGAATGACAATGATGTTTATTACTAGTATCAAATTATCTTTACTCATTCTTGTCACCCTCTTATTAACCGTAATTCCCATTATGATCATGGGCAAAAAGGTTCGGCAGCTCTCTAGAAATTCGCAAGATAAGATTGCACTTGCCTCTGCAATCGCAGGTGAAAAAATTAATGCCATTCTGACTGTTCAGTCTTTTGCAAATGAACAAAAAGAAATTAAAGCATTTAATACGTCTGTTGAGGCTTCATTTTTAGCCTCAAAAATTAGAAGTGCCGCTAGAGGAAAGCTTACTTTTGTTGCTATTCTTCTGGGGTTTACAAGCATCATCACCGTACTTTGGCTTGGCGCCTATGCGGTAATCAACCAGGAAATGTCTGGTGGCGAACTAACGCAATTCTTCTTGTACGCCGTCATTGTTGCGGGCTCTATAGCCGCTCTTTCAGAAGTCATTGGAGACGTACAAAGGGCAATCGGTGCTGGCGATCGACTTTTAGAGCTATTGAGCATTCAGTCACAAGTACAAAATCCCAAAGAACCTTTTGTTCCACCTTCATCACTAAATAGTGCCATCAACATTGACATCCAAGACCTAAGCTTTCACTATCGATCCATTCCGACAAATGCACTTATAGATATTTCCCTAAATATCCAGGCTGGAGAAAAGATTGCCATTGTGGGTCCATCGGGCTCAGGTAAAACAACCTTGTTTAAATTAATACAGCGCTTTTATGACCCTCAGTCAGGGAGCATATCCTTTGATGGCATTGATATCAAACGATATCAATTGGATGATTTAAGAAAGCTCATTGGAGTGGTGCCTCAGGATATCAGTATCTTTTCTGAAAATGCGTTTGAAAATATTCGCTATGGCAAAGAAAATGCAAGTGATGATGAAGTAATTAGAGCTTCTAAGATTGCTTTTGTGGATGAATTTATTTCTAAGCTACCTGATGGATACAGCACATTTTTAGGTGATCGGGGCGTAAGACTATCAGGTGGTCAAAGACAACGCATTGCCATAGCAAGAGCTTTGCTAAAAAATCCACCATTACTCTTATTGGATGAGGCAACTAGCTCCCTAGATGCGGAGTCAGAAAGGCTGGTACAACAAGCACTTGATGAGGCAATGAAAGGCAGAACAACCATAGTAATTGCCCATAGATTAGCAACAGTCAAAAAAGCTGACAGGATTGTTGTCATGGAGAACGGTCGTATTGTAGAGATTGGTAATCACTCTTCGCTAGTGAACAATGAAGGACTTTATTCATATTTAGCTAAACTACAATTTACTGATGCCTGAATATTGAGACCAAAGCATTATGAGGGTAGAAGTGCTAGGATAAGCCTTTATCAATACGGGGTCTGTGGGCAGTCAGTGGCGGTATGTCGTGTTAGGTGTAGCGAGCTTAAACTCACTAAATACGACAATCGGAATTAACCCCCTTTTCAAACACATTTATGGCATTACTTCCCAGTCCCTTTCGCGCTCTAGTCATTGGCTCCTCTGGAACCATTGGCGCTGGGTTTGTAGAACTACTGAAAAATAACCCCTCATGCTCGGCGCTCGTAGAAGTTCATCGCCATTCCGAATTTCCTATCGATTACCAAAACTTAGAGTCCATCAAGTCCTGTGCTGATGCACTTATACCCACTGGGCCATTTCAGCTCATTATCAATACGATTGGGGTTTTACACACCAGTAACTGGATGCCTGAAAAGAGACTAGATGATCTCAACGCTTTACAACTGGAAGATCTGATGAAGATCAATGCCATTGGTCCAGCACTAACCATTCGCCACTTTGGTCAATTACTAGATCCCAACAATAGCATCATGCTTACCCTTTCCGCTAAAGTGGGCAGTATTGAAGATAACCGCCTTGGGGGGTGGTACAGCTACCGAGCCTCTAAGGCTGCGCTAAATATGTTGATCAAAACAGCCTCTATCGAATGGGCTCGTACCAAACCCAATACCGTCTTAATTGCAATGCATCCCGGTACTGTGAACTCAAGACTTTCTAAACCATTTCGTGGCGAGCAGATTGGCAGACCTGTAAAAGATGCCGTAGCGGACATGTTTCAAGTGATTGAAAATCTGCAGAAGGAAGATACGGGGAGTTTTATTACCTACTCTGGTGAAAAATTACCCTGGTAGTAATTCAATACTGATTTAGCTTTGCGCCTTTGGCGCCTTTTTCCTACAAGCATCTGAGCAGTATTTCACTGACTCCCAATTTTTGGCCCAGGACTTTCTCCACACCATTTCTTTTTTGCAGACAACACAAATTTTGCTGGGAAGATAGCTTTTATTACCCTTAAAAGAGGTGCTCATCTCAAGCTCTATAAATCATTGAGGTGGTGTAGTAGATGCTGCGCGTGCTCTACGATCAACTGTTGATCTGCATCACTGATTCTCTTGAGATTTGCTGTCATTAACTTTGTACGGGGGCTAGATTCAAACTGACTGCGATGTTTGATTAAGAAATTCCAATACAAGGTAGTTACGGGGCAGGCGGTCTCTCCAAAACGAACATCTGGCTTATATTTACAAGAGCCGCAATAATTACTCATCCGCTTGATATAGGCCCCACTGGCAATATAGGGCTTACTCGTAAAGCGTCCACCATTTGCAAATAACGCCATACCCGCAGTGTTGGGAAGTTCGACCCACTCAATTGCATCAACATAGATTGCCAGGTACCAATCACATACTTCAGATGGCAAGACCTCTGCCAGTAGCGCAAAGTTTCCGGTGACCATCAGGCGCTGAATATGATGGGCATAGCCATACTGTAGTGTTTGGCCAATTGCATCTTTCATACAGGCCATGTTGGTTTGGCCTGTCCAATACCACTTTGGTAATGATCTTTGGTGATTGTAATAATTATCTTGAGCCATCTTGGGCATATCTAGGTAATACATGCCGCGTACAAACTCTCGCCAACCTAAAATTTGACGAATAAATCCTTCGACCGTCGAAAGATCTAAAGAGTATTTTTTCCAGGCCTCTAGAACTGCAGCAATCACTTCCCGTGGATTAAGTAACTTCAGATTCAGCGAACTCGAAAGAATGGAATGCCAACCAAATGGGGTATCAGTCCACATCGCATCCTCATAAATCCCAAAATTTCTTAAACGGTATTCCACAAAATAATCTAGAGCTTCCAGTGCTTGTGAACGGGTTACTGGCCACCGAAAATGGTCTAAGGATCCAGGATGTTTGGGGTAGGTGGCGCTAACGAACTCAAGCACCTCTTTACTCATTTGATCTGGCTCAAACACCAGAGGAGCCTCAATAATTCCAGGGCCTTTTTTGGGATAGGGCTTGCGGTTATCTTGATCATAATTCCACTGGCCACTCTCAGGATTGCCCTCAGAATCAACCAAAATATGATGGCGCTTACGCATTAAGCGATAAAAGTACTCGAGCCTTAATTCTTTTTTATCAGCTACCCATTCCGTAAATTCTTGATGAGAGCAATAAAAGTGATCGTCCTCGCGCATATCCAGTCTGAGTGATAACTCCTTTGCTAATGCTTCTATTTGTTGCTTTAAGCGCCATTCCCCTGGTTCAACACAAATCAAATCTGTAATTCCCTCTTGAATCATTTTTTCTCTTAAAGTCTCAACGATCGATAGAGGCGAGTCTTGAATGTAAGAGAGGGGGTAATGAAGCTCGGTGAGATTTTGGGCGAAGTGCCGCATAGCAGATAAAAAAAGTGCTATCTTAGCTTTGTGAGACCAGACATATTGGGCCTCCGGAATGGACTCAATCATGATGACCTGATCAGTCTTGAGATCAAAACCTTTCAGGGCAGCCCCTTTTAAATCCAACTGATCCCCCAGAATCAGCACTAATCTTTTTGGAGATTTCATTTATTTTTATACTGCGTTGGACAATACGCACGATCAACTAACTTACTTCGCAGAGCAACATGCTTAGTTGCCCTGCCAGTCACCCGCTTGCGCCATAACTCAAATGAGCCTCGCTTGAGCTCATAGCGCATTAACTGAATCACTTGTGGTTCAGATAGGCCAAAGGATTTTTCGATTGCATCAAATGGGGTGCGGTCTTCCCAGGCCATCTCAATCAGGCGAGAAATATCAGCTTCAGAAAGTGTTTTTATTGCGATTTTTGGCACCCTGCAAGTTTATGACTTATTTACTAAACTTGTACTTGATACTCATTTTTCAAAGAATCACATGATTGGAAAAATTCGCCAAAAACTGATTTCGCTTACGCCAACCCCACATCTCAAAGTGCTAGATGCGGTCTGTCCTATCTGCGACCGCCCTATTCCAGATGCCCAGAAAGATGCTCATCACCTCATACCTAAGTCTAAGGGCGGAAAAACGACAGAGTATTTACATCGAATCTGTCATCGCCAAATCCATGCCCTCTTTACTGAAACCGAACTTGCTACTCAATTTAATACTGCTATAGCCCTGCAAAAGCATCCTGAAATGCAACGATTCATTCACTGGGTTAAATCAAAGCCTAATCACTTTTATGAAAAATCGCGTAAAAGCACTCGCCTGAAAGAGAGTTAGCTAGGAATTCAAGCAAAGCAAAAGAAAACCCCCACTATTTCTAATGAGGGTTTAGTTTTCTGGCGGCCCCACCATCACTTGAGCCTGGTTCAGATATCCACTAGAGATTTCGTTCTTATAAGTTATTTCACTTTTTCTAGGGTTGAACAGAATGTAAGGTTATATTCTGTGGAAAGGGTGGCACCGCAATATTCCAACTTCCCTGCCTCATAAGTACCGGTCAAGATTCCCTTATCCGTAGAGATTGTAAAGTTCTTGCCGTTTGCCGCAAAAGTGCCTGCTAACATTAACTCAGAGCCCTCAGGTCTTTTGGTGGAGCCATTAAATACTCGACCCTTTTGTTCTAAAATTTTGATTTCAGAATGCCAAGGCTGTTGAGATAAAACTGCTGGGGCTTTCTTTAATTCTGTACCAGTCGAAGAATAAGCGCCAGAACTCGCTTTCCAAGTTCCTACAATATTTGGGGCATCAGCAGCGTAACTCGAACCTGCGAAAACAGCAAAAGATAGGCATACCATAGCAAGATTTTTCATATCACTCCTATTTAAGTTAAATAAATAAAAAAGGGCTGATGGAATAGTCATACCGTTGAAAATGTCACTCAAGCCATTAATACTGAATTATTTCTACCGTGAACCATCAGCTAAAAATATCATAATTGTTATAAATTCTATAGTCAATGGCATCAAGTATCAACGGATTTCCTCTGGCTAAAACTTTACTCAATTAGCATTATCAAAGAAAAATTAGCCTATTAATCAGTCATATAGTCATGCACGACTTCACCTAGGTCTAGAGTGAGATCCACCAAAAAATGCTTAGATGATAAAACTTCGAGGACAGGTAGTTTTGCAACATCAGCCAAAGCATGATTAAAAAGTTGAAGATCTGCAGGTGAGGTCCATGCTTCTTTGACAGTAATATTTTTAAGGTAATAACGAACTAATTCACAAATACGAGGCTCGCCATCAACGTGAGGAATAATCTTCAGCACGTAGTTCGGTTTTTTAAGAGCGGTTTCAATGTCTAGCTTATTCAGCGCGCGGTGTTTGAAACCCATCGTCATAGTGGCACACAGCACACTCCCATAATGCAACTTACCGACGATGGCCTCCCCTTCATGAACAACGCTTGGTTCAGCCTCTTTTTTAGGAAAGCCCCAAATTTCACGGCCACCAGCAATGGGCGCATCATCATTTAAGTACATGGAATGAACATATGAACCGCTCTCACCATTGAATTGCACGGGAATAACCTGCCCAGATTCGGTGTAATCCCCAAAGCCGGTTGAATCGGGCATTTTAATAAACTCAAACATCACGATTGGATCTGGAGCAATTAAAGGTTCTGGCAATACATTCGCTAATGCCACTGGATCCGTACGGTAGGTAACAATAAAATATTCTCGGTTGCGAAATTCATAAGGGCCCTTTGGATAAGAGGGATTGGTAAGCGGCATTGCGAATGCACGTTCCTTGACATTCTTAATATTCATCAATTTCTCCAGAAAAAGAAAAGCTAACTAAGGCTATAAAAAATTTCTTACTCGATAAACCATTATTGCAAATTCTTTGATATCTGGAATATTAAAGCTGTCGTTCAAAGTTATCGTGAAAGCGGGGTGGAGAGTATTTACCCATTTCATGGCTTGGATAGAAAACGGCTTAGGAATTTCTCCCTAAGTCCTTAATTTCACTAGCAGATTCACCAGGACTTAAACCTAGGCCTAACGGATTATGAGAGTAGAAGCCCTGAATGAAGCCCCACAAATACGAGCTCTTCGGGTGGTCAATACCGGTGGGTCAGAAAATGTGAAGCAAGCTTGATATTCATTGAACTGAAAAATCCATCACTTGTTGTTTATAAGGGCCCGATAGCGCTTTTTTCAATATCTTATAAATGTCGAGGTCAAATTCAGCCTCTCCAGATTCCGCTAACTCATAAAGCTCATCCTCATTGACAGCGGTGCCAAGATAGCACCATTTATCAATCACAATCATCTCCCCACCCTCTTTAATTGCGATAGGTCCAGCATAAGGCCATACCTGAACCTTAAAAAACTCTAAAGTCGTCTTTAGCTGTAAATTATGTAAGGCGACTGGGGTGAGATGCAGACAGGCTCCACCACATTGCTTTACTTGATATCCAAAACAAGATTTGCCTTCAACCCTCTTCTCTAAGCCAAGTAACGCCTCACACAGATGATGCTTTTTAGCTATAGCCTTTAAATAAGAGTGCGCCTCTCGTTTGCTATAAAACAAGCCATATAAATTATCTTGTAAACCTGGCTTCAGTTGATGGTGAGTCACTAGTAGCGGCACAAGAACTCCAGACTCATCTTCAACTAAACTCCATCCACAAAGATCTTTAGAGCGACGCAGCTTGATATTCATACTGGGCATGCGTTCTTTAATTAGCTGAGACTCTAAAATGAGGGCGCCCAACTCACCACTAGTCTCTATCCAATCAATATCTCTCACCTGCAGAGATAGCTTCATTTCTTTTCGTTGCGTTAAGGCGCCTTGAAAGTGGCCCATCACCCTACTACGCAGAGAAATACTTTTACCGATATAGAGTGGCGTTTTGTTATCCCCATAAAAGATATAGCAACCAGGTCCATCAGGAATCGAGTCTACTAATGCCTTGTCTATATTTGGAGGCAGACTAGGGTTACCAATCAGTTGATTCATTACCTCATTGAGTTTTGCTTTCCCAAATTTAGATTCACATACTCGCCAAAACTGCAGCAATAAGTCGGCATCACCTAGTGCGCGATGACGGGCGCTCACCTGAAGGTCATGAGCATGAATGATAGTGTCTAGATTATGGCGAGGCTGATCAGGAAAGAGCAGCCTTGAGAGCTTTACCGTACACAATACTTTTGGCTTGAAATCGATGCCGATTCTTTTAAAAGAAGCCTTGATAAACCCGTAATCAAATCGGGCATTGTGAGCAATGAATATTTTCCCTTCAAGCTCTTGCTTTAACTCTCTTGCAATCTGATCAAAAGAGGGTTGGTTCTCCACCATCTGCGGCGATATACCGGTAAGTCTTTGAATATTTTGCGGGATAAAAGTGTGGGGGTTGATCAACTGTTCCCATACTTGAACTTGGTTACTAGCCAGCGATTTGATGCCGATCTCTGTAATGCGATCGCGGTCAAAATGAGAGCCAGTAGTTTCGATATCGATAAAAGCTAAATCAGGATAAGAATCCTGCTTCATATCCACGAAGATAACTCTGTGACTTTAGTTTGCCGGTGAACTTTTGTTCAGATAGTCAGCAAAGCTAAAAATGGAGTTAGGTCCGCGAGGGGTGTCTTCAACCTTTTTAAATGAGGTCTTCACAACCTTTTGGGTCTCCCCTTTGGGGCTTTTTTCTTGCTTCGCCTTCACTTCAGTCTCGGCAGAAAAATAGGGCTTTCTCTCGGGAGCAGTTTGTACATCACTGAAGCGCGGAATGTAATCTTTTATAGCGGAGGCCAAAGTGACATGAGAGATGCAATTCATCATGTAAGCTTCCAGCGACTGGTAGAGATCCTTTGCGATATCGGACACTTCTACTTTTCTTTTTTTGATGCTATTCATCGCTAAAACAATATCTTTAATCGTAATCATGCGGGGATCTTTTAAAAGTTGATAACCCCCAGTGCGCCCTTTAATCCCAATCACTAGCCCTGACTCTCGGAGTGGTCGCAACAACAGTTCAATGCGACTAATCGACATTTGCAGCCTTTTGGCTATCTCTGGAACAGGGACAAGTTGGCCATTGGTCGAGTGGCTTGCAATATCGACCAGAGTATTTAGGGCTGCTTTAACTGCTTTAGTGACTTCCATAGTATTTTTGGCGTAAATGTTAGATTCCAACTAGTATGAAACTGATTCAAACTTTGTGCTGTAGCGCATTAATTAACCCTTTTTATCCCATGGTTGAAGTTATCTAGCACCCTAATGGCATGGCGCCTGAGTGATGCCTGAGTGATACCTAAGTGATACCTGAGTGATACCTGAGTGATATTTAATTATCCTAGGCAAACACGCACTTGCGCAAGCAAAGCAATCTGCTGCTCATACCTTACAAACTGGCCAAGCTCAATCCGTAAGTTGGATTGGCTAATATGAAATATTTTTGAACCCTCAATTGGTGGTTCTATTTTTGCCCATTGGGTATTAAATTCATAAACGGTTTCTTTGTAGCCAATAAATTTTTTGACTATCAGACGTTTACCCTCAATTTCAATCGTTTCACAATCTAATGCATGTCTACAGTAGATTAAAAAGCCAGTCGTTACTGCCAATAATTCAAGGGTTGTAAAAATCGGGATAACCCATACTCCAGCCAAAAAGAAGCCGGTGCCTACGGTCAGCGAGAGGCAGACTAAAACAATATAAAACTGCAGAAGCTGCTTAGGGGTCAGAGCGCAGTTTCTGCGCATTTGCCAACGTTTCATACTCATGTCGACGGCCCGAGAAAATGGGGTGCTTATTTAATCTGGTTGCGCTCTTGAGCTTTGGCCAACTGGTCTGCACTTCGTTGTTGAAAATCGACCATATTGTGATAACCCATTTGATAGCAGGGGCAATGCTTACCCAAAATCCAGCGCGCAAGCTTGATACGTAGTTTTTGAATCATTTGAATCTCCTAATATTAAGCTTCCAATGTAAACGCAAACGCGGTTTGGTGCTGGCTACAAGAAAAAACAGTGGGGGCATTTGGTTCGTATTGAGCATCAGCAAAGATGGGCCAAATCCATTACATTGAATGAATGACTAATTCCACCCCTACTGTTCGCCAAATTCCTTTATTTCCGCTGGGTACCGTTCTATTTCCAGATGGCGTGATTGCGCTGAAGATTTTCGAGGCTCGCTATCTCGACATGATTAAGCAATGCTTACGAGAAAAGACCGAATTTGGTGTTGTAAGCATTATTAAAAACCCAGATGCGATTGAAGAGGATCTGTCCCTCTCCTTCTCCAAAATTGGCACACTGGCACGAATTGAGGACTTTGACCCTATCCAGCCCGCTCTTTACATGACCAAGTCGTTTGGCACGCAGCGCTTCAAGCTAATGAATAGTAAACAAGAGCTTAATGGGCTTTGGATAGGCGAAGTTGAGCTCTTAGAAAACGACCCCCTTATCCCAATTCCTCAGGAGCATCAAAACGTTGCCGAGCTTCTAGATGAAATCATCTCAGTCATTCAAAGAGAAAATCTTTTGGGTGATGCGCCTTTTAAGAAACCATTTAAGGTCGATGATTGCGGCTGGGTTTCTAATCGCCTCGCTGAGCTCTTGCCGATCTCATTAGCTCAAAAAAATCACTTACTAGCGCAAACGAATCCTAGAATCAGACTCGATCTCATCACCGAAATCATTGATGACGACGATTTAAGAAATCTCATGATGCATTAATGCCATGTTAGATGAGCTTATTCGAAAAACGATTCGAGAAATGGTGGGGGGTAGTGGGCCTCCTATAGCGTTTTTAACTCCAAAAGGAGATAGGGGCTTATTTGGACCAGAGTCCATTGCCTGGAAAGTGCATGCTGACTTCATCTCTATGATGATTGGTGGAATTAGCTCACTAATTCTACAAGCCCTTCATCCACAAGCTTTAGCGGGAGTCTGGGATCATTCGAGTTTTAGAGAAGATCTCAAAGGTAGATTAGGGAGAACGGCATTCTTTATAGCTGCTACGACCTATGGCTCGGCAGAGATGGCTAACAATATTATTAAAAAGGTGAATCAAATCCATACCAAGATTACTGGCGTAGATGAGTTTGGTAAACCTTACTCCGCTACTGATCCCCATTTACTGGCATGGGTACATCTCACCGAAACACGTAGCTTTATGAGTGCTTTTGAAGACTATCGCAAAGAGAAAATCACTCCACAAGATAAAGACCAATACTTTTTAGAGATGGCCTCTCTTGGTAATAGGATGGGTGCTAAAGATTTGCCAATCACTTATATGGGTACGAGTGAGGCAATCAAAGGCTACATCCCAGAGCTTTATTTTGGAGAGCGTGCGCAAAGTATTTTAGATTTACTAGAAAACTTTCCAAGTAATTTGACAGCAAAGCCCTTCATTAAAGTCATTAGTCGCGCTGGTATTTTGAATCTACCCGACTGGGTCTATCCCTTGATTCATAAACCAACCCCAAGCTATCTTGAGCGCTTGGCGGTAAACACGAGTATTGATTTAATTGCAATGCCTGTACGTGAGGCCCTTAAAGATGGGGTGGCCGCCCACTCATTTCGTAGAGTTTACGGATAACAGATTGAGAAAGTCATCATGATTACGAGTTACTTCATTTCTGGCATGGTTGGCATCATGCTATTTTTCACTATCGTTGTGGCACCTACGGTTTTTAAGGTGCTTCCAATCGAATGGTCTAGCAAATACGTGAGAAACTTTTTTCCTAAATATTACGCATTCTTAGGCTTAATCACTGCCATCTGTGTTTTTACTGCGCCCGAATTGCTGAACAAAATATTGCTTGCTATCTGCGCTGTACTGTTTGCATTTACCCTCTTCTACCTCACAGGGAAAATTAATAATGCTAAAGACAATGGCAACACTAAGCAGTTCCATTGGCTTCATGGGGCTAGCGTTGTTATCAATCTTTTTCAACTCGCTGTTTTTATCTATCTCCTGGTAAAACTATCATGAATATACGAAATTGCTTTGCTCTATTAACGCTGACACTAGTAAGCTCGGGTGTTTCTTCTGCTCAGACCAATTCTAATAAGCAACTAAGTCCGAGCTACTTAGAGAGTTGCATTCAAAATCAAGTGCAGCAACATCAGAAGTTGAAAGCAATTTCTCCAGAGGATTTTCGACCTTATTGCGAGTGCACCTCAAAGCAGCTACTGAATAATCTAAATGCTGCGCAATTGGATGAGCTGAATAGCGGCAATAAAAAGCCCTCATGGCTTAAGCCAGCTGAAGACTCTGCAAGCAGGGCATGCCTTAAGCCTTCTCCTGCTACTCAGGTTTAGTCTGATCTGTACTTGGATTCTGAATTGGGGATGGGGCAGGCTTCATATTTAAGCTAGGGGCAGCCATCTTTTCACCATCCCATACTTGGCCACACCAGCACTCTCCAGCATCATTAATGATGCAAACACCAGAGCCACAGCAACGCTTATCAGGAGTCTTCATTTTTTAAACCTTCATAAACTGATGAAAAATACCGTAGGCAGCACCCGTCCACAATCCTGCCACAACCAGTATTGAAACTATGAACCCAAGTCCCCGTTTGGCAGGATTCTGCTGGTAAGCGATTGCATACCAAACTCTTGCGATCAGCCAAATCACTCCAGAATCACCAGCCCCTTTATCACCAATAAAAATGGCATAAAGCCACAATGCGGGCAAAAACATCAATACGTTTTCAATGGTATTAAGCTGGATACGATAAGCGCGCTCAAATAGCTCATGCCCCGAGATTGCAGGTGCTTTAATCTGATATTTACCTCTGGCTCTACCAACATTAAATGTTAGGCCGAACATCAGCAAGACGGTTAGTAGCGTAATGAGCGAGGTATAAAGATATGGATTCATGAATGTGACTTCTCAAGAAATTGAAATTAAGGATATTCTAGGGTTTTTATTGAACTAATGCTTGTCTCCTTAATTCGGCCCGTAATGCAAAGCTCCTTATTTGAATCCCAAGCCTCGGGCGACATACTCAATCTATTGCCCAAGCATGGATGCGCTCATTATTTATCTAAGGTATTTACTGAACTTAATTCCGCCAGCCTGATGAGCCAGCTTCAAGCCTCCCTTCTATGGGAGCCAGATGAACTCATCCTGTTTGGTAAACGGATAAGTACTCGCCGTAAAGTAGCTTGGATAGGTGATCCAGATTGCTCCTACACTTACTCTGGGGTTAAAAAGAATCCGCAGGCTTGGACGCCACTACTGAAATCTGTGAAGACTCAATTAGAGGAGCTAGCCCAATCTGAATTTAACTCTTGCCTACTGAATTTTTATCACGATGGAGCTGATGGTATGGGCTGGCACAGCGATGATGAAAAAGAACTTGATCCCGACTCCCCAATTACATCGCTCAGTCTTGGTGCACAGCGTAAGTTTGCCTTTCGTCATAAGGTAGATAAGACTACTGTTCCTCTTTATTTAGAAAGTGGCAGTGTTTTAATCATGCATAGCCCTACTCAACAGTTTTGGCAACATGCGCTATTAAAAACTAAAACAGTATCCTCGCCGCGCATGAACTTAACCTTCAGAAAAATCAAGCTTCATCATGGGTAATCACAAGCCAAAGCAAACTGTAGCCATTATTGGCGCTGGCATAGCGGGTCTTAGTTGTGCCACTCAGTTACAAGCACAAGGATTTACGGTTCAGATATTTGAAAAAAGTAGAGGTCCTAGTGGTCGCATGAGTACGCGTAATGGCGAGGACTGGTCAGCGGACCATGGGGCTCAATACTTTACCGCAAGAGATCCGCTTTTTATTAACGAACTCCACCGCTGGATCAATGCTGGAGTGGCAGCATTATGGCAGCCCCATTTGAAAGTCTATGAGGACGGCCAATGGCGTGAGAGCTCTTCACCAGAGAGCCGCTATGTAGGCACTCCCAATATGAATTCTCCTGGTAAGTATTTGGCTAAGAACTTATCTATTCACTTTAATCAAACTATTGATCATATTGCTCGTCAACATGGTCAATGGCTCATTCATAGTAAGGAAGCCGGTACTATTGAGCAGCAATTTGATTGGCTCATAGTGGCGCTTCCAGCCCCACAAGCTTTTGCTCTTACTAATTTAGTAGATAGCGCTATTAAAGGAGCAAATATTCCCGTTGATATGCTTGGGTGCTGGACAGTAATGGCTTCCTTTACAGAAAAGTCAACGATGCCTTTTGATGCTGCCTTCATCAATGGTGAGATCATCAGCTGGATAGCTAGAAACAATGCAAAACCGGGGCGCGAGGGTTTGGAGACTTGGACAATTCATGCTAACCCGCAATGGAGCCAGCAATGGATCGAGCTAGACAAAGATGAGGCCATTAAACGCATTCTGGAGTGTGCTAAAAAAATAGGCTTAGATTGTCAGAATGCGCAAATTTCAGTTCATCGCTGGCGCTATGCAAGCGGATCTCTAGATCCCAGTCCTGGAATTAAAATTGATGAAGAGATGCAGCTAGGTCTTTGTGGAGACTGGCTCCATGGCGGTAGAGTAGAAGGAGCGTGGTTAAGTGCTTATAAATTAGCACTCCAAATTCAAAATGAACAAAAGTAATCCTGATTCCCTTAATCCCTTAATACCTTAATCTCTTAATTATGACAAAAACGGATGCCTGTATAGAATTAAAAGACCTTCAGCTCCAGACGCAAATAGGAAGCTATGGGCCTGGGGCTGTCATACCGAAGCAACATCTTTTAGATTTAACGCTTTGGATTGACCAAAAACTGGTTCTCATCTCAGAGGATGTCATGGAGAATGTATTTGACTATGACCCCCTGGTAATTGAGATTGATAGACTAGCTGGCGATGGTCATTACGAAACCCAAGAAAGACTCATGACTCGAATTGTGCAAGCTTGTGCAAAATATCTCGAAATTAAATATATTGAAATTAGCTTGAGAAAATCACCTGTTCTTGCCGGTTCAGGCTCACTTGGCGTTCGCCTCGCGGTGGATCAAACCACTCTGGAAAGCATGAGAGCCAAATAAGCACTCATCGTAAGTAAGCCCTAATCAGACTTAAAGCCTCATCATAAAGTTGTCGAACTTTTTGAATCAATCTCATTTTCTAAATAGTTAAAATAACAGTCCTAGATCAGCCTGAGGGACAGATTAGCCAATTACCTGAACACCCTTCCAAAAGGCAACATATCCAGCAATGTTATTTGCGGCTGATTTTGGCTCAGGGTAATACCAAGCTGCATCTTGATTCGATTGGCCATCGACTTCTACATCAAAATAGCTCGCAGTTCCTTTCCAGGAACAAACAGTATGCTTTTCTGACTTCTTAAAAAACTGCATCTTTAAGCTTGCTGGTGGAAAGTAATGATTCCCCTCCACCACAATAGTTTCGCCTGAATCCGCCAATACCTCATCATTCCAAATAGCTTTCATCTTATCTCCCTGTAAAGAATTAGCATAAAGCAAATCCCATCTTTCTGTTGTATAAAGACTGACGACTTAAAGCGACTATTCCCCTATAAAATTCATGCAAATACCCATTACTCCACAAAATAACGTAACAATTGAGCGCCACTTTGCAGCAGAGATCGAAATTGGCCTACTAGCAAAAACCCCCTTCATTTCTCCAAAATTTTTATACGATCCTTTAGGCTCACATCTTTTTACAGCCATCACCTTGTTGCCTGAGTACTACCCAACGAATACTGAAAAACAGATTTTTATCCAGTACCGAGATCAAATTGCTGATGCGGTAGGAATCGGAGGTACCCTAATTGATCTAGGCGCTGGAAATTGCCAAAAAGCAGAATTCTTTTTTGATTCTTTAAAACCCTCACACTATCTTGCGATTGATTTTTCTGCAGAATACCTGCAAGACGCGGTAAAAAAACTAGCCAGGAAATATCCCCATATTTTCATGCAATACATTGGCATGGATTTTTCTAAGAAACTCATTATTCCCAACTCCATTCCTACTACCAACAGAACCTTCTTTTATCCCGGCTCAAGCATTGGAAATTTCATTAGTTCGGAAGCACTTGATCTTCTTAGCCAAATTAAGAGCCAAGCTACTGAGGGTGGATTATTAATTGGTGTTGATCTCATGAAAGAGGACTCAGTATTAATGGCGGCCTATGATGACCCTCTCAAAGTAACCACTGCATTTAATCTCAATATTCTGAGATCCGTTAACTCCCATCTCGGCTCTGATTTCAGGGTTGAGCAATTTCGCCATAAAGTTAAAATAAACTATGTAGAAAATAGGGTCGAGCTCTATCTAGAAGCCCTTGAGGACTTGACAGTTTCGTGGCCTGGAAATTCCAAAGTATTTAAAGCGGGTGATCTGATTCATACTGAGCATTCTCACAAGTACACTATTGAATCGATCAAGCAATTGTTGAACAATGCGGGTTTTGAAAAGACCCAAATCTGGACCGATCCAAAAGACTATTTTGCAGTGATCTATGCTCAATAAAACCCTATACCCATCATCTTCAGCAGATGCATTACGGGAGCAATTTCGTCTATCCCGAAAGTACTCCAAAGATCTCATTCTGAATGTGAGCGCGGAAGATTGTCAAGCGCAATCCATGGAGGATGCTAGTCCTACTAAATGGCATTTGGCACATGTCACTTGGTTTTATGAGGTAATGGTTCTCAAGCCTTTTGAAGAAAACTTTACGTATTGGAACTCAGAATTTGCTGTTTTATTTAATAGCTATTACAACGGAATTGGGGATAAACATCCTCGTAGTAAAAGAGGGCTCTTAACCCGCCCCTCCCTAGAAGAAGTGCTTGAGTGGCGTGAAAATATTGAAGACCGAGTTTTAGCACTCCTCAACAAAAATCCTTCTACAGAACTGCTGTGCTTAATACAGCTTGGAATAAATCATGAGCAACAGCATCAAGAGCTACTCTTAACAGATATTCAGCATCTTTTCTCTAACAACCCACTCTTTCCTGCCTACTACTCTCAAAGTAAGCAGCCAACATTCACTATGAAGCCGTTTCAATGGCTTCCTGGTATTGATGGTTTAGTAAATATCGGTCATGAGGGCGATAGTTTTCATTTCGATAATGAAGGCCCTCAACATTCGGCCCTCAATCAGGTTCACTCAATTGGTAATCGACTGGTGAGCAATTCAGAGTGGCTTCAGTTCATTGCTGATGGTGGTTATCAAAATTTTCAATGGTGGCTAGATGCAGGCTGGGCATGGCTGCAGGCAGAAAAGATTTCTGCTCCCTTGTACTGGGGTAAAGATACTCAAAGTAATATTCTCCACTTTTCGCTTCATGGCAATTCTTCACTTGATCTGCAGGCGCCAGTATCAAATATCAGCTATTTTGAAGCGGATGCTTTTGCACGCTGGGCCAGTCAAAATCTCTCCGAGCTTGCTGGCGCTCGTCTTCCAACTGAGTTTGAGTGGGAGGCTTTTGCCAAATCGAATACCGAAGCCAGCGATGATCTCTTTGGTAGAGTCTGGCAATGGACAAGTAGTAACTACACTCCGTATCCTGGCTATCGACCCTGGAGTGGTATCGCAGGTGAATACAATGGCAAGTTCATGGTCAATCAAATGGTACTCAGAGGGAGCTCTGCTTATACGCCTGAGGGGCATTCCAGGATAACGTATCGTAATTTTTTTCCAACCCATGCACGGTGGCAAATGACTGGCTTAAGGCTTGCTAAAGATGGCATTTGATTTTGATACCCCCACCAATCGACTAGAAACAGACTCTATTCGCTGGGATAGTTTTAATAGCAAAGCGGTACTGCCCTTATGGGTGGCTGATATGGACTTTAAATCACCCCCCTGCGTCATAGAGGCTCTAAACAATCGAGTCCAACAGGGTATTTATGGTTATACCCATAGCCCCCATCAAATGAACTCGATGATTGCAGGCTACCTACAAGAACAATACCAATGGCAGGTAGATCCAGAGTGGATTGTGATTCTGCCTAGCGTGGTTTCTGGTCTCTATACAGCAGTCCAGCAACTTACCGAGAGTGATGAAAGTGTTTTAATTCCGAATCCAATCTACCATCATTTACGTCTTGCCTGTACTAGCGCAAATAGGTTATTTCAAGAAATGCCACTTGAGCTAAAGGATGGGCGTTGGGTTTTGCCAAGTGATCAATTACCGGATCTGATTAGCAATAAGACGAAGCTAGCCTTATTTTGCAATCCCCAAAATCCGGGCTCTACAGTATTTACTAGAGAAGAGTTAACAGAATTTGGCTCTTTCTGTGTACAGAATAATTTGTGGATTTGCTCTGATGAAATCCATGCAGGTCTTGTTCTGGATAAGGATCAAAAGCATATCCCCTTGGCCAGCATCAGCAAAGCAGTTTCCGAGAAAACTGTTACCTTGATGTCTTTGAATAAAACCTTCAACTTCCCTGGAATCGGCCTAGCTTGGGCAGTAGCAGAAAACCCAGTCTTACGTAAGGCCATTCAGGTTGGCCTTCATCAAACTATTGCTCTGCCCTCTTTATTGGCCTACACCGCAACAATGGCAGCAATTAAAGAAGGTGAACCTTGGCGCCAAGAGTTAATTAAATACTTGAGCGGCAATCGAGATTTGATTTACCAAAAGATTAACAGCATCAAAGGATTAAGCATCAGCAAAATGGAAGGAAGCTATCTAGCCTGGATTGATTGCACGACTCTCAAACACCAAAATCCCTACCAACTTTTCCTAGAGAATGGTCTAGCTACCTCTCCTGGTAGCCAATTCAATCGAGAGCAATTTGTAAGACTGAACTTTGGTACACAGAGAGCCAAACTTAATCAAGCTCTTAATATTATTGAGTATTGCGCAAGCCTTTGACGGTGATAATCCACAAGTAAGTCATTAAACTACGGTAAGGCTTTTATCTCTGCTGAGGTTTTTTAGCAAACCTCACCGAAATTACTTACACACTTTGTGGCATCTAAGGACTACTTATCATAGTCGCTGGCAAATTGATGGTTGGTATCCCGATGATGCGCTTCATCATTACGGACAGCAATCACAACATCTCTAAGGGTTGCATCGGATTCCAGCTTCCAGTAGTCAATGGCAATCTTTGGGGCAGGAACATTAGCGATACGTCCCTCATCAATTTCTTTGAGATATTCAGTATAAGAATAGACTGCCTCCTCTTCAAAATAGCCAACTATACGATGGGCCGTTCTTGGAAAAAATACGTAAATAATAAAAAAGAAATTCCAGAAAATCGCCTGCGTAATCAGGACAAGGTAACGCTCGAATATATTGGGCTTAGCAATCTCGATGAAAGTCATTAAATGCATTCTTTCATTCTCAGCCTCTGCTAAAAGCGTACGAATCTTTGGTCCATAGCCAGTCCTCATGGAGCGCAGGCTTGTTAAATGAGTCCACATTCCTGCAACCATTCCAGGTACTCCTGCGACGGTTTCTAGAACCACAGCTCGGTGCCCATAGCGTTTCTTAAAAAAGGTATCAGCAAAAAAGCGCATGCCTTTGGTGAAAAAGAGCGCAATTCGATCAGAAAATTGATTGGGTGTGTAGTGGACGGGCTGGTTCATATAAATACTTTAATTGATTCTTTGATTTTATGCCCGCAGGGGAATTAGACCCCCTTAATTTACCTATTAGGATGGGATTCTTACCCCACTCGCAGTAATGTAATTTTGATTAAGTAGGCTCGCCGTTGAAGATGCATAGAGAATGCCGACACACCGAGGGGCAGAGAAAGAAAAACGACTGAGGAATTTCTCCCTAAGCTGTTGATTTCAATGGTACGCCACTAGGACTTAAGCGTGGAACTAAAGAATGATGAGCACAGATGTCCAAAACGCCCGCTCTATTACTTAGGACGCATGACTGCTAGAGAATAATTTCGTAATACATTAAGCGCGTTAGTAGATGTCTGGATGAGATTATTGAAAGAATGCATCTCAGCCCCTTAGATGACTTATCTTTATTGATGCTTATGAGCTGAAGTCACTAGCTTTTCTGTATAGGCTATAGCAACTGCTGAAAGTACAAAGGTAATGTGGATGAGGGTTTGCCACATGAGCGTTTTTTCATCATAGGATGCCGCATTGATGAAAGTCTTAAGCAAATGGATAGATGAAATACCAATGATAGCGGTGGCCAGCTTTACTTTGAGTACACCTGCATTTACATGAGATAACCACTCGGGCTGATCGGGATGATTCTCTAATTCCAAACGAGAGACAAATGTTTCCCATCCGCCAACAATGACCATCACTAGCAGGTTAGAGATCATCACCACATCGATTAATCCTAAGACCACCAGCATGAGCGCGGTTTCAGTCATACTCTTATCCGCCATCATGCTAACCAGATGGACGAGCTCTAACCAAAATTGCCAAACATATACCCCTTGGGCAACAATCAGACCAATATAGAGGGGTGCCTGCAACCAGCGGGACATAAAAATCCAACGCGGCAAGGGGCGTAATTTTCTATCTAGGAAGGTTTGTTTATCTTCAGTCATGCTCTTATATTAACGAGATTTACGACATTTTTCTGAGATATAAATACGCATTAACTATAGGGGATTTATGGCACAGCTAACAATTACCCCTACCAAGGAATGAGGAATCCGCAATTTCCTTAATTATTGTTCGTTAAGTAGATCAGCATATTGACGCCATCTGTAGGCCTGCCAAAGACGATACATCCCTCGAAGGGACTATCTCCTTAGACAGCAAGCAGATTTTGAACCTCACAGTTACCCTGAAATATGACAACTTGATTACAAGTTATTTAATGTCGTTTAAAAATCATTAACAGCACTGACCCCGCATTAAAAGACTCTAGATCTGACACATTTCTTTTGTATGATTGCCATATAAATTGCAAGGAAAATATGACACGTTACTTCGTCTGGCAATTATCCATAGTACTTAGCGTCTATTTTGGCTACTTACTTATTCTAGATGGTTCCATAGTTAAAATTTGGCTTGCATTTTTTG
>Ga0194037_1001040_pt1 | contig 20784 bp, 19 predicted proteins | sample JunL306m_MetaG_FD_148653 | JGI IMG/M metagenome (GOLD analysis project Ga0194037, IMG submission 148653) | Anoxic zone freshwater microbial communities from boreal shield lake in IISD Experimental Lakes Area, Ontario, Canada - Jun2016-L304-6m | ecosystem: Environmental > Aquatic > Freshwater >...
GGAATGATCCCCAAAATAGACAACGCGTATGAAGCCCTTGAAAATGGTGTACAATCTGTCATCATTGGAAAGGCTGAAAAAATGAATGAATTAATTAATGGTACTTCAGGTACCACAATCACAAAATAATGTCACAATTACCTACTATATATAATACAAATACAAGCGTCTTACAAAAAGACGCCATCGATTTATTAAAAAAATTAATCGCAATACCTTCTTTTAGTAAAGAAGAAGATAAAACAGCTTTCACCATCACTCAATTTTTTGCAGCTAGAAATATTAAAGTAAATACCATTAAAAATAATATTTGGGCAGCTAATTTACATTTCGATGCGAATAAGCCTTCTATATTATTGAATTCACACCACGATACCGTAAAGCCTAATAAAGGCTATACCAATGAGCCTTTTAGCCCTATTGAAAAGGAAGGTAAATTATTCGGACTAGGTGCTAATGATGCAGGCGGTTGTTTGGTAAGTTTAATAGCCTGCTTTTTACATTTTTATGCTATGCCTAATTTAGGGTGCAATATAATTTTTGTAGCATCTGCTGAAGAAGAAATATCTGGCCATGATGGTATTGAATTGGTCATTCCTCAATTACCTAAAATAGATTTTGGAATAGTAGGTGAGCCTACCAAGATGGAAATGGCTATTGCAGAAAGAGGCTTATTAGTTTTAGATGTTCTTGCCACAGGCAAGGCGGGTCATGCGGCTAGAGAGGAAGGAGAGAATGCACTGTATAAAATACTAGCAGATATTGAATGGTTTAAAAATTATCAGTTTGAAAAAGTATCCGATTTATTAGGCAAGGTAAAAATGAGCGTTACAGTAATAGAAACCGATAATAAACAACATAATGTAGTACCTTCTACTTGTAAAATGGTAGTAGATGTTCGTGTGAATGAACTTTATAGTTTTGAAGAGGTTTTAAAAACTATTCAAGAAAATGTAAAGGGGGAAGTAAAGCCAAGAAGTTTAAGAATGCGCTCCACTAGTATTGGCCTTGATCATGTATTAGTGAAAGCAGGCAAGGATTTAGGTAAGGGCTATTATGGTTCTGTCACTACATCTGATAAAGCATTAATGCCTTTTCCTAGTTTAAAAATGGGTCCTGGCGATTCTGCTAGATCTCATACAGCCGATGAATTTATTTATATAAAAGAAATAGAAGAAGGAATTGTTGATTATATTCAATTACTTGAAAAAATAGTTTAACCATGAGTAAGCTTTGGCAAAAAAACAAAAAGGTATCAGACTTGGTAGAAAAATTTACTATCGGTAATGACCAGGCCATGGATATGTATTTGGCTAGTTATGATGTGCTAGGTTCTATTGCGCATACTACAATGCTTGCTGAAGTGGGCTTATTAACTGCAGCTGAACAAACATCTATTAAAAAAGCCTTAGTAGCTATTTATGAAAAAATACAAGCAGGCAATTTTTCTTTAGATCCAGGAGTAGAAGACATTCACTCTCAAGTAGAAATATTATTAACAGCCTCTTTAGGTGATGCAGGTAAAAAAATTCATAGTGCTAGAAGTAGAAATGATCAGGTTTTAGTTGACATTAAATTATTTTTACGCGCTGAATTAATGAATGTAACGGCCTCTGTGCAGGCTTTATTTAAAACCTTACAAGAAAAAAGTGAAGCCCATAAAAATGATTTATTACCAGGCTATACGCATTTGCAATTAGCCATGCCTTCTTCCTTTGGTTTATGGTTAGGTGCTTATGCAGAAAGTTTAGTAGATGATATCACTGTATTACAAGCTGCTTATAAGGTAGTGAATAAAAATCCATTGGGATCGGCTGCGGGTTATGGTTCTTCTTTTCCTATTAATAGAACGAGAACCACTGAATTATTGGGTTTTGAATCTTTGAACTACAATGTAGTGTATGCACAAATGGGCAGAGGTAAGGCAGAAAGAATCACAGCTATGGCGCTTGCCAATATTGCCGATACATTGTCTAAATTAAGTATGGACGCTTGTTTGTTCATGAATCAAAATTTTGGTTTCATTCAATTCCCAGAAGAGTTAACCACTGGTTCAAGCATCATGCCGCATAAAAAAAATCCAGATGTATTTGAATTAATAAGATCTTATTGCAATAGAATAAAAGCCTTACCCAATGAAATAATGATGATGACTACCAATTTGCCTTCTGGTTATCATCGCGATTTACAATTATTAAAAGAGCATTTATTTCCCGCTTTTGCTCAATTAAATAATTGTATTGAAATGGCTTCTTTAATGATACAAAACATGGAAGTCAAAAAGAATATATTGGAAGACACCAAATACCAATACTTATTTAGTGTGGAGGAAGTGAACAAACTAGTTTTAACGGGTATGCCTTTTAGAGATGCCTATAAGCAAGTGGGAGCGGCCATTGAATCGGGTAAATTTACCTATTCTACTGAATTAGCGCATACCCATGAAGGCAGTATGGGGAATTTAGGTACTGCTATTATAGCCGAGAAAATGAGTTCGGTAGTGGCTGAAATGGGTTTTCAGAAAGTAGAACAAAGAATTGCTGAATTATTGAATATCTAATGTATTTTTGCCCCCGCATCTTCCATTAAAAATAGAATCATGAAAAAACAAATTTTAGTCTTGGCCGCATTTTCTTTCATGCAATTGGCGCAAGCACAAACAAATCCAAAGCCAGCTAGTCCTCCAGCCACTGTTAAAGCAGTACCAGTGAAAGCATTGAAAGTAGGAAATGCTAAATTAAGCATGAGCGTGACACCCCCTTTAACCATTAAAAATGTTAAAGACAGTGCCTCTTATGCATTGGGTTATAGAATTGCCCAAAGTTTGAATGGGCAAGGCTTACAAAAAATTAATCTTGCTGTTTTCAATAAAGGATTATTAGCAGGATTCGAAGGAAAGTCTATTATTATAGATAGTATATTAGATAATTGTATAAAAACATATCAAGAAACAATGAGTGCAGAAAAATCAGCCGCTAACAAGTTAGCAGGACAAGAATTTTTAGTAAAAAATGCTAAAAAACCAGGTGTCGTTAGTTTACCTAACGGTATTCAGTATGAAATTTTAGTAGCAGGAAAAGATACTGCGAAGCCTACTTTAAGAGACAAAGTTAAATGTCATTACCATGGCACTTTAATAGACGGAACTGTATTTGATAGTTCTGTTCAAAGAGGAGAGCCTATTAGCTTCCCTTTAAACGGTGTGATTAAAGGATGGCAAGAGTCCTTACCACTAATGACTGTAGGAAGTAAGTGGAGATTATTTATCCCTTCAGAATTAGCCTATGGCGATCGTCAAGCGGGTCCTATGATTGGACCAGGTTCTACTTTAATTTTTGAAGTAGAATTATTAGGCATCGAATAAGCTTTAATACAATTTTTGATAATAGGGACTTAATAGTAAATCATCTACTCATTAAGTCCCTATTTATAATTAAGATAAATATGCATCCTATGAAAAAATATCTAGCGGCCTTCGTTTTCTCTGCAGTTTTGTTTGCTTGTTCTCCGAACAATGTAACTATTGACTCCTCTGTTGTAAAAATGATGGACAGTGCAGGTGTGGTAGGTAGTTTTGCTTTATTAGAAAATGGAACGGGTAAGTTTACCATTGCTAATTTATCTCATTATAAAGACTCTGCTTCTTCTCCTTTAAGTAGTTTCTTCATTCTACCTACCTTAATTGCATTAGACAAGGGCATTATCAATCATAACCAAGCAACTTGGGTATCAATGGACTCCACTGCCTATTATCAAAACATTATTACACAAATAGGAAGGCAAGAGATATTAAAAAATATTGACTCCATTCATTATGGTAAAGGAGTGGTAAGTGCCAACTTGAATGAATTTTGGAAAGATGGTTCTTTAAAAATTACAGCAGATGAGCAATTAGGGTTCATTAAAAAACTTTTCTTCAAAGATTTACCTTTTCAAAAACGCTCTCAAGAAATTTTTAAAAAAATGATGGTAAAAGAAGAGAATAGCAATTATACATTATCTTATCTTCCTGCCACCGATTCGCTTACGAATAATACATGGGTGCTAGGCTATGAGGAAGAAAATACACATATTTACTTCTTTGTTTTACATACAACGGGTAAAACGGCTGCCGCCAGTAACAATTCGGTAATATTGTTAAAGAAGATACTCTTACAGCAAGGTTTTCTACAAGGCCTTCGTTAATATTTTAGGCTTTACTTCAATTAAATAATTATCTTTACCGTAGTTAATTATGGAACAGTATTGCAACTCTATTACATCTTATAATCGTTTAATTACCCGCGAAGTAAAAGTGGGCAACCTCATTATTGGGGGAGGACATCCTATTAGGGTGCAAACCATGACCACTACCGATACATTAGATACTGAAAAAACAGTTGCTCAAGTAATTCGTTGTATTGAAGCTGGCGCAGAATTAGTTAGAATTACAGCCCCTAGTAAAACGGAGGCAGAAAATTTAGCGGCTATTAAAGCTTCACTCCGCGCGCAAGGATATACTACTCCTATTGTTGCCGATATTCATTTCACCCCTAATGCTGCAGAAATTGCTGCCACTATTATTGAAAAAGTAAGAGTGAATCCGGGTAATTATGTAGACAAGAAAAAATTTGAACAAATTGAGTATACGGATGAGGAATATCTAGAAGAGATTGAACGTATTAGAGAAAGATTCACCCCCTTAGTACTTATTTGTAAGGAACATGGAACGGCCATGCGTATAGGAACCAATCATGGTTCATTAAGTGATCGTATCATGAGTAGGTATGGCGATACTGCTATTGGTATGGTGGAAAGTGCCATGGAATTTTTGCGTATTGCAAGAAGCTTGGACTACCATCAGATTATTTTAAGTATGAAATCGAGTAATCCGCAAGTAATGGTACAAGCGTACCGCTTACTCATTCAGCAAATGCAAAATGAATTCAATGAATGCTATCCTTTGCATTTAGGTGTTACGGAAGCAGGTGATGGGGAAGATGGTCGTATTAAAAGTGCAGTAGGTATTGGCACTTTATTAGAAGATGGCATTGGAGATACCATTAGAGTAAGTTTAACCGAGGATCCGGAATTAGAAATTCCTGTTTGTAAGGATTTAGTAAAAAGATATCCTGGTAATAGAGTCAAAGGCGCTGATATGATTCCGACTATTACTCATTTACCTTATAGCCCCTTCGAATATAAAAGAAGAGAAACGATTCAAGTAAGCACCATCGGATCTAAGTCGGTGCCGGTGGTAATTGCTAATTATAAAAATAAAACAGCATTATTACCTGAGCATTTAAATGCTATTGGTTATATATACGATGAAGCCATTGATAAATGGACCATTACAGACGCTGCTGCCGATTTTATTTATAGCCCTAATGAATTATTGTCTTTTGATTTGCCAGGCACTTTGCGTGTCATAACATCTCCTGCGCTTTGGGAGACTGCTACAGATACAAATAAGTATTTACCCTTATTTAATTTTAAAACTTATTTCCAATCGACCCATAAAAGTGATAGCATCAATTTTGTGGAAGTAGATTGTTATGGAAGTAAAAATGGTATTAGAGATGAACAATTAGTTTCTATATCAAAGGATCCAACCGTAGTATTTTGTTTAAGTAGTACTTTATCACATGCCATGCCAGCGGTTAGAAGAATGATGATGCGCATGATGGAATTAAAAATTCAATCTCCAGTAATTTTAGTAACAGATAGTGCTTGGCAAAGCACAGACGAGCACTTAATACATTTTGCCACTGAAGCTGGAGCGCTTTTATTAGATGGTTTTGGAGATGGAATTTGTATTGGCTTGCAAGGCAAACAAGTGGAAATAGCCTCTAATGAGAATGAAGCAGGCGCTGAGTCAGGTAAGGTTTCTGGTAGAAATTATTTTACGAATCATTCGGTAGAACAGTTTTTAAATTCAACGGCTTTTGGTATTTTACAAGCGACACGCACTAGAATTTCTAAAACAGAATATATATCTTGTCCAAGCTGTGGTAGAACCTTGTTTGAATTACAAGAAACCACTGCTAAAATTAGAGCGGTGACCAGTCATTTAAAAGGCTTAAAAATTGCCATCATGGGCTGTATTGTCAATGGTCCTGGAGAAATGGCCGATGCCGATTTTGGTTATGTGGGAAGTGGAGTGGGCAAGATAACCTTATACAAAGGAAAAGAAGTGATGAAGCGAAATATTGATAGTGCAGTGGCAGTGGACGAACTCATACTTCTTTTAAAAGAGCATGATGCCTGGGTAGATCCAGCATAATGTGTATACTTAATGATTGATCATGTATTTAATTATTTACTTTTTTGTTTATTTAATTTCACTACTACCTTGGAGGCTGCTTTATTTTATAAGTGATATTGTTGCATTTTTATTGCAACATGTTTTCAAATATCGCGGGAAAGTGGTGCAACAAAATTTAGCTATTGCTTTTGCTCAAAAAACGGCAAAAGAAAGACAGCAAATTGCTAATGATTTTTATCAGCAGTTCACCGATTCTTTTATTGAAACCTTTAAACTTATTTCCATTTCTGATAAAAATTTTGAAAAAAGGTTTACCTCTAATGTAGAAGTCTTAAATAAATTATATGCCAGCGGTCAATCGGTTCAAATAATGGCGGGTCATTTTTTTAATTGGGAATTTGCCAATTGGGGTGTAGCTAAATATGGAAACTATCCATTCATTGCAGTGTATATGCCTTTGAGCAACCCTCATTTTAATAAAATTATTTTAAAATTAAGAATGCGCTATGGTAGCATCATGATTGCTGCTACTAATTTCAAATCTCAGTTTCATAAGTATGCTAGTCAAGGCGCCTATGCAATGGCTTTAGCTGCAGATCAAAACCCCGGTAATCCTTTGTCGGCTTATTGGGTGCCGTTTTTTGGCAGGCTCACCCCATTTGTAAATGGACCAGAGAAGGGGGCGCTCTTAAATAATACAGCCCAAGTATTTGTACATTTTTACCGCGTCAAAAGAGGGTATTATCATTCTGAATATGAAGTCATGACCACTTCGCCTAATTATTTCAAAGACGGGCAACTAACTGCTTTATATGTAAAAATATTGGAGGAGAAAATTAAAGCAAGACCTGCTAATTATTTATGGAGTCATAGAAGATGGAGATATGAATACGATGCGAAGAAGCATGAAAAATTAGTAGTGCATTAGCTTACTATAATTACTTTAGCTAGTTCACTGAGTACACTTTAATTAGCTAAGGGCTAAATTTCAATTAGTTGAGTAAAATATCGTCATCACTAGGAGGCTTTGTTTTAGTTATTTCAAAACTAAATTTCTCTTTTAAAGTTTGGACAGCCTCCCAGCCACCTAGAACCACTCTTATATTATGTATGCCTTGTTTTTTTAAAAGACTTGCAGCTAATGTACTATTGTCGCCATTCTCCGTAAGAATATAAATATTAAAATGCTCGTCTAATTCAGACATAGATCCTGGGTCGCCCATATCTGCTAAGGGTAAAGAGACTGAATTTTTTATATGGCTTTTATCAAAATCAGCCTCTGTTCTACAATCTAATACCATTAAAAATTCATCAAATGGAATGTCCATGGCTAGCTCGTCCACTTCTACATCTATGACTAAATCATATCTTTTACCTGAACTGGCCCAAGTGGTAAAGCCTCCTTTTAAATAACCCTTAATGCCTGTAAACTCTGCCTTCGTAAAATAGGCCATTGTTTCTGCTGCAATATCTTCTTCCAAAATAAAAACAAGAGGGCTATTCTTTCTAATGATGTCCATGGCAATGGCATATTTTGCAGTAGCAGGTGTAATATGTATTGCATTAGGAATATAACCTTCCATAAATTGTGCAATCGGTCTTGCATCAATAATTAAGGTAGATTCATCTTCGATGATTTCAAGAAATTGTGCTAAGGATAAGGACATACTATCCAACTAATTGTTCTACAAATTTATTTATTTGCTCTAAGCGTGCATAATCAACTGCATAGTAAATAAATTTTCCTTCACGAATAGTAGTAACAATACTAGCTCTTCTAAGAATAGCTAAATGTTGAGAAGCTACAGATTGCTCTAATCTTAATTTTACATAAATTTCTGTAACGGTAACTTTTTTATGTTCGTCGATTAATTTTACAATTTGTTGACGAAGCTTATGGTTTAAAGCACGCAAAATCATGGCGGCTTTTTTGCTGTGTAGTAAATCTACTTTTAATGGACTTGTACCATTCGCTAATTGGAGCTGTGGTAATGACTGATTCATGTTCGTTTATTTTGGGGGTTAAATACTAGTACAAAACTACAATTAAATTTTAAAAATATAATTAATATTTTAATATGTAAAATGTTAAAGGCTTAGGTTTTGTGTATGAAATACGACAACTACTTAGATATTCTTCTACAAACTAAGTTTAAAACCGCTCATCACATTTTCAAGCTAAAAATATTATATAAACGAGCTATTTTTTAAAGAAAAAATCTTTCAAATAAGAGGGACTACTATAAGCGGTGTCTTCAAATTTCCCCGCTTCAAAGGCTGCTTCCCCTAACTGAATGCTATCCAATATATTATAAGACTCCTCTACAAAAATGATGGTTGGATCTTGTAATAATGTCTTGGCCTTGGTGGCAGCCGAGCCTATGCAAAGCGTAGGATGCTTAACTATTAAACTAGAGAGATAGTCTGTATTAATTTCTAAAGCCTGCTCTGGTAAAACTGTTTTTAACTCAGTATCATATATAGCGCCGAATACTTCCATTCTTTTGGCATCTATCATGGCAAATATTTGCGCCCTGCCTTTTTTATCTTCCAGCCAAGTATGCTTAGACGCAGCATTTGCTAAAAGGGCAAGGGTAGACAGACCAATGATTGGTTTATTCAAAGCATAAGCAATGCCTTTGGCACTAGAAAGGCCCACCCTTAAGCCGGTATAAGAGCCTGGCCCCATGGTAACTACAATAGCATCCATGTTTTCTAAGGAAAGCTTTGTTTGGCTTACTAAGTCTTGAACAGCTACTTGTAAAAAGGAGGCATGTGTTTGAAATACTTCATTTTCCTTAATGGCTACTAAGACCCCATTTTGACTGAATGCCACCATGGCTTTTTCGCCAGCTGTATCTATATGTAGTAAGGTTGCCAATTTCTTTAAAATGTTTTACAAAAATAGGTGGTGAATTGCTAGAAAAACAAGAAATTGCAATCTTAATTCAATTATATGTCAAAACAAATCATTCAAACAAGTAAAGTGCCTACACCCATTGGCCCTTATAGTCAAGCAGTCATTGCTAATGGCTTTTTATTTGCTAGTGGTCAGGTAGCTTTTAATCCTGCAACGGGCGAATTAGTCTTAACCGATATTCAAGCTGAAACAAGACAGGTGATGGAAAATATTAAAGCTATTTTAGAAGAAGCGAAATTAAGTTTTGCCAATGTAGTGAAAACCAGCATCTTTTTAAGTGATATGCAATTGTTTGCGCAAGTAAATGAAGTATATGGCAGTTATTTTACTGCTGATTTTCCAGCGCGTGAAACAGTGGCAGTAAAAACTTTACCACGTAATGTAAATATAGAAATAAGCATTACTGCTGTTATTTCTTTGTAATAAACTGATAACTTGTTTTCAGTACCCAATTTTGATGGGGCTTCAGTAATTGAAGCCCTATTTTATTATTAAAACAATTGGGAATACCAGTTAAGTTTTCAATGGCAATACTTTTTCTATCAGAAGGTGTATATAGTTGTAAATAAGGGTAGTTCAAGATTGGCTGTACTATTAATTGGTAGTCTTCGTTTTCAAGTATACAAGTATTTGCAGTAGCATCTACTAAGTAACAATTATCTAAATGAAGGGATTCAATTTTTCTGCTGCTTTCAAATTCATTTTCATCCAATATTTTTCCAGTAGGCAGTAAGCCTTCATCGTACTGTATTTTACCCTTCGCTTTTAATGTTATAAAAGCGTCATTAATTGTTTCTCCGAAACTAAAATAAGGATGCCATCCATCCATCATAGGAATGGTTGACTCACTTAGATTAGTGATAATGGTGTCCACCGTCACTACATTATTTTTATGCAAATGCCATTTAATAAGTATAGTATAAGCAAAAGGGAAGCCTTTGTCTGTTGCTTCGTAACGGTATTGTAAATTTACAGAGGCGCCTTCTGCATTGGTTTCGCTGGATTGAATGGTAAATACTGCATCATAGAGTATGCCATGCAATGCATGCTTTTCATGGTAAAATTTTTCAATGGTATAAACCCTGTCTTCTAATGTATACTGACCATTTTCAAGCCTGCAAGAAAAGGGGCTCATCTTTCCTCCTCTAAAGCCGTTGTTTTCAAAATCTCCCCATCCCTTGGAGAAGTCATTGCCTGCCACTAACTGTAAAGGCTTTGACTGGGCCATAACCTGCCAGCTATTTAATAAGGCTCCCTTGGTAACAATCTCCGCCACTGTATTTGAACTTGTATCTATTAAACGAATAAGTTCAAAATGGCTAAGGGGGGCAGTTTGAATTTCAAAAGACATAAGAAATGGTTTGAGTGGAAAATTAAAACTATTCTATTAACTTTGGATAGTAATAAATAAAATATGTATAAAACTTTATTTTTCGCTTGCTTGCTTATTTCTTTAACCAGTCTGGGTCAAAAAGGGAACAAGTATGATAGTACTGTTAAAATGGGTAAGGCAGGATATCGTATTACTTGTATGAATAGAAACCTAGATCGTAATACCTTAAATATTAGACCCATTGGTTTTAAATCAGAAGTAAGAGAGGCCAATCTTGAATTAAGAGGAAGAGTTGTGTCTACCGAAATAGATGATTTAAACAATGATGGATTTCCAGATATCATCATATTTGTAATGGATGCGAATGATAAGTTGAGTCTTTTTAGTGTGGCATCAAGAGAGAATGAAAGAATAGAACCTATTTATTTTCCAGATATTACCAATGATATGCAATTGAGCAAGGGCTATAGAGGAAAGGATGAATACAAATTAGTAGAAGGTGTTTTATTTAGAAAGTTTCCCATTTTTGAATCAGATACTACTAATAAAAAGCCTACCAATAAAGTAAGACAAATTATGTATCGAGTAGTGCAAGGTGATCAAGGCACTTGGAGATTTAAGTCTTTCAAAACTTTTGAAATGGTAGCAGACTAATTTACTGCCCTTTAGTAATTACTATTTTCCCTACCGTTTTCTCATTGCCCATATCATCTCTTACAAATACAAGGTAAATACCTGTGGCTACTTTATTACCTGTAAGTGATTTTCCATTCCAAATAGCCTGTCCACCTAATGCGCGTGTTTCAAATACTAAGCTTCCACTAATATCTGTAATTTTTACTAATGCATTTTCTACTAGTCCCCTAAAAGCAATGGGGCCATTATAAGTAGGAGGGACAGGGTTAGGAAAGATTTGAATTTCATTTTGAGTCGTAGACCCTTCTGTCGCAAAGCCTCTATAACTTACCATTTCATTCGCTGTATTAAAAAACACATCTCCATACTGAGGCTCTATTAGAATTTGTATAATAGTATCGTTAGGTAGTGGGCTATTATTTTTGGTAAAATGTTCAATGATAGCAGTTCCATCGGCAGTTAAAAGCCATGCTCCATTTTGCGTGCCTACCCATTTTCTATTTGCACCATCTACTGCAATACAATTCACCGATTCTCTTTGTAATAATAAACCTAAAAACCCGTTGGTGTTTTTTATAGTAGGTAGATAAGCATCGCAAACCTCTTTGCTAATATCTCCACAATTAAAAATGCCAATACCATTATCGGTGCCCACCCAAATAGATCCTGCATTATCCAAAGCCACGCTTAATACATTATTGCTAGGTAAATTTCCACTTGACTTTGAAGTATTTAATTGTTTCCAACTAGCCGTATTAAAATATTTATTCGATTGATATACATATAGACCTTGATTGGCTGGTCCTGGAATCCAGGCTTGCCCTTGTTGGTTCACCACCATTTTCTTTAATCCATTTTTTAAATAATTGATGGGTAGAGAAGTAGATGTCCATTTATTGTCTTGTTTTTGAGCTAGTCCTTGTCCATCTTGTAAAGCCCATAAAATACCATCTGTTGAAAATTGTATTTGAGTAAAATTTCCTGAAACTGTATTGGGGCTAATACTTTCAATAGTATTTGCATTTATATTGTAATGCAGAAGCGTATTTGCCGACGAGAACCACCAGCTAGCATCTGCAGGGTCAATACTGGCACTAGCAATTACTGGCAAGTTGGTGCCTGCAAGCTTTGTATAATTTTTCCAACCAGTTTCATTATAAGCGCTAAAGCCTGCTGCCTTGTCTCCAAAAGGAGCTAATAGCAAATTACTATTTACAAAACCAGTGCCTCTTATTTTTTCACTAGGGCCTCCTAGGTCAATAAAATGCGCTTCCGTATTTTTTACAAGTAAACCATTGAGACTATCGGCAATATAAATATTGGTATTATCTATCACTACATCCAAAGGTGCTGCTAATAAAGTTTTATCTATTAGCGTGGTTACAGTGCTCGTGGTATTTAGGTTTATTAAATAGCCGCTTTTACCATCGGATGCAGTAAGATAAAGCCCATCCTTATTGGCTAATACATTATTTATAGTACCTATGCTTTGCTGATAAATAGAACTGCGCTGAGGTAACTGATAAATATTTTTATTACTTATGGCATATATAATATTGTTATAGCTAGTTAATTTTTTACAATCTGCATATCCATTTATTTTTTTCCACTGGCTGCTAGTAATATAATTATTTTTTAAAGCCGTACTAAACAAACCTTCTTCTGTGATGGCGTATAAACTATCGCTGGTATTAATGGTTTGATAAGTAACTAGTGCTTGCCTAGTATTATTAGCAAACCAAGTATCCTTAATTTCATGTTTGATTAAGTCAATAACCACAATACCAAAATTAGTAGATAAGAAAGCCCATGAACCTAGTACCTGAATGGCGTTTATTTTTTTATTGGGATATAGATTGGATAAATAAATATCGGTAATGGAAAAAATTTCATCTCCTTTGACTATATCAATATTGCTATTATTATAGGCAATCACTAATTGTGATGCTGCCTCATCCCAGGCGATGGCTGCTATGTCAATTTCATGCAGGCCTGTGGACTTGCCTAAAAAATTGATATTATTTTTTGCATCAATACTAAATACTTGATTAGTAGTAGCGCCATAGAGCAGATCTCCTTTTACTAAATGCTGTACAGATTTATTATTGTAATGCTCTCTCCAGCTTCCAAGGGGCGCTACTTTATTTTGAGCGCTGACTTGATGGTACGAAATGGAAATAAGTAGCCATAAAAAACATTTTTTAATTATGTTTTTAATTAAGTGAGGCATAAAGGGCTTCTTGAATTTTAGCTCTTAGATTCGACTCGCTAAAAGCTTTATTGTCTCTCGTTGGGTAAACTCTATTGGATAGAAAAATAAATAATAATTGTTTCTCCGGATCGGCCCAAACACAAGTACCCGTAAATCCAGTATGGCCAAAAGTACTAGGGGAAGCGCTTAGGCAAGGATAGGGGTCTTTGGCAGTGGTATTATTTTTTTCTGGCTTATCAAATCCTAAACCACGACGACTATTATCGGTATTGTATGCTGTAAATAAATCAACAGTGCTTGCCTTAAAATAAGGAACACCTTCCCATGCGCCTTTATTTAAAAGCATTAAGTATAATTTAGCTAAATCGGTTGCATTACTAAATAAACCTGCATGACCCGCAATACCGCCCATGACGGAGGCGCCTTCATCATGCACTGCACCTTTAATTAATTCATGTCTGTAATAATTATCCAATTCGGAGGCGGCAATATTTTGAAGCGTTGTTTTTTGTAAAGGTAAAAATCCGGTAGAAGCCATACCTAGGGGAGCATAAAATTGTTGAGTAGCATATTCATGTAAATTCATTCCAGTTACTTGCTCCACAATCATACCTAAGAATATAAAATCGTTGTCGCTATAAACATATTTTCCAGGGGTGGTTACAGGGCTTCTTAAAATTTTATTTTTAATAGTATCCGACCAGCTGTCTAATAAATATTTAGTAGGGGTGATCATTTTATGATGTGCTTTATCGGGTACATCAGTAATAAGACCATCCAAATAGCTTCCAGTAGGGGTAAGTAATGCTTCGTAAAATTTAATATAGGGGTAGAGACCTGCTTGGTGTAATAATAAATCTTTCAAAGTAATTTTTGCTTTTTCATTCCCTACTACCCAAGGTAAATAATCGCCAATGGTTTTATTAATATCTACCTTGCCTTGCTCAACTAATTTCATAATAGAAACAGTGGTAGCACTTACTTTGGTAACAGAAGCTAAATCGTAATAAGTATCTAAGGTTACGGGCGCTGAGCCTTCCCCTGCAGTGTATCCATATCCTTTATTGAAAATAATTTTATTATTCTTTGCCACTAATATTTGACAGCCCGGAAAAGCTTTTTTATCAATAGCCTCTTCTACCATCTTGTCAATAAAAGATAAATTCGGCAGAGCGGCCGGCGTTGCAATAGATGTATTTGATTCCATCACATGACTACCTGTACCATAAGGCATGTCTTCACTCACTGTTACAGGCAGCTCACCTGTGGCTTGTATTTTTCCTTCTATCCAATGAACTGCTGCTTCTTGTGTGAAAGCATTGTCCTCGTAAGCAAATAAAATATTTTGAATTTTGTTAAAATCACCAACTGCATAGGGGTTACCAAATATTAAATGAAACCAACTAGCAGGATGCGGTTCATTTAAAAATTGAATAAAGGGCAAAGGAATTTCAAAATGATTAGCCGGTTTACGATTATAATTATGTAAACCCACCATTACCTGATCAAAACCAGTAACTGATTTTTTTACTGTTTCAATTGCTGCACTATCCTTTGGGTTGATATAAAATATTTGAAAACCATAGTTTTCTGTAAGTGCCTTGGTTAATAAATTAGGCTGACTAAGATTCAAGGCAATATAGGCTGTCTTTTTTTGAAGATTAATACCTGCATGGGCGCTAGGTTTTACAAAACTAAGTGACTGTGCTGCCATCTGTGATTTTAACGCCGCTACCGATTTATTTAAATCTGCAATAATATTGGTGGTATCAATAGCTTGAAAATTACTTAGCCCATATTTATATTTAGCGGCTAATATTTTTTTAACTCTTTGATCAATATCTTTTTTAGTGATGCGCTTTTCTTTAATCGCTAATTTAATTTTTTCAATAGACTCTCCAATATCGCCAGGTAAACAAAGCATATCATTCCCTGCAAGTATAGCTTGCACATTGGCTTCACCTCTAGGAAAATAATTACTAATGGCTTTCATATCTAATGCATCAGTAACTGTAATGCCTTTAAAACCTAAATCTTTTTTAAGTAAATCATTAATGGCTTTTGAAGATAAAGAAGTAGCATACTTGGGCCTATTGTCAATAGCAGGTACCGACAAATGTCCCACCATCACCGATCCAATACCTGCGTCAATCAAGGCTTTGAAAGGGGCCAGTTCCATTTCGGTTAATTGCTCCATGCTTTTATTAATCACAGGAATATCCAAATGAGAATCTACCGATACATCACCATGGCCTGGAAAATGTTTAGCAGTGGCCATAATGCCATTGTCTTGCATACCTTTCATATAAGCAATACCATGTTGAATGACTCTTAATTTATTTTGACCAAAACTTCTTTCGTTAATAACAGGGTTGCTTGAATTATTATTAATATCAATATCTGGTGCATAATTCACTTGTATACCTAATCTTTTACATTGTGCTGCTACAGCCGCGCCCATTTGATATACTAAATTATCAGAGGCAATCGCGCCTAAAGAAAGTTGTCTTGGAAACATTTCAACACTATCTAAACGCATACCCACGCCCCATTCGGCGTCCATGGTAATAAGTAGTGGTGTTTTAGCAATAGATTGATAATAGTTGGTTTGCAATGCTTCTCTTACAGGGCCTCCTTGAAAAAAACATAAACCACCTACATTGTATTTTTTAATAAGCTCTGTTAGGGTGTCTAATTTTTTAGCATCCCAATTGCTATGCGCTCTTATTACCATTAATTGTGCAATCTTTTCATCTAATGACAAATGCTTAAATTGATTTTGTATCCATTTTTTTTCTGCCTTGCTTTGAGAAAAGCCCTGGCTTAGAAAAAATAAGCTTAAGGTAATAAGGAGTATAATTTTTTTCATGCGTAATTTTTTTTGCTATAGTTTTTTTATGGCTATTGGCGGTATTGCAATTTAAGGATAAAAAAAAACTTACCCTAGGTTAGGTAAGCTTTTTATATAAGTTAGTGGAGGGTAAGTCAAAGGCCTATGCCTTTTCTTCTTCTTCGTCTGCCTCAGGCAAAGTAGGTTCTACCTTATGCTTTTGCAATTGCGCAAACCATTTTATCATTTTCTTCATATCACTCGCATACACTCTTGTGAAGTCCATATTAGGGAAAGTCTTTTTAAAATAAGCTTCAACCGATTTGGGTTCTTTCTCATTAGGTAAGGCTTCCTTAGATTTACCCATGGCAATAAATACTTCCGCTAAAAAAACGTTTTCGCGGGTCGTAAATACCTCAATACTCTCTAAATGTGAGAACTGATGAGCTCTAGAGCTAATGAATTGAGTAGTATCATTTTCTAGTGATTTAGCTATCGCGCCATCGCTTTTGCTGGTCAATAATTCAAATAAACCTGATAGGCCAGAAACGGCGATTAGTTTGCTGTATTCCATAAATTCGGTGTAGTTTTTTTACGGGCGCAAATTACTGAAAAACACCCAATTTTCGTTTTTTAAACTACCTTTGTTTATCAATAAAACTAAAGGGTATGCCAGGTTTTGAAATGTTTGGAGCAGAAGAAAAAAAAGAAGTGAATGAGGTCCTAGAGACCGGTATTCTAATGCGTTATGGTTTCGATGGTCCAAGAAAAGGGATCTGGAAATCAAAAGAGCTAGAACAGGCTATTTGTAGCCGTTTTGGAACGCAGTATGCTCAATTAACTTCCAGTGGTACTGCAGCTTTAACCACTGCGATGGCCTCATTGGGTATTGGCGCTGGTGATGAGGTAATTATGCCTGCTTTCACTTTTGTAGCCAGTTTTGAAGCAGTTTTAAGTGTAGGTGCTGTGCCTATTTTAGTAGATATTGATAGCTCACTTACTTTAGACCCAGCAGCAGTTGAAGCGGCAATTACCCCTAAAACAAAATGTATTATGCCCGTGCATATGTGCGGAAGTATGGCCGATTTAGATGCCTTAAAGGCCATCTGCGATAAACATCAATTAATATTATTGGAAGATGCTTGCCAAAGCATTGGAGGCACTTATAAAGGAAAAGCATTAGGTACTATTGGACATGCAGGTACTTTTTCCTTTGATTTTGTAAAAACAATTACCTGTGGTGAAGGAGGTGTGGTGATGACGAATAGTAAAGAAGTGTATACCAAGGCCGATGCTTACACCGATCATGGACATGATCATGCAGGCGTAGATAGAGGAGCAGACTTGCATCCTTTCTTAGGTTATAATTTTAGAATTAGTGAATTACATGCAGCAGTAGGACTTGCACAAATAAGAAAATTAGATCAGTTTTTAACGATTCAAAAAAAGAACAATCAAATTTTAAAATCTTATATAGAGAAAGTACCTGGTATTGCATTTAGAACCATACCCGACCCTGCAGGAGATAGTGGCAGTTTTTTAACTTGGTTTTTACCTTCACATGCAGCCACTGAAAAAGTAATTGAGGCCATGAAGCAGGCTAATATATTAGCTGGAAATTTTTATTGGTATGCCAACAACTGGCATTATATTAAAAAGTGGGCACATCTTAAAAATGTGCAAAGCCTTTCTGCCTTAAATGAAGCGCAGCAAAAAGCTTTAGCTGCATTAAGTACAAAGTCTTTTGAAAAAAGCGATGCCATCATGAGTAGATGTATTTCCACAGCCATTAGTTTATTATGGACGGAAGAGCAAGTGCATGAAAAAGGAGCTGCATTTTTAAGCGTGATAGAAAAAGCAATTTCTTAAAGCAGCGATTATGTCATTAGGTCAATCTTTGCAGCAAAGACAATTACAACGATTGTCGCCACAGCAAATACAACTAATGAAGTTGTTACAAATTCCTACTGCCCAAATTGAGCAAAGAGTGAAAGAAGAGTTGGAAGAAAATCCAGCCTTAGAAATGAATGCAGATTTATTAGAAGGCGATATGGAAAAATCGGTGGAAGAAATGCCTGACGATTTATTACAAAGTAGTGCAGAGGAAGAGGAAGCTATTCCGGTGGATGAATTTGAAATGAGTAATGAAGAATTAAGTGATTATAGTTTTGATGATGAAGGAGATGTAGCTGATTATAAAACTAAGGACGATTATTATCCTGAACTAGATAATGATAAAGTCATTCCCATTAGAGCAGAACAGAGTTTACATGAATTATTGATGGATCAATTGAGTATGTTGGCCTTAGGAGATCATGATTATAAAATTGCCGAACAAATAGTTGGCAGTTTAGATGATGACGGTTATTTGAGAAGAGCCCTACAGTCCATTGCCGATGACTTGGCTTTTAAACAAAGTATGTGGGTGGAAGAAAAAGAAATAGAAGCCTTATTATTGAAAGTGCAGCAGTTTGACCCGCCTGGTATTGGTGCTAGAAATTTACAAGAGTGCTTGCTTATTCAGTTAAAAAGAAAGCAAGCAGAACTGAGAGAAGAAGCCATGCAAGATCCAGCAGCTGATGAAATAAGGAAGTTAGCTATTGCAGTCATTGAAAAACATTTCGAAGAATTTACGCGCAAGCATTACGATAAAATTCAAAAAAGTTTGCATTTAGAGGAAGGGCAAATGAAAGAAGTGCTTCATCAAATTATTTCTTTAAATCCTAAGCCTGGTGCAGAGACGGGACATATGAGTGAGGCCGATAAGTATATTATACCAGACTTTACAGTGCTTATTAATAATGGCCATTTAGAATTAACCTTGAATAGCCGTAATGCGCCACCCTTGGTGATTAGCGACGATTACAAATTAATGTTGAAGGAATACGAACATAGCAATAAGCAAGATAAATCTCAGAAAGAAGCCGTATTTTTTATCAAACAAAAAATTGATGCTGCTAAATGGTTTATTGAAATGATTCAGCAAAGGCAGCAAACTTTATTACATACGATGAAGTCTATTTTAATACATCAAGAAGCTTTCTTTTTATCGGGAGATACCACTAAGTTAAAGCCAATGATATTAAAAGATATTGCAGAAAAAACTTCTTTAGATGTTTCCACAGTAAGTAGGGTAGCCAATAGTAAGTATGTACAAACAGAGTTTGGCACTTTCTTATTAAAATATTTTTTTAGTGAATCATTGACCACCGATTCTGGAGAAGAAGTAAGCACCAAAGAGGTAAAAGCTATACTAGAAGAACTATTAGAGTCAGAAGACAAGCATAAGCCTTTCAGTGACGATGAGTTAACAGAGCAGTTGCAAGAAAAAGGCTATAATATTGCTAGAAGAACTGTGGCTAAGTATAGAGAACAATTAAATGTACCGGTGGCTAGATTACGTAAAGAATTGTAGTTAAAAAACAGATTAATGGAAAACCAACAACCGAAACTTTTAAAAATATTGGCTCATCTAGTGTCTTTCATACTACATCCTTTATTTATTCCCACTTATTTTTTTCTTTATTTAATGCAGGTAGTGCCATTTGAGTTTGCGAGTATCACCGACTGGCAATTAAAGCTAAAATTATTTAGCGTGTTTTGGTTGACTGCTTTTTTTCCAGCTTTTGCGGTTTTCTTATTATGGAGATTAAAATTTACCGATAGCATTTTCTTAAAAACACAGAAAGATAGAATTATTCCCTATGTAATTGTGATGTTTTTTTATTGGTGGATGTATTATTTAAGTAGAAACTTCACCGATCAGCCTTTAGCATTAAAATATTTTTACTTTGGTATTTTCATAGCAAGCGCCATTGGACTTACTGCCAATCATTTTATAAAAGTGAGTTTACATGCGATGGGTGTGAGCGGTTTATTAACAGCGGTTCTATTAGTAAGTTTTTATTATCCTATTAATAATTTACCCTGGGTGCTGCTTTCCGTATGCATTGCAGGCTTGGTTTGGAGCGCTAGAATGATAGTAAGTGATCATACGAATAAAGAGCTAGTGCTGGGTTTTGCCATAGGAATGGGCACCCAACTTGCTGGGTTTTTATGGGTGAGTTAATTTAAAAATAAACACTATGACTTGGCATCAATTAGGAAAGAACATTGTAAAGTATAAACTAGCTGCCCTTGGCTTTTTAGCAGTTGCTACTTTAGTGATGGGGTATTTTGCCATTCAAGTAAAGTTGAGTTATGAATTTCCAAGGCTATTCCTGAAGACAATCCAAAATTTGTTATTTATAAAGAATTTGTAAAAAAGTTTGGGGTAGATGGTACTACGATGGTTATTGGGTTTCAGACAGATTCATTTTTTACCACGCGTATCTTTAATCAAGTTGCCGAATTACAAAAACAAATAAAAACTATCCCTGGTGTGACCGAAGTAGTAAGTGTACCCAGCGCCTATACTATTGTTAAAGACAGTTTGGCTAGTAAATTTACTGCGCGTAAAATTTTTAATACAACTTATACTTCAGACAGCGCACTTGCAATAGATAGGGCTGTTTTAGAGGGGCTGCCTTTTTATAAAAATTTAATGTATAACCCAAGTAGCCATGCCTATATAATGGCTATTAGTTTTCTACCCGATTCCATTAATAGC
>Ga0194037_1001041_pt1 | contig 20772 bp, 14 predicted proteins | sample JunL306m_MetaG_FD_148653 | JGI IMG/M metagenome (GOLD analysis project Ga0194037, IMG submission 148653) | Anoxic zone freshwater microbial communities from boreal shield lake in IISD Experimental Lakes Area, Ontario, Canada - Jun2016-L304-6m | ecosystem: Environmental > Aquatic > Freshwater >...
AAAAGAACAAGGCGTAAGAGAGAGGAGACAAGTTTTCAAGCAATTTATTAACAGTCCCGTAATACATGCCTACATTAAAGGATATACGTGTACGAATCAAAGGGGTAAAGTCTACACAGCAGGTCACTAAAGCAATGAAGATGGTGGCCGCTGCAAAGCTGAGAAGGGCTCAGGAACGGGCCGTCATGGCTCGCCCCTATGCTGCGAAGCTGAAGGATATGCTTGGTTCACTCTCCGTCAAGGTAGATACTTCAGTCAACCCCCTGCTTTCAGGTCGTTCAGAGGTTAACAAGGTTCTTGTGATTCTGGTCACCGCCGACAGAGGTTTGTGCGGAGCGTTTAATACCAATGCCGTAAAGCTTGCGCATAAACTCATTCATGAGGATTATGCTGATCTTCACAGCAAGGGTGGGGTCAGCCTCATCTGTGCCGGTTCCCGAGGCTTTGATTTTTTCAGAAAAAGAGAATACAAAATCGTCAAGGGCTACTCCGCTGTTTTCCAGAACCTTGCTTTCAGTACAGCCAAAGAGATTGCCGATACGGCCTCGGGCATGTACCTGCGCGGCGAGGTTGACAAGGTGGTGGTCGTCTACAATGAATTCAAGTCGGTGCTTGCCCCGCACCTGAGAGATGAAGTGATACTCCCCATTGCTCCCGAAACATCCGGCAAAGAGAGCAGCAGTGATTACATCTACGAGCCATCTCCATCCGCAATTATCGACGTTCTGGTGCCCAAGCATCTCAATACACAGATATGGAGAATGATGCTTGAATCGAATGCCGCAGAGCAGGCGGCCCGCATGTCGGCGATGGATTCGGCAACTGAAAATGCCAAGGAGCTCTTGCGCACACTCAACATCAGTTATAACCGTGCAAGGCAGGCTGCGATTACTACTGAACTCAGTGAAATCGTTTCAGGCGCTGATGCGTTGACAAGCTGACAGCACTGTTGATGTTCCTTTTCACGTAAAGCGCCTGCAAGGGCGCTTTTTTTTGTACACTCATTACGACAAGGGGAGTTACTGTTATGCAAACTCATTCAGGAAATGAATTATATTGCCAACTGAAAACTCATTGTACAGTCTCTTTTCATCTTTCATAGTAAGGCATGGGCGCAAGCATGAAGATATACAAGTTTGGAGGTACTTCTCTGGGAACAGCCGGGCGGATTAAAAAAGTCGCAGATATTCTTGCCAGCGCATTACAAAAAGACAAGATTGTTGTCGTTGTTTCGGCCATTCACCGTGTCACCGATCTATTGCTTGATTCCGCCACAAAAGCGTGCAGCGGAGAGAGCAGTTACCGAGCGACCCTTGATGAACTTGATCACCTGCACCTCTCCATAGCCGGCGAGCTGTTTTCCGGTAAGCTTCTCGATGAAGTCAGTGCTGCGATACGCGCGGATCTTTCAGACCTCAACAATATTGTGCAGGGCGTTTTTTTACTCAGAGAGCTTTCCGAAAAAAGTCTTGCGCTGGTCATGAGTTTCGGCGAACGTCTCTCCGCCCGCATTGTCAGTTCATACTTGCAAGAGCGGAAGATGGTATCATTCTCCCTTGATGCCCGCGAACTGATTGTTACCGATGCCAATTATGCCGATGCGAGGATCGACATGCACGCATCCGAACTTCAGATCAGAAAACGTCTTGCCTCCTTTGAAGGAGTCCCGGTAGTGACCGGATTTATTGCAGCGGCACCGGATGGAACGGTCACGACACTTGGCCGGGGCGGCTCCGATTATACCGCATCGATTCTCGGGGCAGCGCTCAGCGTTTCAGAAATCTGGATCTGGACCGATGTTGACGGCTTTTTCAGTGCGGATCCAAAACGGGTTCGCGATGCACGAATTTTACCCTATATCAGTTACTCCGAAGCGATGGAGCTCTCCCATGCCGGTGCCAGAGTGCTCCATCCGCTTGCCGTTCAGCCAGCCATGAAAGCAGGCATTCCCCTCTTGATCAAAAATTCCTTCAACCCCTCAGCGAAAGGTACACGCATAGAAAAAGCCACCCCTCCGGAAATAAGTCGACCACTACCGGTAACAGGTCTCTCGTCCATCAACAACGTTGTCCTTCTGAACATGTCCGGGAGCGGCATGGTGGGTGTTCCAGGTATTGCATCTCGTCTCTTCAGTTGCCTTGCCCGGCACAGGATTAACATCATCTTTATATCGCAAGCCTCATCAGAGCAGTCGATTACCCTTGCCATCAACCCTTCACAGTCCGCAAAAGCAAAAAATATACTGGAAGAGGAGTTCATCGCAGAGATTGGATCACGTCAGATAGACCCTCTCCTCATTCGCCGAAACATGGCCATGATCGCCGTGGTTGGCAATAATATGTCGGGCCACCCCGGTGTCTCAGCCCAGTTGTTTGAAACGCTCGGTAAAAATGGCATTAATGTCATTGCTGTTGCACAGGGTGCCAATGAAATGAATATTTCTCTGGTCATCGAGAGCCATGATGAGGATAAGGCTCTCAACTGCATACATGAATCATTTTTTCTGTCGCAGCGCAAGGTGCATCTGTTTATTGCCGGCACCGGCACGATCGCCAAAAGCCTGATCAGCCAGATCAGTGCTCATCGGCTCAATCTTCAGCAGGATAATGACCTTGATGTGGTGGTCTGCGGGATGGCCAACACGTGCAAGATTGCACTGGATGATCACGGTATTGACCTCCAGAACTGGCAGACATTGCTTGTCCCGAGAGTAGAACACCCTGGTATTGAAGGCTACCTTCAGCTCATCAGGGAGAGAAACCTGCACAACACCATTTTTGTAGACTGTACAGCCAGCGCAAAGGTTGCAGAAATATATCCCGACCTGCTGCTGGCAAATATTTCAGTGGTCACGGCAAACAAGCTTGGTATGGCAGGACCCTGGCCACTCTACAGAAGGATAAGGGAGGCCCAGCGGAAAAGTAATGCCCGTTTTCTCTATGAAACCAATGTAGGCGCGGGGTTGCCGATCATCAACACCCTGCATGATCTCAAGAACAGCGGAGACAAGATTCTTTCTATCGAGGGCGTTCTTTCCGGTACCCTGAGCTTTATTTTCAATGAACTGCGCAAAGGCGGCAAGTTCAGCGACATAGTCCGTCGAGCCCGGGAGGCAGGGTACACCGAACCCGATCCGCGAGATGATCTTTCGGGGGCTGATTTTGCCCGAAAGTTCCTGATTCTTGGCCGCGAACTCGGCTTTACGCTTGAGTACGGCGATGTCGTTTGCGAGAGTCTGGTGCCCCCGGAGTATCAAGGCGAGATGGCGGTTCCCGAGTTTCTTGACCGCCTCTCAAGCGTTGACGTGTGGTACAGCGAGACGGCAGAAAAGGCCGCTTCTGAAGGGATGACTATTGCCTATGCCGGTGAGATCACGGAAGGAAAAGCAACCATCGGCGTTAAACGGGTACCTCTCGCCAGTCCGATTGCTGGCCTCAGCGGATCGGAAAATATGGTGGTCTTTACGACAGAGCGCTACCGGGTAACTCCTCTTGTGGTTCGGGGTCCCGGCGCAGGCGCAGAGGTGACAGCAGGCGGTGTTTTTGCCGATATTCTTCGTATTGCAAGTTATCTGATTTAAATAAAATAGTTTATGCGTGCAGAAATTGTTTCGGTTGGCGACGAACTGCTCAAGGGAGCGCGGGTAAACACCAATGCAGCATTTATCTCCGCTGCTCTTGCCGGTATAGGAATTGCGGTTGGACGAGTTGTAGCCTGCTCTGACCGTGAAAAGGAGATGGTTTCAGTGTTTACCGAATCCCTTCAGCGGTCTGACCTTGTTCTGGTTACCGGTGGTCTCGGGCCTACCAGAGATGACCGGACAAAAAAAGCAGCCCAGCAGCTTCTTGGCAGAGGGACGGAGCTTAATCAGGAGGCATACCAAAACCTTGCAGTTCGGATACAAAAATATGGACTGGAGATGTCGCCGTCACTCCGCGATCAGGCGATGGTGATAGAGGGTTCCCAGGTTATTCCAAATACACGGGGGAGTGCTGCGGGGATGATTATTTCCTGTGGAGAGCAGTTTCAGAACCACTCACTGGTGCTGATGCCCGGTGTGCCCTCCGAAATGAAAGCCATGATGGAACTGACGGTTCTTCCTTATTTTGCGTCACTTTCAAAGACAGTTATCCGTCATACCCCCATAAAAACACTTGGTATCGGTGAATCAAGGATTGCTGAGATGATTGTTGACGTTGAGGATTGCCTGCCAGAGGGAACGACTTTGGCCTATCTTCCCCATACGGCAGGCGTCAACCTGATGATCAGTACCATCGGGCGTGACAGAGATGAGGTTGATCGTGATAATCGTAACGTTGTTGATGCCATTGTGCTGAAGGCCGACAAGTATATCTTTGCGATTAGCGAAGTGACACTTGAAGAGACAATTCTCGGAATGCTCGCCTCCAGAGGATTAACTGTTGCGGTTGCCGAATCCTGTACCGGCGGTCTTCTTGCAAGCCGGTTGACCGATGTGCCCGGTTCATCATCATATTTCCTCCAGGGGTTTGTGGTGTACAGCAACCAGGCAAAACACAAAACACTCGGCGTGCCGGAAGAGACAGTCGCCATGTTCGGAGCGGTGAGCGAAGAGGTTGCCCGGGCCATGGCAACCGGATGCCTTGAAAAAAGCGGTGCCGATTTTGCCGTTGCGACAACGGGAATTGCCGGGCCTTCCGGAGGATCTCCTGAAAAACCAGTAGGGACACTCTGTCTGGCGATTGCCCAAAAAAACTCAGCAGAAGTGCTCTCCCGAAGGCTTGTTCTGCAGGGAGATCGTCAGCAGAACAAGCTCCGCTTCAGCGAAGCCGCCCTGCGGGAGTTATGGCACTGCCTGCGACAGGGTTGAGCATGATTCTGGGGGGCAGTGCCGCCTTTTTCTTTGCTACCAACATGTCGCCCCTCCGGGGCTTGAATCGCGGTTATCCATTTATTTTCTTCAATGCCGCAGGCATGGCATGTTGGTAGAAATTATTTTACAGAAAAGAAGGGATTTCCCGAATTGGTATAAAAGAAAGGCTGTTTTTATCGATAAATTGGAGGACAAAAAAGAGACAGATAAAATATTATGGCCTTTTACGAAAAGAGAACTGTTCTCCTGTTAGCCTATGGCAACCATTGCAAGATTACCTGATATAGTTGCGAACAAGATTTCTGCAGGCGAGGTCGTTCAGCGCCCGGCTTCGGTGGTCAAGGAGCTTCTTGAAAACTCGATTGATGCCGGTGCCAGCAGAATAACCGTCTCCATAAAGGATGCTGGAAAGGAGCTTATCCGCATTGTGGATAATGGTGCAGGGATGGTGCGTGAAGATGCCCTGTTGTGTGTCGAACGATTTGCAACCAGCAAAATTACAGGGGTCGAAGACCTGGATTCACTGCACAGTCTTGGGTTCAGGGGAGAAGCGCTGGCAAGTATCTCATCGGTCTCTCATTTCGAACTGAAAACCCGTACGGCGGCTGAGACGCTTGGGTTAAGGTTTCGCTACGAAGGAGGCGTTCTGGCCGAAGAGTCAGGGGTGCAGGGAGAACAGGGTACCACCATCAGTGTCAGGAACCTTTTCTACAATGTCCCTGCCCGGCGGAAGTTTCTCAAATCCAACGCCACCGAGTACAACCATATTTATGAAATCGTCAAATCCTTCGCTCTGGCATACCCGGAAATCGAGTGGCGCATGTACTGCGACGATGATGAGATTTTTCATGCCAAAAGTCCGGACATTCTCGAACGGCTCAACCTCTTTTATGGCGACGATTTTGCCGCAAGCCTGATTGAACTTTCCGAAGAGAATGATTACCTCTCAATCCGTGGTTATCTCGGCAAACCCGCCATGCAGAAACGCAAGAAACTGGATCAGTACTTCTTTATCAACCGGCGCCTTGTCCAGAACCGGATGCTCTCACAGGCAGTGCAGCAGGCCTACGGTGATTTACTTGTTGACCGTCAGGCTCCTTTCGTGCTGCTTTTTCTTGGGATTGACCCTTCCCGTATTGATGTGAACGTGCATCCTGCAAAACTTGAGGTCAGATTTGACGACGAGCGTAATGTGCGGAACATGTTCTATCCCGTTATCAAGCGGAGCATCCAGTTGCACGATTTCTCTCCTGACCTGGCAGCCCCGGACAACGAGCCATCAGCGCCGAGAAAATTTTCCTTTCCGGATATTCCCCACCGTGCCACGACGACGGGCGACCTCTATCGAAATTATCGTGAAGGCGCGTTTCATCAGCATGCTGCGCCACGGCTCTCTCCCTGGCATCAGCCCGACATCTTTCCCTCTCATCCGGCCCAAGAGTTGCAGGAAGGGGATGAACAGCTTGCCTCAGTGCTGCTTGCTCCAATCTATGACGATGACGTTGTTCCAAACCCGAAAGATGCTGAACCAAAAATCTGGCAGTTACATAATAAGTATCTGATCTGCCAGATCAAGACAGGACTGATGATTATTGATCAGCATGTGGCGCATGAACGGGTGTTGTACGAACGTGCCGTTGAGGTGATGCAGCAGCATGTTCCCAACTCCCAGCAACTGCTCTTTCCCCAGAAAGTGGAGTTTCGCCCGTGGGAGTACGAAATCTTTGAAGAGATCCGTGACGATCTCTATCGGCTCGGTTTTAATCTGCGGCTGTTTGGCAACCGGACGGTCATGATTGAAGGAGTTCCCCAGGATGTCAAATCAGGCACAGAAGTGACGATTTTGCAGGACATGATTGCAGAATATCAGGAGAACGCCTCAAAACTCAAGCTCGAAAAGCGCGACAACCTTGCCAAATCCTACTCCTGCCGCAATGCCATCATGGCAGGCCAGAAACTCTCTCTCGAAGAGATGCGCTCACTCATCGACAACCTCTTTGCCACCCGTGAGCCCTACTCATGCCCGCACGGCCGGCCGGTCATTATCAAGCTCTCCCTTGACCAGCTCGACAAGATGTTCGGGAGAAAATAAAAAGGCTCCTGCCGACCTTGACGGCAAGAGCCTTTTGTTGATAAAGCCGGTTCTGACAGATCAGAACGAGAAACTCATAGCGGCATTCACCTTTACCTCTTTGGGAAGGTCGCGGCCATCAATGGTAAACTTGTCTGTTGCAAAGGCGCCATCTACATCCAGCAGAAAAAATTTGAATCCTGCGGTTAACACATTACCGCCGGATCCGGCAAGGTTTTTGTAGGCACCACCACGCAATTTTAGCCATGAAGCGGGTTTAAACTCAACGCCACCACCAAAATTCCTGCTTGTGATTGAGCTTCCAACGACTGATCCCGGCGCAACGGTATCATTTTCTGTCAAATCAAGATCCGCAGCAAAAGTCATCCAACTGACGGGGTCAAGAGCAACACCAGAACGTACCTGTGGTTTTAGTTTAACGGAACCACCGGTAACCCTTTTTGTCAATCCAACTGAACCACCAATGTATTCCGGTGTAAAATAGTCAGGTGCATCAAGCTTTGGTGAGTTGAGGTTTTTGCCGACAAGGCCAAGACTCAGCCAGTTTTTATAATTGTACAATGCACCAAGATCAATACCATAGGCAAGAGAACTCTTTTTGTTGGTCGTGATATCATCAATCAGATCTTTTGCGCTGACATTATCTCCATTTGGTCTATTAACCAGCAGCACCTGATTCTGGTACACTGTTCCTGAAATGAGTTTACCGGTCACACCAATTCCCAGTTTGCCTTGAGAACCGACGTTGATCGGGTAACCGTAAGAGAGAGGTATTTCAACATACTGGACAGCCTTCGTCATGACCGACGTCGTGTTCTGCGTTAACGTGTTAACATTGCTGTTATTCAGTGTGGGGAGAATGCTGGTCATGGCAGAGAGTGCAGTGTTTGGATCAATGCCACTGCCTTTCATCTGTGTATCAATAGCATTTGCTAATTTTGTGGCGTCGACAGCGGGATTTGCTGCTGCAACAGTGATTGCCGAAGTTAATGTTGCCAATTGATCCGTTGAAAAGTATCCAGCACGAAAATATGTCCCTGTTGCAATTGCGTTGTAAAGATCATTGACGGTAAGAGTCGCTGCTCCCACGTTTGGGTGAATATTTATTATGTCTGGTTTTGCTTGTACATACCCTTCCATACTTCCAAAGATACCAAAAGAAAACCTGCCGGAGGAAAAACTGACGGGGGCGACTGCTTTTACAGCTACATTCCCCTGACGAGCTTTTATATCATTAAGAATAGATACCGTCTTTACAAAGTCGCCAACACCAGCAGGAGTAGAAGTGAAGTCTTTTACTCTGTTAAAGTTAATGTTCGAAAACCGGTCAATATTCTCTGCCAATCCATCACTGCCTCTTATACCAACACCAACACCGGCATTCAAGGCAAAAGAGGAGGTACTAAACGCTCCGGCTGCAGGGTTCCAGTATGAAGTCAATGAACCGTTGTTTCGGGCGACACCTGCGCCACCCATACCCATCGCTCCCGGAGTCTGGAATTCTACACCTTGCGCGATGACGGGCATTGACAGAAGAGCTGAAACAATCGGCACCATTTTTTTCATGCGGGACTCCTTTAATTTAAGCTTCAGAAGAGATGAAATAATTTTGCTTTCCATGAATTGTTGTTATTTAAAAGACAGGGTTATAAGGCAGAAAGCCATAAATCTTTTGTAAAATGGAAGTACTGAATTTAAGTGAATAATACCTGTAATAAAAATAATTTCAGCATAATGAACTTATTGCGTGAAACAGGCTGTGATTACTGCTCAAGCATCTCTTGCATTCTGAAAAATGTTTTCTTTTCAGTACATTAAGCAATCAGTTTGCAAAGCGTTTTTTTTCTTATGCCCTTGTAGCTCAGTGGATAGAGCAACAGTTTCCTAAACTGTAGGTCGGCGGTTCGAGTCTGCCCGAGGGCACTTTTCTTGATGCGGTCAACGTTTTTTTTCCATTCTGTTTTTCTTGCTCGCTCGTCAACATCTCCGTCGTACAACAATGAAGCTTCTCAGAACAATTTTCATGATTCTGTTGCTGCTTTTAGCGGTTGATGTCGGACGCTACTTTTTTTACCCCAATATTGAACAGTTGGTCGACGAAAATCCCTCCAAATCAGCGTTTATGGAGTACCGTGAAGCTGAGTGGAGACGCGAGGGGATCAGCGACAAAAAAATAGAGCAGAGATGGGTGCCGTTACGAAAAGTTTCACAAAACCTCATCAAGGCAGTTCTGATAGGCGAAGACGACAAGTTCTGGCATCATGAGGGTTTTGATTATAAGGCGATTGAGCGGGCACTCGAAAAAAACATTCTTGCCAAGAAATTCAAGATGGGCGGCAGCACCATCAGCCAGCAACTTGCCAAAAACCTTTACCTCTCACCCTCAAAAAATCCGGTGCGCAAAATCAAGGAGGCCATTCTAACCTGGAGACTCGAAAAAACCCTTTCCAAGCGCAGGATACTTGAGTTGTATATCAATATTGCCGAATGGGGTGACGGTATTTTCGGTATAGGAGAGGCCGCCCGCCACTACTACGGTATCAGTCCCGCAAAACTTTCTGCCTCAGAGGCATCAAAACTTGCTGCCATACTACCCAATCCGATTGTCTTCTCCCCCACAGGCTCCTCAAGCTATGTTCGCAATCGATCCAGTCTGATTTATGCCATTATGCGGAAACGCGGGATTGTTGTTCCCGACTACAAAGAGGTGATAACCATAACACCCGACACCACTGCCGTTGATTCCGTAGTGATCGGAGTGCCCCAGTATCTGCTTGAACAGGCTATTACCGCAGACAGCACCGCCGTTGTTCAGGACAAAAAAACTCAAGGAAAACCCTCTGAACCGACACCAGAGAACGTAAGCCCTGGTACGCAATGATGCGCCCTGATGCCAGTGCATTCAGAGGCGCACCGCACGTTACTTGCGACGTTGTTTACTCTTGTTCAAACGATGACTTGTCCATTCCGCAGACCGGGCAGACCCAGTCATCGGGGATGTTTGCGAAAGGAGTTCCCGGTGCGATACCACCGTCAGGATCGCCAACTTCAGAATCATAGACATAGCCGCATGGTACACAGACCCATTTTTCCATGGTGTAATATTTATTTAATTAGTAAAGCTGTCTGGAGTTACAATTGATGATACAGAAAATTCGTGAAATCAGCCGAAAAGATTATTAATAACGTAATGTCAGAGACTGCTCTTTTCGACACTCTCCGCAAAGTTTTTGGCTTTCGTGAGTTTCGGCCAAACCAGGAACAGGTTGTCCGGGCACTTCTCGCCCAAAAAGATGTCTTCGCCGTCATGCCAACCGGGGGCGGCAAATCACTTTGCTACCAACTCCCGGCAGTTATGCTGCCAGGTACCTGCATGGTGATCAGCCCCCTCATTGCCCTCATGAAAGACCAGGTGGATGGCGCACGCGCAAACGGCATCCGTGCAGCCTTCCTCAACAGCTCCCAGAGCGCCGAAGAGCGTGACGAAGTGATGCACAATCTGCTCACCAATGCACTCGACCTGCTCTATGTTGCCCCCGAGCGCTTTACTCTCGACTACTTCCGGGAGGTGATTGGCAGGGTGAAAATCAGCATGGCGGTGATTGATGAGGCGCACTGCATTTCAGAATGGGGGCACGACTTTCGCCCCGATTACCTCTCGCTCTCCGCTCTTGTCACGCTCTTTCCGGACATCCCGGTTGCAGCCTTTACCGCAACAGCAACCCACCGGGTGCAGCAGGATATTCTGGACAAGCTTGCCTTGCGCACTCCCCTCGTTGTCCGAGCTTCCTTCGACCGTCCAAATCTTTTTTACGACGTCCGTTTCAAGGACAATCCGGAAGCACAGCTTGTCGCCCTGCTTAAAAACCATCCAGGCAAAGCGGGCATCATCTACCGTACCAGCCGCAAAAGCGTCAACGATACGGCGGCCATGCTGCAGGTGAAAGGGTTTCGCGCCCTCCCTTACCATGCAGGCCTCAGCGATGCCGATCGCAAGTACAACCAGGAAGCTTTCATCCGCGATGAAGTGGATGTCATTGTCGCGACTATTGCTTTTGGTATGGGCATTGATAAATCAAATATCCGGTTTGTCATTCATGCCGATCTGCCGAAAAGCATCGAGAACTACTACCAGGAGACCGGCAGGGCAGGGCGAGATGGCGAACCCGCGCAATGCACCCTTCTGTTCGCGCAGGGAGATATCCCCAAAATGCGCTTCTTTATCGATTCGATGCAGGACGAAACTGAACGAGCCAGAGCGCTTGGAGCCCTGACGAAGGTGATCGGTTTTGCCAGCAACTCAGTCTGCCGGCGCAGAACCCTGCTCGACTATTTTGGGGAGAGCTATCCCCACGAGAACTGCAACTCCTGCGACATTTGCCTTGGTACACGCGAAGTGGCCGACTGCACGCGTGAAGCGCAAATGCTGCTCTCCGCGATAGTGCGCACCGAAGAGCGGTTTGGCGCCATGCATATCGTCGATATAGTCACTGGAAGCGCCAACAAAAAGATACGTGATTTTGGGCACGATCGCCTCAAAACTTATGGAGTAGGAAAAGAGCACGAGAAAAAATACTGGCGTCAGCTCATTGATGAACTTCTTGCCCAAAAAGTCATTGAGAAATCTGAAGGACTCTATCCAACACTGGCTCTTCTGCCCAAGGCCATCCAACTTCTGAAGGGCGATGAGCGTCTTGCAATTGTCAGGGTTGAGGAAAAGAAAAAAGCAAAAGCGTCACCGGTAAAGTCTGTCTCATCCGCAGCGCCATACAATCAGGCGCTTTTCGAACTCCTCAGAACACTTCGCAAACAGATCGCCGATGAGCAGGGGATTCCACCCTACATCGTCTTTTCAGACCGCACGCTTCATGACATGGCAGCACTTTATCCTCGTACCGCCGAAACCATGTTGACTGTTTCAGGAGTTGGTGAAGTAAAGCTCGAACGCTACGGTGCTCAATTTCTTCGACTGATAGATCGTTTTTGCAGCGACCATGCTATTGATCCACAAAACGTTGTCCATGGATTAGATTATGCTTCTTCTCAATAAAATTCTTCCAATTCTGGTTTTGCCACTGGGGTTTACTCTGTTGTGTATGCTTGCTGGCATGGTGTTGCGCAAAAGGTTGTTGTTGTGGTATGCGGCTTTTCTGCTCTGGGCCTTCAGTATGCCTGTGGTCTCTGATGGGTTGATGCGGTTTGTTGAGGTTGGCAGCGTACGTATTCCTGTGAATGCGGTAGAACATGCTGATGCCATTGTGGTGTTGAGCGGAATGATTCGTCAGGTTGAAGGAGCGCCACTTGGTGAATGGAATGACGCTGTTGATCGCTTTGATGCTGGTATCGACCTTTTCAAGGCAGGAAAAGCACCTGTGCTGGTGTTTACCAGGGGCCAGTTGCCCTGGCAACAGGATACAGTCCCTGAGGGTGAGTTGTTGGAAAGGAGGGCTGTGCTGCTTGGGATTCCTCAGAGAGTGATTCGTTTAACGGCAAAGGTTGGCAACACTGCTGATGAAGCGGTTGCGGCGGGCAAGTTGCTGGGTGTTGACAAGAGGAAGAAAAGAATTATTCTCGTCACCAGTGCATACCATGCCCGCCGGGCGGTTCTGTTATTTGAACAGGCAGGTTTTGGTGTTGTGCCGTTTCGGGTGGATTATCAGGTAGATGATAACTCCGGGTTGACAGTATTGCGTTTTTTGCCGAGTGCCGAGGCCCTTGGGCAGTCGGAAAAGGCTTTGCGTGAGATGATCGGGTGGCTCTATTATTGGGTTCGGTGGCAATTTGCAAAATAATGTGGAGTTGTTACCTTTACTTCGGGGTGATGGTGAGCATGGTGTCAAGATGCTGCTTTTCCTGTTTGTCTGGCAATCAATAATATGCTTGAATGGATGACATTGAGATTTTACGATGGTATGCTGTCTATGTTCGCTCGCGGTATGAAAAAAAAGTGCACCAACTGTTGCTTGAACAGAAAGTTGCAAGTTTTCTTCCACTGCTTGAAACATGGAGGCAATGGAGTGACAGAAAGAAAAAAGTCTCTGAACCGTTGTTTAGAGGATATTTGTTTGTCAATATTAACATACGCAAGGAGCATATCAATGTGCTCGATACGGAGGGTGTCGTCAAATTTATCGGGATTGGCAGAAAGCCCTCTGTTATCAGCGAAAAAGATATTGAATGGCTCAAAAAACTGGTCAGGGAGCCCGATGCAGTTACCCGGACGGTATCCTCTCTTCCTGCGGGTCAGAAAGTGAGGGTTCTTGCTGGTCCGTTCAAGGATTTTGAAGGGATTGTGGTGAAACAAGCTCGGGAGACCAGACTTGTTGTTTTTTTTGATACGATTATGCAGGGGGTTGAAGTCAGCATCTTTCCTGAGTTACTTGTGCCGATTGGTGCAGTCCAGCCTCATTATAGTGATATACCCAATCGAGAGGAGCGGGCAGTGGAAAAGCATTTTCTTCGTCTGTGATCTCTTGACTGAAAAATAAGGGGCAAGAATGTACTGGATTTTTCATCAGCGAGGCAAACAAGGGGGTGTTTTGTGAAGGGGGAGTCTGTATCGGTGCGCGATATTTTCAGCTTGCCTGTGATTGTGGCGGCGCTTGGCTATTTTGTTGATATCTATGATCTGGTTCTGTTCAGCATTGTCAGGGTACCAAGTCTGAAATCGTTTGGGCTTTCAGGTAAGGAGTTGATCGATTACGGGGTCTATCTGCTGAATATGCAGATGATCGGAATGTTGGTGGGCGGCATTCTCTGGGGCTGGCTTGGCGACAAAAAAGGGCGCCTGAAAATCATGTTTGCCTCAATTTTGCTCTATTCTCTGGCTAATATTGCCAATGGTTTTGTCTCTTCTCTTCCTGCTTATGCCGCATTGCGATTTATTGCCGGTGTTGGACTTGCCGGGGAACTCGGTGCGGGGATCACGCTGGTATCGGAGGTGCTGCATACCCGGATACGTGGTTACGGCACGATGCTTGTTGCCTCTATCGGTGTTTCGGGAGCGATTCTTGCCAATGTTGTGGCCAATTCCTATGAGTGGCATAACGCTTTTTTTATTGGAGGAGGGCTTGGGCTTCTGCTGCTGATAGCCCGGGTAAAGGTTGCTGAATCGGGAATGTTTCAGGCTATGGAGGCAAAAACCGGAGTCAGCCGGGGGAATATGTTTGCGCTCTTTACGGATCGTAACCGTTTTTTTCGCTATCTCAACTCGATTATGATTGGTGTCCCGATCTGGTTTGTGGTTGGTGTGCTGATCACCTTTTCACCTGAATTTGCAGTGGAACTTGGTATTGCCGGGCCGGTTTCTGCTGGCAATGCGGTGATGTACTGCTATCTTGGACTGGTGTTTGGCGATCTTTCAAGCGGTTTATTGAGTCAGCTTTTGAAAAGCCGCAAAAAGGTTATTCTGCTCTTTATGCTGATGAGTGTTGGAGCTGTTGCGCTCTATTTTCTTCAGGGGCATCAGACTCCGCAATTCTTTTATCTGGTCTGCGCTTTTCTTGGTTTTGCCGCCGGCTACTGGGCTATTTTTGTCACCGTTGCGGCGGAGCAGTTCGGCACTAATTTGCGCGCCACCGTTGCAACTACGGTGCCTAATCTTGTTCGCGGCATGGTCGTGCCGATTACCATGCTGTTTCAGTTTTTTCGAGGAATGTTCGGTATGGAATCTGGGGCATTGCTGATTGGCGGCCTCTGTATTACAGCCGCGTTCCTTTCGCTCAGAGCTCTTGAGGAGACATTCCATAAGGATCTTGATTATTATGAGGAGTTCCTCTAAGGCTACCAACACGTCGTCCCGCCGGGACTCATACGATCCCCATCTCAGTTTTTAAAAACTTTCCGGTATAGGAGTGCTCCATCTGTGCGACCTGTTCAGGTGTTCCTTCTGCAATAACCTCTCCCCCCTCGTAGCCTCCTTCAGGCCCGATATCAATAATCCAGTCGCTGTTTTTTATAATATCGAGGTTGTGTTCGATAATGATAACGCTGTTGCCTTTGTCGACGAGTTTTCGGAGCACTTCAAGCAGGTGCTGGATATCCTGGAAGTGGAGGCCGGTGGTTGGCTCGTCAAGAATGTACAGAGTGTTGCCGGTCTGTATTTTGGCTAGTTCGGCTGAAAGCTTGATGCGCTGGGCTTCGCCACCCGAAAGCATAGGGGATGGCTGGCCGAGCTTGAGGTAGCCAAGTCCGACATTTTGCATGGTGTTGAGAATGCGCAAGATACGGGGAAAGTCTATAAAGAATTCAGCAGCTTCGGAGATGGTCATTTCAAGCACGTCGGCAATGGATTTGCCGCGATATTTGACCAGCAGGGTTTCGCGGTTGTAGCGTTCTCCCTTGCAGTTTTCGCATCGGACATAGACGTCAGGAAGAAAGTTCATCTCTATTTTTCTTGTGCCTGAGCCCTGGCAGACCTCGCAGCGCCCCCCTTTGACGTTGAAGCTGAACCTTCCGGCTTTATAACCACGGATCTGCGCTTCGGGCAGCCGGGTGAAAAAGTCGCGGATAAAGGTGAATGCGCCGGTATAGGTTGCGGGATTTGAGCGGGGTGTGCGGCCGATTGGTGACTGGTCGACGTTGACAACCTTGTCAAGATGTTTTATGCCTTCAATGCTTTCATAAGGATAGGTGAGCAGCTTGGAGCGGTAGAAGTGGCGCGCCAGGATGGGGAAAAGGGTTTCGTTGATGATTGTGGATTTGCCTGATCCGCTGACGCCGGTAATGCTGACGAGCGAGCGAAGAGGAATGGTGATATCAATGTTTTTGAGGTTGTTGCCCTTGCATCCTGTCAGCCGAAGGAATTGCTGTTCGCCGGTTTTCTTGTTTTCTTCTCCCTTAAAGGAAACCTGGCGGGTTCCGGAAAGGTATTCTGCGGTCAGTGAATGGGGGTCAAGAAGGGCGGCAGCTCCCTGGGCGACAATTTCTCCTCCATATTCTCCTGCTCCCGGCCCAAGATCAATAATTTCGTCTGCTTCAAGCATCGTATCTTTGTCGTGCTCGACCACCAGCACCGTGTTGCCAAGGTCCCTGAGACGCTTGAGTGATGTAATAAGCTTGTGGTTGTCGCGCTGGTGCAGGCCGATACTGGGTTCGTCGAGGACATAGAGGACACCACTGAGTTGCGAACCGAGCTGCGAGGCGAGTCTGATGCGCTGTGCTTCGCCGCCGGAAAGTGTTTGTGAGCTCCTGTCAAGGGAAAGGTAGCCAAGTCCTACATTGAGAAGAAATTCAAGGCGTTTGACGATTTCATGCAGCACGGGTGTGGCCACAAGGCGCTCTTTTGTGGTCAATTTTTCGGGCAGAGCTGTAAAAAAGGTGAGGGTTTCCGGCAGGGGAAGCGCTTCTGCTTCAGCAATATTAAGCTCGTTAATCTTCACCAGCAGGCTCTCTTTACGCAGTCTTGCACCTTTGCAAGAGGGGCATGACTGATGGATCATGTAGCTTTCTGTCCACTCGCGTATTTTTGAAGTGCTGGCATTTTTTCGTATTTCCTCAACGTAAGGAAGTGCTCCGGTAAAGGTTTGCGGGTAAAGGGTGTCACGGCCGGAGTAGGTGTAGCTAACGTTAAAGGTGCGGCTGCCGGATCCTTCAAGTAAAAATTTTATTGCCTCTTGAGGTATATCGCCGACAGGAGTATCGAGGGTGAAGTTAAACTCTCTTGCGATTGCTCTGATAACCTGCCAGAGGTTTCGCTTTCCGGATTTTCCGAAAGGGTCAAGGCCGCCTTCGTTGAGTGAGAGTGAGAGGTCGGGGATCATCAGTTCGCCTGAAAGCTGCATGAGCTCTCCGAGGCCGTTGCACTCCGGGCAGGCGCCATAAGGGGAGTTGAAGCTGAAGTGGTTCGGCGCCAGCGTATCGACCGGGATGGAGCCGTCTGAATAGGCATAGCGAGTGCTGAACGTAAGCTCTTTCAGTTCACTTTCAAGCGGATCGCAGATAACTGATGATTTGTGCTCAGACATGCTGATGGCAAGGCTTATGGCTTGTTTCAGGCGCTCCTGGCAGTCGGGGCCAATAACCAGGCGATCGACAACCAGTTCAATAGAGTGGCTTTTATACCGCTCAATCTGCATGGATTTTTCCATTTCCCGATATTTTCCGTCAATACGCACCCGGAGAAATCCTTTGAGCAACAGGCGTTCGAAAAGTTCTCGGTAATGGCCTTTGCGTCCTGTTACGAGGGGGGAGAGTATCTGGACTTTTGTGCCATGCGGCAGTGAGAGAAGAGCTTCGCGGATGTTTTCTTCACTTTGCTGCTGCAGCATGGTGCCGGTGACCGGGTCGTAGCGTCTGCCTGCCTTGGCGTAGAGCAGCCTGATAAAATCATGAATTTCGGTGATGGTGCCAACTGTTGAACGGGGCGAGCGGTTCGTGCTTTTCTGGTCGATGGAAATGACCGGGGAGAGCCCCTCAATAAAGTCGACATCAGGGCGTTCAATGCTGCCGATATATTGCCGCGCATAAGGTGAAAGTGTTTCCATGAAGCGTCGCTGTCCTTCGGCATAAATAGTGTCAAAGGCCAGGCTGGATTTTCCGGAACCGGACAGACCGGTAATGACAACAAATTTGTTGCGAGGGATATCGAGAGAGATGTTTTTGAGGTTGTGTACCCGGGCTCCCCTGATGTTGATATGACTGAATTCCATGTGTTGTTGTTTCTATAATCTTTTAGCTTCGACGTCGTCAGCAGGTGGTGTTGCTGTTGTTTTGATATTCTTCCATGGTACCTCTCTGATAATGCTTGGTTGAACAGCAGCTTTTTTTTTTAAAAAAAACTTTGCGAAAAAAGTTTCTGTTTTATATTTCGCGGATTCGTCCGGTTGATGAAAAACAGGATGGACACTATTTCTTGATTATTATAACTCAACAGAGAAGCAAAAATTCAATATGGAAATTATTTATCAGAAGCAAGCTGAAAAAGGCAAACAGTGTCAGGATTGTCAGAGCTATACTCCAAAGGTTAACGATTCGGCTGCAGGCACCTGTTTTGGCAAGGATGTTGTCGCAGAAGGTGGATGCATGTTTTTCAAGAAAATAGAGGCACAGGCGTAACCTTTATGGTAACTCGGACAGAACTCGTAATGAAAAAGGCGACCCGGTAGGGCCGCCTTTTTCATTACGAGTATTTTGTGCCGGTTCAGCCTTTCAGAGCGGCTCTTGCTGCTGCAAGACGGGCAATCGGCACTCTGTAAGGACTGCATGAAACATAGTTCAGTCCTAACTGGTGGCAGAATTCGACGGTTGAAGGATCCCCGCCGTGTTCTCCGCAGATGCCGAGCTTAAGCTCTGGCTTGACGGCACGTCCCTCTTTGGCGGAGATGCTCATCAGCCTGCCCACGCCCTCAATATCAAGAGATTCAAAAGGATTACGTGCAAAAATCTCCTGCTGCTGGTAGACTGGCAGAAACTGTCCGGAGTCGTCGCGGCTCATGCCGAGTCCCATCTGGGTCAGGTCATTGGTGCCGTAACTGAAGAAGTCAGCGGCGGTGGCAATCTGGTCGGAGGTAATCGCGGCGCGTGGTACCTCAATCATGGTGCCAACCAGGTATTTCACTCCTGTTCCCTGTTCAGCAATGACGCTGCGTGCGGTTTTGTGGATGATTTCACTGGTGATTTCAAGCTCCTTGACCGTGCTGATGAGTGGCACCATAATTTCTGGTACAACCTCAAGGCCCTCTTTTTTCAGTTGGCATGCAGCTTCGATGATTGCCCGTACCTGCATGACGGTAATTTCGGGATGAAGAATGCCGAGACGGCAGCCACGGAGGCCAAGCATGGGGTTGAATTCATGCAGATCGTTAATGCGACCCTTCACCTCTTCAAAGGATCTCCCCATTTTCCCGGCGAGAACTTTGATTTCGCTGTCGGTGTGCGGCAGGAACTCATGAAGTGGAGGATCAAGAAGTCTGATGGTGACCGGGCGTGACCCCATTGCTTTGAAGAGTCCATAGAAGTCTTCACGCTGGTATGGAATCAGCTTGTCAAGGGCTATTTTGCGTCCTTCAACATCGTCGGCCAGAATCATTTCGCGCATGGCATCTATACGCTCGCCACCGAAGAACATGTGCTCTGTACGGCAGAGGCCAATTCCTTCAGCGCCGAAGGTGATGGCAATTTCTGCCTGGTCTGGCTGGTCGGCGTTGGTGCGGATATTGAGTTTACGGTATTTGTCGGCCCACTCCATAAGCTGTTTGTAGATAGGCCATGTCTCTGCATCTTCCGGTTTGAGGGTTTTGTCAACCAGAACTTCAATGATTTCAGAGTTTTTGGTCGGAACTTTTCCGGCAATGACTTCACCGGTGCTTCCGTCGATGGAGATGTAATCGCCTTCTAAAAGGACGATATCTTTTCCGGCAACGCGCATTTCCCCTCTCTGGTAGTCGATATTGAGCGCTCCGCATCCTGCGACGCAGACCTTGCCCATCTGACGGGCAACCAGCGCTGCATGGGAGGTCATGCCGCCACGGGCAGTTAGAATTCCTTCGGAAGCGTTCATGCCCTTGATATCTTCAGGCGATGTTTCGATACGGACAAGAATGACCGCTTCGCCGCGCTTGCCAGCCTCGTAAGCATCAACGGCATTAAAGTAGATTTTACCGGTTGCGGCTCCTGGACCGGCATTCAGGCCTGTTGCAAGGAGTCTCCCGCCAGCAACTGCCGCCTGTTTTTCTTTCATGTCAAAGACTGGCCTCAGCAACTGGTTGAGTTGTTCGGGTTCAATGCGCATGAGCGCCTCTTTTTCGTCGATCAGCTTCTCATTGAACATGTCAACGGCAATTTTTACTGCCGCCATGCCGGTTCTCTTGCCGACCCTGCACTGCAACATGAAGAGTTTGTTGTTCTCGATGGTGAACTCGATGTCCATCATGTCGTGGTAGTGGTGTTCGAGAATGGAGCGGATCTCTTCGAGCTGGTCGTAAATGCCGGGATTTTCTGCCTTGAGCTGGTCAATTTTCAACGGGGTTCTTGTGCCTGCGACAACGTCCTCTCCCTGTGCATTCATGAGAAACTCGCCGTAGAAGATGTTTTCGCCGGTGGCCGCATCGCGGGTGAAGGCGACGCCTGTGCCGCAATCTTCTCCCATGTTGCCGAAGACCATGGCCTGAACGTTGCAGGCGGTGCCCCAGTAGCCGGGAATATGGTTCAGTTTGCGGTACACGATGGCCCGCTCGTTGTTCCAACTGTTGAAGACGGCACCGATGGCTCCAATGAGCTGTTCGTGGGGGTCTTCAGGGAATGTTCGACCGGTTTTTTCAAGAATGGCGGCTTTGTATTTTCCAACAATATCCTGAAGATCTTCGACAGTAAATTCAGTGTCGAGTTCTATACCGAGTTCGTGTTTTTTTGCTTCAAGGATTTTTTCGAAGGGGTCAATCTGCTTTTTGTCGGTTGGCTTGAGATCAAGCACGACGTCACCGTACATCTGAACAAAGCGACGGTAGCAGTCCCAGGCAAAACGAGGGTTCCCTGATTTTCTTGCCAGGCCGTCAACGGTGGCGGCATTAAGTCCAAGGTTGAGAATGGTGTCCATCATGCCGGGCATTGAGGCCCTTGCACCTGAGCGCACCGAAACCAGAAGGGGGTTCTCGGGGTCACCAAATTTTTTGCCTAATGTCTCTTCAATTTTGCTGAGTGCATTCGGGATGTCTTGCTCGAAAAGATTTTTTGGGTAGTTTTTCTGGTTGTCGTAATAGTACGTACAAACTTCGGTTGAAATGGTGAATCCCGGAGGAACCGGTAATCCGATATTGGCCATTTCAGCAAGGTTAGCGCCTTTTCCTCCAAGCAGGTTTTTCATGGACGCATCACCTTCAGAAGAGCCGCC
>Ga0194037_1001042_pt1 | contig 20770 bp, 6 predicted proteins | sample JunL306m_MetaG_FD_148653 | JGI IMG/M metagenome (GOLD analysis project Ga0194037, IMG submission 148653) | Anoxic zone freshwater microbial communities from boreal shield lake in IISD Experimental Lakes Area, Ontario, Canada - Jun2016-L304-6m | ecosystem: Environmental > Aquatic > Freshwater >...
TGGTAAGGAGGAGATCTCCGCCGCCGACACCAGGCGTTGTCAGGTTGCCGGCATTGGCAACATTGTGAGTTCCATGACATGTACTGCATAGAACCATGTTGCCTGACGCTGTGAGCCTGGTATTCAGTTCGACTGGGAGGTTCACGTTCGCTTTGAAATCTACCGCTTTTGTTCTTAACGAAGTAGAGTACCCTATGAACACAGGGTGGCTCCCTGCAGTATTATTCCTCTGTACGTTGCGCGTACGGTGGCAGTCCAGACAGAGGCTATCCTTTTTATTGTCAACACGCAGGAAATCGGCATAGCCATCAGGCTTACCATTTTTATGAGGATCATGACAGCTTACACATGCCAACGTATTGCCGGTGTACGCAGTCACGTTGTGTAGCGCCGATGTAGGAGCCGGGTGCTGAGCGCCTTTTGCCAGGTTCTCATCAGGCCCACTCCATTTGTGCGAGGTAACACCTTCAGTACCCGGTTTTTTAGTAGAAGTGGGACTGTGGCAGGTCAAACAATTGCTGTTGAAACCACCACTGTCTGGTTGCACGGACGACTTATGACAGTCTGAACATGTGTTGGAGTGAGGAGCATCCACTGCGCCAACGTCGTACGGCTTGACGAAAGCGAGTAGCGCTAGGCCGAGTGCTGCTGTTAAAATCCTTTTCATAGTTTGTCTCCTGTTTCTTTACTGACGTTTTTTTTGTTTGCAGCGGAAATCCCTGTACTAAGACTGAAACCATTACACTTAAGAATATAATTAATCACTGTTGTGGGCTGTTCGCGAGCATAATATAAAATTGGATGCTTCGCACTTAGCAATTACTGTGCCATGCTGTAATCATATGAAATAATGTGGTTTATAAATATTACACCGGCGTTTGTGCGTGAAATCACCGAATTGGTTATGCCAAAACACGCTATGACTTTGCTCCAGGTTTCCATGAAAACAATACACTCTGGCATTTGCGTCAAATCACGTTATGCTACGTCATTACACTCCATGGAATTCTACGCCGATTTATGACGCTTAAGCGCGATATGACAGTATCGCCACTGTATTTTGACGTAATTATTGATGGTTCTTACAGTAGCACAATTTATAACCTGCTATAATTACTTGAGTTTGAAATTTGGCAAGTGATTTGCATATTGCGGAAAGTGGATTTGGAGTTTGAGAATTTGCAATAGATTGTTTGAAAAAGAACAACAATACATATCAGTAAGGAGATTAGCGTTATGAAATCACAGCAGGGTCAAGAAATGATAGTATCCCGTCCGAGTTATTTGGCAAAAATGTGCATCGCCGCTGCGCTCGCCGCTTCAGCGATGCTGCTCATGTCCGGATGCGGTGATCAGTCCGGTTCAAATGGCATCTCTGCAAAATCATCAGTACAGAGGCTTGCGTCAGCTCCGGCCAACGGCAAGGTAGGGCAGTTATATTTTAATACTACTGAAAACCGCGAGTATATTTTTAATGGTACAGAGTGGCTCCCGCATGATGCTTCGGTTGATACCTATGTTTCCCAAAAACGCACTGCCAGTCAAACAGATGGCGATTATTGTACTGATAATAACGGTAACGATATTTGTCCGGATACTATGCATACCAAACATAATGCGGTAATGAATGATTGCCAGGGATGTCACGACTTGTCAGTGTCTTTTTATGTACCAGATACATTTTTCATGAATCCGAACAAGCCTGCATATATCGGTATAAACGGAAACCAAAGTAATTCTCCAATACAACCCAGATATTCTTCTAGCATGCTTTGGAGTACTTCATCTAATAACTATACGAAAAGTACTCCTTCCGCCTCATGTGCCAACATCGCCTGTCATGCCGTCGCTAAGGGTACTTTCGAGTACTACTTCCCTGGTGGTGACGGAAATCCTGAAAAGAAATATGCGGAGTACGGTGCCCCGGTAACCAGCACTCCAAGAGTACAATGGGCAGTCAACAACAATAGTGGCATTACTCCCGATCAATGCGGTGACTGCCATGGCAACCCACCCAATACAGGTGTTTGGCATAGTAAACAGCATGCCAATAATATCTACGGGGCAAATAATTGCCAATTTTGTCACCCTGAGACTGCAACAACAGATCGTACAACAGGTATAAATAGTCTTGTTAGAGGTGCTAAACATATGAATGGATCAGTTGACGTTTCAGCCACTTTTACTTCCAAATGTTTCGGTTGCCATTGATGTCTGATGGTTGCAGTACGGATTACGTACCTCACAACAGAGTTTACAATTGAGATGTAGTTCTATAAGATGGGGGGGCGTTGAAAAGCTCTCCCTTCTTTTTTCATCCGATACGTTGTTTCGATTCATTGGGCCGTTTATGTCATTTAGCAACGAAAGGTAGCGAACATGACCGTCAAATCTTTTTGTTTTTCCATCATTGCAGTTGCGGCCGCTTTCTCTGTTGTTGCATCCGCTGCGACTGCTGCTTCGCAGGTCGTACTCCCCCAGAGCGGACAGACCACCTGCTGGGATTCAAGCGGAGCCGCAACAGCATGCGCCGGCACTGGCCAGGATGGCGATAAACTGGCAGGTACAGCATTACCTGCCACCCGTTTCACTGACAATGGTAATGGCACCGTCACTGACACACTGACAGGTCTTATCTGGCTCAAAAACGCTAATTGTTACAGCTATGTGACCTGGACTAAGGCACTCAGCAACGTCAGCAAATTGTCCAGTGGTGCATGTGGGCTTACTGACGGCTCGAAGGCCGGAGAGTGGCGTTTGCCAAACCGTAAAGAATTGCAGAGCCTTCTGAACCGTCAGCAAACTGACAACAACACATGGCTGATTACTTCCGGCTTTTTGGCCGTCCAGGCCGGCACTTACTGGACCTCCACCACCAGTGCAGAATCCAACACCTATTCATGGAGTGTTGATTTCATGGAAGCCAGTGTGGTCTTAGGCCATAAAATTACAACTTCATGTTATGTCTGGCCGGTTCGTGGCGGACAGTAAAAAATACTGAACTATATACGTATCTTCATCCATTTTCTCCACACTGGAGACACGCCATGAAAATATTTTTTATCGCTACTCTGGCAGTACTCACGCTGGTTACTCAATCCGGGCATGCCGCTATTATCCAACTACCCGCTACCGGTCAGACCGTAAGCTACGCTTCAGGTGACGACGGCTCCCTGCGAAAAGGGGTTGCGGTATCAGGCTCACGCTTTACCGACAACGGCAACGGCACCGTTACTGATAATCTGACCAGCCTGATCTGGCTGAAGAACGCCAATTGTTTTGACGTCCAGACCTGGAGCACCGCTCTCGGAAATGCAAATCGCCTCTCAAGTGGCACCTGCAGCCTTTCAGACGGCTCAAAGGCCGGCGACTGGCGTCTTCCGAATGTGGTTGAACTTGAGAGCCTGAGCGATCTGTCCCATTTCGGACCCACTTTGCCGACAGGACATCCGTTCACCTCTGTCAAGAACTCCATTTACTGGACTTCCACGACAAATGCCCGCTACACCGACTACGATTGGACCATCAGCTTTAATTCCGGACTAATCTACGATTATGATAAATTGCTCAGTTACTACCTCTGGCCGGTAAGAACCTCACCGACCAGACTGAGCATAACCACACCGGCAGACGATCTCTCCACTACTGCTACCAGCATCACCATCAGCGGTACGGTCACAACCACCCTCAGCAGCGTCTCAATCAGTATGACAGCCGACGGACTAACATATAAACCTGCCATTGCCGGTGACGGCAGCTTCAGCCAGGTTATCAATCTGGCGACGGACAAAACCTATGCCGTTGTCGTTGTTGCTACCGATCAGGCCGGCTACAAGACCACCGTTCAACGCAACATCACCAAGTACACTGTGGTAAACGGCGCCTGCGGCAGCAGCAACGGCCAGACATTTACCGTTGTACCTGCTGTCGATCTATGCTCGACCGGCACGCAATCCGCAATTACCGGCAGCGGACCCTGGAACTGGACCTGTAACGGCAGCTACGGTGGAACTAATGCGTCATGTTCTGCGAACAAGCTATCGACATTAATACCCTCCGTTATCTGGCGTCACCAGGGGGACGGTAAAATATACGGCTTGGCCACCGACGGCAGCAGCACCGCTGCCAGCCAGATCTGGCAGGAACAGGACCCGGCCTGGTCAATCGTCGGCCGGGGGGACTTTGACGGCGATGGAATCAGGGACCTTGTCTGGTGGAACAGCAGCACAGGTCAGGTCTACGTCATGTTGATGGCAGGCCCTGTGACGGTAAAATCGGGCGCTGTCGTCTACACAGAACCAAACACCTCCTGGAGAATAGTCGCCACAGGAGACATAAACGGCGACGCCAAGAGTGACCTGATCTGGTGGAACAACATCACCGGACAGGTTTATGTCATGCTGCTGAACGGCACAGCAGTCGCGGGGAGCGGATTAATCTACACCGAACCGGATACCAACTGGAAGATCGTTGCCGCCGCCGATTTCAACGGCAACAGCAAGGTGGAACTGCTCTGGTGGAACAGCTCGACCGGCCAGACAGCCATCGGGCAGACCAACGGAACGAGCGCATCGAGCGCCAATCTGATCTGGACCGAACCGAACACCAACTGGCGAATCGCCGGCGCCGGCGATCTGGATGGCGACGGCAAAGCGGAAATTGTCTGGTACAACCGGACAACCGGCCAGGTCTACGGCATGCAGACCAACGGATCATCAATCACCAACAGCGCTATGATCTACACCGAATCGGACACCAATTGGGAGATAGTCGGCGTCGGCAACTACTACGGCGATGACAAGGGCGAATTGCTCTGGTGGAACCAGCTTACCGGTCGTGCCTACCTGATGCCGATGAACGGTTTATCGGTTGCACAGAATACTTCCACATTTTATGCCGATCTTGACACAACGTGGCGTATCCAGAGTGAGATCGAATGGCGCGATAACGTATATGGCAGAGGTGTGACAACATCAACCTTAAACCCGATCAACGGAGTCTGCGGAAGCAGTAACGGTCAACCGTTCACGATTGCACCCACCCTGAATCTCTGCAGCACCGGCACGGCATCTGCTTTAACCGGCTCCGGTCCCTGGAGCTGGAGCTGCAGCGGCAACTACGGCGGAACTGCTGCAAGCTGCTCGGCCAACAAACTGCCTGCAGCTATTACCACACCTTCCATCACATTTTATCACCAGCCGGACGGCAAAGTATCCGGCATAACCACCAACGGCAGCACAATAACCGGTGGCGCCCAATTCTGGCAGGAAACCAACCCTGCCTGGCAAATCGTCGGCCAGGGGGACTTTGACGGCGACGGCGTCAGAGACCTCGTCTGGCAGAACAGCACGACCGGGCAGGTTTACATCATGCTGATGGCAACTCCGACAACAGTAAAGTCCGGTGCAGTCATCTACACAGAATCCAACACAAACTGGAAAATAGTAGCCACCGGTGACCTGAACGGTGACGGCAAAACCGACCTGATCTGGTGGAATAAAACCACCGGCCAGGTCTCCGTGCTACTGGTAAACGGGACAACAGTAACAGCTGGAGGACAGATCTACACCGAACCGAACACCAGCTGGAAAATAGTCGCCGCCGCCGACTTCAACGGCAACGGCAAGGTTGAGTTGCTCTGGTGGAACAGTTCAACCGGCCAGGTAGCCCTGGGTCAGACCAACGGAACCAGTGCCTCCACCGCCGGCATCATCTGGTACGAACCGGACACCAACTGGCGCATAGCCGGAGCTGGCGATCTGGATGGAGACGGCAAAGCTGACATCATCTGGCACAACAGAACCACCGGTCAGGTTTACGGCATGCAGACCAACGGCTCCTCTGTCTCCAACGGCGCAATGATGTACACTGAAGCGAACACCAATTGGGAGATAGTCGGTGTCGGCAGCTACAACGGCGATAACAAGGCCGACCTGTTATGGTGGAACCAGCTGACCGGCCAGCTCTACCTGATGCCGATGAATGGTCTTTCGGTAGCGTCGGGCGGTACTCTGCTCTATACAGAACCTGATACAACCTGGCACATCCAGGGTGATACCGAATGGCGGGATAACCTGTACGGCAAAGGAGTTACTACGACGACGAAATAACGAATCTGCCGCTTCTGAACTGTGACGAAACTTTCAAGACCTCTGCGGTATACCGACCACAGAGGTCTGTCATTAACTACTGTATCAGCAACTCACACTTCTTCTATAAATATGGAGGCTTGTCTATGAAACTCATGGTCCTTGCTGTCGTTCTCACGCTGCACCTCACTCTTCAGACTTCTCAGGCCGATACAACCTGGCAACAGCAGAGTAATGGCCTTACATTCGGTGGAATCAATACCCTGGTCATTGACCCATCCAATCCTCAGACCATCTACGCCGGGACCCAGGATGGCGGCGTATTCAAATCCGATAACGCTGGCGCAGACTGGAGTGCGCTTAACAGCGGTCTCCCGTCAAACTCTTCTGTCAGTACTCTTGCAATTGACGAGTCAACCCCCCAAACCATCTATGCCGGTATAAATGGCGGAGGCGTCTACAAATCCGGAAATGGAGCTAAAAGCTGGAGCGCCGTCAATACCGGATTGGCGACCACTGATGTCTACGTGCTTGTCATTGATCCGATCACCCCCCAGACTATCTATGCCGGATCAGATGGGACCGGCGTCTTTAAATCCATCGACGGAGGACAAACCTGGAGCGCCATCAACACCGGATTGACGAACACGGGTATCTATACCCTGGTCATTGACCCAAACACACACCGGACAGTCTACGCGGGATCACAAGGTGATGGCATATTCAAGTCCGTTAATGGTGGTGGAAATTGGAGTCCCGTCAACACGGGGATTCCGTCAGACACGTATGTCCGGTTTATTGCAATCGATACAGCCTCTCCTTTGACACTCTACGCCGGGACAAATGGCGGCATATTCAAGACTGAAAACGGAGGTACAAACTGGAGCGCCATGAATACCGGGCTTCCGTCGAGCGCGTATATCAGTACTCTTGCGATTGACCCATCCAACACACAGACCATCTATGCCGGAGTATACGGGCAAGGGATCTTCAAATCTGAAAACGGCGGTGCAAGCTGGAGCGATGTGAACACCGGTCTGACAAACACTGATGTCTATGCTCTTGCCATTGCCCAGGACTCCTCGCAGTCCATCTATGCCGGGACAAATGGAGGGGGGGTTTTCAAATCCCAATCCGGCACACCTGTTTCATTGAATATCGTAAAGATCGGTACTGGCACCGGCAGTATCATCTCAACCCCTGCCGGAATATCATGCGGAACCATCTGCAGCACTTCATTTCTCAGCGGTACAATCGTCACTCTGTCTGCCACTCCTGGCAGCGGCAGCAGTTTTACCGGATGGAGCGGCGCCTGCAGCGGCACGGGGACATGCACACTCATCATGGATGCGACAAAGAACGTTGGAGCGACGTTTACTCCACCCGCCATCACCTGGCGCCATCAGGGGGACGGCAAGGTGTCCGGCACTACTACCAACGGCAGCAGCATTACCGGAGGCGCTCAATTCTGGCAGGAAACAAATCCGGCCTGGTCAATAGTCGGCCAGGGGGACTTTGACGGTGATGGTGTAAAAGACCTTGTCTGGTGGAACAGTTCAACCGGCCAGGTCTACTTCATGCTGATGACAAGCCCGACAACCGTGAAATCTGGCGCAGTCATTTACACCGAGCCAAATACCAAATGGAAAATTGTCGCCACCGGGGACTTAAACGGTGACGGAAAGACTGATCTTATCTGGTGGAACAATACAACCGGCCAAGTCTACATCATGCTGATAAACGGTACTGCAATAACTGGCGGAGGACTGATCTATACCGAACCGAATACAAACTGGAAAATTGTGGCTGCTGCCGATTTGAACGGCAACGGTAAGGCGGAACTGCTCTGGTGGAACAGTTCAACCGGTCAGGTAGCCATCGGTCAGACCAATGGAACAAACTCCTCAACTGCAGGAGTTATCTGGAACGAGCCGGACACAAACTGGCGTATAGCAGGCGCAGGAGATTTGGACAATGACGGCAAAGCAGACATAATCTGGCATAACAAAGCAACCGGCCAGGTTTATGGCATGCAGACCAACGGCTCATCAGTCACAAATGGTAAATTGATGTATACCGAGCAAAACACCAATTGGGAGATAGTGAGCGTCGGTAATTACAACAGCGACAATAAAGCAGAACTGCTCTGGTGGAACCAGCTGACCGGTCAGGTCTACCTGATGCCGATGAATGGACTTTCGGTAGCGTCGGGCGGTACTCAGCTCTACACAGAACCGGATACCACCTGGCACATCCAGGGCGAAACAGAATGGCGGGACAACCTGTACGGCAAGGGAGTTACTACAACGACTAAATAGCGAATCTGAAACTGAACGGCATGAGTCAATCTATCGTTGACCATGCATAAAACACTGACCTGACAAGACCTCCGAGGTACAAAAACCCGGGGGTCTATCATTAATATACCCAGACCATCCCCCCTCCCCAGATCATCTGCGTCTTCAAGTCCAACAATGCCCGTGTATACCGGGGTGCCCGTAACGTCAGGCTTCCTTGCCCTTTTGTGGATGGCCGCTGCATTACGCTTCGTTCTTACGCAAGCCTCGTGGCGGCCCGTCCGGTTAACCTGAAGATTATTTTCTCCGTTTGAACCTCTGTTACGGCCGTGAAGGGTGCCGTCTCCGCACTCTGCTGTTATCCGTTTTGTTCTGGGATCACCGAGTGTACCGGGGGGCGTGCATACTGGTAGTCACGGCCCTTTTCCATCAGCGTTCAGAAGGATTTTGTATCCGCAAGATCCAGATGTACTTGAACGTACTGAGCGCTGGTTTTACCAGTCCAAAGACGCTGCCAACACGGTTTCGGCACTGCGCCGCAAGGTAAGAGGACGGATGAGGGGATAAGGCAGGGTATTAGTCTTGGTGCAATATATGAGCAAACCGGCTCTTGTCTCCATACCACTCATTCCGGTCCGATGGCCTCTGAAAGGGCAAGAAACGTTTTAGTAACTAACGCCTGAAATTCGTGCCGAATTGGCAAGAAAAGTTTTACTAAAATCTGTAAACAGGCCTAAATGTCGGCTTTGCTAATATATTTATTGAAAATCCAATCAAGGTCAAAACCGTTTCAAGCGGATAACTTCGGATACAATCTGATAAGAATCTGATTTTAAAATATAAAAAGGTTTATCCGCTTTTATCCGAAGTTATCAGATTGTATCCGCGTGAAATGGTCTTTGTTTTTTCTGTTTGGTTCCGGCTTGTCCGGGTTAGTGAGCTGGAAATTGTTAATATACCATTTTTTTTACGTAGGGGCGAAACAAGCGCCTTACCTGCTTCGCCCTTTTGCCACTGAGATCAAAGGCGGGCGAAGCAGATGAAACTTGCTTAGCCCCTACAATCAAAAACGGTAAATCAGTATATTCCACATCCCTTACCGCTGTATCCAGCGGGGAGATCGCGAGTCGATGATTTGGGGGTACTCAACGAAGATAGTCATGACAACGTCAGTACAGTACAGTGATTACAGAACTGAAAAAAGGAGCGCACTATGGCTACTACCGTTATTTCAAAGACCGAGCGAATTGATGTTCGCGCTAATATTTCCGTCAAGCAACTGCTGCAGGATGCCGCCCGGTCATGCCAAAGATGATGCCGCTCGCAACTGGTATTTAAATTGGGGTTTCGAGCCGAGCCCCACCGACCCGTATCACCTTTTTCTCTTGATCAAAGACCTGGTGAAGATCGTTACGCCGTGATATGCGGTAAACTCGGCATACATCTGTCGGCTGTAGCAGACATCGGCTGTAACCACGAAATACACGAAACACACGAAAGATAACAAGACGTTTAATCTACATGCGGATTAACCATTCAGGTGAATGGTCATACAAAAAAACAAGCTTTTGAATTTGTTCGTGTATTTCGTGTGTTTCGTGGTCCAACTGCTTTTTCCAGGATAATATCCCATCCCGACACTTCTCAATGTCTGTAGCAGCTGGCAGATAGAGAGATCTCCCCGAGTAATGCGCGTGACCTTTACTCCAAAGACCCACCGCATTTACAGACACACCCTCCCGAATGGTTATCGGGCTTTGAAGATATTTGCCTTAACGCCCGGATATGCCTGCCTCGTATGTGATTTCTGTTCGTCGGCCGGAATTTTGCCTGCGGCATCCTTCAGATTCCGGGTCACCCCGGACACCCTTGCCGTTCAGCTAACGGTTCCCACCATCAGGGTCCGTAGAGGAGTTGCACCTCCAAGTCACAAATCAGATACCACAGCTGATTTGATGGGGCATACGCCCCGCGCGCCCTGCCGGGCGCACAACATAAAAGGCCGGAGAAAATTCCCCGGCCTTTTATTTATTAGCTCACAGATAAAGGTAATTCTACCAGGCTTCACCACCTGTACCACCACCACTGTGCTGGCTACATGATGATTTAAAGTTACCGCTGTACGATGACCCTTTGATATTGACTGATGATGTACCGAAGTTCAGGAAGTTTGGTGTCCCTGAGCTGCCATTGGATCTGTACCGTGCCGGAACAGTGGTGGCTGTACCAGCCTGGAGCAAGCGGGATATCTTGCCGCCGTGTGGAACCCTGATATGGCAGGAAACACATGACATGATAGCATTGGTACTGTGGGTACTGCTGGAAACATACAAGTGCCAGCTGTTGCTGCCGGTAACCGTATGGCAGTTCAGACAGAACAGACCATTTGCAGTACCATTGCCGGTGGCGTAGGTATTCACGGTAAAGGCAGTTCCCGTACCGGTGCCGTTGCCGGCTGTTGTCGTATATGGCCAGGCTTTGTTGGTTCCGGCCAGCATCCACTTGACAGCAGATCCGTGAGGACCCTTGGAAGCTGCAGTATCGGTTGCATGGCAATCAGAGCAGGTCATGACCTGTGTACCAAGGTTGACATTCCAGGGAGCCTTCATCTTGGCCGCTGTTAGTGCTTTTGGTGCAAGCGAATTCGGATAATTGTTCAAGCCGGTTGCAACAGGATGGCCTGACCTGTTATTCGGGTTGAACTCAAGAGACAGATCAGTAAAGGCTAATGCACCGGTCGGTGCGGTTATCAGACCACCGCCGGTGCTGGAGTTTGTCCCCGCATGACACTTCATACAAATCTGGTATTCCTGTGTTGCTGTTACAGATGCGTAGCTGGACGCGGCATCCCAGGTGAGTGTCGGAGATACGGCAAAATCTAACTTGGTCGGTCCTGCAGTTGTACCGGAAGCTCCTGTTGCATTGTAAGCAACAGTAACAGTGCCGGCACCCGTTGCTCTACTCGTCGCGTAGAGTTCGACGACCAGTACCGTGTTAGCGGTGCTTATGGTCGTTTGCGGAATGGTGATCGTGTGTGTATTTGCCGCAGCTGCAGTTGTTAACGTAGTGTATGTTGACGTTGTCAGAGCCGTCTTGGTGGTGCCGTTCCACAAATATGCATACGCGTTGAGTCTGGGCGCTGTGGTGGCCGTTGCATAATATGCGTAGGTAGTTAATGTAGCAGTTTGTGCACTGAGAGTTGCTCCGTTAGTCATTGCAGGCGAGACAAAGGAAACAACACCAAAGTTGTTACCGCTGGCGCTGGTAGTCCAGGTAATTGTCTTGGTGGTAGGTGTTGTCGTGCTCGGGGCGGTGCCAGACATACCAACCGAAGTCCATGTCGGGCTCGGAGCAGTGAAAGTAACGCCTGATTGTGTTGCAGTCAATCCAACCGATGGTGGAGTTGTGCTGTTCAGATATAAGGTGCTGCCTGTTACACCGGGCAGGCCAGGAGTTGCAGCGCCGCCTGCACCCGGATAGGTAGGCACGACACCGGATGCGCTAGCAAGTACGCCTGCCATAACACCGCTTGCAGCAGTTTGATTTCCGGCACCATTACCGCCTTTTGCTGCGTGCATATTGTGGCAGTCGCCACAGGTGACATTCTTGTGACCATAGGTCTTGGCAATCTGAGCCTGGATGGCGTCAGTAGCACCGTTGGCTACCGTTGTACCGTGGCAGTTGTAGCAGTAGTTGGTGGCTACGTTGACTTTAACCGTTGCATTGTACGGGTTGGTTAAAGTGCGCAGCATTTTTGCCGTTGAACCGGAATGGCCGTTGATGGTTGGGTCTGTTGTTGTATTAGCTGCTGCAGCATTGCCGTGGCAGTTGTAGCAGCCGTTAACCGTCTGATGGGCAGCGGAACCGGCAGTCCAGTTGATGTTCGGCGGGTTGGTGTTATCACCCGAATCACTGAACGGCGTTGTTGTTGAGTGTGTGGCATCATGACAGCTTGAACAAGCCGATGAGAGGTTGGCAGCCGTTGCCGAAGTGCCGTCATAGAGAACACTGGTACCGGTGTTGAGGTTTTTCAGGTAGACACTGACGCCGTTGCTGTAAGTTTTGTGGTTGGTCTGGTCATGGCAGACACTGCAGCTGTTGTCATTGACAGTGTCAGTTGCATTTTTAACGTGATGGGATACCTTGGTGCTGTCGAAATCACCGCCGGTGCCGACAATCTGGCGTCGATAGGAGGACTTGACCGTCTTGTGACACACATTGCAGGAAGTTACGTTACTGTCGACGCTACCGTTGATATGGACGGCTTTACTAACAAAGGTCGCGTCGGTATTGACATTCAAATGGCAGGTGTGGCAGGTACCGAGAGAAACTGGAGCCAGACCATCGTGATCACTGGTTGATGGCGGGAAACCGTGGCAAGTGCCGCATTCGGTCGTGCTTGGTGTACCGGTCAGGTAGGCAGTGTTTGCCCAGGTCGGCGCAGTATTGCTGCCTTTTGATGCAGCAGCAAAACCTGAACCGTGACAGTAGGTAACGCAAGAGCCATTGGCTGCAGTATAGCTGGCGCTGACGCCATTGCTGCGGGCTGCTGAGCCAACCGGGTAGTCCACCTGGGTAGTTCCGTCCATATGGCCGGCTGCGTTGACAGTAGCCGGAGTTGTATGGCATACGACGCAACCGTAAGCTGCCGTATAGTTACTGCTCCCCTTCAGGTGGGCGTCATGTGCGCCGACATGAGCGTCAGATGGTGACGTAACTTGTGGAATTGCATTCGAATAGAATGTTGCACTGTTCTGATCTGCATGGCATTTCTGGCACTGGGGCAAGTTAGTGTTGGCCCCCCACACAGGTGAATTCTGTCCGTGACATGCTGTTGTATTACATGTTCCGAAGGTGGTATTGCTGTTTGAAGTAGCAACTTTATTGTCAGTAGATCTCGTATACTTATCGCCATGCAGCATACCGCTGAAGTTGATGAAACCATTGGCGTGATTATAAACGGTCGGTTTTTGGTGGCATGTGGAGCAGTCATACGCCATTTTGTTCGAATGGGCATAATGTGAACCAGGGAAGCGCCCTTCACGGCCATAAGTTGCTGTGGAGTTTCTGGCTACTTCATCAAGGATATTTGCCGTATCATGGCAACCACCGCATGAGGTGATCCGTGACCAGGTACCCCGCGTGAGGGTAATTGAGTTGGACAGGTAGTTGAGTCCTGTCACTCCGGTGTCGGGAGAAGCTGTCCCTACAGCAGTGACTTTAGATTGGACAGTCTTACCGGCAACATAATCCGCATCATCCGGATAAAACATGCTGTAGACAACGTACAGGTATTTTGAAGTTCCGGCCAGGATGGTCCTGTCGGCAGAATTCGCACCAAAATCATTTACCAGAGGAATAGAGATTGAAGCTTTATTCCAGTCGGCAATTTCACCGACCTGCTTGGCCGCAGCCGGCAGTTTAGTCGGATCGCTATCTTCGGTAGTGGATACATAAATCTTTACATTACTGACCTGAGTGGTTGTACCTAGTTCCTGAAGAGTAATTGAATTAAGTTCCAGAGCATTGTCAAAGGCTGTGTTGCAGTCTACCTTGAAGTGCTGCATGACCACTGCAGCATCGGAATCCTTGGCATTGGAGGCACCGGTAGCATTGGCCGAAGTGGATAGCAGGTTGCCGGAATAATCAAGGGTTATGGTGTTGGAGTTAAGAGCAAGTCCTGTTGCACCGACGTTAGGCGATACAACACCAACTGCGGTTATCGATGATCTGACCGTCTTGGAGGCTTGGCCGGAGGACATGTCGTAAACTATGTATATATACTTGGTTAACGGTTGTGTTCCACCCAGGGTACGGTTAGCGGCGGTTCCACCGGTAAGGCTGAACTGTGTGGATGTTCCAGCCCAGTTGGTGGCACTGCCGACAAGAACGGCGTCAACTGGGAGAACCGTAGCTGATGTCGGTGATATGTAAACCTCTGCAGATGCAAGAACGGATGTAGTGCCAAGATCGTCAAGAGTCAGAGAATTAAGTTCCATCGTCCCTGATCCTGTAACCTGAACCCTCTGCATTACGACAGCGGTATCGGTATCCAGTCTGGTGCCGGTCGGTGCAATCGCCGTGTTGCCGGACACTGTGAGCGTGGCACTTGTTTTAGGTGATATGACCATTGCCGCAATTGAGCTGAGTGTTGTTCCACTTGCAGTGTAAGAGCAGGTAACGCCGCTCGCGGCAGTAGTGTCACCAAGCATGTAGTTTCTTACTCCGATGGTACCGGTGCCCGAACCGGTAGCGGTTGTCAGCAATGATGTCCATGGTGTTGCCGGTGTTATGGTACGTGAAGTAGTACTGCCGGTCCGGCTGAGATTGACTATTGCAACGGCCTGCTCACCAGTGGCGATTGTCAAGGTCGGACTAAGCGGACCAACAGCGGTGGCAGCAGTAGTTGAACTTGTCCACTGTCCAACCATTTTTACCGGTGCTGACTGATCGACGCCGGTATACACCGCAGCGCGCACCATGTTGTAAGACGTTGTCCCGCCGGTAACGGTTGCAATTAATGTTGTACCGGTGGCTGCGGCTATGTCAGCCTCTTTCAGATAATAGAGATATGTGTGGGCCTGACGTGAAGTAGTACCGTCACCGGTAGCCTGGGTCAGGGTTTTCCCCCCCCAGGTGACAGAACAGGTTTGTGTCGCAGCGGCGGTAACGGTCGATTGGACGGCAACCACCAACAAACGGTCCGTTCCAGCATTGACTGCATAGGTATACCCGGCAGCAACTGGGAATGCAGTCCCTGAATAGACACTTGACCATGCCTGCGAGTTCCCGATTGCAGCGTATGACGTCATCTGCCATCCCTGATACAGTCCAGCCGAAAGGAGGAGAGTGAATAATGATATGAGAGTGACTTTTGCCTTATAACTCATACCTCTGATTTTATTATGCATAATCTTACCCATGATATATTCCTCCCGGACCTAGTAAGGCTGCCAGATTGGCGATGTTTTGAAGTGACAGTCAATGTTGGAGCACGTTTTGGGTGTTATTGATGAAGAGACACCTGTTATACCGTTGTATTGTGGCGGATTCGGGCCAAACTGCCGGGCAGCGGCATGGGCTGCATCTCCAAAATTGATGTTGCGGACCGACGTGGTGCGGTTTGCCTGCTGATGATCATTCACATCTCTGGAGTGGCAGACTCCGCAAATGCCGTCAAAATTGGCAGTGCCGTATACATCCTCGTTCGAGTTCATGGTTGTGACATTCATCCTCTTCTTGAGATAGTTGATATGCATGGCGTGTGCTCCGAAGCTTTCAACCGCCATCGCATTTTTGCCCCACAAAGTACCGTTTGTTCCCCTGGTGTCATAGTCATGGCAGGAGTTGCAGTATTTCATAGCTTCAAGGTTTCCGTTAATATGAAAATCCTTTCCTGCTAAAACATCAGTTGCATCTCTTGATCCGTTATGGGGATGGCATGCGGCACAGTTTAAATTACCCGGATCATGCGACAGCCTGGTTGAAGTCACCGGCGGATAACCGTGGCATTTCGCACAGTCAGTAGCCCTATCACCGGTAAGGTAGCCGGTTTCGTTCCATTTTGGAGCAGTATTGGTACCGTCAGTCAGGGTGGCACCGTGGCAGTACGTCGCTGAGCAGGTTCCTGTCGCACTGTCATACGCAGGTGTGAGCATGCCACTGGCATAGGTATACGGAATGGCACTGCCCGGTGTTGTCTCCTTGTTTTTGGCCAGATTGCTCCATGTGGGCAGGGAACTGCCGTCCATATGGCCTGCTATAAATGCCGTTGCGGGAACAGTATGACAATCACTGCATGAAACCGGCTTGCCAATGTTGTTGAGGCTGCGCAGATGTGTGTCATGGGCGCCAACTTTCGGATCGCTTGAGACATTACTGGTTACTATACCGGTCTGGCGGCCAACGCCTAGGCCAATCCCCTTATATCCTGGAGCTGACTGTTCATATGTGGATGTGCTGTAGTTGGCAAGAGTCACGCCCATACCGTGGCACTTGGTGCACTGATAATTGGGTGTGTTGCCACCCCAGACAGGTGACAATCTGCCATGGCAGTTAACCGTTGTACAGGAAGCAAAATCACTTCCTTTTACCTTACCGGCAGCAGGGTATGCTGCGCCGAAGTCACCCGGCGTCGTTTTGTAAACATCAACCATACCGTTCATATGGCTACCCGGAGCTGTAGTGCCCTGAACAGCACCCTTGTGACAGTTGCCGCACGTTAGGCCGACACCGGTCATATGCTGAGTATGAGATCCTGTTACAGGTACACTTGCGTGGCAGGCAGTACAATTCATTGCGGTAGTGCCCCATGTGGGTGATAGAACAGGATTACCCCGACCATCATCATGACAGCTGCTTGTGGAACATTTACCAGCAGCACTGCCAAACGCTTTTGGTGATGGGTAGCCAAGGTCGCCCTGAGCTGTTTTGTAAACGTCGATTACGCTATTATCATGACTAGTGGAAAGGGTGGAACCTTCAACCGCTCCGCTGTGGCACTCCGCACATGCAGCAAAACCGGCATTAAAATGTGCTGAATGGCTTCCGGTACCAGGACGGCTTGTATGGCAGTAGTCACATTTTTGCTGTGAGGCGTCACCCCATACAGGTGAAGTTTTCTGCAGCGCTACCCCTAAGGTAACTGTTGATGGGTCCACGTGACAGCTTGCGGTTGAGCATGTTGTATAGGGAGAACCCTTGGCTTTGTCGACTTCATAGCCAAGGTCACCAGGAGTTGATTTGTAGACATCAACGTTTCCGTCACTGTGTTCTGCCGATACTGACGATGCTTTTACCGCACCCTTATGGCACGAGGCGCAAACAGCTTCTGCGGCTGTAAGGTGTACGGTGTGGCTGCCGGAAATTGGAGTTGTGGGATGGCATGCCGAGCATCTCGGCACTACTTCACCCCAATCAGGGCTTATGACCTTGTTACCAAGTCCGTCATCATGACAGCTTGAAGTTGAACAGTAGCCAAGTTTACGATCATCCTTCTGGCTTGGGAGGTACTTGTTGTTTGATTCGGTGTAGCCGTGGAAAACAGCAATCGGCCGACCGGCGCTGGTTGCGTGTTGAAACGGTTTTGCTGATGTTGCGTGGTTGGTATGGCACTGAGCACAGGCGTCCAGATTATTGCCATGTTCTGAAATGTGTACCGTATGCGAACCGGTTGTCGGTATAGCGTTATGGCACTTGGCACACGTGTTGATATCAGCAGCTCCAAGCGGGTCACTTCCCCATACCGGGGTCGTTGACTCAAAGTGGCAGTTGACACTGGAGCAGGTACCAAGTTTCGGATCTGCCGTCTGAGCAAATAAAGCAGCAGATGTGTACTTTCTAAAAGCGGTTGAATAATTGACTGCCTTGGCAATCCGAATTGTATAGTTATTCGTCATGGCATGCTTTGTGTTATACGTAGCAGCGGCATCGCCATGGCACTTTGCGCAGACGTTTCCTGCCGTTGTCGGGGCGGAATGCGTGTTGTGATTACCCTTGACGGCGCCGGTGGTGATGTTTCGGAACGTTGGCAACGAACCGGCCGGCGTATCAACCGGATTTGCGTCAAAACCATCGACACCATGACACTTGGTACAGTCCAAGGCCGCCTGCGCAACACCGGTCAGCAGAATCACCATTGATAATGAAAGCACAGTGGCGATAAGCTGTTTCGTCACGTATTCCATCCTGCCTAGTTTTTTCATATTCAACTCCTTATCAATAACTCGCACGTATTTATCAAAACATTTTAAATGAATCTATTATTTATTGATTCCACGCCGGTGACGACTTGAAGTGGCAACTGACGTTGGAACATGTCGTGGCTAAGCTGTAATAGGTCTTCGGCCTGGAGGCATCAAAGCGGAAGCTGGTGTCAGCCGGGTCAAATACATTCACGTTGGCCCGTGCAACGACGCCGTTGCCATTGTTATGGGTCGCGCCGGTCGGATGGCACGGCAGACACGGCGCAAAGCCCTGATCGGCAGTCAGCGTCGGCAGCAGGTGCGACGCGTGGAAGCCACCGCCGTTACCGTAGTCTTCGAGCTTGGCATTGGCAAACGTACCGTTGGCGTTTGACGTTGCCAACGCACTGGTCGGTAGCGGCGGATAGCCGTGGCAGGCGTCGCAGCCAATGTCGCCTTTCAGATCAACCGTGCCGTTCAAGTGGGTTGCGCCGTTCGGGCCAGTCCAGATATGGCAGGTGACGCACTGTGTGGTTGCGGTCACGTTGTTGTTCACATGGGTCGTTGTCGCCGGAGGGTTGCCGTGGCAGCTGGTGCAGCTGCTGGTTGGTGCCTTATAGACTGTCAGGCTGTCGGCCTGGGCCTGGGTGATGGTGCTAGCGGATACCAGAGCAGCAAGAGCGCTATTTATATCAGGGTTACCGGTGGTTAGGTCGCCACCGTATACTGCAGCTATAATCGAGTCGGCTATGATCTGCTTCGCATACTCAGGGTTGTGGGTATATGCAGCCGGCTCGGAGAGGAACAGTTTCAGGTTGAAAGTGGCGCCCATCAGGTTGGCCCCGTTCTGGCCTGTTCCCCAGTTCTTATTGGCTACGTACGGATAGCCGTCGGTGACGATGATCGCAGGCGTTCTGGCTGCCAGGGCCGCTCTCAGGACGGCGAGGGCGCTGGTGAAGTCCATCCGCTTGGTTTCAAGGGTGGCTGCCGGCAATGTGGTACCGTGGCAGTTGGCACATACACTGGTCTTGATGGCGGTGATGGCGCCGTTGGTATCAGTGGTTACCGGGTTAAAGGAGTGCTTGTCGGTAGCGCTCATGTGACAGGTAACGCAGGGGCCGTCAGTGCCGGTGGTGTTGGCGTTTTCCACGCCGATCTTGCTATGGCTGTTGTCATTGAAGCCGGTGTAGCTGCGGCCCGGGAAGTTGTAGCCGGTTTTGCCCTGCAGCGTGCCGGCTGCAGACAGGTAGTGCGGTGAAATAAAGGACAGGTTAGCGAAGTTGGCATTGGCCGCAACTTTTGCCTGGATGGTTGCGCCGTTGTTACGACCGCTGTGGCAGTCGGCACAGATGTTGGATGTTCCCATATCGACGTTCTGGTAGGTGGTTTCTACGTCGAACGGCTTGACCGGGGTGACGGTGCGCACGGTGCCGTTAGCAACGTCGCTGTGGCAGCCGACGCAGGTCAGCACTTCTTTTGTTTTGTCGGATGCTGTTCCCCATGCTGCGGTTACTTTGGCAGTCGAGTAGGCGATAAAGCCGGTGGTGGTGTGGCACTGTACGCAGCCGCTACGGGTCTTGAAGTCATAGTCGATCCATGGGAGCGCCGTTGTGTTGGCGTGGCCCGAAGCAGCCCATTCCCCGCGGATAGTCGCGTTGTTGGCGTTGGCATTATGGCAGTTGGCGCAGGTTGAAGTCGTGGTTACATACGCTGCCGGATACATGCCGGAGGTTACATTGTTAAAGTGCGGTGCGCCTGATTTTAATGTGTCTACTGTACCATTTTTGTGATTGTTGTTGTTGCCGGCGTTGACACCGTGACACATATCGCAGTTGGTTACATTAAGATGCTGACCGGTGTGTCCCGATTTGGCTACAGTCAGCACCTGTGGGGGATTACCGTGACAGGAAGTGCAGGACATACTGGCAACATCCACTGTACCGTTGCTATGTGTGACTCCGTTAAAACCGGTGTAGGTGTGGCAGGTTGAGCAGTTGGGTAATGTTCCGGCAACTGCATTGTAACCATTAGTCACATGGCCTACAGGTGGGTATCCGTGGCAGCTGGCGCAAGCGTTATCGTTGGTCAGGATTTCAATAACATTATTACTATGCATTGCTGTGGAAGGTACAGAGTGGCAATCGGCACATTTATTCGAAGTATGGGTGTAGTCCTTTACGCCAAACTTAGTAGTGCCCGGAGGGGAGCCGTGGCAAGAGGTGCAAGTAAGATTGTCCGCCGAAAGCGAAAACGATCCTTTGGGATTGCTATGTGAATGGCACGTTCCGCAGCCTTGAGTATTACTGTGGTCGCCCACACTTGATGGTAGGGTCTCATGACACCCCTTGCAGACGCCGTTTGCGGAATAGTAGTTGATGCCATTGGCAAAATATACCTTATTACCGTTTGAAAGTGTACGCCGAACCAACTTCTGATTAATCCCATGGTCTAGATCAGCGACATCATTAACATGTGCACCATGGCAATCGTTGCACTGAATATCCTGCCCATTATCGCCATTCGTTTTCTTCGCATTATGGTTAAACTTATTCGCATGGCAGTTTGTGCACAAATTGAGTTTATCCGCTTCCCCTGGAGGAACTGCCGCCCCTCTGGGGTTGGTAAGGAGGAGATCTCCGCCGCCGACACCAGGCGTTGTCAGGTTGCCGGCATTGGCAACATTGTGAGTTCCATGACATGT
>Ga0194037_1001043_pt1 | contig 20747 bp, 9 predicted proteins | sample JunL306m_MetaG_FD_148653 | JGI IMG/M metagenome (GOLD analysis project Ga0194037, IMG submission 148653) | Anoxic zone freshwater microbial communities from boreal shield lake in IISD Experimental Lakes Area, Ontario, Canada - Jun2016-L304-6m | ecosystem: Environmental > Aquatic > Freshwater >...
GCTTTTACCGCCAGACTCATACCCTGGATTTTTGTACGCACTATCTTACCCATGAAATTCCTCCCGGACCTAGTACGGCTGCCAGATCGGCGATGTTTTGTAGTGACAATCGATATTTGAACAGGTTTTCGGTGTAACAGCTGATGAGACACCGGTCGTACCATTATACTTTGGCTGATTCGGTCCAAATTGGCGATTAACTGATGAAATATCGCCAAAGGTTATGTTACGCAGAGAGGTTAAACGGTTAGTCTGCTCATGATTAGACTGCAGCCTGGTATGACAGGTACCGCAGACACCGTTAAATGCATCAGTGTCAAAAACATCGACGTTGGGATTCAGGTTCGCTTTGTTCATTCTGGCCTTCAGGTAGTTGATGTGCATGGCATGCGCGCCAATACCCTCAACAGCAATCGGAGATTTGCCCCAAAGTTCACCTGTCGTTCCACGTGTATCGTAATCATGGCAGGTATTGCAATGTTTGGTTGCCTCAAGATTACCGTTAATATGCAAATCGTTATCAGCCAGCGGATCGGTAGACTGACGTGTTCCATTGTGCGGATGACAACTAGTGCAGGTCATATAGTCTGCAGCCGGGGTATGCGGCAAGCGCGTGGACTGGGTCGGAGGATAACCGTGGCACTTGCTGCAGTCGTTGGCACGATCACCGGTCAGGTACGTGCCATCGGTCCACTGTGGCGATGTGTTCCTGGGATTATCACCGGCAGGAAGCGTAGCACCGTGACAGTAAATATTGGAGCAGGTTCCGGTAAGACTGTCATAATTAGCAGTAACTGACCCTTTTGTGTATGTATAAGGAAGAGCACTGCCTGGTATCGTCTCTATGTTTTTAACCAGATTGCTGAAAGTCGGGAGCGAGCTGCCATTCATATGGCCACTGGCGAACGCGGTAGACGGAACCGTGTGACAGTCGCCGCAACCAGCAGGCTTACCGAGATTATTGGTGCTGCGCATATGGGCATCATGTGCACCGACTTTCGGATCATTAGACACGTTGCCAGTTACAACACCAGTCTGCTGACCAACGCCAATTCCAATGCCCATATAACCGGGTGCAGCCTGTTTGTTTGAAACAGAACTATAATTGGCAAGCACAGTTCCCTTACCATGGCACTTGGTGCACTGGTAATTACCGGTATTCGCGCCCCATGTCGGCGACAATCTACCATGGCAGTTAACTGTAGTGCAGGACTGAAACGGTGTGCCGATCACTTTATTGGCGGGATACCCAAAATCGCCTGGGGTTGCTTTGTATACATCAACAAAACCGTTCATATGTAGTGCCGGAGCAGTATTTCCTTGCACAGCACCCTTATGGCAGTTACCGCAGGTAATACCAATGCCGGTGATATGCTGTACATGTGAACCGGTATTGGGAAGATTATCATGACAGGCGGTGCAGTTGGCAACAACAGAACCCCACGTCGGTGATGTTACGAAATTGCCACGGCCATCAGTGTGGCAACTGCCGGTGGAACAGGTGCCGTACGCACTACCGATTGCTTTGGGTGATGGGTAACCGTAATCACCTGAAACCACTTTACCGACATCAATCATGTTATTGTTGTGTGTAGTAGGAATTGTAGCTCCTACACCCACCACAGCGCCGACGTGGCAATTATTACAGGCAGTGAAACCGGCATTAAAATGTGCCGGGTGACCACCGGTTGTCGGCGTAGCGGCATGGCAATAATTGCACTTGGTTACAGTGTTGTCACCCCATACTGGCGATTCCATCTGTGCACCGTTATTGGATGGATTGATATGGCAGCTTGCCGTGGTACAAGTTGCCATGATTACGGTGCCCAAGGGACGCACAGCAGGATATCCAAGGTCACCAGGAGTTGTTTTGTAGACGTCGACATTGTTATTGCCGTGTAGGTCGGGCAGCGTGGAACTCTCAACTGCACCTTTATGACACGAGGCACAGACTACGTTGGCTCCGGTCAGATGGGCAGGGTGACTGAATGTTGCAGGTCTGCTGTCATGACACGCGGAACAGCGAGCTACTGCTGCACCCCAGGTCGGAGTTGCCTTCGTATTGCCGCGACCATCGCCATGACAGGATGCAGAAGCGCAATTACCATAGACACGAGAAGCAGACTGACTCGGCAGATATTGATCAGCAGTACCGCCATACGTAAGAGTGTCATTAACATCAAGTGGGCGACCGACACTGGTTGCGTGTTGGAACGGTTTAACCTCGACTGAATGGTCACTGTGACATTTGGAACATGCGGTAAGATTACCACCATACTCGGCAATGTGCTTATCATGCGATCCGCTTGCCGGGAGTGCATTATGACATACGGAACAGGTATCTAAAGTCGCAGAGCCAAGGGGATCACTACCCCAGACCGGTGTCCTTGCCGATTCAAAGTGGCAATCGACAGTGGAACATTTACCCAGTTTAGGGTCAGTCGTCTGTGCAAAAGACCTTGATGAACTTGTATAGTTGAGTAACAAATAATTAGCACTGGTATATTTATTATACCTGACAGCCGGTCCTACCTGAATGCTGTAATGGTTCAATACTGCATGCTTCGTTGTGTACGAAGCAACGTCAGCACCATGACACTTGATACAGGCATTCGCAACCGTAGCCGGAGATGAATGCGTGTTGTGATTTCCTTTAACGGCACCACTGGTGATATTGCGATACGTAGGCAGTGAACCGGCAGGTGTGTCCACTGGGTGCGCATCGACTGCATCAATACCATGACACGTGGTACAGTCCAAGGCCTGAGCGCCACTGGTCATCAGCATCACCAGTGAAAATGAAAGCAAAGTGGCGACAAGCGGTCTTGTCACGTATTCCATCCTGCTCAATTTCTTCATATCAAACTCCTTATCTAAAACTCGACCGTAGTATAAAGAATATCCAGAACTTTTCCAGCTAATTCAAACTAACTTACAGGTTCCATGCCGGCGATGGCTTGAAGTGACAGCTGATGTTGGAGCATTTTGTCAAACTTGCGTCATAACGTTTGGAGCGGGCACTGTCAAAGCGATTAATTGTATCAGTAGTTTCAAATACATTTATATTCGCTTGTGCAACAGTTGAACCGCCCTGTTTGTGACTTGTGGATGGGTGACAAGGGAGACACGGTTTGAATTCATCGCCGACTACAATTGTAGATGCCAAGTGTGAAGAATGGTAACCGCCACCACCTGCATAATTTTCTACTCTGGCATTGACAAATTCACCAACTGCTCGAGCATCATACTTAGCCTGATTCATAGGAGGATAACCATGGCACGAATCACATGCACCATTTGCGAAGAACGTGCCATCAAGGTGACGCTGACCAAGCACACCGGTTGTGTTACCGTTGTGACCGTGGCACCCGGCGCAGTCAGTCGCTGCATCTGTAACCATGGCACCGTGAGCGCCCTGCTTGGAAAAGCCTGCATCTCCAGGTACTTTGTGGCATCGATTGCAGTTGAACTGGCTTTTTCCACCATCGGCAATATAGTTCGGATTATTCCACGATGGTGTCGTATCAAAACCGGCATCGGCTGTCATCACCCCTGCGGCAGCAGGATTATGACAGTAGACAGCACAGGAACCAGCGTTATATGACGTTGTAAATGTGCCATTCAGCGTTGCCAGACCCTGGAATACAGGCGTTGAATTGCCGTTAGCATGACTGCTGTTGGAAGGCAGCGGACCGTGGCACCCCTGGCAGCGATAATCAACAGTACTGTAGTTGCTGAAGCCGTTCAGGAAACGCAAGTGCGTCTGATGTGCACCAATTTTGGCGTTGGCACTGACGTTACCGGTGTCAGTCGCAGTTGCATCAGTTGGTGCAAGAACATAGCGGTTGTCGGCAGTCAAAGATGCTGTCGGAGTACCGGTACCGTGACATTTGGTGCAGGTGTCGTAGGTATTGATTGTGCCCCAGACAGGTGTAGTCATTGTTCCGTGACAGCCGTTGGCAGTATTTGAACAAGTTCCGGAGTAAGAACCGGCAGCATGTTTCGCTGTTGCCGGATAGTTATTGGTTACGTTAACGGTGCCGTTATTGTGGCTCGTTCCACCATTTGAGTTGGCCGATGCACCGTCATGACACTTTGAGCAGAGCGTTCCGGAGATCGCCATGTGGGCGTTATGCGTGCCGGTTGCCGGAGCAGAGCCGGTGCCGGTGAAAGCACCGCCATCTTTATGGCAGGCTGCACAGCCAGAGGTTGTACCCCAGACAGGTGTAACAACAGAACCACTGCCGTAAGGATTGTTATGGCAGGACGCAGCGGAACAAGTACCGGTGTAGCCGGCGTTGATCGTATGCTTGGCGACAGTAGCAGGATAACCGTTAGTTACATCAACATTACCGTCAGCATGAGTCCCGTCCGAAGGAGAAGAGGTTGCTGTCGTATCAACGTTGTGGCAGTTAATACAGGTAGAATCATTATGTTTAACATGGCTACCGGTAGCAGGCCCGACAGCTGTGATAACACCGGCACCATTATGACAACCGGCACAGCCGGCAGCAGAGTTCACGCCCCAGACAGGCGTAACAATTTTACCGGAGGAATAGGGGTTATCATGGCAGGAGGCAGTTGAGCAGGTGCCAAAACCATTACCGGGAGCACCGGCTTTGGTGTAGGTACCAACACTGACATCGATATTATTGTCAACATGCTTAATAGAGTTGTACGCTGATGATGTAGCACCGGCATGACAAGAACCGCACGAGACAGTTTTAAGATGACCGGTATGGCTACCGGTGGCAATATCGGGGCCTGTAGTGGCATGGCAACTACCGCAGGCAACCGTTCCACCCCAGGTCGGAGCAACTGCGGCGTACACTGGAGGAGCTGAGCCGTCAGCGGCTTGACCGGCACTGTGGCAGTAAGAGGTGGCGCATGATGCGAATGTGGAACCTTTACCTTTAGGAGAAGGATAACCACCGGTATTGACTTCAACAGTACCGTTTATATGATTTGCTGCAGCTGTTGAGCCCTGAACGTAACCGGTGTGGCAGTCAGCGCAGACCGCTTTCTTGTACAACGTTGAAGTGACATGCTTTGTGTGGCTGTCGCCCGGGACCAGGGCATGACAGGCGGTACAAGCCGGCACGCCTGTTGCGCCCCAAACAGGAGTTAGTGTAGGTGCGCCTTTACCATTATCATGGCAGGAAGCTGTTGAACATTTAGCATTTACATCATAGGTTCCAGCAGCATGCTTGGCGGTGACCGGATAGCCATTGTTTACAGTTATGGTGCCGTCAGCGTGGCCAGTGGCAGGTTTGGTAATAGCTGAGGTTCCGGCGTTGTGACAATCTGTACAGGTGCCGTCATTATGCTTGGCATGGCTACCGGTATTTGGTCCATATGCGTTAATTGCAACAGTATGGCATGCACTACAACCGGAAGTAGCTCCCCAGACTGGCGTTGTGACAGTACCTGCTCCATAGACATTCAAGTGACAGGAAGCATTTGAACACGTAGAGTAGCCGCTGCCTGCTGCATGTTTTCCGACTGAAGCTGGGTAGCCAACGTTTACTATTGTAATATTGCCGTCATTGTGGCCGACAGACGGCATTGAGGTTGTTGACGTTCCACTGTTGTGACATTCAGTACACGCAGCAGATACGGCAGCATGCGCAGCGTGACCACCAGTTGCCGGGCCGGTTGCATCGATAGGAATGGTATGACATGCACTGCAGTTAGCAGCAGCTGTCCCCCATACGGGACTCACAACTTTAGAAGTGCTATAGGGATCGTTGTGGCAGGCTGCCGTGCTGCATGTCCCGAGTATGAGATTTTTTGAACCTGACTGCGGGAAAGAGGTCAACTTGGAGTAGCCGATGCCACCGGCAGAAGTAACAGTGATAAAACCATCACGGTGTTTGGTTTGATAAGAAGCAGCAGCCGCACCGTGACAGACTGTACAGGCATTTTGATCCAGGGTTTCATTCGGGATGTGCTTGGCGTGACTTCCCCTAACACTACCGGTTGAAATATTACGGTATGTTGATTCAACAGGGCGTATATCAGTCGTTGAGCCTACAGGAGCGTGGCAGGTAAGACATGTTGCTGCTTCAGCCGTGCCGGCAAGACCGGTAAAACTGATTAAACTCAGAGTCAGAGCAATAAGCACTCGTGATGATGTAGTTTGTGTGTTTGAGATTTTCATGCCTGACTCCTTCAAAATGGTGTCTTCGTCTTTTTCTTGTACTGTATTTCTGTGAATCGTGAACTGTATTTCTGTGATAATTACTAAGTCTCCTCTTCACATCTCCCTGTTAAGAGATGTGAAGAGGAGTTCATCTTTACAGTCCGAATGTCCAGCCTGGAGTCGGCTGGTAGTGGCAACTTACATTGGAACAGGACTGAGTTGCAACGGTGTAGCGTTTAGCTCTGTCTGAATCAAAGCGGAACGTCATATCGGCGGCATCATTAACATTGATGTTAGCTTTGGCAACTACTGCTCCGCCCTGCATGTGGTACGTTGATGGGTGACACGGCAGGCACGGCGTGAAACCTTCTGCAGCACTCACTGTTGAGAGCAGGTGGGTGGAGTGATGGCCAGCGCCACCAGCATAATCTTCAAGTTTCGCGTTGGCATATGCACCACCGGTACGAGCTGCTAACTGAGCAGAAGTAAGTGGTGGATAACCATGGCAGGTGTCGCACGCGGTGCTAACATTTAAAGTGCCATTGTTATGAGATGCAGCGCTGTACGACGAGAAATCGGTGTGGCATCCGGCACAGTTAGGTGTTGTTCCGCCGACAGCAGAGCTGTGGGCCGATGTTGCCGGAGGATAGCTGTGGCAGCTGCTACAGGCGTTGGCGTTGGTCAGGATTTCAACTTTGCCATCTCTGTGTGTTGCATCCGCTGCCACTGTTGCCGGAGTCGTATGGCACTGCGAACAGTCGGTGTATGTTACCGTAACCTGGTCGTGATTGTACTTGGTAAAGCCGGTCGTGTGAATAGTCTGTATGCTCGGCGGGTTGCCGTGGCAACTGGAACAGGTCAGATTTACTTCCAAAGTACCGTTGTGGGTAGCTCCGGAGTGGCAATTAGCACAGGTTCCGGTCGGCACTGACAACGCAGCCATCTCAGTATGTGTTCCCGAAGCCGGCGGAGCGCCATGGCAGGTGGTGCAGCTTGTGCCGGTACCGGCATATCCACTTGCAATAGCGATTTCCGTAGAGGAGATACGGCTATTCGGAGTCAGCTTGCTGATTGCGTCGGCTACGGAGGTGGTGGCTACTGACACGCCGCTTACACCGGCCGTCTTGGAACGTACCGCTTCGATCGACTGGTTGATAAGCCACTTGACATAGCCTGGGTTATGAGCAAATGCACCATTATCACCCACGTTGAGAAGTTTCAGGTTGTAGATGGCGCCAGCAATGGCGGCAAATTGGGTTGATTGTCCGGCTAACGGATATTTAACCTTCAGGCTGTTAGCGCCCGGGCGGATTTTAGAAGTGCCGGTTGTGCCACGACCGCTGTAGTTGCCGTACACATACCCCGCATTCTTAGTGAGGTCTGTGGTGGCTGGAATGCCTATAATCGGTGTTCCGGTGAAGTTCAGGCGCTCGTCAATCATGATCTCGGCAAGGGCCTTGAGGCTGGCTCCGAGACTGGTCTTGGCATCGTTTACAACCGTGCCGGTCATAGGAGTCGTGCCTGAGGTGTGGCAAGTGGAGCATACATTCGGGAGTGTGGTCATGTTGATAGTGAATGAGGTGTGGTCGCGTTTACCTGATGCGTTGTCCATATGGCAGGTTACGCACGGACCGGACGTGGTGTTGGTGGCTTTGGAGCCGCCGACGCCAATGGTGTTGTGGCTGTTGCCATTCGCATCAACCGTGTAGGTCTGGCCGAATTTGTAACCGATCTTGGCATCGAGCAGACCGGCCTGGAGACCGTTGTCGCCGTGAGGCACGCCTGGGTTGACAGCGGCGGACGTGTACTTGGCAAATGTGGCGAGTCTATCGAATATCGGGCCGTTGGAAGCGCCGTTGCGGCCGCTGTGGCACGGAATGCAGACGTTGGAGTTCTTGAAGTCGCTGTACTGCACTGCGCCGCTATTAGCTTTTCCGCCGTAAGCAGCGAGGGTTGTGAAGTTGTAGAATGCTTTGGCTGCGGCAACTGGGCGCACTGTGCCGTTCGCGTCGGTGTGGCAGGCGCGGCAGGTTACGGCTGAGGTTATCTTGTTGGTGTTGTTTGCAGCTCCTGCTGTTGCGGCTATCGTGTAGCCGGCTTCACGGAAGCCCCAGGCGCGAAGGTCACTGAAGTCGGAACCAACATAGTTTATATAGCCCTGGGTGGTGTGGCAGCGGACACAACCGTCAGATGATACCTGTGCTGGTGAGACGTTTGAGCTGTAACCCTGGAATTTCCATGCACGGGTAGCTGATGTCTTCCAGCGGTTGTTGCTGGCATGGTAGTTCTGGGCGTATTGAGCGTTGATGTCATTGTTCCTGTTCGGGCTATGGCATTCAACGCAGGTGTCGCTCGGGGATACATATGACGTAGACATATTGGCCATGACGTAGCGAGTGCCTTTGTACCAGCCAGTAGTTGTCGAGCTGCCTGCGTTATAGGTAGTTACCTTGCTCGTGGTGAAGTGGGATCCTGATGGGGATGGAATCAAAGTGTCTTTCGACATATCTTTAGTGCCATTCATATGGGTTGCAGCCTTCAAACCAGTGAAAACGTGGCAGTTGGCGCAGGTGCCGGCATAGGTGGTCCCGAATGCTGTGTTAATCGGTGTGTGTGTCGATGTGGCCGGAGGATTACCGTGGCAAACGGCACAGGCATCTGCAGCGGTGCTGCCCCATACTGGCGTCGGAACGATCCCTCTACCATCGGAGTGGCAGGAGGCCGTCGAACAGGTACCGGAATAAGTGCCGATAGCATGCTTGGTAACAGGAGAAGCGGAATAGCCGTCAGCAACTTCAACAGTGCCGTTGGCATGAGTATTCCCGCCGGTCGTCCCACTGACTGCGCCATTATGACACAGATTACAGGAGGCATTGGTAAGGTCCATGTGCTTGGCATGGCTACCGGTTGCAGGGGAACCATCAACAGTAAACGCGCCAGCGCCGGAGTGGCAGGCGGCGCAGCCGTTGCCGGTGCTGCCCCAGACAGGGGTTACTACTGTTGCAGCGCTGTAAGGATCAGCGTGGCAGGAAGCAGCGGAACAGGTAGTAGCGGGAGAACCTTTAACCTTGTTGGCAGGGTAACCGACTCCTACAACATCAATGAAGCCTGTGGCGTGATTGGTGCTTGGTGAAGTTGTTGCCGTTGTGCCTGCGTTGTGGCAGGAAGTACAGGCTACAGTGTGTTTTGCATGGCTGCCGGTGGCGGGGCCTATATCGGTGATTGCGCCAGCGCCGGTGTGACAGGCGGCGCAGCCGTTGCCGGTAGTACCCCAGACAGGTGTTGTTATAAAACCGGCGCTGTATGGGTCGGCGTGGCAGGAAGCGGTGGAGCAAGAAGCAGCGGCGGAACCTTTGGCTTTTGCCAGCGGGTAGCCAACGTTGGCGATGTCGATGGTGCCGTTGTTGTGGTTGGCACTCGGCATTGTAGATGCAGTTGTTCCAGCTGCGTGACAGGTGGTACAAACAACGGCGTGAGCAGTTGTAGTTGTATGACTACCGGTAGCCGGGCCAGTTGCACCGATTGGTGTCGTATGGCATGCAGTACAGTTTGCAGCTGAAGAACCCCAGACAGGGGTTGCTACTAAACCGGCTCCGTATGGATTAGCATGGCAGGAAGCAGCGCTACAGGAACCAAGAGGGAGTGCCTGATTTCCCTGTTGTGCGAACTTTGTGCCTTTGGAATAACCGACACCTGTTGCTGAGGTAACATTGATAAAACCGTTGCGGTGTTTAGTATCATAGGTCGCTGCTCCGGGACCATGACATGAAGTACATGCATTTGCATCCAAAGTAGCTGCCGGAATATGCTTGGCATGGCTGCCTTTGAAACCACCTGTGGTGATGTTACGGAATGCCGAATCGACAGGCCGGATATCCGTAGTTTGACCAGGTGTTGCATGGCATGATAAACACGTTGCCGCTTCTGCCATGCCGGTCAATCCGACAAGGCTGGCAACCGCCAGAGTGAGCGCAACGAGCACCCGCGTTGTTGCATACTGCATTTTTGGTAGTTTCATACTTGTCTCCTTCTCGTGATTTTTGCTGCCAGCTTTTTACATTATTTAATTCTAAAACACCATACCTATTTTCTCCATAATCACCATTGTGCTGTCGGCTGGAAGTGACAGCTCACGTTCGAGCAGGACTGGCTTGCAACGTTGTACTGTTTTGGTCGTGCCTCATCAAAACGATAGTCCAGATCAGTAGCACTAAATACGTTGATATTTGTTTTCAAAACAGTGCCACCGCCCTGGGCGTGAGCAGAATTTGGATGGCATGGCAGACAAGGCGTAAAGCCTTCGTTAGCCGATACCGTGGACAAAAGATGTGTTGCGTGATGACCGCCACCATTTGTGTAATCTTCAACTTTGGCGTTTGCGAATGCACCACCGGTACGGGCGTTGAACTGATCCAGCGGAAGTGGCGGATAACCGTGACAGGTATCACATGTCAGGCTGCCTGAAAAATCAACTGAGCCGTTATTGTGCAAAGCAGCACTTGATACGGTGTAGGTGTGGCAATTTGTACAATTGAAAGGAGCCAGCGTTGCTGCCGCATGAGCTGTTGTCGTAGGTGGTGCGAGGTGGCAGCTGCTGCAGGCGTTAACGTTGGTCAGTAGATCTACCGTACCATTAAGATGTGTTGCTGTAGCGGTAGGAGTTGCAGGCGTTGAATGGCACTGAGTACAGTCAGTATAGTTAACAGCTACCTTGTCATGATTGTACTTAACAGCGCCATTTGCATGAATTGTCTGAGTGGCGGGTGGATAGCCGTGGCAACTGCTGCAGGCAGCGGTTCCTGTTTTAAAATTAACCGTGCCATTGTTGTGCAGACTTCCTGAATACGTTGTGTAGTCGTGGCAGTTGGCACAATTGGTATCATTTACGTGTGCAGCGCCGGAAGCTACGGTTGCCGGAGGGTAGCCGTGGCAACTGCTGCAGGCGGTTGTATTAGACTTAATCTCAACGGTGCCGTCTCTATGGGTTGCTGTTGCAGCATATGTTGCTGGAGTCTCGTGGCACTGACTGCAGTCGGTATACGTAACGGTCACCTGATTATGGAGATACTTTACTGTTCCACTCGTGTGAATTGTCTGACTTGACGGAGGATTGCCGTGACAGCTGCTGCACGTCATGTTAGTGAGATCAACAAAACCATTGTTGTGGGTGGCACCTCCCATGCCGGTGTAAGCGTGGCAGGTTGAGCAGTTCAATGGCGATGTTGTTGCAGTAGCATGAGCCGTTGTTGCCGGTGGGAAGCTGTGACAGTTGTTGCAGCTGTTAGTTATGTTTTTGAACAAATTCAAGCTGCTTACCTGGGCAGTTGTCAGTTTGTTGCTTGCGACCAGAGAGTCGAGGTAGGCACTGATGTCGCTTCCGGTAACTGATCCACCAGTTACAACCGCTTCAATTGAATCTGCAATCAACTGTTTTGCGTATTCCGGATTGTGGGCATAGGCACCCGCCTCTTTAACGAACAGCTTGTAGTTGTGGGCGGCACCCATGACGTTGGCGCCATTCTGACCGGTGCCCCAGTTCAGCTTGGCTCCGCTGTTGAAGTTATCAGTTGCCGGGGTCCAGAGAAAGCCTTTATCAGCAAGTACGACTCTCAGCACTTCAACGGCATTGACAAAGGCCAGACGTTTGCTGTCCAGTGTTGATGCAGGCAGTGTAGCAGCGTGGCAGTTGGAACAGACGTTTGTAGTAATTGCAGTAATGGTTCTGCTGGTTGCGTCTGCGGTTACCGGCGAAAGTTTATGTTTGCCGGCTGCGCTCATGTCGGAACTCATATGGCAGGCAACGCAGGGACCATTGCTGCCGGTGTTGTTTGTGTTTGCCGTACCTACTTTGCTGTGTGCGTTATCTGTGTAAGCTGCGTAGCTGCGACCTGGGTAATTGAAGCCAACCTCGCCCTGCAGAATGCCGCCAGCAGGCAGATAGTGAGTACTGTAGCTGGAAGCAGCGTTGTTGAAGTAATCAACGGTACCGTTGCCGGCTGCGTTGAGAGTAAGCTTACCAATGTTGAGTGATATTGCTGCTGAACCGGTATCGCGTCCACCGTGGCAATCCATGCAGATGTTTGAGGTTGCAACGTCGACGTTGGTGAACGATGTCTTATTGGTGTACGGCTTGTTCGGTGTTACCGTTCGAACGGTACCAGCTTCAACATTGCTGTGGCACGCTACGCAGGTGATTACTTCTTTGGTTTTATCGGATGCAAGACCCCAGGGAGCGATTATTTTAGCTGTAGAGTAGGCGATGAAGCCGGTAGTAGTGTGGCAGCGGACGCAGGTCGCTCTGGTTTTGAAGTCAGAACCTGAGAATGGAGCATCGGTCGTAGCACCGTGAGCTGTTGCGGCCCACTGCTGACGGATGGCCTGGTTGGTTGCACTGCTGTTGTGGCAATCGGCACAGGTGGCATTCGAAGTTACGTAGGATGCCCGGTAAGCGCTGGTGCTGGTACTGTTATTGAAATGCGGCGCGCCTTTGATTACAACGTTAATCGTACCGTTCTGATGCAGACCGGACGCAGAGCTGTCTGTCGGAAGGTAGCCGTGGCAGAGGGCGCAGTTGCTGGCAGTTGCCGGCGGATGAGGACCTACGTTGGTCGACAGTGACGTCAAGGTTGTTGGCGGCATACCGTGGCAGGTGGTGCAAGACATATTCGCGAAATCTTTGGTGCCGTTGTTGTGGGTAGCACCAGTAAAGCCTGTGTAGATGTGGCAGGTGGTACAGTTTGGAGTGGTGCCGCCGACAGCGGTATTGTGGGCTGAACTGCTTGGCGGATAGCTGTGGCATACTGCACAGGCGGTATTGTTGGTCAGGATTTCAATTACACCATCTCTATGGGTAGGCGTTGCGGGATCGTTGTATACTGCTGGTTCAGCATGGCAACTAGCACAGGTAGTCAATCCTGCTGGGTGAGTATATTTTACAACCCCAGTGTAATATTGTCCAGTTGTTGGAGGGTTATTGTGGCAGGTGGTACAGGAAAGAGTCCCCCCACTGACGCCCAAGTCGTGATTGTGGCAGCTGTAGCAAGTGCTGGCAAGGGTATCAGTAATGCCGTTATGGCCGATAGCGACCGCCGGACTGGTTGTTCCGAAATTATTGACATGGCAACTCATACAGATATTTGTTGAAACAACACCGGGATGATTACCGGTATCAGCACCACTGTGACAGTTTGCGCAGATAACAGCATTTACTTCATGCTTAGAAGTTGACCACTTGTTGTAGGCATTTATTGCCCTGTCTACATAATTGGCAGCATGGCAACCCTGGCAATCAGCAAGCACCTTCTGATTCGCATCTGCAGAGACAACAACTGTCGTCGATGCGGTTGATCCTCCCGGCATAAGCGTCAGAGAGAATGTGTATGTTCCGCCAACGGTAGGAACAAACGTTGCCTGGGGAAGAGTTGCATTTGTGATAGTAACTGTTGCTGGTCCCGAAGTTTGGGTCCATGTATAAGCGGCAATACCTCCGCCCACCTGACTGTTGTTTGCGTTGAGGGTGACGGTGCTACCGGCAAAAACATTTTGTGTGCTACCGGCATTTGCTGTCGGATTATTCGAAACGAATGTTCCGACAAGATTACTATTCCCAACCACTGTGAAAGTTGAAGGAAATGTGACCGTTACCTGCTGCCCCGGAAGCGGCGACGATGGACTCTGAGTTGCGCCAGACGGAATACCGGCTATATTGCTTAAAGTATAATATGACGAAACCGGAGTATAGGTGATCACTCTGGCAGTACCCAATTGTGTTCCGCCCGTGAGGTTAGTGATACTTGCCGGACTCACTGTTCCACCAACATTACCTGCGACAGAAGCGACTATGCTAAATTTCTGGGCGGCAAAATAAACGTTAAAAGTCTGTGTGGTTGGCCCGACTACCTGCCAAGCCGTTTGAGTCGGATTGTTCGTTGTTACACCATTAATGACAACCTTGCTAACAGCGTATCCGGGAGTTACAGCGACCGTTACGTCAACCGCAGTCGGGGTTGTCGTGTAGGTGTATGTAGAAACAAGATTACCCTGGAGATACGTCCGAGGAGCACCGGTTCCGACCTGAATCGTCCCGCCCGCAGTTTTAGCCGCACTGGTCAATGACCAGTTTGCAGCGTGCGCCATTACTGGTAAAAGACACGACACCATGATTACCATCAGAATTCTTTTTAACATTGTATGAAACCTCCGCACATGATTGCGATCTATGAACTACTTTAATTGCCTTACTTAGCAGCGCTTGGATCTCCATGAGCAAATTATGTGCCATTTTCAAAAGCCCAGAATATTCAGCAGTATCCATTTACCAACTGCCGGCACCGTGGCTATATAACTACGCAATACCCGCTAAATGACCGTCGCATCACTGATCTTCTTTCTCGCCTTGCTATATCAACACGTTCCTTGTCCTTGATTTAGCGTTACTTCATAAAAGAGACATTACGTTAAAAGGCTTTTAACTCTATTTGGGCGCCTAAGATAAAACGTCCTCAGAATTCCGCATGCAATAGATTCACCTGCCTGACAATCAGGTTGACTAATGAAGCATTATACTGTATTCACGCGGCTAGTTTGTGTTTAGCAACCCTGCTGAATTTGAGTTTTAGTTTTATATATTATTTTTGTAAAGATTAAAACAAAAAATGTTTTAATTTCATCACACATGGAGGTACCATCACATGAGCAAATGCTGTCTGTTAAAAAAAGTTTGGCTTGTTTTATTGACTGTAGCAACTGTCCTAAGTCTACAGAACATCGTTTTTGCAGCAGAACCTGCCGCTAAAACCCCTGCTACTCTGTCTAATGATGATTGCGCAAAATGTCATAACAAACCACCGGCAGATATTGCTGCAGACGGGCGTAAACACAAAACAGAAATTGGTTGTCAGGATTGTCACAACGGACATCCGCCTGTAACACGCAAGATTATTCCACTCTGCAGCCAGTGCCATGAAGGAAAACCGCACTTCAAACTGGCTGGTTGCATCAGCTGCCATTCTAATCCGCATACACCTCTTAATATTACATTTGGCAATAACGTTACCGACGCCTGCCTGACCTGTCACGCCGGCCAGATTGTCAAACTTCGTGACAACAAGAGTAAACATACTGCTCTGAACTGCAGCTTCTGCCACAACAGGCACGGTAAAATCCCCGATTGCACGCAATGCCATAAAGCACACGCTGCTGAACAGACTGTTGCCGATTGCAAAAAATGTCACCAGGCTCATATGCCAAAGAATGTTGCCTATGGCGATAAAACCCCTTCTAAAGATTGTGCAGCCTGCCACAAAAAGGCATTTGACCTGCTTGCGGCCAGTAAATTCAAACATAGCAAACTTGCCTGCGTAGCCTGTCACCAGGCAAAGCACAAGATGGTGCCGCAATGCCAGACTTGTCATGGCAATCGTCATCCGGCCGCCATGCTGGCGAAATTCCCGAAATGCGGATTCTGCCATAACATTGCCCATGATCTGAATAATTTTACCACTGCCCCGTCGCCGACATCCGCACCGCCTGCGGTTGCAGTCCCTGCTGACAAGAAACCCAAGAAGAAATAACACTCGGAGTTTATGACAAGGGGGCACTGTACTTACAGTACCCCCTTGTTGTTTGCTACGCATGACCTCAGCAACAGCTCTCTGCATATATTCACCCATAACCCCGATTTCAAGACGCCGCCACTGGATCCAGTGGGCGCTCGCAATTTCTTTAATTCTCCACGGTGGGGCTGTACTGTTGGTCGTCTATTTCAGTACAATCAGCTCAGCCGGAAATCGTTCTACTAACCTCACCATTCAGGATATTGAATTTTCTCAGCCGCCTGTTCCTCCATTACAACCACTCGCTGTTCCGACCGAACATAACCACATAGCAGCATCTCCAGCACCGCCTCACGTCAGGGAAAGCGGACCACTGATTCAGGAAAAGTCGGCTGAGACCAGGCCGATTACTGCCGATAACACGTCTAATGCCGGTGGACTGGCAGAGACTGCTCTCGGCTTAGGTATGGCGCATGGCTATTTCAGCATGTTTGCCGACGGAAAAACATTACGGGATGATGTTCGTGTGTATTATTTTGAATTAGTGGAAAAGATCAATCATGAGTGGTGGAAAAAAGCCGGCCTGCTCAAAGAACCTTTGCGAGCGGATGGTATCTTTGAAATATTGATTCAGAGAGACGGGTCAATTGTGTCACTGCACCTTGTAAGGGGCAGCGGATCGACCGAAGCAGACCGACTGATAGCAGATATAATCCGGAATGCGGCTCCGTTGCCACCACTGCCGGCAACATATGGAATGGATCAGTTTAATGCGCCGCTCCGAATTAAAGCACCGCTCTCTCTTTTCCGCATAAATTAAATAAGTAAAATTCTGCTCAGCGTGCAGACGTTTTGACTTGATTTTTACTCATCTCATAAGTATCGTTACCAGCGGTCTGTTACCCATTCAAACAATAAGTTGATATAATTTGATTCATTTCGATTCACAGGACTCCACATGTTTGTAATGAACAGACTTCTTTTCATTTCATATTTTACACTGTCCCTGATTGCCCTGTTCCATGGGATCTCCTGCGCACAAACCTGCTCGGCAACATCCTGCCATCAGGCTATTATCACTGCGGATAAACCGCACGCTCCGGTACAGGCGCAGGAATGTCTCTCATGTCATCGTCAAAAAAAACCGAATCACCCATTGCTGGGTGACAAGAGTTGGGAACTGGTTGCCAAAGTTCCAATGCTCTGCGATCAATGTCATAAACCGTTTGGAAGCAAGAAAGTAATGCATTCACCGGTCAAGGAGGGTGACTGCCTGGCCTGTCACAAACCGCACGGCGGCACCGGTCGTTTTTTGTTGGGAGTGGGTGAAGACCGGACAGAACTCTGCGTCTCCTGTCATAACCCCGAGACATTCAAACAGCCTTTCATGCATGGCCCCGTTGCCGTCGGCGCCTGCAACAAATGCCACGAGCCGCATGAATCAAAAGAAAAGGCCCTGCTCGATGCCCCTGTACGCGTTGTCTGCCTTAAATGCCATTCTGATTTTGCCAATGAGCTGAAGAAAGCCAAAGCAACCCATCCACCGGTCAAGGAAGGTCCCTGTACTGCCTGTCATAATCCGCATGGATCGACGGTCAGCAAGATCCTCAAGCAGAAAATACCGGATCTGTGTGTCGGCTGCCATGACAAAATAGGTAAAAAACTGGCTGCAGCAAAAGTCCCACACAAACCACTGAGCCAGGCAGGGGGCTGCAGCTCCTGCCACTCAGCCCACTATTCTGATAACAAACGGCTCTTGCCGTTTGATGAAATGACTACCTGTCTGAGTTGCCACGGCACTGACAATCTGGGCACGCCCCCTCTGCGCAATATTAAAAAAGATCTTGAAGAAAAGAAATTTCTTCACGGACCGATCAAAAAGGGGGAATGCGTTCCCTGCCACGACCCGCACGGATCAGATAATTTTCGTATGCTTCGAGGAAACTACCCTGCTGAAATTTATGTCCCCTACAAGGAAGGCATATATAGCGCTTGCCTTGGCTGCCACGAAAAGAACCTGCTCCGTTTTGCCGAAACTACCATCTATACAAAGTTTCGTAACGGTAAACGTAATCTTCATTATGTCCACGTTGTTAACAGCCGTAAGAGCCGTTCCTGCCGCGTCTGTCATCAGGCTCACGCCAGCAACGGCGAGAAGTTGATTGATAAAGAGGTTATGAAATTCGGAGTCTGGAACATACCGGTTAATCTGACGATTTCCTCCTCCGGCGGCAGGTGTGCTCCCGGTTGCCATCAGGCTTTCACCTACGACCGGGAAAAACCGGTGCTATACAAAACATATTCGTCAAGCAGGAAAAATTAATTCCAACAGGAGTGATCAGCAATGAGTTCTTACACCGGGACCTTAAAAAGAGTCTGCTACGCCAGCGTGATTTGTCTGCTTCTTGCAGGCTGCGCTCAAGACACTTCGTGCAAGTATATTGCTAAAGAACCGATATTTTTCCCACCGGCACCGGATGAACCGCGCATCCAGTATCTTACCGGTATCAACTCAAGCGATGACGTGGCGATTGTCAAAAAAAAGGCCGGGATTTCACTTTTTGTGACCGGTGAGGACAAAGCCAATACAGTAGTAACACTAGGCAAAGCTTACGGAATCGAAGTGCATAAAGGTAAAATATATATAGCCCAGGGCCTGGAAAAGCGTATTTCTATCATAGACCTGGCCAAAGGGACCATTACCGAACCCGCCGGGGTCACAAGTCCAAGAGGAAAACTGGCGTATCCGATTAACCTGACTCTGGATGACGATGACAACCTCTATGTTGCAGATACGACACGACGTGACATCGTCGTCTATGATGCGAAAGGCAATTTTAAAACCTCATTTGGCAAAGGCATCGATCCCAAATCCAAAATCACCGATGTCAAGTTCTACAAAGGCAAACTCTTCGCCCTTGATATGGGGACTCACCTTGTGCGACTACTTGACCGGACAACCGGGGAGCAACTTGCAGAATTCGGCTACAGCGACAAACCGGCTCAGCGACTTGCTCTACCCGGTAACTTTACTATAGATCCTGAAGGCAACCTTTTTATCACCAATCTCGGCAGCAACAAGGTGGTCAAACTGGATCAAGACGGCAACTACCTCGACTCATTCGGTGGTGTCGGCGATCAATTCGGTCAGTTTTCCAAACCGAAGGGGATCGCTGTGGACAATGAGAAGCAGATCTATGTTGTTGACGGTGCCACAAGTGTTGTACAGCTGTTTAATGATAAATTCCGAACCCTTACCTACTTTGGTTGGCCCGGTCTGGCATTCGGCTCACTCAACAGCCCGACTGGCATTACAGTATCTACGGAAAACATCGATTATTTTCAAAAATTCGCCGCCCCAGGTTTCAAGATAACCTCCCTGATCTATGTTGTCAGCCAGTTCGGCCAGGAGTTCTGCATCCCACGCATTTCGGTGTACGGGTTTGGGCAGATGGAGAAAAAATAAGGACATGAAAAAATTGTCCCTCTTAACAGCCCTGCTTTTCTGCTGCACACTCTTAATCTGCGCGTGTGACCCTTTAACGGTGCATAAGGTTACCAGTACAATTTTTGATGGCGTCCCCAGCATGCCTCCTGCAGAACAGTACTGTAGAGATTATCACATTCAGGCCACAAAAGATGAATTAGAAGCCAACCAGAAGAAGCAGGGTGTTAAGCAAAGTTCCACGCATCCCCCCTTTGCTGATAAACGTTGCAACGACTGTCATGATAAGAGTACAGATTCTGGTTTCGTTGTTGCGGCAGATATGCTCTGCGCCCACTGCCACAAGGGATTCCCCGCTGGTAATTTTCTCCATGGCCCCGCTGCGGTCGGTGCCTGCGTTAAATGTCACGCACCGCATAGTTCCGAAAACCCAACGCTGCTGCTCAAGTCTGCGTCCGACATTTGCGACGCCTGTCATGCTGAAGCACGGAGCAGCTCAAAACTCCACTCAACCAGCCGGGGCAAAGGATTGATATGTACTGATTGCCATGACCCTCACGGTGGAAGCAATCGCTTCTTCCTGAGGTAGATCATATGCAGCCGTTGTTGATTTTGATCATAGCTGTTTTGATGTTCATCTGCAAACCATCCCCGGCTTTATCTGAGGAAATTCCAGAAATCAACCCGATGAAAGGTGTATTCCTGTATGAGGGTTTTCAGCATTGGATCAATCTGACGTACGATTTTACTGATAGTAAAACCGGCCAGGGAACCTACTACGGCAACTCTTTCAAAGAGGGCTACAACGCCTCGTTACAGTTAGCCCTCTTTGATCCACACGTTTTTGATGCCATCCTGCAGGGTTCTTTTGTTTTAGACCAAAGCAGTAACAGCAACGATTCATTATTGAAAAGCAACTTAAGTAGTTGGCAACCATTCAAAAAGCCCGTGCCACCGTTCGATACGTTTCAATACAATTTCAGCGGCAGTGGCCTTGACAAAAGCCGGATTCCGTTTACACTGCTCAGCTTCCGTACCATTAATACCACCCAGAACACCTTCGCCCCCCCTACGAAAAATGATAACTTGGGCAACGAATTCGATATATCTTTTTTGAATTCAAAACTGCGGTCGCGTTTTCACTACACCTACAACAGTATTGACACATTGGTAGACCGTACGACAAGCAGCTCTGTCTCCAACTCATATACCTATACCGCCGATCACAACTACGGCACTTTATCATCCACATCTCTTTCGGCATCTTTTTCCGACCAGAACGGCGGCTCGACAAGTGGAGACAAACTTACCTCTTCAGCTAATTCCCTGGGAATTAGCAATACTCTGAGCTTTGGCGAAATACAAAATTTTTCTCTGGCATCATCGTTCCAGTTGACTAATACAATGATTGACAGTAGCCCAACACGTTCTCTCAACTTTTCGGAATCTTTTGGTGCCGCTCTGGGACGCGCCCTCTTCCTTAATGCCGGATACTCGCTGACAAAAAGCAGCAATAGCGGCCGTGGAGCACCAGATCAGGAAAACGTTCAAAACAGGGGGGAGATCAGCGTAAAACATAAGCTTTTTGAATCTCTTCACACTGAAC
>Ga0194037_1001044_pt1 | contig 20738 bp, 9 predicted proteins | sample JunL306m_MetaG_FD_148653 | JGI IMG/M metagenome (GOLD analysis project Ga0194037, IMG submission 148653) | Anoxic zone freshwater microbial communities from boreal shield lake in IISD Experimental Lakes Area, Ontario, Canada - Jun2016-L304-6m | ecosystem: Environmental > Aquatic > Freshwater >...
ACGCGAAGGGTGTCATCCAGATCTTCAACGTCGGCGCCGAGCGGATGCTGGGATACACGGCCGCCGAAGTGATGAACAAGATCACACCGGCCGATATTTCCGACCCGCAGGAAGTTATCGCCCGTGCAGAAGCGTTGAGCATCGAGCTTGGCACGCCGATCACTCCCGGCTTCGAGGCATTGGTATTCAAGGCTTCGCGCGGCATAGAGGACATCTACGAGCTGACCTACTTCCGCAAGGACGGCAGCCGCTTCCCGGCGGTCGTGTCGGTCACGGCGCTGCGCGACGAGCAGGACGCCATCATCGGTTATCTCTTGATCGGCACCGACAACACCGCCCGCAAACAGGCGGAAGAGGCGCTGCTCAAGGCCGGTGCCCTGCAGAGCGCAATTTTCAACAGCGCCAACTTTTCAAGTATCGCCACCGACGCGAAGGGTGTCATCCAGATCTTCAACGTCGGCGCCGAGCGGATGCTGGGATACACGGCCGCCGAAGTGATGAACAAGATCACACCGGCCGATATTTCCGACCCGCAGGAAGTTATCGCCCGTGCCAAAGCGCTCAGCTCGGAGCTCGCAACGACCATAGCACCCGGCTTCGAGGCTTTGGTATTCAAGGCTTCGCGCGGCATAGAGGATATTTACGAACTGACCTACATCCGCAAGGACGGCAGCCGCTTCCCGGCGGTCGTGTCGGTCACGGCGCTGCGCGACGTTCAGAATTCCATAATCGGCTACCTTCTGATCGGCACCGACAATACCGCCCGCAAGCAGATCGAGGCAGAACAGAAGCAGCTCGGCCAGAGTCTGCGCGACCATCAGTTTTACACACGCTCCCTGTTTGAATCCAACATCGATGCGATCATGACTGCCGATCCATCCGGCATCATCACCGACGTCAACAAGCAGATGGAATCGCTCACCGGCTGCACGCGCGACGAATTGATCGGCGCACCGTTCAAGAATAACTTCACTGATCCGGAACGTGCCGAAGAAAGCATCACCCGCGTACTGCGCGAAAAGAAGGTCACCAACTACGAACTTACCGCGCGTGCCAGAGACGGCAAGGAGACGGTGGTGTCATTCAATGCGACCACCTTCTATGACCGGGACAGAAAACTGCAGGGGGTATTTGCCGCAGCCCGCGACGTTACGGAACGCAGACGCCTCGACCAGGCGCTGCAGGAGAAGAACGTCGAGCTGGAGAACGCCACGGCTGCAGCGGAAAAGGCCAACCTCGCCAAATCGGACTTCCTTTCCAGTATGAGCCACGAGATCCGCACGCCGATGAACGCCATCATCGGGATGTCCTATCTGGCCCTGAAAACCGACCTGACGCCGCGTCAACGCGACTTCATCAAAAAAATCAAGGGGTCCGGCCGTCATCTGCTCAGCATTATCAACGATATTCTCGACTTCTCGAAGATCGAGGCGGGTAAGCTGACCGTTGAGCAGACCGAGTTCGAACTGGAGGATGTGCTCGACAATGTGGCCAACCTGATCACGGAAAAAACCGCAGCAAAGGGACTGGAGATGGTCTTCGACGTGGATAAGAGCGTTCCGGCCACCCTGGTGGGTGATCCGTTGAGGCTGGGACAGATTCTTATCAACTACAGCAACAATGCGGTGAAGTTCACCGAGCATGGGGAGATCAGCGTCGTCATCCGCCTGAAAGAGCAAACTGAAACGGATGTGCTGATCTACTGTGCTGTGCGCGATACCGGCATCGGCCTGACGGAGGAGCAGATATCACGGCTATTCAAGAGTTTTTCCCAGGCCGATACATCAACTACCCGGAAATTCGGCGGTACCGGCCTCGGACTGGTCATTTCTAAAAATCTGGCTGAACTGATGGGCGGAGAGGTCGGCGTTGAAAGCGAGCCTGGTGAAGGCAGTACCTTCTGGTTCACGGCACGCCTCGGTAAAAGTGTCGTCCAACGACGCCGACTGTTGCTTTCGAGCGACCTTCAGAGAAAACATGTGCTGGTGGTGGATGATAAGAAAAATGCCCGCCAGGTGCTTGGTGACATGCTCGGCAGCATGAGTTTCAGGGTCGATCTGGCGGAATCCGGCATGGCGGCTCTTGAGGCGGTATCTCGCGCCGAGGAGCAGGGAACTCCTTACGAGATCGTGTTCCTTGACTGGCTGATGCCGGGGATGGACGGTATCGAAACGGTCAGGCGGATCAGGGATCTGCCGCTCATACGGATGCCGCACATGATTATGGTGACAGCATACGGGCGCGAGGAGATCATCAAGGACGCGGAGAAAATGGACATCGAAGATGTACTCATCAAGCCGGTCAGCGCTTCGGTGCTGTTCGACGCCGTTGTACGCATCCTGGGAGGCGTTGTCGATAGCGTGCGCACCACGGGAGACGCGCCGACCGACACCTTCGAACGCCTTAGCACCATCAAGGGCGCCCGCATCCTGCTGGTCGAGGATAACGAGCTGAACCAGGAAGTGGCAATTGAACTGCTGTGTGATGCCGGCTTCGAAGTAGATCTGGCAGAGAATGGTCAGATTGCGCTGGACAAGGTCAGGACCACCGATTACGACATTGTCCTGATGGACATGCAGATGCCGGTGATGGATGGCCTTACGGCGATCCGTGAGATTCGCCGGGAGGAGCGCTTCAAGGATTTGCCGGTGATGGCGATGACGGCCGACGCGATGCTGAGCGACCGCGACCGTTGCATTGCGGCCGGCATGAATGATCACGTTGCCAAGCCGATCGAACCGGAAGACCTGTGGAAGTCTCTGCTGAAATGGATCAAGCCGCGCCGCCCGGCAGATCCGCCGGCGGCAGCGAAACCGCAGCCGGCAAAGGACGTTGACCTGCCGTCCGGCATTGATGGCCTGGATATGGACAACGGTCTGCGTCGAGTACTCGGCAAAAAGTCACTCTACCTTTCGATCCTGCGCAAGTTTGTCGTCGGTCAGAAACCGCTGCCGGCCGAGATCTTACATGCGCTGGAGGAGAACGACTGGGAAACGGCAGAGCGACTCGCCCACTCTCTCAAAGGTACCTGCGGCAACATCGGCGCCACCGTCCTGCAACATCTTGCTGAAAATCTCGAGGCCGCGATCAGGGAACGCCAGCCACGCATCGCTGTGGATGCGAAGTGTGATGAGCTGAAAAAACCGCTTGAAACGCTCATCGCCCGACTGGAGCAGAAGCTGCCGGAAGAGCAGAGCCATTCGACCTTCACGGTCGATCAGGAGCGACTCAGGAGTGTCTGTTGCAAACTGGAGACCCTGCTGGCCGACAACGACGCGGAGGCGTGTGACGTGCTGGATGCGAATGCCCACCTGCTGAACACCTCCTTTCCCGGCTACTATCGCCTGATCAGCAACGGCATCCGGTCATTCAACTTCGAGGCGGCGCTTACTGCGCTGAAGAGCGCTTCGACAGCCTCATGTAAAGCCGATTTGAGCGGCTTATGACAGTCAGCCGCCAGGACATCCGAATGAAAGAGAATTCAATGAACGGATCCGTCGTTACCAAAAGGGGCACGATACTGGTGGTTGACGACATGCCGGATAACCTGGCGCTGATGAACAACCTGCTCAAGGCCGACTACAGGGTAAAAATAGCCAATACCGGCGAAAAGGCACTCAGGATCGCAGAGTCGGAGTCGCCCCCGGATCTGATCCTGCTTGATGTCATGATGCCCGGCATGGACGGCTACGAAGTCTGCCGGCAACTCCTGCGCAACCCCGGGACGATGAACATACCGGTGATTTTCCTCACCGCCAGGTCTGACGTGGTGGACGAACAGAAAGGGCTGGAGCTTGGTGCGGTCGACTACATTACCAAGCCTGTCAGCCCCCCCATCGTTCTGGCGCGCGTGAAGAACCACCTGGCTCTGAAGGCCATGGCCGATTTCCTGCGCGACCAGAACCAGTATCTCGAACGTGAAGTGGCCAGGCGGACACGGGAGGGAGTGGCAATTCAGGAGATTGAGATCAGGAACAGGCAGCTTGAGGAGGCAAGCCGGATGAAGTCGGAGTTTCTGGCCACCATGAGTCATGAGATCCGGACTCCGCTCAACGCCATCATCGGATTTTCCGCTCTGACACTGAAGAGCGGCCTGCCGCCGCGACAACAGGATTATGTGAGTAAAATCCGGACGGCGGGAGAGTCATTGCTGACCATTATCGGTGACATTCTCGATTTCTCGAAGATAGAAGCGGGGCAACTGACAATTGAGCACATTCCGTTCATGCTCGAAACCGCGCTTGCCGACGCACGATGTCTGATACAGCAGAAGGCGGCGGACAAGGGCTTGATTCTGCGGGTTGATACTTCGCCGGGAGTAGCTGCCTGCCTGATCGGCGATCCGCACAGGCTCGGCCAGATCATTGCCAACCTGTTGAGCAATGCCGTCAAATTCACTGAACATGGAGCTATCACCCTTGAGACCACGCTGGCGGAACAGGATCATGAGCGGATACAGCTTACATTCTCTGTACGCGACACCGGCATCGGAATTTCGTCCGAACAGATCGGCAGACTCTTTCAACCCTTTTCCCAGGCAGACGGAAGCACGACCCGCCGGTTTGGCGGCACCGGATTGGGGTTATCAATTTCGAAAAAACTGGTTGAGCTGCTGGGGGGAGAGATCTGGTGCGAGAGCATACCGGGGCAGGGGAGCGCCTTCTGCTTCACGGCATGGTTCGGCATCGGTCAGGCCGGCGATATAGAACAGTGCACGACAGCCGACACTGCCAACAGGAACGTCACGGGGGAAGCCTTCAATTTTTCCGGTTTCCGCATTCTGCTGGTAGAGGACAACAGTATCAACCGGCAACTGGTGATCGAGTTTCTCAGAGAAACCGGCGCTCTGCTGCAGGTTGCCGAAAACGGTAAGGAAGCCGTAACGATGATTACCGGGGAGAGCGCAGCGTACGATCTGGTGCTGATGGATATCCAGATGCCTGTCATGGATGGATATGAGGCCACCAGGCTGATCAGGTCGGACAGCCGCTTCAGCCTCCTGCCCATCATCGCCATGACGGCTCATGCCATGCAGGAGGAACAGCAAAAGATCATGCAGGCCGGTATGGATGCGCAGATAACCAAGCCGATTGACGTCCGCATCATGCTGCAAACCATCGCATATTTCCTTCATCTGCAGGAGTCCGGCACGCCTCTCCCTGTACCACCCGGCGAAAGCGGCGGAGATGGGCGGGAAATCGCAGACCCTGTCAAGCCGGATACCTGCAGTAACGAAGGCATGTTCCGCTCGGAACACGAAGCAATCGAGCTCTTACGAACCAATATTGAACAGCTTGACGTCTCCGCCGCCCTGAGACGCATTGACGGAGACAGGCATTTATACCTCTGGATACTGCGCGCATTTGTCCAGCACCAATCGAACTCGGCAACGGAGATAGAAGAAGCGCTGAGTGTGGAGGATGCAACGCGTGCGCTGCGCCAGATCCATACGGTCAAAGGCATTGCAGGCACCGTGGGCGCAGTGGAACTTCAGAAACTGGCTCTGGCGCTTGAAAAAGCACTGCTCCTGAGCGAATCACCCGCGAGCGTCAGGGGAGCTCTCGATCGTTTTGCCAATGCACTGGATCAGATAATGACGGATCTGACGAAGCACCTGACAGTCACTTCGGATAACGACGGTGACATCCTGCCCGGCACGCTCACTGTGGCCGTCGCCGGGGCATCTGCCTGAAAGGAAAACCAATGGACGAACCCGGCATATCAGAGAGGGCTACGATACTGGTGGTCGACGACTTGTCGGACAACCTGGTCCTGATGAGCAACCTGCTCAAGATCAACTACAGGGTGAAAATAGCCAACAGCGGCGGGAAAGCGCTGAAGATAGCGGCGTCGGATTCGCCTCCTGATCTGATCCTGCTCGACATCATGATGCCCGACATGGACGGTTACGAAGTCTGCCGGCAACTCAAGCGCGCACCCGCTACGACGAATATCCCGGTGATCTTTCTCACCGCCAGGTCTGAAATGGAAGACGAGCAGAAAGGGCTGGAACTTGGTGCGGTCGACTACATCACCAAGCCGATCAGCCCGTCCATCGTCCTGGCGCGCGTAAAGAACCATCTGGCGCTGAAGGCCGTGGCCGACTTTCTGCGCGATAAGAACAACTTTCTTGAACGTGAGGTAGCCAGGCGGACGGACGAGGTCATGGCAATCCGGGAGCTTGCCGTCAAGAACCGGCAACTTGAGGAGGCGAGCCGGATAAAGTCCGAGTTTCTGGCCAACATGAGTCACGAACTGCGCACACCGCTCAACTCGGTAATCGGTTTCTCCGAGGTGCTGCAGGATCAGATGTATGGACCGATCAACAAGAAACAGCGGGAATATGTCAATAACATCCACAACAGCGGGAGACACCTGCTCGCGCTGATCAACGACATCCTCGACCTCTCCAAGGTGGAGTCGGGCGCCATGAAGCTTGAGCTGAGCAACTTTTCACTTCTGGAAGCGCTGGACATCTCACTGGTGATGCTCAGGGAAAAGGCTGTCAAAGGGGGTATAAACCTCCGGCTGAATCTTGCCCGTGAGAACGATATACATATTGTTGCAGATATGAGGAAGCTGAAACAGATCATGTTCAATCTGCTCTCCAATGCGGTCAAGTTTACCCCGGCGCCCGGAACTGTCGATGTGAATGTCATGAGAAACGGAAATTCTGTAGAGATATCCGTCACCGACAGCGGCATCGGTATCAGGGCGGAAGACATTCCCAAGCTCTTCCGACCATTCACGCAGCTTGAATCGGTCTATACCAGGGAGTTCGAAGGCACCGGCCTCGGACTGTCTCTGGCCAGACAACTGGCAGAACTGCACGGTGGCAGTATCCGGGTTGAAAGCACATTCGGCGCCGGGAGCAGGTTCAGCGTTACTATTCCGCTGACGCAGGAAGGGTAAGAACATGTCATGCAACATACTGATAGTTGAAGACAACGCGAACAATCTCATTCTGTTGAGGGACATCCTCTCCTTTCACGGCTATGAAATATCTGTGGCCGCTGACGGTCTGGAGGGGGTGGCTCTGGCCAGGGAACTGATGCCGGATCTGATACTGATGGATATACAGATGCCCATCATGGACGGCATGACAGCCGGCAGCATCCTGAAGGGGGATCCGGTGACAAGCGGCCTGAAAATGATAGCCCTGACCTCATTTGCCATGAGAGGCGACCGGGAAAAGTTCATGGCGGCCGGATTCTATGACTACCTCTCCAAGCCGATCAACACCCGTGAACTGCCGGAGCTGGTAAAACAGTGGCTGGATGGAAATAAAACATCATGAAACAGGCTATTCCCAAAATCCTCTGCGTGGACGACGAACCTCTCAACCTCTGCCTGCTTGATGCCATGCTCTCCCCCTGGGGATATGAGGTCTTGTCTGCTGCGAACGGGCCGGAAGCTCTGGAGAAGATGAGAACGGAGCGGATCGATATCTGTCTGCTGGACGTGATGATGCCGGGCATGGATGGTTTCGAGGTCTGCCGCACGATCAAGTCCGATGAAGATTACAGCACTATCCCGGTCGTCATGTTAACCGCTTTGGCCGACAGGGAAAATCGTATCCGGGGGATTGAGGCCGGGGCCGAGGATTTTATCTCCAAACCGTTCGATTCCGCCGAGGTGCTGGCCAGGATAAAGATGCTTCTGCGTGTAAAAATGCTGAATGACCGGCTGCATTCCGCCTACCTCAACATAGCCAGACTGAGCGTTATCGGTGAACATATCATCAATGATTTTGATCCGGTCACCTTTGATTTTTTAGAAAAGGTAGACAGCATTGTGCAGCAGATCATCAGACAGAGATCCGATCAGACGGAAAGTCCCCAGATCATGATTATCGGCATGGTCGATCAGGAGGGCATCTGCCAGTGGCTGCGCTATGATTTCACAGGCGGGAATATCGAGAGAAGCAGCATACATTTGAATATTGAGCATACATTCGCCTTTTCAGACAACGGTGAACCGGCTGTACTCTTTCACAACGAAGCGGACAAGGATTCAGCGGCGCCGCTGCTCGTCGGAGAACTCACAAAAAACTCAATCCCTGTATCGAATCTCATCCGTTATGCCAACGGCAGTTTCTGTCTGATCGCCCTCAATTATGGCCGTGACGTCACCGCGTACGATGCGACCGTTTTAAACAGCGTTGCCATGCAGAGCCTCTTTCTGAGATCCCTCTCGTCGCAGATCAGGGACACGGAATCCGCTTTCGAATATACGGTGCTGGCTCTTGCCAGGGCGTCGGAGGCAAATGACGAGGATACCGGGAATCATATCCTGCGTGTCGGCGATTATTGCGCACTGCTTGCCGGATACTTGCAGATGCCCGAAAAATTTGTGCGGATCATCCGTATTCAAGCCACGTTGCACGATGTGGGAAAGATCCACGTCCCGGCGGCCATCCTTAAAAAACCGGATAAATTGACCGACGATGAATGGCGAGAAATGAAACTGCACACCCTGCATGGCTCGAAAATCATCGGCGGCCACCATCGTATGGGCACGGCTGACAGGATCGCCCTCAGTCACCATGAGCGTTACGACGGCAGCGGGTATCCCCAGGCTCTTTCCGGCGTAAACATACCGATTGAGGGACGCATCCTGAACCTGGCCGACCAGTATGATGCCCTGCGCAACGCCCGCTGCTACAAACCTGCCTTCGATCATCAGACCACCCGCCGCATCATCACCGAAGGGGATGGGCGCACTCTCCCGCAGCACTTCGACCCGCAGGTACTGGACGCTTTCAGGGAGATTCACGGTCGTTTTGAAGAAATATTCGAGGCGAACGGACGGAAGAAATGACGTCGAACTGCCCTGACACGACGGTCTCACCATGAGGAGAATAAAATGATGGAAATGCCGGAAAAGATCCGAACGATTCTCATCGTTGACGATACCCGCGAGAATGTTGAACTGCTTGAGGCAATTCTCTCTTCAGACTATATGATCAGGACCGCCTCACGGGGGGGCGAGGCGCTCGAAGTCGCCCGGGAAACGCTGCCGGATCTTATTCTGCTCGATATCATGATGCCGGAGATGAATGGCTATGATGTCTGCAGAGCTCTTAAGGCGGATGAAGCCACGAAAAGGATTCCCGTCATCTTTGTGACTGCGCTCTTAAGCTCCGGTGATGAAACACAGGGATTCGAGGCGGGCGGTGTGGACTACCTCACAAAGCCGGTCATCGGCGCGGTCGTACGCGTCCGGGTCAAGGCTCACCTGGCTCTGAAAGAGGCACAGGATGAGTTGCTGGAGTGGAACATAAACCTCAAAAAACGGTTGTTGCAGAGCATCGCGACCATACGCACAAAGACCGATGCGCTTATGTCCGCGGACGAAAAGGCTTCCAGCCTGAAAGGATATCTGCTGAGCGTGGAGCTGTTGTCCGGGGTTTTTGAAATGATGGAAGATCGCCTTGGCGTCTGTTCCCGTGCGGTCAGCGAATTGGCGGGAGATGCCGCCCGCAAGATGAATCTCTCTGCCGAGGATGTGGCAAAGATCAGATTGGCCGGGCTTCTGCACGATGCCGGGACACTCGGAGCCAAACAGGGCTTGTCGGAGAAACATGAGCATGAGATGACGTCCGGCGAACTGAAAGTATTCCGCGCCCATCCGCTGCGGGGGCAGGAACTGTTCAACTCCTTTGAGGAGCTCCGTGACGTGGGGCAGATGGTGCGCTGTCATCACGAGGCATACAACGGGAGCGGTTTTCCTGACGGATTGAAGGGGGACGACATCCCTCTCGGCGCCAGGCTGATAGCCATAGCGGACGTCATCGAACACGCTGCCAGCTCTGTGTCAACCGAGCGGGACGAATATGCGCTCATGAATGCCCGCCGCTTTTCCGGCACTCTGCTTGATCCGAGACTGATTTCATATTTTACCATGATTACCCGCATACTGTATTTCGAGAAGGAGAAGAGCGGCACGACCGGGGAGGTCATGGTTCCTGCCAATGAGCTGATTGCCGGCATGCAGCTCTCGCGGGATCTCTCCAATGATGCTGCGGTGCTGCTGCTCATGAAGGGAGAGAAGCTGGATGTCTCCGGCATTGCTCTCATACACAGCAACAGCCGGGCAAATCGCCTGTCGGAGGGTGGAGTGTGGATTTATGTGTTGTAAATTAATACTACTCCGACACATATATTTTGAACTTTACAGTAACCCTTGATAAAGGGGGATCTGGAGTTTGGACATTTTCAAGGTTTAAAAAGTCCCCCCGCCCCTTGAGGGGGTTAGGGGGTGGGGGAAGCCGCAATGAAACCACGTCATTCCCTTCAAGAATATGCCATTGAATTGATTGTGATTGAGAACCTTGAGGGAGTGCTTGGAGTTATCAGGGTGCATTGCCTGTAAGTGACTTCCCCCACCCCCCAGCCCCCTCCCGCAAGGGGCGGGGGAGCAAAAGTCCAAACTCCAGAGGTGCGCACGGCGCACCCTGCGAATCGAAATAAGTTGACCGTCATATATGACAGTTACGTAAATAGTGACGGAATTAGTTGATGGCCATTTAATCACCCTGCAGATCACCATTCCACTTTCCATAGTATAATCAGACTGTTGCACAATATAAATCCGCTGATCTTTTCCGGCACATTGATTGCCAAGTAATCTCTGAAAAGAAGATGAGCACTATGGCATTTCTGCTATCAATGTAGAAACGGCAATTAAAGGAGAAAACCAGTTATGTTGAAAACGAAATTATTCACCATTGCCTTATTGGCATTGAGCCAGAGTGCCTTTGCCGCCGACCTGCCAAGTGCGGGCGGACAGATCCAGCAGATTCCGCACGCGCCGGTCATCCCCAGAGCAGTTCCCAAAATCCGGATCGAGCCAGGCAGTGCATCAACGACTACCCCGGCTGCGGATCAGCTAAAAATTCCGGTCACATCGCTCCATGTGACCGGGCAGACGCTTTATTCCGAAGCCGAGCTGCTTGCGGTCACAGGGTTCAGACCGGGTGGTGAACTGAGGCTGAGCGAGCTGCGCGGCATGTCAAACAAAATCGCAGACTATTACCACAAGCGCGGGTATTTCGTCGCTCAGGCCTACCTTGCCCCTCAGGACATTAAAGACGGAGCCGTGACCATCACCGTGGTCGAGGGGAACTATGGCCTGGTCACGCTGCACAACCAGACCAATCTCTCAAATAATCTGGCATACTCTCTTCTCGGCGGTCTCAACAGTGGTGACGTGATCTCCTACGCTCCACTCGAACGCCGTCTTCTGCTGCTTTCCGACCTTCCCGGTGTGGAGGTCAAATCGACCCTGGTTCCCGGTGTTTCCCCGGGAGCATCCGACCTGATCGTTGATATCACACCGGGACAGCGGGTGACGGGGAGCATTGATGCCGATAATGCCGGTAACCGTTACACCGGCGTGTACCGCGTCGGGGGGACGATCAACCTCAACAATCCGCTGGGCTACGGCGATGTTGCCACGTTGCGGGCGCTGACTTCGGGCTCCGGGCTGTATTATGTGCGTGCCTCGTACCAGTTACAGCTCGGCGACGCGAGGGGAGGGGTAGCGTACAGTATCCTGGGATACCGGCTGGGTGAGGAATTTGAGAGCCTGCATGCCAACGGCACGGCCCAGATCGCAAGCATCTATGGCAGCTATCCGCTGATCCGGTCGCGTAACAACAATCTCTACGCCGGACTTGCCTTTGACGCCAAGATGTTTCGGGACAAAGTTGACACGACCTCGACCATTACCGACAAGAATGCGCAAGTGTTGATGGCAAGCCTGTATGGCGACCACCGTGACAATTTCGGCGGAGGGGGAGTGAGCAGTTATTCTCTCGTCTGGAGTGCCGGCAACATCGACATACAAACTCCGGAAGCGCGTTCGTATGACGCGGCAACGGCACGCAGCAACGGCGTATTCAACAAGCTTGCATACAGTGCCGCGAGGTTGCAGAGCGTGACCGAATCCGTCTCGCTTTACGCATCCGTCAACGGGCAGTTCGCTTTCAACAACCTGGATGTTTCGGAGAAGATGGAACTGGGCGGCATGTATGCCGTGCGGGCCTATCCTGAAGGCGAAGCCTATGCGGACCAGGGAGTGGTAGCGACTCTGGAGGCCAGATACCTGCTGCCGAAGTTTTACGAGCGACTGCCGGGTCAGATGCATCTGATAGGCCTCTTTGATGTCGGTAGCGTCATCGTAAACAAGGATCCCTGGTCATCTGATCCGAACAGCAGAACCCTGTACGGCGCGGGGGCAGGATTCACCTGGATGGATTATAACAATTTCTCGTTGAAGATGTATTACGCCTTTAAGCTGGGTAATGAAGCTGCGACGTCAGCCCCGGATAAGTCGGGCCGGTTCTGGATACAATTAGTGAAATATTTTTAAGCCTAGTGATCGGAAACAACTCGTATTTACTTGATTATTTTAAGAACAGGGAGTGACCCCATGAACCACATTTATCAATCCATATGGAACGAAAAGACCGGCACTTTTGTAGCCGTTTCGGAACACACCAAAAGCACCGGCAGAAGAGTCTCGTCCTGCTCGGCCGGCATGGGCGCCACGGTTCGTTTGATGCTGTCTGCCCTGGCAATTCCCCTCATGATGTCACTTGGAACGAATGTCGACGCACTGCCTGTGGGCGGCGTTGTAACGGCAGGCAGCGCCGGCATCAGCAGTGGCGCGGCCGGCACGACCATCACCCAGACGACGCCGAACGCGGCGATCAACTGGCAGAGTTTCAACATCGGACAGAGAGAAGCGGTCCGGTTCGTCCAGCCCACGAGCAATTCAGTTGCGCTCAACCGGGTGCTGGGTTCAGATCCTTCGAGCATCCTGGGAACTCTGTCAGCCAATGGCAAAGTGTTCCTGCTGAATCCGAACGGTATCCTGTTCGGCCAGAGTGCGGCGGTTAACGTCGGCGGACTGGTAGCGTCCACCCTGAACATCACTGACGGCGACTTCATGGCGGGAAGATATAAGTTCAGCGGGACGGGCAACGGCCTGATCCTCAACCAGGGATCGATCAACGCTGACGGCGGTTATGTGGCGCTGTTGGGCGCCAACGTCAGCAACGACGGTGTGATCTCGGCCAGACTCGGCACGGTGACGCTTGCTGCGGGCAGCGCTGTCACCCTCGACGTGGCCGGAGACGGACTTCTCAATGTGACGGTGAACCAGGGGGCGATGAATGCACTGGTTCAGAACGGCGGTCTGATCCAGGCCGACGGCGGACACGTACTGCTGACGGCACAATCTGCGGGGAACCTGCTGCAGAGCGCGGTTAACAACACCGGCGTGATCCGGGCACAGACCATCGAGAACCACAATGGCACCATCAGGCTGATGGGCGACATGCAGAGCGGCACGGTGAACACAAGCGGTGCACTTGACGCTTCCGGCACAGAAGCGGGACAGACAGGCGGGAATGTTACAATAACCGCTCAACACGTTGGCCTCTTTGATCATGCGAAAATCAACGCCTCCGGCGATGCGGGCGGCGGAACAGTGCTGGTCGGCGGCGACCTGCGCGGTGCTAATCCTGCTGTTCGCAATGCTTCCGCGACGTACATGAGCGCGGATGCCACAATTACTGCTGATGCCGTTACGAATGGCAACGGCGGCAAGGTCGTGCTCTGGGCAAACGACTCGACGCGAGCTTACGGCAGCATTTCGGCGCGAGGTGGCGCCCGGGACGGCGATGGTGGTTTGATCGAAACCTCCGGGCACTGGCTTGACGTGGCGAACATCACTGTCAATGCCGGCGCTGCGAACGGCAAGGGGGGCGTGTGGCTGCTCGACCCGGCTGACGTCACGATAACCGGAGCGGCAACGTCCGGCGGAACACTCGCCGGCGGAGTTTTTACTCCTGACCCGGCCGCGAACACAGCCAATGTGAATGTTTCCACCATTACGACAGCTCTGGCCGCCGGCACCAACATTACTATCAACACGGCAAACGCCACGGGAACCGGAAATGGTGATATCACCGTCGACTCGGCGGTCAGCTGGACCAAGTCGCCCGGCAACGCGCCCGCTTCGACCCTGACGTTGACGGCCGTTCGGGACGTGACCGTGAACCAGGCCATTTCCGCCACCTGGGGAAACGTGGTCGCAACCGCCGTACGGGATGTAACATTGTATGCGCCCGTTACGACAACCGACGGAAGCTTTACTTCGACCGCCGGACGCGATGTTAACTTAATCAAGGATGGCACCCACACACTTACAGCCGTTACAACGACCAGGGGAAATCTGACAACAAACGCCGGACGCAATGTGAACGATACGACTGCAGCCCTTACGACAACCAATGGCAATGTCGTGCTGAGTGCCGGCAATGACGGCAGCGGAGCCGGAGCCGTGATATTTGCTGCCGGCACAGCACCTGTTGCTCTCACCGGGCCGACTTCAACAGCCAAGATCTATAATCCGATCGGAGTAACGACAGATTATGCGGGTAACTTCACATTGACCGGCGGCGCCACGCTGGCGCAATATTCACTGGTATTCGCTCAGGGGCTTACAGGTGCTACAGGTGCCACCGGAGCCACCGGAGCCACCGGAGCAGTAGGGCCGGTTGGACCGGTTGGACCGGTTGGACCGGTTGGACCGGTTGGACCGGTTGGGCCAAATGGGACGAATGGGACGAATGGGACGAATGGGACGAATGGCGCAGCAGGCGCAACCGGCGATACAGGCTCGACAGGAGCAGCAGGCCCGGCAGGTTCAACAGGCTCTACCGGTGCAGCAGGCCCGGCAGGCGCGACAGGCACAACAGGTCCGGCCGGCCCGGCTGGCCCGGCCGGCGCAACAGGCGCAATAGGTTTGGCAGGCTCGGCCGGAGCGACAGGCACAACCGGCGCGACAGGCACGACAGGCCCGGCCGGTGCAACAGGCGCAACGGGTGCGGCAGGTGCAACCGGTACAATAGGTGCGACAGGCGCGACGGGTGCTACAGGCGCATTAGGTGCGACAGGCCCAATAGGTCTGACAGGTCCGATAGGCCCGGCCGGTGTAACAGGTGCTATAGGAGCGACAGGTGCGAAGGGCGCCGTCGGTACAACAGGTGACACAGGTGCGGATGGTGTAGCCGGTGTGACAGGTGCGACTGGTGCGACTGGCGTAGCGGGTACAACCGGCGCTACAGGCACGACAGGCGCGACAGGTGCAACCGGCATAACTGGCGTAGCAGGTGCAACAGGAGTGACCGGCACAACAGGTGCGACAGGTGCAACAGGAGTTGCAGGACCGACGGGCACTACCGGCACTACTGGTGCTACAGGTTCGACAGGTTCGACAGGCGCAACCGGCATTCCAGGTCCTGTAGGAGCAACCGGCACTACCGGTACAACAGGTGCGACAGGCACTACGGGTGCTACCGGCACTACCGGCATAGCAGGCCCGGCCGGAGCGACAGGCACGACCGGCACTACCGGTGCGACAGGTACTACCGGTGCGACAGGTACTACCGGTGCGACAGGTACTACCGGTGCGACAGGTACTGCCGGCGCGACAGGTGCAACCGGCACGACAGGCGTAGCAGGTGCAACAGGAGCGACAGGCACGTCAGGGATACCGGGAATTCCGGGAATACCAGGCACAACCGGTGCTACAGGCACAACCGGTGCTACAGGCACAACCGGTGCCACAGGTACAACCGGTGCCACAGGTACAACCGGTGCCACAGGAACAACCGGTGCTGCAGGAACGACAGGCGCTACCGGAACAACAGGCGCTACCGGCACAGCAGGCGAGACAGGTGCAACAGGCACAGCAGGCACAGCAGGCGAGACAGGTGCTGCAGGAACAGGTACTGCAGGCACTGCAGGAGAAGCAGGCGCAACAGGAGAAGCAGGCGAAACAGGCGCTATGGGTGCCGGCGCAACCGGCACGACAGGCACAACTCCGAATGTGATGCCGACGGTAACGCCGACGGTCGGAACAGTACCTGTAATGTTTGTTTCAGCGCCACCCGAAACGCCACCGGTCGAAACAGCGCCCGTTGTGGTGCCAACCGGAACACCACCGGTCACAACAGTACCCGTTGTCGTTCCGGTACCGCCAGAAACGCCACCGGTCGAACCGGAAACGGTTGTAGTGCCGACCGGGGTGTTGCCAAAAAACAGCTACGCTCCGCCCCAGCTGCCACCCAAACATGATCGCAATTAGCAGCTGAAATCAACCATCAAGAGCATTTTGCTGAAGGGATGGGGAATATGCTGATTTACTGTTTTTGATTGTAGGGGCGAAGCACGTTTCATCTGCTTCGCCCGCCTTTGATCTCCGTCGCAAAAGGGCGAAGCAGTTAAGGCGCCTGCTTCGCCTTAGCCTTTGAAAATTTCCAAACTTCAAACATCCTCCAGCGGTTTCACGCAAAGCCCGCCAAGAACAGACAATCAATATGACAACAGACAAAAAAAGAATCGGGCGGTCCCTGGCGCCGGTGGTGCGGAACCGGCATTCCGGGTACGCGCACGCGGTCAGGGCGATCATAATCAAAGGAGCATGTCTTGGCCTGCTGTCCGCCGGTTTTACCACCTGCCTGGCAAACGCGGAAGACAACACGATGCAATTGTCGCATCCGAGACTGCTGTCCGCGCAAAAAGGTCTGGCAGCCCCATCCACTGTTGTGGCGCAACCCGTGCCGGCACATCATCCCGAACGACCGGACTTCGGCAGGGAGCAGTCGTCGCACGAGGCACGACACGTGGCAGAGTGGGTCGTCGATTCGGGCGACAATCACGGTATGCCGTTCGCCATTGTCGACAAGAAAGACGCCAAAGTATTTGTATTTTATGCGAATGGTCAGATCCATGGCTCAGCCCCCGTACTGCTGGGCCTGGCGCTGGGTGATGACGCCGTTCCCGGCATCGGCGACCGGAAATTGTCAAGCATTCGCCCCGAAGAGCGCACAACACCGGCGGGCCGCTTTGTGGCCTCAATGGGCCACAATCTGAGAGGATCGGAAATTCTCTGGGTGGACTACAACGGAGGCGTCTCCATGCACCGGGTGGTTACGAACAACCCCAGGGAGCGCCGTCTGCAGCGCCTGGCCTCTCCATCGCCGCTTGACAGGCGTATTTCCTATGGTTGTATCAATGTTCCGGCCAAGTTCTTCGACAACGTTGTGCGAACGACTTTTGCCAGGACCAAAGGCGTTGTCTATGTGCTGCCGGAAACCAAGTCGGCTCGTGAGCTCTTCGGCTCGTACAGCGTAACGGAGCACGCGCGACCGCCAGACACGGGCCAATGAGCAATTGATGCCATTTTTGAAACCTGACTAAGCAACGCATGAAGGAGGAGATATGACAAAAGAGCAGGCAACGCTCAGAACCATTCTTATCGTCGATGACAATTTGCAGAATATCACTCTTCTTGAGGCAGTCCTCTCTGCGGAGTACAGGATCAGAACAGCAACCAAAGGGAGTGAGGCACTCAAAATAGCCAGGAAAACACCGCCTGATCTGATTTTGCTTGATATCATGATGCCGGAGATGAATGGCTATGATATCTGCAGGGCTCTCAAAGCGGATGCAACCACGAAAAGTATTCCTGTTATCTTTGTAACGTCGCTGCTCAATTCCGGAGATGAAGCGCTCGGCTTCGAAGCAGGCGGCGTGGACTACATCACAAAGCCGGTCATCGGAGCTGTGGTTCGCACCCGCGTCAAGGCTCACCTGGCTCTGAAGATCGCACAGGACGATCTGGAGAAATGGAACCGGGAACTTGAGCTTCAGAAACTAAAGCTGGAGGCACAAAACGTTGAGCTGCGCCGCGTTCGGGAAACGCTTGAGCTATCGAGGGATAAGTACGCCGGGCTCTATGATTTTGCACCGGTCGGCTATTTCACCTTTGATGTTTGCGGACATATACGGGAAGCAAACCTTACCGGAGCAATACTGTTGGGAATAGAGAGACGACTGCTGGACGATATACCCTTTAATATATTTATTGCTGATGCTGACGGTAGAGATGCTTTCGCCAATCACCTCAAAACCGTTCTGCATATACCGGGGGTTCAGAAATGTGAAATCAGGCTCACAAGGAAAGATGCTACGGTAATGTATGGCGAATTTCAGAGCGTCGTGGTGGAAACCGGCATAATAGATACCGACGGGTATATCCTTACTTCAATCACTGATGGCACACTTGCCAAACAGTTGGAAACGGAAATCAAGGACGCGCGGGAATATGCCGAGAACATTGTGGAAACAGTGCGTAAGCCCCTCGTGGTACTCAATTCCGATTTGAAGATTCTTACCGCAAATCTCAGCTTCTACGAAACATTCCAGGTGACTTCCGGAGAAACAATCGGGAACTCGATCTACGACCTCGGTAACCGGCAATGGGACATTCCAAAGCTGCGGGCACTCTTCGAAAATATCCTTCCCAATGATACCGTGTTCAATAATTATGAGGTCGAACATAATTTTCAGACTATCGGCATGAAAGTCATTCTGCTCAACGGACGACAGATCTTTCGGGAAAATATCGGCTCGCACATCATCCTGCTTGCCATGGAAGACATTACCGAACGCAAACGGCTGGAAGAAGAACGGTCCCGACTGGCAATGATAGTCGAATCCTCGAATGACGCCATTTTCAGTGTCTCTCCGGACGATGTCATTACGAGCTGGAACGGGGGAGCAGAGAATATTTTCGGATACACTGCCGGTAATATCATCGGCAGTCATATATTCACGCTGCTGCCTGCCGAATGTAACCAGCAAAGCCCTCATATCTGGCAGACGATTCTGAGCGGCGAACAGCTCCAGTATTTTGAAACAAATCGGGTCGGAAAAAATGAAGGCCTGATCTATGTGTCGTTTACCGCGTCGCCGTTACTTAACGCAGACGGGAAAATAATCGGCAATTCGGTAATCGCCCGCGACGTGACCGAGCGAAGAGAGATGGAAGAGACCATCAAACACCAGGCACATTACGATGCGCTGACCAATTTACCGAACCGGCAGTTTTTCATGGACATTCTCTCTCTGGAACTGGCCAAGGCCCGCCGGAACGGAAAGAAGCTGGCCCTGCTGTTTCTGGATCTCAACGGCTTCAAGCAGGTCAACGACACATTTGGCCATAGTTGCGGGGACCACCTTCTTCAGGAAGTTGCCAGGAGGCTCAGAGCCGGCATTCGTGAGTCGGATATCGTTGCCCGGCTGGGTGGTGATGAATTTACGGTGTTGCTGCCGGACCTGACCCATGCGGATGATGTCGGTTTCGTGCTGAAAAAGATCCTGGGAGTTTTCGAAACGCCGTTTATGCTGGATGAAGTTGCTGTGGACTCTGCCACCAGTATCGGCATCTGCATGTTTCCGGATGATGGAACAAGCAGCGATGTACTGATGAAAAAAGCGGATAGTGCCATGTACGAAGCAAAAAGCTCAGGCAGGAATTCGCATAAGTTTTATTGTGATCAGAAATAAAAGTGACCGGACAGGATTAACAGGATTTACAGGATATAATCAATTCTTTGAGCCTCTTGCAATAGTCCAAAAAGTCCCCTGGCGGGGAAGGCGCTAACTTAAGTAAACATGCCAACTCTATGCTCCCTCACCCAGCGGGGGAGGGCTGGGGAGGGGGAGACGTTGGTGGTGAAATTTCAGTAGGTTACAGCAATCAATCTTTCCCCCATCCTAACCTTCCCCCTCCTGGGGAAGGGACTAAAACCTTTAAAGTAGCGCCTATGCCAGTCAAGGGAAGGGCGACTGAATCTGTCATATATGGCAGTTACGTTAAACATGACGGGTTCTGTGTGCGGCTATTCCGTTCTCTCATGGTACTCTTTCCGTTATTCCTTGTACAATCAGCCACTTACTCTCGATAAATCCGCAGGCATTCTCTGGCGCTGTAGTTGCACTCATTCATTGCAGAACATGCGCACAGTCGTACTGTTCCGTCGCATAGAAACACTCAAGGAGGATAACTGTTATGAAATCGTACAGGGAAGTATCGGTAACATTGAGAAATGCCTGCCGGACAGCACGTATCATTGTTCTGCTGTTCGGCATGATTATGGGGATCGGTTTCAGCGGCGCCACCGTGCTCGCTGCCACCAGTCGCGCCCCGGTAAACCTCGGAACTGCCGACAATTTCGTGATTCTGGCTAAATCGGGAATCTCGACTACCGGAACAACAGCTGTTGTCGGAGATCTGGGACTTAGTCCCGCCGCCGCTTCGTTCGTAACCGGATTTGGGCTGATTGCGGATTCTACGAATACTTTTTCAAGGTCATCCCTGGTGACCGGAAAAATATACGCATCCAACTACGCTGTACCGACTCCGGCATACATGACCACGGCTATTGGTGACATGCAGACCGCGTTCACCGACGCCGCCGGAAGATCAATACCTGATTATACCGAACTGTACGCAGGTGATATCAGTGGGAGGACACTTGTTCCAGGCCTCTACAAATGGGGCACGGGAGTTTTGATAACAAGTGCCGGCGTGACTCTTTCCGGCGGACCGGATGACGTCTGGATATTCCAGATAGCTCAAAACCTCACCGTGAGCAACAGTGCCATTGTTACCCTGAGCGGCGGTGCGCAGGCCAAGAACGTATTCTGGCAGGTCTCCGGCCAGGCGATACTTGGTACGTCGGCTGACTTCAAGGGTGTCATATTATGCCAGACTCTGATTTCTCTTAATACCGGCGCAAAGATGACCGGCAAAGCGTTGGCGCAGACAGCGGTTACATTGAACGCAACCGCAATTACGGACGCAAACCTCTCGTT
>Ga0194037_1001045_pt1 | contig 20736 bp, 18 predicted proteins | sample JunL306m_MetaG_FD_148653 | JGI IMG/M metagenome (GOLD analysis project Ga0194037, IMG submission 148653) | Anoxic zone freshwater microbial communities from boreal shield lake in IISD Experimental Lakes Area, Ontario, Canada - Jun2016-L304-6m | ecosystem: Environmental > Aquatic > Freshwater >...
GCGCTGCGGGTTCCATACCACCAGCCACTGCCGAGCACGGCAATGGCAAGCAACAGGACCCATGGAATCGGCACACGCACGGCCGTCAAATTGGCGCGCGCACCCGCCATCGGAAAGCGTAAACGGCGGATCGACCCCAACAAAAAACGCCCCGCCCGGCGAGCGGGTGGGGCGTTGTAGGAAAAATCCGGGGTTAGCGGGTCGAGTTGGCGGGCTTGACCAGCAGGGCACGCTTGCCGACGCGCTGGCGCAAGTAGTGCAACTTGGCGCGGCGTACCTTGCCACGGTTGACCACTTCGATCTTGGCGATGCGCGGGGTGTGCACCCCGAACACGCGCTCGACACCTTCACCGTAGGAAATTTTGCGCACCGTGAAGGCCGCGTTGATGCCGGCGCCGTGGCGTGCAATGCACAGGCCTTCGAAAATCTGGATGCGTTCCTTGCCGCCTTCCACCACGCGACAATGGACTTTTACGGAGTCTCCCACATTGAATGGGGTGACGTCTGGCTTCAACTGCTCTTGTTCGATTTTATCAATGATGTTCATGAGGTCCTCCTTGGCGGAAAGTGGGTGGATGGCGCAGCGATGGCGGGGTGCCCTGACGCGCGGGGCGGAGAGCTAGCGGATCAATCGGCGAATTGCAACCGCGAAATTGCACCGAGCTCATGGTTTTCCATAAACCGCGGCCGGATCGAACGCCTTGCCGGGGCCGATCCATTCGAGGGTTGCCCCGCCGCCGTCCTCGGTGGTGACAACTTTTCGATAGAAACACGAGCCCCGTCCGGTGTGGCAGGCGCCGGCCCCGATCTGCTCGACGAGCAAAATGAGGGCGTCCTGGTCGCAGTCGGCTCGGATTTCCACGATTCGCTGGGTGTGGCCGGAAGTGGCCCCCTTGTGCCAGAATTCCTGGCGCGAGCGCGACCAGTAAACCGCTTCGCCGATTTTGAGGGTCCGGCGCAAGGATTCCGCGTTCATATAAGCGAGCATCAACGGCTCGCGGGTGACCGCGTCCATTGCCAAGGCCGGAATCAGCCCGTTGGAATCGAATTTCGGAGTGAAATCCAAACTTTCTTCGACTTGCGCTTTTCCGCCCCGCGGGCCAAACCCTGTGCTGCTGTCCATGTCCGGACGGTGCTAGGCCGTTCGCCGCCTGTCCAGTCTGCATTCGCAGTGCACGGTCCCCGGTTTTCGGGTTGCCTCGCCGGGGGATCTGGCGACGATGAGCGCGCATGGCGTATTCGGCAGACCGGGCATTCGAGTTGATTTCCTCCGCACGCGGGCGTGGCCGCCTGGCGCACGCGTTTCTCATCAGCGGCGCCCATGGCGCGGGCAAGGAACGCCTGGCCGCCCAAATCATCCAACTCGTCAGCGGCACAGCCCAAGGCGGCGGCTTCGATTTGTTTGGCGAACCGGTGGTGGTGGCTACCCCGCCATTGGATGAATTGGAAAGCGGTTGGGTGCGCGTCATCCGCCCGCGGATGAAATCGCGGCGCATCGGGGTGGAGGAGATCCGCAACCTCGAACACACGCTTCATCTCGCCGCTCCCGGCGGGGCGTGCAAGGTCGGTGTGATCACCGAAGCAGACCGCCTCAACGACCAGGCGGCCAACGCCTTTCTCAAGACCCTGGAGGAGCCGCCTAACCACACGTTGCTGCTGCTGCTCACGGCCAACCCGCAGCGGTTGCTTCCCACCATCCTGTCGCGCTGCGTGCGGCTTCCGTTGTTAGGCGGGCGGCCGCTGCTGGCCGAGGGCGGCGGCGAGTTGGTCGCCGCGCTCAATCGCGCCGCCACCCGCGGGTTTGGAACGCCGGTGGCCGCCCTGCATTTGAAAGCCACCTTCGCCTCGTTCCTGGCGCGCTCGCGCGAGGCGGCCGATGCCGCCGCCAAGGCCGCCGAAAAGGAGGAGATCGCCGCCTACCGGGATGCGACCGACGGCACCTGGCTCAAGGGGCGCGAGGATTTTCACAAGGCCGCCGCCGAGGCCGAGTATCTCGACGCCCGCAACCGCTTGTTTGATGTGCTGATGGCCTGGTTGGCCGATTTGCTCCGCCTGAAAGTCCAGGCCGGGGGGCTGGATTTTCCGGATTCCGCGCCGGCACTGCGCGGCGTGGTCGAGGGCCAAAGCGAAGCCTGCCTGCTCAAGCGCATGGAGGCCCTCGACGCGCTGCGCCGCACGCTCGAAACCAACGCCTCCGAACCGCTTGCCATCGAGGTCGGCTTCCTCAAGGCTTTTGGTTGATGGGCTGGCGAGTCTGGAGACTCGCGGTCCGAATCCTGCCCTGCTGCGCGTCAGCTAAGAGTTTGCCCCAACGCCTGGTGCCGGAGTTGTTCCAGCTCGGCCGCGGGCATCGGGGTGGGGTCCGGATACTCGAAGACCTTGCCCTCGAAATTGCGCAGGGTGACCTGGCCGGGGGCGCTGTCGATCAGGTAGTTCGGGTTGATCGGGATTTTGCCGCCGCCGCCGGGGGCGTCGATGACGAACTGCGGGATGGCGTAGCCGGTGGTGTGGCCGCGGAGGCCCTCGATGATGGCGACGCCATCGGCCACGGCGGTGCGGAGGTGGGACGAACCGTTGATGAGGTCGCACTGATAGAGGTAATACGGCCGGACGCGGCACCTCAGCAGCTTGTGGACGAGCGTCTGTTGGATGGCCAGCGAGTCGTTGACGCCCCGCAGCAGCACGCTTTGGTTGCCCAGAGGGATGCCGGCGTCGGCGAGGCGGCCGAGCGCGTCGCGCACTTCGGAGGTGAGTTCGCGCGGGTGGTTGGTGTGGATGGAAATAAAAAGCGGGTGGTGCTTGTGCAACATCGCGCACAGTTCAGGGGTGATCCGCTGCGGCAGAAAAATCGGGATGCGCGTGCCTATGCGGATGAACTCGATGTGCGGGATCGCCCGCAAGCGGGTGAGGATCCGATCCAGGCGCTCGTCTGAAAAGAGCAAGGGATCGCCGCCCGAGAGCAGCACGTCGCGGACCTGCGGGGTTTTTTCCAGGTAGCGGAAGGCCGCTTCCCACTGGGTTTCCAGTTGCTGCTCGCCGACACCCGAAACCATGCGCGAACGCGTGCAGTAACGGCAATACGACGCGCAGCGGTCGGTAACGAGGAACAGCACCCGGTCGGGGTAGCGGTGGACCAGACCCGGCACGGGCATGTGGGTGTCCTCGCCGCAGGGGTCGGCGTGTTCTTCCGGAGCGTTCCAGCCCTCCTCGATGCGCGGAATGACCTGGCGACGGATCGGGCAGTCCGGGTTGTCGCGCTCGATCAGGTTGAAAAAATGCGGGGTGATCGACATCGCCAGCTTGGTGCCGGCGAGCAGCACCCCGGCGCGCTCCTCGTCGGTCAGGTCGAGGCGCGCTTCGAGCTCGCTAAGGGTGTCGACCCGGTGGCGGAGTTGCCACTTGTAATCATCCCAGTGGGTCTCGGACTCCCCCGGCCAGCCGCCCGGGGCGTGGGAAATGAAGCTGGATTCGGGGTCAGGGGGGAGCATGGATCACGTGAAAGGTGAGGGATTTTCGGTTAGCCCGTGGAAAGCGCAACAGAAAAATAGCGTCCGGGCTTTATTCCTCCGAGCTGGTATCAGGCGCGGGCGGCTCCGGATCCTCGTCGCTGTGGGCCTCCACTTCGATTTCCTTGCGCATTTGCTGGGAGATCCAGGGGCGGATCATGCCGTAGAGCAGATAGAGGCTGAACAGCACCACCGGCATCACGTAGCGGAACTGCACGGTGATGTAGAGCAGCAGCACGGTGATGATGATGGCGCCGAGGGTGCCGCGGGTGCGCCAGCCGACTTTCTTGAAGCTGGGATAGCGGATGTCACTGATCATCAGCAGGGAAATGCCCAGCATCGCGCCGGCCAGGACGAATTTCCAGACCCCGAGTTCATGGTCGTTTTGGTAGAGGTCGATGAGCAGAAAGGTGAGCGAGGCGATGAAACCCGCCGCCATGGGGATCGGCAGGCCGCGGAAATCGGCGGAATCGCCGGGTTTTTTCGGCAGCGCGGCGAGGCAGTTGAATTTGGCGAGGCGCATGGCGCCGCAGATCAGGTAGATCAGGGCGATGGCCCAGCCGATGTTCTTGGGCAGCGGAAACAGGACCGCGCGCGACAGCAGTAGCGCCGGGGCCATGCCGAACGAGATGATGTCGGCGAGCGAATCGAACTCCCGCCCGAAGGCGGAATCCTTGCCGCCCAGACGCGCCAGGCGGCCGTCGAGCAGGTCGAACAAGCAGGATCCGAAGATCAGCAGGATGGCGTATTCGTAGTAGTCGCGCGAGATTTCGTAGTAGCGCTTGGGGGACAGCGGACCAAGGTCGGCGGTTTCCACCTGCACTTCGATGATGCCCTTGTAAATCATCAACACCGCGAAGAATCCGCACGCGAGGTTGCAGGCCGTCATCAGGTTCGGCAAAAAGTAGATTTTGATTTCGTCCGGCTCACGCTCCCTCGACATGGCGGAGTCTAGCCACAGACAGGGCGCTGAATACAGCGGAAAAACCCGGGTGCCCAAGGAGCGGCGGAATCCGTCCGCCGATGGCCATGGTGAGCCAATGATTTGGGAGGCATCCGTCCATCGAGGAGCGCCCACCCTTTAGAATCCCCGGCAGGCCTATTTGTGCAGGATCTTCGGGACGACCGGCGCGCGCAGTCGGTGAGCCTCCGGGAAATTCGAGCCGAGCAGCGGGCGGCAGTAGTTGCAGAAATCCTCGGTCACCCCATTGCCGGCTTCATTGATGAAGTGGTCGGGCATGTGACGGGTCTTGCCGGCGACCCGTTCGATGGGCACCAGTTCGTAATCCACGCTGTAGTTGAGCACCGGGCGGCGGATGACCACCGATCCGTCGACATTGTCCCACATCGCGAATTGCACGGCTTTTTCGCCGACCTCGCGGGCTTCCCGGGCATCGCGATCCGAGCGGCAGCCGATGAAGGAGCGCTGGAGGTAGCCGAAAGTATCGGACCGGACGCGCTTGAGGCCGAGGCCTTTCTTGAGCGCCTGTGAGAGCAGGTCGCCCAGCGCGCCGGTGCCGGAGAGTTGGACATTGCCGTGATCGTCGCGTTCCTCCACGCCCATGAGCTTGGTGATCATCGCGGTGCCGTGGGCATCGGAGATCCCTTCGGAGACGGCGATGGTGCACAGGCCGTATTGGGAATAGACGCGGTCCACGTCGGCGAGGAACTTGTCGGTGTCGAAGGCGCGTTCCGGCAGATAGACAAGGTGCGGGCCGTCGTCAGTGTATTTGCGGGCCATGGCGGCGGCGGCGGTCAGGAAGCCGGCGTGGCGGCCCATGATCACTCCCAGGTAAACGCCTTTGAGCGCGCGGTTGTCGAGGTTGGCCCCGGTGAATGCCTGGGCCACGTAGCGGGCGGCCGAGCCGAACCCCGGGCAGTGGTCGTTTTCTTCCAGGTCGTTGTCGATGGTCTTGGGAATATGGATGGCGCGCAGCTCGTAGTTGGCGGCCTTGGCCTGCTCATTGACGATGCGCACGGTGTCCGACGAGTCGTTGCCGCCGACGTAGAAGAAGTAGCGGATTCCGTGGGCCTGCATCACGGTGAACATGCGTGCGCAGTATTCCTCGTCGGGCTTGTCGCGGGTCGACAGCAGCCCGGACGACGGGGTGTCGGCCACTTGTTCGAGGTTGTGGGTGGTCTCGCGGGTCAGATCGACAAAGTTTTCATCAATGATGCCACGCACGCCATGGACCGCCCCGTAAACGGAGGTCACCTGACTGAATTTGCGGGCCTCAAGGGCCACGCCAACTACACTTTGGTTGATCACATGGGTGGGTCCGCCACCTTGTGCCACTAATACTTTTCCTTCTAAACGGCTCATGCGAGTTGAACCATCAATATTCTCTCCGCTGATGCAAGGCTGGAAACGGCATAAATCATCGCTGCCGGGAGGATGATTTGAAGAGTCCGCCTGAAGGCGGGACTACCTACGCTGGAATCGGCGTTGATGGGGAGGTAAGTAGTCCCGCCTTCAGACGGACTCTTTGAATCCACAACGCCGCTTTGATCCCGGAGTTCACACCCGCTCCGGAAACTCGCGCTGCCAGCGGGCCAGCGCCTGACGGATCTCGGCGGCCTCGCGGGTGGAGCTCAACTCCCAGACCAGCGGGCAGCCGGGCGGGAAGAACTTGAGCAGGGTGGCGTAATCGAGGGTGCCGCTGAAGGGGACCCGGTGGTCGCGCGCGGGCCACTCGACGTCGTGGACGTGGCCGCCGATGAGATGGGGCGCGATTTGTTCCAGCCATTCGGTGTGATCGAGCAGGCCGAGGTTGTGCTTGAGCTGGACGTGGCCGAAATCGTGCCAGTAGCCGACCCACGGGTTGTCGGCGAAGTGCGCCTGGAGCGCGAGCATCTCGCGCTCGGTGGGCATGTCCTCGAAGCGCGAGCGCGATTCGATGGCCAGTATCACGCCGGCGGCGGCGGCTTGCTCGGCGATGGTGGTGAGCGCCTCGAGGGCGCGCTGATAGTACAGGGGGGCGATCTTCTCGCGCTTGCGGATGAACGCGAGTTTGGTCTTGATGAAGTCCGGGCTGTGGCCGCCACCTTCAGCCACCCGCGCGGTGAGCGCCTGGGTCCAACGCTTCGGGTTCAGCGGCACCGATCCCATGTGCAGCACCAGATAGCGCGCGCCGAACTCGGCGGCGACTTCCAGGGTGCGCAGCGTCATGGCCAGCGCCCGCTGCCGGTCCGCCGGCCGGTGGGAGGTGAACTGATACGCGTCGGGCGCGTCGATGAGCACCTCCACCGGCGACGGGAAGAAGTTGTGCACGCCGGCGCAGGTGAACCGCCCGCGCTGGAACGCCTTGCGGATCCCGGGCAGCTTGGCGATGGTCATGCCGTGCGAGAGCTCGATGTGGGAGAATCCGAGCCCGACAATTTCCTCGATCATCGCCTCGCCCTCGGCGTGGCGGTGGTTGTTCCAGCAGGTGGAAAAGGCGAGCATGTTAATCTAACGGTCGAGCAGCAGGAACTTGAGCTCGGCTTCGGAGACGACGTCGCCGTTGACCAGGCAGCGGCAGCGGGTTTGGCCGATCGAGCCGCGGATGCGCATGATGTCGCTTTCGATGAACAGGGTGTCACCCGGCAGCACCGGACGGCGCCACTTGACGTTGTCGGCGCTCATGAAATAGCCGATTTTGCCGGTGTTCTCCGGCTTGCGCAGCATCAGCACCGAGGACACCTGGGCCATCGCCTCGAGCTGCAGCACGCCCGGCATGATCGGGTGGCCGGGGAAGTGGCCGGCAAAATACGGCTCGTTGATGGTGACATTCTTGACCCCGATGCACTTGTTGTCGCCCAGGCAATCGACGATCCGGTCGACCATCAAAAACGGATAGCGGTGGGGCAGGATTTTCATCACCTCGTTGATGTCGAGCACGCTCTCGGCATCCGGGATGCTGACCGCGGCGGGCACCATCGAGCGCATCCGCAGGTATTCGGTCTTGAGGGTGGCCGCCATCTTGGTGTTGGGTCCATGGCCGGGTTTCACCGCGATGACGTGGCCGTGGATGCGCACCCCGGCGAGGATCAGGTCGCCGATGAGGTCGAGCGCCTTGTGGCGGGCGAACTCGTTGGTGAAGCGCATGGCCTCCTTGGACATGATCTCGTTGCCGCGGATGACCACGGCGCTTTCCAGCGAGCCGCCCTTGATCAGGCCTTTTTCCAGCAACGGCTTGACGTCCTCGTAATAGACAAAGGTGCGGGCCGCACAGATTTCCCGGGCGTAGATCTCGGGCGTGACCTCGGTGGAGAAATACTGGGTGAAGCGGCCTTCGGGGCCGACGTTGGTGACCGAGACTTTGAACGTCTTGCACGGCACGATGGTGATGATCGTGCCGTCGGGGGTTTCCTGATGGATCGGTTCGCGGATTTCCCACACCCGGCGCGGCGCGGCTTGGCCGACCACGCCGACCTTTTGAATCATCTCCACGAACGGGCGCGACGACCCGTCGCCGATCGGCGGCTCGTTGGCATCCATCTCGATGAGCGCGTTGTCCACGCCCATGCCGATCAGGGCCGACAGCACGTGCTCGACGGTGTGCACTTTCACCGAGCCTTCCGCCAGGGTGGTGGCGCGCTCGACGGTTTGCACTTTTTCCACGTCGGCGCTGATGAACGGCTGGTCGGGCAGATCGACCCGGCGGAACTTGAACCCGTGGCCTTCCGGGGCGGGCTTGAGCGTGAGCGAAACCTTCTGCCCGGTGTGGAGCGAGGTGCCTTCGAGTGTGGCTGGACCGGCCAGGGTGTGTTGCTTAGCGGCGGACATGGGCGCGCAGGGTGCGGGGATTCCCGCCACTGGGCAAGCCGGAATGCGGCCGGCCCGCGAGCTTCAGACTCGCCCGCGCCGCGGGCTGCCCATATGCCGCCTGATCCGCCACTGACGGAATTCTATCACCGCGGCGCGCAAGTGCCGGGACTGCCAACACCTCTTCCCCGATTATTGATGCGGCCGCATCAATAATCGGGGAAGGTTGTGGTTTGGGACTTCAGGTGGAATATGGTGGTTGTCGAAGAATTCGCAAAATAAGGCTTGCCAGCGAGCGAATTGCGGTCATAGAACCCGGCGCGCCGAGTTCGGTGCGATGCGTGGCCGTTTGTAAGGCTTCGCCCTTGTCCGGTCTGCATCGATGAGATGGATTGTTTGAGGTTGCTCAGAAATCTCTCATCGCACCGCCAGCCGCCGGATCCCCGGAGGGTGCTGGCAATTTGAACACATGACCCCGACTGAATTCGAGGCGTTGCCATTGGCCGCGCCCCTGCAACGCGTTTTGCGCGAGCTGAACTACACCGTGCCCACGCCGATCCAGGCGCAGGCGATCCCCTTGCTGCTGGCAGGTCGCGACCTGCTAGGCTGCGCCCAGACCGGCACCGGTAAGACCGCGGGCTTCGCCCTGCCGATTCTTCAGGCGCTGCATGAACGGCCGCAGCAGGTGCGCCCGCGCTGCTGCCGCACCTTGGTGCTGGCTCCCACCCGCGAGCTCGCCGGCCAGGTTGGCAAGAGTTTTTCCACCTACGGCGAGTATGTCCGGTTCCGCCAGACGCTGGTTTACGGCGGAGTTGGACAGGTGCCGCAAGTCAACGCGATGCGCGGCGGCGTGGATGTGCTGGTGGCCACTCCGGGTCGCTTGCTCGACCTGATCGACCAGCGCTGCATCGACCTCTCACAGGTCGAGTTTTTCGTGCTCGATGAAGTCGACCGGATGCTCGACATGGGTTTTCTGCGCGACGTGAAGCGGATCGTGGCGATGTTGCCGGCGCGCCGCCAGTCGTTGTTTTTCTCGGCCACGCTGGCCCCTAACATCGTCGAGCTCGCCCACACCATCTTGCGCGAACCGGCGCACGTCAGCATCGCGCCCGAAACCACCACTGCCGAGAAAATCGACCAGCAGGTGTGCTTTTTGAGCCGCGAGGACAAGCGGCCGCTGCTCGAGCAATTGCTGCGCGGCCAAGCCGCCGCCAAGGACCAGAAGCTCACCATCGTCTTCAGCCGCACCAAGCACGGTGCGAACAAACTGGCCAAGAGTCTGTGCGCCGCGGGTTTTGGTGCCGATGCGATCCACGGCAACAAGAGCCAGGCGCAGCGCGAGAAGGCGCTCGACCGTTTCAAGAAGGGGCTCACGCCGGTGCTCGTCGCCACCGATGTGGCCGCGCGCGGCGTGGACGTGCGCGCCATCGGGCTGGTGGTCAACTATGACCTGCCTAACGAGCCGGAGGCGTATGTCCACCGCATCGGGCGCACGGCGCGCGCCGGCGCGGAAGGTCGCGCGGTTTCGTTCTGCTCGGAGGAGGAGCTCGAATACCTCCGCGAGATTGAAAAAATCATCCGCATGTCGATTCCCCGTTGGGACGATCACGCGTGGCACATCGAGGAGCTTGCGGCGCGCCATGGCCGCGGCAAGTCCGGCGGTCATCACGCGCCCAAGCCGTCTAACGGCAGAGGCCGGGCCGGCGATCAGCGCCGCAACCCGAGCCGCGGCCGGCGGTAACCTCCGTGCAGGTAGGGCGGCCCGGCTCGGGCCGCCGATGATTGTGCCTGCGGCGGGGAGAGTGGGCGCGGCGGGCCACCACCACGCGCTACCTGGCCCCGGCTTCGTGGAGCGCGGTCGCCAGCTCTTCCGCGTGCTCGGTTTGAATCGTGTTGTGGCGTCCTCCCGGGACTTGCCGGAGCTGGATGAGGGCAGGTTGTCGGGCGGCCAGCGCCTGGCTCATGGCGACCGGGATCACCTCGTCGGCCGTGCCGTGCAGAATGATGACCTTTCCCGGGCCGCGGGCAGCCAGCTCGGCGAGGCGCGCCGCATTGTCGAAGCGGTGCCACACCAGCCACCCTAACGGCATGCCGGTGACCACGCGGGTCATGTCCATGGTGCTGGTGAACGGTGCCAGCAGCACCCCGCGCTGGATTTGGAATTCCGAGGCACCGAGCAAACAGGCAGCGCTGCCCAGGCTGTGGCCAAAAAACCGCAACCGACTCGAATCCGGGTGGGCGGGCCAGCCAATGGAGCGGCATGCCAGCGGCACGACGGCGGCGAAACTTTCGCGGATGTGTTGCGGATTGGGTGCGCCGTCACAATCGCCGTAACCCGGGAAATCCACTAACAACCAGGCATCCTCGGGCGGGCCATGGCTGGCGATCCAGTCGGACCAATCGAGGGCCAGCGAACCGTTGCCGGCGCAGACCAGCCACAGATTGCGCGGGGCGTGCAGTCGGCCTTGCAGGAACGCGCGCTGGTGGCCTTGCGAGGTGTGGAAATCCACCGCTTGGCCGGGGGCTTGGCTGGCCCAGCGGGCGCTGGCACCGGGCGGATAGGAGCGGGGGAAATACAGGAGTTTTGACTGGCAAGCGGCGAGCAGGCCGAGCGGAATGCCGCCTAACAGCATCAGCGTCAGAACAATCCTGCCGAGCCGTTGGAGCCCTGATGAGCAGGTCCGCAGCGTCCCTGCCATCGGGCTGGGCGGGACGTCCAGCCCCCCTATGGGATTCATGCCTTCTTGAGTTTCGTTGAGTCCCAGACGGGCAGGCCGAGCTCGGCGGCGATCTCGTTGAATTCGGCGACTTCCGCCGGAGTGAACAGCAGGCCGCCGGCGGCATCTGAACGCTTGCGGGCACCCGCCTCGATTTGGCCCGGGAGCATCGCGCCGACGTTGCCGTGGCCGAGGATGTCGTGGAGCACCGCCTTGAGGTTTTCGATTTGGCTGCGGCCGCAGGCGAAGTTGCCGCCGGACAGAGCATCCGGGTGGATCACCTGGAAATAGAACACCGGGGTGTTTTTTTCACCCGGGGCGAGTGGCTGGCGTCCGCGCAGGGTCGGCAGTGAGCCGCCGATGAGCGCGCCGAAAATCTCGTTGAGCAGGCACATGCCATAACCCTTGTGGCCGCCGAAGGGCAGCAGCGCGGAAACCTGGTCGGGATCAGTCGTGGGATGGCCGTGAGCATCGACGGCGGCACCCGGCGGCAGCGATTTGCCTTCGCGCTTGAGCGTTTGGACCCGGCCCATTGCCACCGTCGAGGTCGCCCAGTCCATCACGATCGGGAAACCATTCGCCTCGCTGCTAGGAATGCCCCACGAGTGCGGGTTGGTGCCGAGGGTGGGGAATTTGCCACCGTAGGGCACGACCTCGGCGAGGGCCGAGGTGCAGTTGGTGTAAGCATAATAGCCGCGCTCCGCGGCCTCCATCACATAACCGCCGCCCCACAGGTAGTGGAACGCGTTGTCCACGGCGATCTGGGCGATGCCGTATTGGTCGGCCAGTTCAATCGCGCGGTCGATCGCCCGATAGGCCACCGACTGGCCGAGTTTTTTGTGGGCGTTCCAGCGTTCACTGGCGGGGAAGCGGGTCGGCAGCACTTCGATCTCCGCACCCGGCACGCAGCCGCCGGTGGCCGAGCCAAACAGGTGGTCGAGGTGCAGGGCCTTGAGCGCGTGGTGGGTGCGGATCCCGTGGCGGGCGGCTTCGGCGCAGAGCTTGGCACCTTCGGCGGCTTCGGTGGCGGTGTAGCCGCGGGCTTGATAAGCGTGGGCAACCAGGGCGTCGTGGTCGGCGCGGGGAATGACGAGGAATTCGGACATGGGCGTGATGATGGGTGACGCGCCACGATGGCGGGTTTCCGGGCCATGTCGAGGCGGATGGCAAGAAAGAGGTAGGCAATTCAGCCCTCAGCGTCCGCTCAGCGGTCCAGGATCGAGTTCCAATGTTCGAGATCCGTCTTGCGGGCCTCGAAGAGCGCGGTGGTGTCGTCGTGGATGGTGACGGAGGTGATTTTGTCACCGACGCCGTTGAATTTGCAGCCGCGTTCGCCGGTGTTGTTTTTGCCGGTGACTTTTTCCACCACATCCATGCCGTTGGTTACCTGACCGAAGACCGAGTGGCGGTTGTCGAGGAACGGGGTGGCCGTGGTGGTGATGAAAAACTGCGAGCCGTTGGTGCCGGGGCCGGCATTGGCCATCGAAAATACGCCCGGCGCGCGGTGGCGCAGGTCGGGGTGGAATTCGTCGGCGAACTTGTAGCCCGGGCCGCCGCGGCCGCTTTCGGTGGGATCGCCGCCTTGCAGCATGAAGCCTTCGATCACGCGGTGGAACGCGATGTTGTTATAATACCCGCGGCGGGAGAGGTTGAGGAAATTGGCGCAGGTCAGCGGGGCTTTCGATGCGTAGAGCGTGGCATCGATGTCGCCTGCGGTGGTGTGGATGGTGATTTTGATGTCGGACATGGCCGCAGCCAATACCGGAATCGCGGCTTTGGCAATCACGGGCTTTGAGCCAGCACCCAGGCGTATTCGCCGGCGATTTGCTCCGCCACCGGCCGCTGCAGCGATGCGGGCAGGACGCCCCAGGTGTAGGTTTCGATCTCGTAATGCCGGCAGGCGTGTGGCTGGTCATGGCACCAGCCCAGGACGTCGCGGGCATGGTCGCGCGTCGAGCGCAGCGGTGCAGCGGGCTCGGCATCGAGCGGGATGTGATAATGGACGCGGGCCTCGGCGGCACCGGCAGGGACTCCGGCCGCCAGAAAATCCGGCAGATCGACAAACCGGGTGAGGGCGCCGGCCGCGTCGCACACCAACACCTGATGGAAATACACCGGTTCTTCAAAGGCGCGGATCGCGTGCAGGGCGGTTGGATCCTGCGGATCGAAGGCCAGCGCGCTGGAGAGATGGATTTTTGAAATCCGGATGCCTGCCGCGGTTAGGGCGTCGAGTGACGCGCGGGCGTCCTCGTATTCGAGGGCGAAGTGGCAGGCGTCGTAGTTGAGGCCGATGCGGCGGCGCAGGATCTCGGAATCGGCGGAATCCGCGTGCAGCCGGGTGAAAAACGCGAGGGTTTCGGCCGTGTTTTCGAAATGACCGAGCGGCTCGGGTTCGAGTCCGAGGTGAAAATCATGGCCGGTTTCCGCCGCCAACTCGTCGAGCCAGCGTGCCAGTTCAAGCAGGTTGGCACGGATCAGGGATTCGTCGGCGGTAAACGACTTATGCGAGCCGGGCAGCGACGACACCGACGCGCCGGTGCCGGGGCGGGCGATGGCTGCCAATATGCGGAACAGGTCCTGGGTGTAGTCGAGGCGCGCGCGCTGGGTCCAATCCGGCTGGAACACCCGCTCCTTGACCCGCGTGCCGTGGAAGCTGCCGTAAGGAAAACCGTTGATGGTGAACACATAGGTGTTGGTTTCCTCCAGCCAGGCGCGGAAACCGTCCAGCTGGCAGCCTGCTAACAACTCAGTGGCCGCCACCGCCGACAGCCGCAGGCCGATGGCAAACGGGGCATCGGGTCCGAGCACTCCCTGCGCCCGCAGCCGGTCGCGCACCGCCAGCACCTCGGTTTGGAGCATGGAGCGGGTCTCCGCCCAGGTTTCCGCCGGGTGGATGTTGGTGCAGTAGGCGAGGTGACTGGAGTCAAAGTTCATGGCAGGGGCGGGGGCGCGCGGACTTGCTGAGGCGGTTTTCCCTGGGATCCTACTCGCGGGCAGGTGGCGCGGCCTCGATGAGGCCGCTGGAACATGGCGGGAGAGCGGGAAGTCTAGCGGACATTGGCGGCACCTTGGCGTGCGCTCTCATCGAGAGCGCGCCACCTTTCATTGGCGGGATACTTGGGCATCATGGTGCCCCAAGGACGAATCGCGGCGACTGGCTGAGGAAGTCGCGCGGGTTTTGATAGATGAGGCGCTCGATGGCCGCCGCATGGTGGCGGCGGGCTTTCATCTGGAGCGCGCACTTGGGCACGGCCAGCGGGTCGGAGACCCCCCAATCGCAGGCGGAGTTGAGCCACAGCCGGTCGGGGCCGTGGATTTCGAGGATGTCGATGGCGCGGTCCAGCGAGCACTTGCTGTTCGGATAGAGCGTCATGCCGGCCCAGTAGCCGGCCTCGAGCACCTGGGCCACCGTGTGTTCCTCGACGTGGTCGATGATGACTTGGGCGCGCTCGAGGCGCGAGAAGTTGGCGAGCGCGTCGAGCATCAGGCGTGTGCCCTTGAGCTTGTCCTCGAGATGGGGGGTGTGGATCAGGATCGGCAGGTCGTGGTCGAGGGCGAGCTGGACGTGCTCCTCGAAGATGACCAGTTCGTTGCGCGTGTTCTTGTTGAGTCCTATCTCGCCGATGCCTAACACCGTCGGGCAGGCCAGGAACTGCGGGATGAGGCTCATCACCTCGCGGGCGAAGCCGGGGTCGTCGGCCTCCTTCGGGTTGATGCACAGCCAGCAATAATGCCTGATGCCGAACTTGGCCGCGCGCTGCGGCTCGTATTCGGTGAGCTGGCGGAAGTAGTCGTGGAAACCCGCCGCCGAGCCGCGGTCGAAGCCGGCCCAGAACGCGGGCTCGCACACCGCCTCGCAGCCGGCGAGCGCGAGTTTCTGATAGTCGTCGGTGGTCCGGCTGACCATGTGGGCGTGGGGCTCGATGTAGCGCATGGGATGATGGGTAAAGCAGAAAGCAGAAAGCGGAAAGTTGAAATCATAACAGAGAAGAAGCGCGATGCCGGTTCAGCTTTCTGCTGTATGCTTTCTGCTTTGCTCCCACGCCCCGCAGGCGCCTTGGGTGGTGGCTTGGGGGATCGGATCGGTCGTCGGGTCGGACAAGGCTTCGAGCACGGCGCGGGCGCGGTCCGGTCGCTCGGCCAGCAGGATCGGCAGGGCGTGGTGCAGGGCCGCCAGGCGGAAGTCGGCGCGGCCGGGGTGGCGGTCGATGCGATCGAGGAAGGCGGCCAGATCGATGAGCTTGTGGCGTGCTTCGATGAATTGGAGATCCAGCAGATCATTTTTGCTCGGCATGGCGGCGAGTTTGGCTCGCCACGGGCGCGGGTCAATCGAGAACAAGCGTCCTGCCGGACGGGGTGACGCTGTATTTCGGCAGCCGCTTCAAAGCGCGCGAGCCCTCGACCGACTACATGGAAGCGGTGGTGGTCGGCGATCTGATGGGGCCGGCCGATGAACCGCTGCCCGCGGAGGCCGGCTTCGGGGTGGTGGTCCGGGCGTTTTTACAAGCGTGACCAAGACCGATGTGCTGTTGTTTTTGGCCGGCAGCCCGCGCCATCCGGCCGCTGATACCTGGAGGCCCCCGGATCACCGCTTGCGGAGCTGGCCGGGATGGTGTGAGCTGCGCGCGTGTTTGCGACTTACGTGCATAATTTGAATCCGGTGGCTTTGCCAATCTACGGCGGGCTGGCGCTGCGGTGGTATGGACTGGCCTATCTGATGGCCTTCGTGGCCGGGTTTTTCCTGCTCAGGAACCTGGCCAAACGCGGGTTGTATGTGCTCAAGCCCGATCAAATCGGCGATTTTATCGCGGCTTCGGCCTTGTTCGGGGTGTTTCTTGGCGGGCGGATGGGTTACATCCTGTTTTATCAACTGCCAAAAGTCGGATGGGCGGGACTGGCGCACGATCCGCTGCTGGTGCTGCGGGTATGGGAGGGCGGTATGGCCAGCCACGGCGGGATTCTCGGACTGTTCATCTTCACCTGGTTCTATGCCAAAAAGCACCAGGTCACCTGGACCGGGCTGGGTGACGGGCTGTGCGTGGTGGCCCCGCTGGGGATTTTTTTCGGGCGGGCGGCCAACTTCATCAACGGCGAACTCTACGGTCGCGTCTGCGAGGGCGTGGCTTGGGCGATGAAGTTCCCGCTGTCGCTGGCCGAACAACCCGCGGAAGTGCAAAGCGCCGCCTGGCAGGCCTGCACCCGCGTGGAGCCCAAACTCGCCGATGCGGAGTCGCTCAATACCCTGATCGCCGCCGCCCGCGACAACCCGCGGGTGTCCGAGACGTTGGGCAACTTTCTTCCGGAGCGCCACCCCTCGCAGATCTACGAGGGGATGTTGGAAGGGCTGTTGTTGTTCGTGATCCTGTGGGTGGTGCGGACGCGCTGCCCGAAATCCCCGGACGGCCTGCTGACCGCAATGTTTTTCGCGCTGTATGCCGCGTTCCGGATTTTCGGCGAACAGTTCCGCGAGCCCGATGCCGCGATGGTTGGCAGCTTGACCAAGGGGCAGTTTTTTTCGGTGTTCATGTTTGCCTTCGCGGCCGCGTTTTTCATTCACGCGTGGCGCGGTTGGCGGCGCGCGCAGGCGGCGCGATGAAGATCGGCGGATGGCCGACCTGGGCGGGAAAGCTTGTGCTCACTTCATGGACCGAAGAGTCCGCCTGAAGTCGGTGCTACATGCATCCCTGAGAACGTCGCTTCCAGCGCAGGTAGACCCACCTTCAGGCGGACTCTCAAGCACCCCGGTTCGTCCCCGATTTGCCTAAAGTTAGCGCCATTCGAGTCGGGGACAGGCGATGAAGGCTTGGCGGATGTGGATGAACCACTATGCTGCGCGCATGTCGAAGTATGCAGGAGAGCAGGTGTTGGTGGTGCCGCGCGCGCTGGTGGATGAAATCGGGGCCTTCGAGGGGATCCGGACCGCGGATTTGGACTCGGCGCTGGCGAAATTGCTGGATCCGGCGAACCATTTTTTCATGGACCGCGCCGAGGCGGAGAATGATCCCAGCCACAAGCAATTGATCCCTTATTGCGTGTTCCGCTGTGGCGAGCGGGTGCTGCATTACACGCGGGGCAAATCGGGCGGCGAGAGCCGCTTGCACGCGAAACTCTCGGTGGGCGTGGGCGGCCACGTCAACCCGGTGGACACGGGCGGCGGCAAAACCGGGCCGCAGGCGTATCACGCGGCCGTCACCCGCGAAATCGAGGAGGAGCTGGATCTGCCCGAAGACCATCAGCATCGCATCATCGCCTTGCTCAACGATGATTCCAACCCGGTGGGGCAGGTCCACCTGGGCGTGGTTCATCTCATCGACTTGCAATCCGAGGCGGTGGCGTCCCGGGAAGACGCGCTCCTGGAGTTGGGATTCACGGCCCTGAGCGAACTCAATGGGCCATTGTTCGAGCGCCTCGAAACCTGGTCCCAATTCTGCATCCGGCACCTCTTTGTGTTAGAGCCGAAAGCCTGAAAGTCGGCTAAGAGTGGCGAGAAGTGGCTGGTTTCAACGGGGGACTTGGCAACGATGTGACACGTGCTGCGACCTCTGCCGAGGTCGAATGGCGCATGGTCCGGATCCCGGTGTATTCAGCCGCCTCGCGGCCTCAACCCCGGGCTGATTTCTGCAATCCCTCCGGGATTCAGGTGATGCCCCACAGCGCCTCCCGCGCCTCAAGACGCGACAAGAATGTCGCGGCTCCTTAGGCTGATAGGACGATCATGCGGAGGGGGGACATTCTTGTCCCCCACAGCGCCTCACGTCTTGAAGCTCTGGAGGGGGACAAGAATGTCGCGGCTCCTTAGGCTGATAGGACGATCATGAGGAGGGGGGACATTCTTGTCCCCCACAGCGCCTCCCGCGCCTCAAGACGCGACAAGAATGTCGCGGCTCCTTAGGCTGATAGGACGAGCATGAGGAGGGGGGACATTCTTGTCCCCCACAGCGCCTCCCGCGCATCAAGACGCGACAAGAATGTCGCGGCTCCTTAGGCTGATAGGACGATCATGCGGAGGGGGGACATTCTTGTCCCCCACAGCGCCTCCCGCGCTTCAAGACGCGACAAGAATGTCGCGGCCCCTTAGGCTGATAGGACGATCACGCCGGCTCCGCGATGACGATTCTCGGGAACACGGGCGAGGGTTGGCCGAGGGTGTGGCCGTCGGCCAGCAGTCCCCAGCGCAGATCGGGCAGGTGCAGGCCGGTGAGGGCCGGCTGGTTGAGTTGGGCGGCGAGTTGGGTGGAGGCTTGCGGCAGGATAGGCGACAGCAGGACGGTGGCGTGGGCGACGCTTTCCGCCAGATGATAGAGCACGGTGGCGAGCCGGACTTTTTGCTCCGGATCCTTGGCTAGCTCCCAGGGTTTCATGCGATCGGTGTAACGGTTGCAGTGGACGACGTGGCGGCTGATGGCTTCCAGGCCCTTGGAAACGTCGAAGTCATCCATCGCCGCGCGGTAGGCGGTGGTGGTTTGGATCAGCGAGGATTGTAGCGCGAGATCGTCCTCGGTGAACCCGCCGCCGCGCTGGAGCACGCCGCCGGTGAAGCGCTGGCTCATGTTGAGGGCGCGGTTGCAGAGGTTGCCCAGTTCGTTGGCCAGTTCGGTGTTGTAGAGCATGACCAGGCGCTCGATGTCGAAGTCGGAGTCCTTGCCGGTGACGATGTCGCGCACCAGGTAATAGCGCAGCGCTTCGACTCCGAAGCGTTCGGCCAGTTCGTTGGGATCGACGCTGTTGCCGAGCGACTTGCTCATTTTCTCGCCGCGGATGTTCCACCAACCGTGGACGAGCAGACGCGGCATTTCCGCATCGGTAAACCCCATGGCGTGGAGCATGCACAGCCAGTAGATGCCGTGGGCGGGAACCAGGATGTCCTTGCCGATGATGTGGATTGGCCGCTCGTCGGCGGTCCACAACCGGCTGAAGTCGGGCAGCCCGGCGTCGGGCGCGGCGAGGTAGCCGGCGAACGAGATGTAGTTGATGAGCGCGTCGAACCAAACGTAGGTCACGTAGTTGGAATCAAACGGCAGCTCGATGCCCCACTGCAGGCGCTCCTTGGGGCGCGAGATGCACAAGTCGAGGCCCGAGTTGCGCTCCAGCGCGTTGAGCAGTTCCGCCTTGCGGAACACCGGCAGCACCGCGTCGGGCGTGCCTAGCAGATAGGCTTGCAGCCACGCGGTGTGCTCGCTGAGCTTGAAATACCAGTTCTCCTCCTCGATGACGACCACCTCGCCCCATTCCGGGCCGAAGTTGCCGGCCGGGTCGCGGTCGCGGTCGGAGAGAAACTGTTCCTGGCGCACCGAGTAGTGGCCGGAGTGGCCTTTTTTGTAGAGTTGGCCCTGGTCCTTGAGGGTGGTTAGGATCGCCTGCACGCACGCCTTGTGGCGTTCGTCGGTGGTGGCCGCCCAACCGTCGTAGCGCACGCCGAGCTTGGCCCACAGATCGAGAAATTTTTGGGTCGTGTTCTGGACGAACACCTCGGGGCTAACCCCTTCTTTTTCCGCGGTCTGCTGGACCTTCTGGCCGTGCTGGTCGACCCCGGTGAGGAAGAACGCCTCGTCGCCGCGCAGGCGGCGGTAGCGGATGAGCACGTCGGCCAGCACCTTTTCATAGGCATGGCCGATGTGCGGGGAGCCGTTGGTGTAGTCGATGGCGGTGGTGAGGTAGAACATGGGGTGGTAAAGCTGAAAGTTGCAAGCGGAGGACGGCGGACCCCGAGGAAAGCAGAGTGGACCGGTGGGCGCAAGGCGGAGTGCGGCGGCGCACGCAATGAAGTGGCGGGGCTGGCCACCCAATGCTGGCTTAAACCAACCGGATGGAGTGAGACGCCGCCGCGCCCTGATCTAACTATTGTGCGCGCTGCCGCAACTCTTCGGGGTTGCGGGGGTTGGATGCGTCTGATATTCCAAACGCATGAAAAATTCCTGGGCCTTTCCCGCAGCGGCGTTGGTGGTTGGAGCCATCGGCGGCTATGTTTCCGGCAGCAACAAGAGCGCCACTGGCGATAGCGCCGGGGGAGGGGACGCGGTGGTTCGAACGCATTCCTCAAACCGCGCGGACGGCCAGGCCGGGGGCGAGACGGCCGCTGGCGGCAAGCGTGCCAGCAGAGCCCGGAGCCTCGAAGAGATTGCGCGCATGCCGGGCAACATGGACAGGATCAAGGCGCTGATGGAGTTTTACGCGGGGCTTTCGCCCAGCCAGTTGGCGGAGGAAGCGCGCAAGCTGGAAAGCCTGCCGATGAACGAGCGGATGATGGCTTCGGTGCTGCTGTTCGGGCGCTGGGCGGAGTCGGATCCGACGGCGGCGATGGCGTTTTCCAACACGATGGGCTTTGCCGGGGCGTTCGTGCGCCCGACGATTCTGCAAAGCTGGGCCAGTGCCGATCCGGCCAACGCGGCCAAATACTACGCGGCCAATCCGCGCGAGTTCGCCATGATGGGGATGATGGGCGGCGGCCGCGGGCCGATGGGCGGAGGTCAGCAGGGGCCCGCGTCGATCATCGCCAGCGAGTGGGCCCGCCAGGATCCGGCGGCGGCCCTGGCCTGGGCCGGCACCCTCACCACCGACCAGTCGCAGGCGATGAACGCGGTGATCGGTGCCGTCGCGCAAACCGACCCCCTCAAGGCGGCCGGCATGGTGGCGTCGATGACCGGCACCGACAAGGGCGATGCCTATCGCGCCGTCGCCGCGAAATATGGCGCGCTGGATTTCAATGCCGCCCAAGCCTGGGTTCGCACCCTGCCGGCCGAGGAGCAGGCGTCGGCGATGGCGCGAT
>Ga0194037_1001046_pt1 | contig 20733 bp, 20 predicted proteins | sample JunL306m_MetaG_FD_148653 | JGI IMG/M metagenome (GOLD analysis project Ga0194037, IMG submission 148653) | Anoxic zone freshwater microbial communities from boreal shield lake in IISD Experimental Lakes Area, Ontario, Canada - Jun2016-L304-6m | ecosystem: Environmental > Aquatic > Freshwater >...
TCAAAATCAATCGCTTTAACGACATTGCCCGGGATACGCTTGATGAGTGGATCTATTTTCTGAAAAATGAAGAGATTAAAGAGAGCTTCACCGCAAAAGGGCTGAAAGAGGCGGAGGAGAAGTTGAGCATCATGAAGTTGCCGGAAGGGGAACGAAAAGCTTATGAACAGTATCAGGATGATTTGCGCTACCAGGCAAGCATGTTTGAGTCATCTTATGGTGATGGCTATTATACCGGTAAAGAAGAGGGCAAAGAAGAAGGCAAAGAAGAGGGGATTGTGCTCGGTATTGAAATTGGCAGAGAACAAGGCGTAGCTCAAGGTGTCGAGGAAACAACCAGAGCGATTGCCTTAAAGCTGATAGAGCAAGGCGCGGAGATTGCAATCATCAAGGCGGTGACAGGGTTACGTGTCAAAGCGATAGAAGAGCTTATGAGGAGCGTACGATAATGTTTTCATCTTTCAGAGTTGAACTCCCCATCGCTTTAGGTGATGTTTATGGAGATTATTATTAAAACAGATAACGCGCTGCTTGCGGTGAAATAATTGCATAAGTGGGTGCCGAAAGCGATTTCCAGAGAAAAATCATGAAAAAGATTCAGTGGAACTGATTTTTGCTGTTTTGAGTTAATTGGTTCTGCCGAGCACCCCCAGAATCTCCTGAAAGCTTGCCAGCCCGGCTTCGAGGTTTTCGATGATCTCCCCTGCGAGTAAATCCGGATTGGGAAGGTTGTCTATGTTGGGAGTCGCCATACTATTCCCAAATGCAGTAATATTTTTTGTTATCTTCTTTGAGGGTCTTCAGAAGTAACTGTTTGTCTCTCATTGAATTACACTTATGGCCAAAGAATTTCTCGGAAAATTGGAAGCAAGCCGAAAAGAGTTGCTGGATTTGGGTTTGCGTAACCCATTAATCAGTCACTCGCAACGGGCGAAGCAAGTTAAAGTTGTCGATGAAATTACTTCCGAAATTTATCGAATGCTGGTGCTTGAAAATCGAGCAATGAGCTTTGAAGCCGTATCGTATGAGGATCTTGGTGCATATTCAGAGAAAGCAATACCTCCACATACTGCGGGTCAGAAAAAGTTGCTGACCCAGCCTAATGAAGATCCCGATGACTATCAATTTGCAGCTCGGCATATCGACAGAAAGCTTCAGACCAATTTGTCGTCAGAAAAACTACAGGCCAAGTTGCTTTCTATTCATAATGATGCTCGCTCTTATCTTGAAGAGCAGGGCGTTAATATTTTGTTTCTTGTTCTTGGTTTTGTGCATTGGTACGAATCTGATGCTTCCAATGAGGCGCGACGCGCCCCTTTACTCTTGATTCCTGTTGAACTCAAACGTGCAAGTGCACAAGAGCGTTTTCAACTCCATTACACAGGAGAAGAAATTGGAGATAACCTCTCATTGATTGCGAAGTTAAAGGGGGAATTCAATATCATCCTGCCGAAGATTACTGACACTGAAGAACTCGATATTCCAGCTTATTATAACTCTATCGAGCAGTCTGTCAGAAGTGAAAAACGATGGAAGGTGGTACCCAACGATATAACATTGGGTTTTTTCTCCTTTGGCAAATTTCTTATGTACAAAGACCTTGATCCAGAGGCTTGGCCAGAAGAGAGCAAAGGGACTGGATTTTCTATTATTGAGTCTTTGCTGACAGATGGTTTTCGTGAACAAGAGAGTGTCTATGGAGATGAAACTCACATTGATGAGGTTATCTCGCCAGCAGATGTACATCAGGTCAAGGATGCTGACAGTACACAAATTTTAGCCATTCTCGATGTCAATTCTGGACGCAATCTTGTTCTGCAGGGGCCTCCAGGCACCGGTAAATCTCAGACCATTACAAATATTATTGCCGAATGTATAGGCCAAGGCAAGAAAGTGCTTTTTGTGTCCGAAAAAATGGCGGCACTTGATGTGGTAAAACGCCGGTTGGATGAAGTCGGACTGGGCGATGCTGTAATGGAATTGCATAGCCACAAAACGAATAAAAAAAATGTATTAGCAGAAATTGACCGGACGTTGCATCAAGGGAAACCAGTTGTGGAGAATCCGGTTGAAGATATTGCGACTCTCACAAAATTAAGGGATGAACTCAATTCGTATTGTGCCGCAGTAAATAAGCCAGTGGGCAGAGCGCAACTCAGCTTTATCAATGCATTAGGATTGGCTTTGAAAAACCAGCCAGATAATCTTGATGTACCATTGTTTGATTTTCAGCCGATGCAGGAGTGGTCTGGCTCAGATTATCGGGCAGCAAGGTTGAAGGTTGAGGCACTTGATCGTCACCTGAGCGAAGCAGGATCGCCGATACATAATCCATTTAAATTGAGTGGGTTGACCGAAATTCTGCCGTCACAGCAACAAAAGTTGGTGAAAGTACTTGATGACGCAAGGATTGATACTGAAGCGCTCTTATCATCATCCGTCGATTTGGCAAAAGCTATGGGACTTCCAAAGCCGGCCCAAAGAGCAGAGATCGGGATTATCTGTAGGGCTGCTCGTCGTGCCATGGATGCTCCGCACATCGAAGGCTTGTTGCTTACCTCTGGTGAATGGCAGGTAAAACGCGATGATATTTCAGCTCTTATTGTTGCCGGGAAGGCATTGAGTCTTGCACACGCAAGATATGATGATTGGTTGATTGATGATGCTTGGACTCAGGATTTTGTAGAGCTAAGGCAGCTTTTTGTAAACAAGGGAAAAAGCTTGTTGCGAGTGTTTTCAAGTGATTTTCGTCAAGCGAGGCAGAGACTTCAGGGGTATTGCCGAAAACCACTCCCCAAAGATGTCACTGAAACGCTCCAGATGATTGATACTATTCTTGACAGCAAGAAGAATCAACAAGTATTTTTGGAACAAGCGGATTTGGGTGCTGCCTTATTTGGCGCCCAGTGGAAAAAAGGAGATTCAGACTGGTAAGTTTTGGAAAAACTTACCGAATGGGTAGTTGCTCTATACCGTGATATGGGCAATGGTCTTGTTCCCGAAGGTATCGTCAACTTTTTGTCTGGTTCGCCAAAAGTTGATGTTCTAAAAGAGATGGTCGTTGCCGTAGAATCAAATATTGATAAATATGAGCAAAGTATAACTATTGTTGAAAATGTGCTTCAGCTCAAGCTAAGTCATGAAGAAAAGATCCATTGGCGTTTCACATTAGAACAGCAGGGGGCTTCTTTTTCTCAGTGGTTAAAAAATATAGATCGCTTGCCTCATCTTATCCGATTCAATCAGATCGCTGATGAAATGACGACGATGGGGCTTGGTTTTATCGTTACGGCGGCAAGAGATTGGGGATATGGGGCAGGTTCGCTGATCAAAATGTTTAATTACAGTTGGTATAATGGTTTGGTTGAAAAAGCCTATGTTGATGAACCCAGCATCAAATTGTTTGATCGTATACAGCATACTCATGTCCAGGATGAATTTATCCGGTTGGACCATCTCCTTTTTCGTCACAATCAGGCTCGACTGGCTCACTTACACTGGAAATCGCTTCCAACGCTGAAGAGTGGTGGTGAACTTCAGATTATCAGCAGTGAAATCAATAAAAAACGCCGACATATGCCCATTCGTGTGTTAATGAGCAAGGCTGGTCGAGCTATTCAGGCAATCAAACCCGTCTTTATGATGAGTCCGATGTCTATAGCCACATATATTCCGCCAGGATCGGTAGAGTTTGATCTGGTTGTTTTCGATGAAGCCAGCCAAGTTAAGCCGGTTGATGCATTTGGCGCCATCATGCGTGGAAAGCAGTCCGTTGTTGTTGGTGATAGTAAACAACTTCCGCCTACCAGCTTTTTTGACAAATTGGTTGAGATCGATGATGATGAGGATGATTTCGACAATATTGGCGATACGGAAAGCATTCTCAGTTTATTTCTCGGGAAAGGGGCACCGGAACGGATGTTGCGTTGGCACTATCGTAGTCGTCATGATTCACTGATTGCTGTTTCCAACAATGAGTTTTACGACAATCGTCTTGTTGTTTTTCCGAGTCCGGGATCTAATGAAACAGCTCGTGGTCTCCAATTCCATCATCTCCCGAATACTTCCTATGACAGAGGAAAAACCCGTTCTAACCCGGATGAGGCAAAAGCTGTGGCAAAAGCTGTTCTCGAACATGCCAAATCCTTTCCGGACATGACGCTTGGTGTTGTTGCCTTCAGTACTGCGCAGAGGGATGCTATTGAACTTCAGCTTGAACTTTTACGCAGGGTTAACTCGAGTTATGAGATCTTTTTCAACGAACATCAGCGAGAACCTTTCTTTATCAAAAACCTTGAAAATGTCCAAGGAGATGAGCGTGATGTTATCTTTATAAGTATAGGATACGGTAAAACGGCTGAAGGATATATGGCGATGAGTTTTGGCCCACTGAATCGTGATGGTGGAGAGAGACGACTGAATGTTCTGATTTCAAGAGCACGACTTGCCATGGATGTGTTCTCTAATTTTACTTCTCATGATATTGACCTTGCCAAGACTACTGTACGTGGTGTTGTTGCATTAAAGAATTTTTTAGCGTTTGCTCAATCAGGCATTCTTTCACAGCCCTACAGTACAGGTAAAGAGCCCGATTCTCCTTTCGAGGAAGAGGTTATCAAAGCGTTAACCCAAAACGGCATTGATATTGAACCTCAAGTTGGGACAGCAGGCTTCTTCATTGATATTGGCGTAAAAGCAAAAGATACACCAGGTCGATATATTCTCGGTATAGAATGTGATGGTGCGACATACCACAGTTCCCGTTCAGCACGGGATCGTGACAGGTTACGTCAGGAAGTTTTACAGGGGCTTGGCTGGCAATTGCATCGGATATGGAGTACGGACTGGTATCGTAATCCAAAGGATGAGTTGGCACGAGTATTAATTGCCATTGAAAAGGCGGAGTATATCTATAAAAACGGGCAGGAATTTCTTGTTCCAAAACTGCCACCGAAAGGAAATGATCTGCACATTGTTCGTGAAGAAGTGTGTAACAGTGATGATGTATCTCACTCAACATCCATTTCCTATAAGCGAGCGCGACCACAAATACGTTTATGCGGCAAAGAACTCCATGAATTTTCTCCAGAGGAGTTGCTGCCCTACGTTTGCGAAGTAATAAAGATTGAATCTCCAATCCATATAGACGAGTTAACTCGTTCTATTACCGAAGGTGCAGGCTTTAAACGTTCTGGAGTCAGAATACAAGACGCTGTTCTGTCATCGATAATTTATGGGCAACAAAAGAATAAAATTGTGCAAAAGGGTAAATTTTATTGGCATCCGGAAATGAGTGAGCCTGTTGTTCGTGATCGCTCAGAGCTTGATGCTGCCTCAAAAAAGTTTGATTTAGTTGCTCCTGAAGAGATCAGTCTGGCGATTCTTCAACAAGTGAAAAGAGGGTTCTCACTTTCTGTGGATGATGCGGTTACAAACGCAGCACGTCTGCTTGGATTTCAACGCGTAACAGCGCAGGCAAAATACTTGTTTGAGCTTCAACTGGATGGGTTGATTAAATCTGAGATTCTGGTATTGCGCAATGGTTTTGTATCGGTGGTATAGCACTTGCCAACAGCGAAATGAAACGGGTACAGGTGTGGTTTGAGATCTATAAATAAGATTTGATGGCGGACTGGAAGCTGGCCGTTGCCGAGGAGCTAGTTTTTAAGATTAAACTGTTAACATAAAAGTCAATGAAATATGACTGGCATGAGAGAAGAAATCTGACACAAACCGAAAGTCCTTCTTGACAAGCGAGATAATTTGGTTACTCTCATAATAAAAAACAATAACCTTGTTGAGCAATCCGAATATACTGAACATTCCTCAAGACATATTGGATTCGGCACGTCTGACAATAAATGACTTGAGAACAGAGCTAGCTGTCAGTTTGTATGCGCAGCGGCGTCTTTCAGTCGGAAAGGCACATGAACTGGCCGATATGTCATTGTGGGAATTCCGTCAACTTCTGGCATTCCGACGCAGTTCGCCTGATTATGATCTCTCCGACCTGGATAAAGATATTACAACGCTTCAGGAATTAAGACGACTATGAAGGTGGTCAGTACTATCTTTCTCTCACTCAAGCGGTCAACACCTCATTCAACTCATCAATAATCGCCCCCATCCGCTTTCCGAAAAGCTGCCACATTTTGCCCCGGCCGCCAGGCCAGGTTATCACATCAAACTGTCTACCGGTGGGAGTCCACTTCATGATTGCGGATTTAAGCGTTATTCCCATTGACCCGGCAAGAAAATTATAACACAGGAAAGAGGTTCGGAAATAATACCTCAACCGCTCGAACTGGAAAGCGAAGGGATAAGGCCCCTTTCGGTGTCTCTGACCCAAGGATCCCATTGCTGGTTAACGAGGAGAGGAGCGTTCTTGCCGTCCTCTCATTGAGACCGCTGATACGGCAGGCTTCACCACGAGTGATTTCTCCTTTCAGCAACACCATTTCAAGAATTGAGAAGGCCTCCACTCTCCACCCCTGCTGCTCACCGTAAAAGCGCAATCGTTTTGCAAGGGCATCAAACTCAAACAAGCTCTCCATAAAGGTTATCTGATCAAGCGATATCTTCAGGAACCAGACAATGAAGGCATTCAACGCCCGGAGAGAGAGATTGCCTCTGCCATCAAGATCACCCTGGCGCGGCATATCGGCGTGATCCATCAGCCTCATATACTCCTGCCGACTCTCCAGTCCGCGAGCAAGACCTCGCGATACTGACCAGAGCCCATGAGCGCCGATGCCTGCATGGAGCGCCATGGCATGACTCATGAGACGACTCACCCGTCCGTTACCGTCAAGAAAGGGGTGGATATAATTAAACCGGTGATGCGCCGCAGCCATTGCGGCAAGTCGCATCCCTTTTCCAAGTTTCTCAAACGCATACCGCTTTTCGAAATAATCCATAAATGCCGTAACGGTACTGCTCTCAGGCGGGAGGTGGCGACCAACAGCAACATCATGTTCCGGCTGACTTCTGAAGGTGCCGGGAATAATTGGAATTCGCACCTCTTTTTTTTGCAGATAGCACATCGCCTCAGTAAGATCCCTGTAAAACTCCCGATGCAGCCAGGAGATAAAGCGGCATGATGCAGCATCATCAAGTGTTCCGGCAGCGTAGAGCGCATCAATTTTCTGTTGCACACGAATATGGGCCACCGCCTCCCTCTGGAGATCTCTCCGTTCCCCGTTGCTTTCAAACTGATTTTGCAGCGCTCGCTCAATATCGCGAGGCATGGTATTGTGCCCCTCAATCAGGTTGGAGTAGTAGCAGTTCATCACCCGTACAAGATCGGCGAGACTGGCCGCCGTTTTAGGGTGCAGCCGGGTTCCCAGCCGTTCAGCAGCGGTTGAGAGAGCGGCAATAAGATCAACAATCTCAGGCTCTAACGATTCCGGCAGGCAAGGCTCAAGACGTGGGGGTGTTTCAGTGATCATTTTTTTGCCGATTATGTGATGGCACTTTCTCTTTAAGAATAAGACCTTATCAGCAATAATCCATAAAAATTGCCGGTAATTTTGCCGATCTTTGTTGCGTGAGTATGGGTGAGTTACCTTGAGCGTAAGGTAGAGGATCGGTTCAGTTTTTACGAAAAAAACTTTATACTGAGTGTGATATAGGGAAAATAGTGTTCGAGAGTGATTCTTCATGTCAATTTCCAACAACTCAACGATCAACGATGATGAAACATTTTGCAAAAAGGGGGATTGTGCGGCTGTGGATGGTGGTGCTGCTTGCAGGGCTGAGTATGGTGATGGTTTCGGGTGTAGCCTCAGCGGTAAAGATTGGTGATGAGTATGGTGGGGGAATCGTTTTTTATGTTGATGGAACTGGAAATCATGGTCTTGTTGCCGCAAAAGCCGATTTTCTGGAGGAAATGAATTGGGAAGATGCCAAGAGTGCCTGTGAAAGTCTTGTCAGCAACAGTTATAGTGACTGGTTTTTACCGAATAAAGAGCAGTTGAATTTACTGTATAATAAACGTAGTGCTGTTGGCGGTTTTTCCGGCTACGGCTACTGGAGTTCTACGGAGTACAATGCGGGTGGCGCATGGGGCCAGAACTTCGTCTATGGCTACCAGTTCTACTTCAGCAAGTTCTACGGGTTGTGTGTTCGGGCTGTGCGGGCTTTTTAACTATTTATCTATTCAACAATTAAGGGGGTACCGGGGGCGAAGCCCCCAGTGGAAATTTTTTCGGGCGCGCTGATTTTACACCTTTTTTGCTGATTGGTTATTAGCTCGGAACGGCTTTACTCACAATATTCATCAATAATCGCACCCATCCGCTCCCCGAAAAGCTGCCACATTTTGCCGCGGCCGCCATGCGCGTCGAAGGGGGTGAGGTCGAGGTCATCAGGCTCGATATGGATGCTGGAGGCAATGTGCTCTTTGATCATGTGCAGCCAGCTCATCTGCTCTTCGGTGAACTTTTCCCCGGCACCTGAGTTTTGCCTGAACACCCTCTCTTTGAAATTGGCATCAACAGTTTTGTCGTACATGGTCAGGACGGGGTCGATGCCGGTGACGCGGCGGATGAGTGAGACGAGGGCGATAAGTCGAGCGTGCTCGCCTCTTGGCCTTTTTTGACCTTATCAACGACAAGCAAAACGCATGGAATAGATGCTAATATCTCACCAAGCTTTGGAAAACTCAGAGATGGATTGTTTTATTGTGTGATATGCAGAAGGAACACCACTGCGGGATTTGACCTTTGCCACTGCACAACATATTGACCATTATGACCAGAAAAACAAGAAAAGGTCAAGGCACAGCAGAAAGCTTGCGCAACAAAATTCTTTTGCTACTCGGTGTAAGCCTTTTTAGCCTTTTCGGTGCCTGTGCCGCATCGCAAAAAGAACCAGCAATAATTATTATGCCTGAAAACTTTGTTTTTATAAGCGGTGGTGAGTTTACGATGGGGAGCCCGGAGGGTGAAGTCGGGAGGGAAGAAGTTTCGCTTGCCAACGGAGGCGGAGCGTGAGTATGCGTGTCGCGCAGGCACAGCAACGCCGTTCAATACGGGTGAAAACGTGACGACAGATCAGGCAAACGTTGACGGAAACTATCTGTACAGCAATAATCCCAAAGGAGTGAACCGGGAAAACACGGTTCCAGTGAACAGTTTTGCGCCGAATGCATTTGGTTTGTATAACATGCACGGGAATGTTGCTGAATGGTGCAGTGACTGGTTCGGAGAAAGGTATTATGATCAATGTAAAGCGTCAGGCACGGTGACGAACCCTGCTGGCCCCTCGACCGGTTCGGACCGCGTGCTTCGTGGCGGGAGCTGGAATCGCCCTGCGAAGTTCTGCCGGTCAGCTCTTCGTAACTCCTTTGCCCCCGACTACCGGAACGCCTACATTGGTTTCCGCCTGGTTTTTGTTCCGTAGTCACTTGGCAAGTTCATACCGATTTTGCGACAAATGACACGTCACGGCCTTAAATGAATGGTGCTTCCCGTTATTACCGTTTCCTTCTATAATTTATTATCTTCATTGGAGATTTACTCCCCGTTGCGGGCAGTGTTTCCACTGGCCTGCTGTTGTGACTGCATGACTTCACTGAATAAATATTATTGACGCATTATAAAAAGAGTTAACGAATGAAGAAAAGTTCGAATAAGCAGTTGCTGATGAACAAGACCGGCGACGAGATACAGGTTGCGCTGGTTGAGGAGGGTCGTCTGGTTGAGTTGATTATTGAGCGTCCCGAGAGCCGGAGAAGTATTGGTGATATTTATCTTGGCCGGGTGCACAAAGTTGTTGAGGGGTTAAAGGCAGCTTTTGTTGATATCGGTCAGAAGTCTGACGGGTTCCTCCATTTTTCTGATGTAGGCACAACCAACGAGGATTATCGTGCGCTGATTGAGGATGATGAGGATGATGATGAGAACGGCGGTACCGATGAAACTGATGGTGAAGATGCTCCGCAGTCTGTTCGAGCAGGTGTCGAGCCTGCTGCTGCGGCAGTAAAGCAGGTAGCTCGCAGTGGTAGCAAAACCCCTTCGGCAGATGAGCAGGAGCGGGCCGATAAAAGGCAGTCGTATACCCAGATGATTGCCGGCAAGCTCAAGCCGAATGACTCTATTCTGGTGCAGGTTATCAAGGAGCCGATCAGCAGCAAGGGCTCCCGTCTTACCTCTGATATTACCATTGCCGGTCGCTTTATGGTGTTGCTCCCTTTTGGCGGCGGCCAGGTTGCAGTTTCCCGCCGGGTGATTGCCCGCAAGGAGCGGTCGCGGCTGAAAAAGCTGGTTCGCTCCATGTTGCCTGAAGGGTTTGGTGCCATTATTCGTACGGTTGCCGAGGATCAGGAAGAGACCTTGTTGAAGCAGGATCTTGAAAAGCTGCTTGCCAAGTGGACGCAGATTGAGGTGCAGTTGCAGGATGCAGCCCCACCCCAGTTAATTTTTAAGGAGGATACCATTATCTCCAGTGTACTGCGCGACTCCCTCACCTCTGATGTTGGCGAAATTGTTGCCAATTCACCGGTTATCCATCAGGAGACACTCACCTACATTCAGTGGGCGGCGCCGGAGATGGTGAAAAACGTTGTACTTTACCAGGGGAAGCTGCCTCTTTTTGAGGGCTACGGGATTGCCAAGGATGTCGAATCGATCTTTTCGCGCAAGGTGTGGCTCAAGTCGGGTGGCTATATTATTATCGAGCATACCGAGGCGATGGTGGTGGTTGATGTCAACAGCGGTCGCTATGCGGCAAAGCGGGAGCAGGAGGAGAACTCCCTGAAGACCAATCTTGAGGCGGCTCGTGAAGTTGTTCGACAGTTGCGGTTACGGGATATTGGCGGCATTATTGTTGTTGATTTTATCGATATGCTCGACCAGAAGAATGCCAAGAAGGTCTATGATTCCATGAAGACGGAGCTGCGCAATGACCGGGCAAAATCGAACATTCTGCCGATGTCGGACTTCGGCATCATGCAGATTACCCGCGAAAGAATTCGCCCAAGCCTCATGCAGCGTATGGGCGATCAGTGCCCCGCCTGTGGAGGGAGCGGTGTGGTGCAGGCAAGGTTTACCACCATCAACCAGATTGAGCGATGGCTGCGGAAGTATGCGTTGCAGCACTCTATGCAGTTCCAGCAGCTTGACCTCTACGTCAGCCCGACCGTGATTGAGCCTTTACAGAACAGCGACCTGAAGACGGAGATGAAGTGGTTCCTGCAACACATGCTTTTTGTGCGGGTGAAGCCGGACGAGAGCCTCAGAAGTGACGATTTCAGGTTTTACACCCGCAAAAATAATAAGGATATTACCGCCGAATATGGCGACATATAACAGTTAAGAGGTTTAAGATGTGTTATGGGACAGTATGATGCTCTGAAAGAGTCCATTCTTGCTTTGTCTTTACTTGGCGCGGCAGAACTCCGGGAAAATCCCGAGGCACGGGTGCATTTTGATCAGTTCAAGCAGTTGCTGAACGAAGGTCGGGTGCGGGCTGCTGAAAAGTCTGGCGATGATTGGGTTGTCAACTCCTGGGTAAAGCAGGGAATTCTGCTTGGTATGCGCCTTGGCAGATTGCAGGAGAGTTTTTTGCCGCTTGATGAGCAGGGCAACCGGTTTGCGTTTATCGACAAGGATACCTGGCCGCTGAAAAGGTTCAGTCTTGCAGACAATGTTCGTATTGTTCCAGGGGGCTCCTCGGTACGGGATGGTTCATACCTGGCCCCGACCGTCGTCATGATGCCGCCAGCCTATGTAAATGTCGGCGCTTACGTTGACGAGGGGACAATGATTGATTCCCATGCTCTTGTAGGGAGCTGTGCGCAGGTGGGCAAAAAGGTGCATCTTTCGGCGGCAGTGCAAGTTGGTGGGGTACTGGAGCCTGTTGGAGCTATGCCTGTTATTATTGAGGATGAGGTGATGGTTGGTGGTAACTGTGGTATTTATGAGGGCACCATTGTTCGCGAGCGGGCGGTTATCGGTACAGGGGTAATCCTGAACGGTTCAACGCCTGTCTACGATCTTGTCCGGAATGCTATTTATAGAAAAAGCGCTGGCGGACCTCTGGTGATTCCTGCCGGGGCAGTTGTTGTGGCCGGTTCAAGAAGAGTCAAGGGCGATTTTGCTGCCGAGCATGGTCTGTCGCTCTATACACCGATGATTATCAAGTATCGTGATGAACGAACTGACAGCGCAACAGCTCTTGAGGAGGCTCTCAGGTAACGCTATTACTTATGCATCATAACAGGGAAAAGAGTGGGGGAGGCCTGAGAAGATTTTCTTTTCGGATAAGGGTACGGACTCTTGTTGTTGCCCTTTTTTGTACGGTTGGTTTGCCGTTACTCTCCACGGCCCAGGAGCCTCCTCCTGACAAAGAATATTTTGATATTGTCAAAAGTATTGATCTGCTTGGAGAGGTATATCGCGAGGTCTCTAAAAATTATGTCGATCCCATCAACGCCAGCGAGTTCATGTATGCTGGTATTGACGGAATGCTTCGTACCCTTGACCCTTATACGGTTTTTTTGAATGAAGAGGATGCCGGTGAGCTTGATGAGCAGACCAGCGGCCAGTATGTTGGTGTGGGGATAACGATTGCCTCTCTTGATGGTATGTTTTTCGTCACTTCGGTCACTGAGGGCCATTCAGCCGCCAAGGCGGGGATCAAGGTCGGCGACAGTATTGTAGCCATCAACAACAAAGAGACCAGGAAGACGCTTCCTGAAGAGGTGCGAGGGGAAATCAAGGGGCCAGCAGGTTCCAGGGTGACGTTGCAACTTGAGCGCAAAGGGGTGCCTTTTTTTACGGTCGTTCTGGTACGGGAGGATGTCCGCGTCAATACTGTGAGTTATTCCGGGATTATCGACGGCATTGGTTATATCGAAATGAAGAGTTTTGGTACCCATTCGGCAGTTGAGCTTCGCGAAGCATTGCAGGCGTTGATCAAGCAGGCTCAGGAGCGCAGAATAGCACTGAAAGGGGTTATTCTGGATCTTCGAAACAATCCCGGGGGGCTGTTGAATGCGGCTGTTGATGTCGCCTCTGTTTTTCTTAACCAGGGCAGCAAGGTTGTCTCTTTGCAGGGACGACTGCCGGAGATGACGAAGTCTTATTTGACAGAGGAGAGGCCCCTTGCATCAGAGCTTCCCCTTGCTTTGCTTATCAACGCCCACAGCGCCTCCGCATCGGAGATCGTCTCTGGAGTGGTGCAGGATCTGGATCGAGGTGTTGTTATCGGTGAGCGCTCTTTTGGTAAAGGGCTGGTACAATCTGTTGTGCGGATCTCTTATGATAGTTCAGTGAAACTCACCATAGCGAAATATTATACCCCCTCAGGCCGGTTGATCCAGAAAGAGGTGAAGCCAATGAGTAGCTCACGCAAGGTACTTTCCAGGGATCGTGGGGACACATCGTCGCAGAGTTTCTTTACCAAAGGAGGTCGCAAAGTGTACGGTGGGGGTGGCATCTCTCCCGATATTGAAATGTCTGAACCTGCTGGCTCGTTCTATCTTACCGAACTTCGCAGAAAAGGGATGCTGTTCCTTTTCGCAACGGAGTTCTGTTCTGCTTACCCGATTAAGCCCCCGTTACCACTTGAGCCTCTACAGCTTTTGGCCTCCTTCAACGACTTCCTCACGAAAAGAAAATTTGTCTATATCCCTGATACGGAACGACGCTTTAACGATCTTAAAGAGAGTATCAAGAGAGCTGAGCCTGAAATCAGTGAGAGTCGTTTGAAAAGTTTTGATGTGATCCAGCAGGATCTTGATCGATTGAAGAACCGCGAAATTGCTCGTGAGGACAGTGATGTTGCTAAGTCTCTTGAGGTTGAAATTTTTCGCCATTACAATTCTCAACTCGCAAGGGGCGCGGAGCTCAACAATGACAAGGTTGTGAAAAAAGCGGTAGAAGTGCTTTCGGATCGAGCGAAGTACTCCTCAATTCTTCAACCAGCGGTGCCCGTCAACTGATTTCGCTCATACGCCTTGATTTTTTGCTGCGCGCCGATGGCAATCATGAGGTTGCTGATGCTCAGCAGGCTTTCGGCCAGTCCGTGCAGCAGATTGTCGTGTGAAAGTGTCGCATATCCCCGAACCTGGGTGGCAAGGTACATGCAGAAGATGGTGACAGAGATAAAGAGCAGTACAAACCAGAAGCCGGCAATGGTCAGACCAGAGAAGATGGTGTTGTCGCGTCGGTGGACGACCAGCAGCAGCACCAGGAAGGTGAGGTAAATCACGCTCGATATCTGCAGAATGGTGTCGAAGATATCCGCACCAAGCCAGGATTGTGGTTTGCCGGCAATCATGATGGCTCCGATGGAAGCGACATATCCGGCGGCTGGTGCCTTGTTGGTTGATTTAAGCAGGTTCAGTGTTGCAAGGAGGAGCGCTGTGCTGCCAAAGACATTGATCAGTTCCGACATGTCGAGCAGCATTGGAATCGTATCGCCCGAAACATGATAGCCCAGCACAAAAAAGCTGCCACTCCAGTGTGGCAGCATGGCAAGTCCGAACAGCCGGATGTCTCGTCTACCTCTCATTTTGCCGTAGCGAAAGAGAAGTGCAGCGGCAATTCCCCACTCAAGGGCAGAGGAGATATGGATGAGCCAGTTGGGAAACGAGAGGAGCATTCAGGAACCTTTGATAAGGTGGTAGATATTTTTGGAAAAGATTTTCATTTGAACCGGCCAGGAGGCAGGAATCATCTTCTTGTAGAGATAGGAATCGAAGGTGATCCGCTGCACATCATTGTCAGCACATATTGCCACAAAACTCTCGCGGAGTCGGTCATTGCGGTAGTAGGCTACCTGCAGCACCTCAAGGCCAAAAAAGATGGGGGCATAGAGCTTGCGGAACTCTTTTTCATACCTGTTCAGAGGGGTTCCATGCTTCAGATGCTCTACCATTGCCAATCCACCCAGCTTACCTGAGCGCATGGCAAAGAAGATACCCTCGCCGTTGGCCGGAGTTACCAGACCTGCCGCATCGCCAACCAGAATTGCCTTCTCTTGGGTAAATGATTTGCGGGGTTTCATGGGAATTTTAGCCGCCTCATCCAGATAGGGTTTGTCGGTAATTCCTATCTTTTCAATAAAGCGCTTCTGGAGTGCCTTGATGTTATGGCGGTGCTCTTCTGTTCCTGTTCCGATAGCTAAATGGTCAGCCTTTGGAAAAATCCAGCCGTAAAAGTCGGGAGAGACCTCACCATCGAACCATATTTCAACAATATCACTGAACTTTTGGATGGCGGGCGTGTATTTGAACCGCTGCTGCATGGCAATTACCTTCAGTTCGTTCGGTGGAAAGTGCAGGGCTTCGGCGGTTTTAGAGTTGGCACCGTCGGCTCCGATAATCCTTTTTGCATGGATTGGAGCCAGCTTGTTGTTGAGGGTGTTGATGACAAACTCGTCACCAGATTGAGTAATCGAAGTGACCAGCCCTTCAACCACAACGGCCCCTGCTTGTTCAGCCTCAACACGAAGATAGCGGTCAAATTTTTCACGACGCACCATCCCGACATAGCCATTCGGCATGTTCATGTCAATGACTCGCCCTTTCGGCGATCGTGCCTTCATCCGTGAAAGTTTTTTTTCAACCAGTTCGTCAGGAATTTTGAACTCCTCAATAAGGCCAAGAGGAATGGCCCCTCCACAGGGTTTGACGTTGTCAAAGTTCCGTTCAATCAGCACTGTGGAAAATCCTGCACTGGCCAGTATCGCTGCGGCAACAGCACCCGAAGGCCCTCCCCCTGTAATGGCAACATCGTATCGCATGGTTTACCGTCCGATCAGTTTAGATGCAATAAATTCGCGAACTCTCGAAATATCAATTCGCTCCTGTGTTGCTGTGTCGCGGTATCGGACGGTGACGGTGCTCTCTTCAAGTGACTGGTGGTCAACCGTAATACAGAATGGCGTTCCGATCTCGTCCTGACGGCGGTAGCGTTTGCCGATAGAGCCAGCATCGTCATACTGAACAAGAAAATCGTTTGCCAGCTCATCACAGAGCACTGAGGCTCGTTCGCCCATGCCGCCTTTTTTCATCAGTGGCAGCACTGCAGCCTTGACTGGCGCAACCTTTGGCGAAAGCTTCAGCACTACGCGCTCGTCGCCATCAACCGTATCTTCGGTGTAGGCATCCGCCAGAAGCGCCAGAAAGAGTCGGTCGCAACCGGCGGAGGTCTCGACCACATAAGGGATGTAGCGCTCGTTGGTGAGCTGGTCGATATACTCCATATTTTTGCCGGAGTACTCCTGATGCTGTTTCAGGTCAAAATCGGTTCGTGAGTGAATTCCTTCGATCTCTTCAATGCCGAACGGGAACTCAAACTTGATGTCGTAGGCAAGGTCGGCATAGTGCGCCAGCTTGTCGTGCTTGTACCAGTGCAGCTTCTCCTTGTTGATGCCAAGGGCGTTGCTGTACCAGGCAAAGCGCTCTTCACGCCAGGCTTCGAATGCCTCCGCCTGCGTGCCGGGCTTGACAAAGTACTGCATCTCCATCTGTTCAAACTCAACCATGCGAAAGATAAAGTTCCCCTTGACAATCTCGTTACGAAAAGCCTTGCCAATCTGTGCAATCCCGAATGGTACCTTCATGCGCGACGATTCGCGGACGTTATGAAAGTTCACAAAAATACCCTGCGCAGTTTCGGGCCGGAGGTAAACGACGCTTGATTTATCGGCCAGCGCACCCATGTTGCACTGAAACATCAGGTTGAACTGGCGAACCTCCGTCCAGTCTCCCGAGCCGGTATCAGCGGCCTTTACCCCTTCGGCAAGAATCAGTTCATACAGTGCGCGGTTGAGATCTTCTGAGCTGGAAGCAGCTTCATAGGTACCCTGTACCCTTTTAAGATCGGCATTCTTGCCGTCGCGACGCAGTTTGTCAATATGGTTCTCAATCAAATGGTCTGCTCGATAGCGCCGTTTGGTTGTTTTGTCGTCAATCATCGGGTCATTAAAGCTCGCCACATGACCTGAAGCTTCCCAGACTCGGGGATTCATCATGATCGAGGCATCAAGGCCCACAATATTCTGATGGTGTCGGGTCATCGAGTTCCACCAGAGCTCCTTGATATTCCGCTTCATTTCGCTCCCCAGCGGCCCATAGTCGAAGCAGGAGGAGAGTCCCTCATAAATCTCGGAAGAGGGAAAGATAAAGCCCCGCCGTTTCGCCAGCGAAACAAGCTTGTGCATCACTTTATCAGGCGAGAGATTTGCGCTCTGCACCCGTTTTTGATCGGAATTGCTCATGGTGTGTTCAGAATAGTGTGGAAAGTAAGTCAGGGATAGTCGATGGTTATCAATTGGCTATCACGTAAAGCAATATAACAAACAGGAAGAATTATCTGTAAGCACTGTCACATGGCTGAATGACTCTGCACGGGTGCATGCAAAGGCTTATGTGGTCTGAATCTCCGTTTTCAGGGCAATCTCCTCCAGAACAGAACTCACCCGCAGGCAGTCAAACATTGAGCCGGCATAGACAATGCTGCGACCCCGGGTATGAACCTCCCAGGTGTGCTTTTCCGCTTTATGACGGCTGTAGCGAAGAGCTTTTATAAGTTGGTTGATCACTTCGTCAAAGGTGTGCACTTCGTCATTAAAGAGGACGACACGATATGCGTCGAGCAGTGCCGGGCCAGAGGTATGCTCGCGCTTTTTTATTCCGATTCCAGGCAAGGTTGATTTTCCTTGTTGTACGACAGTGAAGTTCATGTCTATCAACTCAAGATGTTAAATGATTAAAAAAAAAATCAAAAGAGAGACAACTTCCTGCAGCAGAAACCGCTTTTACCACTCTATGACCGGCTCTGTAGCTCCAAGAAAAAAATTTCCTTCCTCTGAGATCTCCATTTTGAAGCGTCCGCCAACCGGAAGAGTCATCAGATTTTTAATATGTCCGCATGAGAGGCCTCTCATGACTGGTCCGTCATTATGGCCATGTTCGCTGTAATAGCCAAAAATATGTTGCAATCTGAGCTGCTCCTCTTTTGTCAATTCTGATACAGTCGTGAACTGTCCCAAAAGAACTCCATGGCATGGAGCAAGCATACCGGCATTGTTAAGGTGCGAGAGCATTCGATCGATGCGGTAAGCCGGTTCATTGATCTCTTCGAGAAAAAGAAGAGAGTCTTTCAGCGCAGGCAGATATGGAGTGCCAATCAATGCCGAGAGGACAGAAAGGTTGCCACCAATCAGGTTTCCCTCTGCGGATCCCGCTCTGAGGCAGGTTATGGGGTGGTCAGGATGGTTCCGTAGCGACAGTGCATAAGAGGGGGAGGTGAGCATGCCCCAGAAATGCTCCTCAGTGTAAGGCGTTGGCTCATGAAGCTCTGTGGCAAGCATCGGGCCAGAAAAGCTGATCAGCCCGGTTTGAGCAAAAAGGGCGAGTGAGAGTGCCGTAATGTCGGAATAACCCACCACTATTTTTGGATTGGCAGCAATCAGGTTGTAATCAATTCTTTTTAGCAATCTTGTCGCACCCGCACCGCCTCTCAGGCAGATAATTGCCTTGATCTCCCTGTCGGCGAACATCTCATGGAGATCATGAAGTTTCTGTTCGTCTGCAATGAGCGGATTGGTGTCGATACAGTTGAGGTGATGAGACGGCTTAACCCGGTAGCCATTTTTTTCAAGATAGCTCACTGCCCGATCAATCTTTTCGGGGTAAGCGCAATGAGATGATGGAGAGATAAGCCCGATAGTCTCTCCCGGGCGCAGGGCTTTTGGTGTCAGGATTGTCATAAAACCAAAAAACATCAGCGCCCCTGAGGATGCTGATGCTTTTGATGTCGTTACGTTGTAATCAGGAGATGTTTTCAGTAAGCAGAATCGCTTTATTGCTGCTCACCTCTAAAAAGCCGTCAGAGATAGAAAAAGATTGTTCACTTCTATCAGCCAAACCAAGCTTGACCTTTCCGGGTAACAGTGCAGAGAGCAGGGGCGCATGGTTTTTCAGAATCTGAAACTGCCCTGACTCACCTGGGGCGGTTACACTCAAAACCTCCCCCGAAAAATAGAGCTTCTGGGGGGTAACGATCTCTATCTGAAAACCTTTATCGGAATTCGCCATGGTTATTGGTTCTGTTTAGAGAGTTTTTGCTTTCTCAACGGCTTCTTCGATGGTTCCGACCAGGTAGAAGGCGTTTTCAGGCAGATTATCATGCTTTCCGGCAATGATCTCCTTGAAGCCCTTGATGGTATCCTCAAGTTTGACATATTTGCCGGCAAGACCAGTAAAGGCCTCGGCAACAAAAAATGGCTGCGAAAGGAAACGCTGGGCTTTTCTTGCCCTTGAAACAACAAGTTTGTCTTCGTCACTCAGTTCATCCATACCAAGAATGGCGATGATGTCTTGCAGATCCTTGTAACGCTGAAGAAGCTGTTTGAGCGACTGCGCGGTGTCATAATGGTCGTCACCAACGATGTTCGGATCAAGAATACGTGAGGTCGAGTCAAGAGGATCAACCGCAGGATAGATTCCAAGCTCTGCAATCTGGCGTGAAAGCACCGTCGTTGCATCAAGGTGGGCAAATGCCGTTGCTGGGGCAGGGTCGGTCAAGTCATCAGCCGGTACATAGATGGCCTGTACTGATGTGACCGAGCCATTTTTGGTAGAGACGATTCTGTCCTGAAGTTCACCCATCTCTGTAGCCAGTGTTGGCTGGTATCCCACAGCGCTTGGCATACGTCCGAGAAGGGCAGACACTTCCGAACCTGCCTGAGTAAAGCGGAAGATATTGTCAATAAAGAGCAGCACGTCACGGTTTTCCTCATCACGGAAATATTCGGCAATACTGAGTCCGGTAAGTGCAACCCTCTGGCGAGCTCCGGGAGGCTCGTTCATCTGACCGAAGACAAGCGCCGTTTTATCGATAACGCCGGACTCCATCATTTCGTGCCAGAGGTCATTGCCTTCACGGGTACGTTCACCCACACCGGCAAACACGCTATAGCCTGACTGCTGCTTTGCAATGTTGTTGATCAGCTCCATAATCAACACGGTTTTACCTACACCAGCACCACCGAAAAGACCAGTTTTTCCACCGCGAGAATATGGCTCAAGAAGATCAATAACCTTGATTCCGGTTTCAAACATCTCTGCCTTTGTAGAGATGTTGTCAAACTTTGGTGCAAGGCGATGGATAGAGTATGATTTTTTCGAATTGACAGGGCCGCGACCGTCAATCGGGTCTCCGACGACGTTCAGCATCCGGCCAAGAACTTCCGCACCGACCGGAACCTGTATTGGCTTGCCTGTGTTCGCAACGTTCATTCCTCTGACAAGGCCGTCAGTACTCTCCATCGAAACGGTACGGACACGCTCTTCTCCAAGGTGCTGCTGCGTTTCGAGAACGAGCTTGGTGCCGTCTGCTCTTGTAATAGTCAGCGCATCAAGAATAGATGGCAACCGTCCTTCAGGGAAATCGACATCAACGACAGGGCCGATGATTTGGGAAATCTTACCTTCTTGCATAATGACAGTGTGGATAGGATTTATTTGTATAATCAGAAATTTCTTATGTCAAGGCATCTTTGCCTTGATTCAACTTACCAGAGATGATGCGTCACAGGATTTCACTTTTTTACTGTCCCGGATACGAGCCACCTGAGGGACTTGAACCCACGACCTACTATTTACGAAACAGTTGCTCTACCAACTGAGCTAAGGTGGCTTAAGCACAAGCGAAAAAACAAGACGAAATATAATTTTTTTGACAGAGAATCACAAAGACTAAATACCTCGTAATTTAT
>Ga0194037_1001047_pt1 | contig 20725 bp, 20 predicted proteins | sample JunL306m_MetaG_FD_148653 | JGI IMG/M metagenome (GOLD analysis project Ga0194037, IMG submission 148653) | Anoxic zone freshwater microbial communities from boreal shield lake in IISD Experimental Lakes Area, Ontario, Canada - Jun2016-L304-6m | ecosystem: Environmental > Aquatic > Freshwater >...
TGTCTGCGATTCCCTTTCTCTTTGTCTATCATTACTCATATCTCCTTTTGATGGAAGATATGGCTTCTTACACTGTCTATGAAAATATAGCAATTCCACATCCAACCAGAACCATAATGCATCCTGCTTCTACCAGCCTCTTTACAGTCTCCTTATCTTCTAGAAAATTAATGCTGAAAAAAACGCTGAAATTGATATTGCACTCTTTAATCAGTTCAAGTGATTCCCATAAACGTTTTTTACTGACACCAAGGTTCTCATCGGTCAGCATGAACCAGGGTTTAGACGATTTTCCCTTGGGTTCAAAAAAAACTCTTTTAGCGGTCTCGATTTGTTTTTTGAGTTCTTCAGGTTTTTGTGCCCTGTAGAGCTTTCCGGTAAAATTAGGAGTCACACAGAACGAACACTCATACGGACAACCGCGCGTTACATAAATAGGTATAGACTTCGTCCCATCTACCTTTCCCCGCTTCGACGCTTTCGCAATACGCTCATAATCAATCGGTATGATCTCTTTTACAGGCGGGAAGTCTTTCGAGTCATACAGTGGTTTTAAGCGATGTAACGCAACATCTTCAAGAACGGTCTCCCAAAGGTTTTCAGCTTCTCCACAGACGATGCAGTCAGCATGTACTCTTGCTTCCTCAGTATTGAACGAAACATGTAACCCCCCGAGCATCACCTTCGTGCCTTTTTTCAGAAACTCATCAGCAATCTCATAGCCTCTTGTAGCATCAATGGTGCGCGACGTTATCCCGACAACGTCGTAATCACCGTCATAATTGATTATATCACCAAAATGCTCATCGACAATTTCAATATGATGATAAGCAGGTGTAAGGCTCACCAGAACACCTATAGCCATATTAAACAATGGCTTCTGGTTTGTTTTGGAGTCTTTCTTCCCTTTAGGGGCGATGAGGAGAATTTTGAGGGGCTTAATACGAGGAGATTCAGGGTTACTCATGCTTGAGATCTTTATTTAAATCGGTTTTGATCAATAACATATAATAGTCGTATCAGGAGAACTCAAGCGTCAGCAGTTAAAGCTTGAGTTCATAGAGCCCAGGTATTTTTTTATGTCTTATCGACAACCGAAATAAACAGATGTTTTATGTAATAATTCATGATGTTCAAGCGTTACGAATGTGAAACAAAACATATGAAAAGGCACATTCCATAGACTTTTGCCTGATCACTCAGTTAAGTACCTTATTATAATCCTTACGATGCTCGTTTTTGTCATGCTGGTTAAGATCAAAAGGAATATGCAGCCATTTATCCTTGAAAAAAGCGTCTCCTGGCTCAAGGCCCGTCAAACTGATAGGCAGGGTAATAATTTTACGCTGATTACCGATATGAATATATAATTCATCACCGGTCACCCATACATCAATATCAACTGGATTGGCAAACATCAACTTTAGTTGGACCTCATAAACATTCCCGTTACGGACAAACTTGATTGGCGGTTCGTCATACATCATATCAGATGGATCAGTGTCACCATACATATCTTTAGCGAACAACTCAAGCGACTGGAGACCAACAATTTCCTTTTCATACATCCTGAGTTTCTTGACAGGAAGGGGAGAGAAACCTTCTTCAATTTCCCCAAGATACTTCTGCTGAATAGCTTTCCATTTTTCAAGGTACCCACTGTTCTCTTTTGTATCAAGCAGTCTGTTTACAAGAACCATATCAACCTTGAATCCATAAAGGTTCAGATACGTTAGGGCACGCATAGTCTCTTTGATCGACATTTTCTCTGCATTCATAACCAGACGTACTGTCGACTTAACATTATCCGTAAGAATTTCCCGGATATCTACCAACTCATCAAAAACCTGATCAACTGAATCAACAGCATCTTCAGGGGGAATATAAAACGCAATTTTATCACCCATTTTTGAGAGTGGCTTACTGAGAGGCTTGATTATATATTTAGTCACATTTTTTACAGCTTTCATCCCCCAAGCAAGGGTATCGGGCAGGGAAAGCAGCCTCAACGTCTCACCAGTCGGTGCAGTATCAAGCACAAGAACATCGTAAAGCCCCGAAGCTTTATATCGCTTTATTCTTAAGAGGGAAAAAAGCTCTTCCATTCCAGGCAGAATGGTCATCTCATCAGCCATAACACCTGAAACACCCTGCCCCATAAAAATTTTGGTATAAAACTTCTGAACGGACTGCCAATTCTGCTTAAGATCAACATACGGGTTGACCTCAATAGCATGGAGGTTTTCCTTAATTTTTGTGGGCTCAGAGCCCAGAGTAAGGTTAAAAGAGTCCGAGAGACTGTGTGCAGGATCAGTTGAGAGTACAAGGGTCCGATACCCCAACTGCGACAAGCGGACGGCAGTAGCCGCAGAAACACTGGTTTTGCCTACTCCGCCTTTACCTGTAAACGTTAAAATACGCATAAATATGGCATTGGGTGAGTTAATTCAAAAACATTGACCACAATTTGAGCCAACTCCATTGGAAACGGTGTGTGCACGATGATCAGGAAATACGAATAGTGTATACGAAAGCGCTTATGGTATGTCCAGAAAATAATCTTCTTTACGAACCAGTATCGCTGAATTTAGGAAATAAATATTTGAAATACAGTCCAAACTATTAAAAAAACGTCTCTTGACGTAAGATTATTATACCCGTTTCTATCAAGAAATTAAATAAACCTCAATTTTAATCAATGAAAGCTTAAAAAACAAGCAATTTTCCCCTCAGGGAGCTTGATCAGGATGCGCGGTGTCCCAGGTACCAGCAAAAAACTGCTTATCAGTTAAGAAGAAATTCTTATAAATTTATTAGCTTTATCGCAATTCCTAAGAGTAGCAAAAACATTTCAACAACAGGGCTTCAAAAAACCTGCAATAGAATCTTCCAATTAACTTTCACTATGTCAGAAATACTTAAGTACACGACCGTGTTTGCTCCGGTAGTGTTTTTTGTCGGGGGCGTTGTAATAGTCATGCTCTTGAACAAGTTTATAGGAAAACACTCTTCACAAAAAAAATCAGGATAGAAGCTGGTAAAATAGATGAATACGTGAGATATAAGTACCGATAGGATGAAGTTATTGTTTTAGTATTTCAAGTATCAGTTCGAGCAACTCGGTTTTGTTGATTGGTTTGGTGATAAACCGGTCACACCCCGCTTCAGCTGCTTTTTCCCTTATCTCCTTCGATGTAAACGCGGTCTGCGCAATAACGGGTAATTCCGGACGCAGTTTTTTGATTTGCCTTGTTGCCTCGAAACCATCCATCACGGGCATTTTCAGGTCCATAACTACAATATGAATCTCTGGATGGAGCTTCACAAAATCTACTGCCGCCTGGCCGTTGAAGGCTGTCAGAATGATGTTGTTTTCATGTTTCAGATGAGTTGAAAGCACTAAATTACTTACCTTGTCATCTTCGGCTATGACAATAGTCAGGTCGGATAAAAATTCAAACAAATCCTTCGCAACACTCTGACCAATTTGTGTTTTCGAGGAACTGGTAGGGTTATAAGGAAGTGAAAACAGGAATTCACTTCCTTTGCCTTCGCTCGACCTGACATTGATCGTCCCTCCAAGCAATTCGATGTATGCCTTTGAAATACTCAATCCCAGTCCAGGTCCTTCATGATGCCTTGTTAACGAGTTATCAATCTGGTGGAACCTCTCAAAAATCATCTCTCTCATATCATCAGGAATACCGATACCTGAATCTTTGACATAAAATTCAAGCATGTCATCGTGCCTGGTATAACCAAAACTGATGCCCCCCTGCCTCGTAAATTTCAAAGCATTCTGAATAAGATTCGAACAGATTTGTTTAAGCTTAACATTATCAGTTTCAATGGTGCTTTCGTCGTCAGACAGCACTTTTGAAACATTCAAACATAGCCCTTTTTGTTGAGCTTCGGGTTTAAAGAACTCGCATAGATCATCCAGGATCCTGTTAACAGGAGTTGAGGAAATGTGCAGTAACGTCTCTCCGGCTTCAATGCGAGAAATATCAATGAGATCATTAATCAGACTCAGCATACGTTCTCCGCTTTGATTAATGAGATCAATATACTGAGCTTGTTTTTCTCCGGACAGTTCCGGGTTTTTCAGCAAGGATGAAAAACCCAGAATACCATTCATTGGTGTGCGTATTTCATGGCTGATGTTGGTCAGAAACGCAGTTTTTAACCGGTCACTTTCCTCTGCTTTTTCTTTGGCCGCAATCAATTCATCCAATATTTTTTTATGCTCAGTGATATCCTCCTTTACGGCTACAAAATTACTTATCAGACCATCTTTATTAAGAATGGCTGAAATAGTTGCCGTTTCCCAGTAAAGCTCACCATTTTTTTTCTTGTTTTGCAATTCCCCACGCCAGACCTTGCCCGAAAGTATGGTTAACCAGAGATCTTCATAGATACTCTCTGGCATCAGATCTGATTTAAGAATACGTGGATTTTTCCCTATCGATTCCTCTAAAGTGTAGCCCGTAAGAAGGGTAAAATAGTTGTTGACATATTCTATATCACCGACAAGATCGGTTATAACAACACTGACTGGGCTTTGTTCTACAGCAGCGCTTAGTTTTTTCAGCTGATTATCAGCCAGTTTGCGCTCAGTTATGTCATTAATAATGCAATAGAAAATGATTCTATTCTGTATCTCAATTCTATTACTTACTACCTCCACGTCACGAATGGAGCCATCCGATCTCCGTTGAAGGCTTGAAAATCTGTTTTGCTTCGACGTCTTTACTTTTTCCAGGATAGAAGCCGTGGTTTCAGGGTACTTGGTCGTTGTAATCGTATCAATATGCAAGTTGCAAAGTTCTTCAATCGGCCATCCATAAAACGCGGAAGCAGCAGGATTGGCGTCAATGATATGACCCAAATCATCAATAACTACCATAATGTATGAATGCCCTTCAAATAGCATCCTGAACCGATTTTCGCTATCCCTTAGAGCCTTTTCTTCAGCTATTTTACGTTCAGTTATATCAGAACCAATACCAATAATAAATAGGTCACCGTTGATTATTATTTTTTTACCGGAAATTCGAAACCATCGAAATGTAGGTCCACCTTGAATAAGAACCCTTACTTCTTCATTATCTTCAACCCCATGTTTCAGGATATTCACCATTTTTTCATGTATCAACGCCCTGTCATCCGGATGGATAGTATCTAAAGCGCTGGTATTAACCATCTCGCTGTCAGGCTTTCCAACCACAACATCACGTTGATAAGCATTCCATTTAACATAGCGCCCTTCAGCATCAAGCATATAGAAAGCACCAGGAATCGCTTCGATAATTGCGTCGCTGACGGTTTGGAGCTTTTTTGATTCCCTTTCTGCAATCTTGAGGTCAGTAATGTCCTGTGAAGTGATATAGAGCTGTGATATCCTGCCGTGTTTATCGGCTATCGGCGCAATCGAATGACGGATAAAATGACCGTCCCGTTCATCTTCAAACATAACAAGCCTGGAAGTACGAAAAGCTTCCTCAGCCTTTTCTCTGCGAGGTACTGCCAGTGTGGGTGGAAGTAAATCATAAACATTCGCATTCAGACACTCTTGAACTGTTTTGCCGAATATCATGGCAAAAGCTTTATTGGCTTCAAGAATTGTGCCTTCACGATCAAGAATAAAAACAGGATCGCAAATAGTATTGAATCCAATATGGAAAGCACTATCGCAATGTTGAGCAGTGCGGTCTGAGTTGTTTCCTTCGTTTCTGTCGTTCCGCATAAACCTTCATTAGGCTTATTATGTAAATAACCTGAACATGCAATCCCTGATAAAAAGCATCAACATGAATTTCGAAAAGTTACCATCCCGAAAAACTGATTCATGCTTTTGCCCGATTAATTATGATGGTTAACGGGCATTCTATAATTTACGGATACATTCTCTAAAAAGTAAAGAATTTAAACGTAACTGTTTGCAGGTTTTTCGAACAGCAAGAGGTTGTCTCACTCAGTTTCTTTAAACTTTTGAGGGACTTTACTTCCACGATTGATCTGCTGAAAAACATACTCCCCTAAAATATTATAGATCTTTTGATTACGACAATGAAAGAAAACTGAAGTTTCCAACTTGTTCCTTGACTATTCTGTAATTAATTATTAAATATAAAGACGAATATTAGTGACTTCTTATAAGGAAACACAGGAAGCGCTTTCAATGGAACGAGAGCTGTTGTCGGGCTCACTGATGTTGCCGTCCAAACAAGTTTACAAAAGACCCGCTTTCTTTTACCATCCCCTATAAGATGACTCTTGAAATGGAATCAAACATGGCTGGCAGTTTTCTTGAAAAACACAACTGGCTGAACCTTCTCCAGCGAAACAGACAGGATATAGAGTAGCCTGAGCAAAACCATAATAAAAACCGTACCAGAAAATATAATGATCGAACTAATACGTAAACGCCGCAGCATAAGAAAATTTACCACCGAAAAAATATCTTCTGAATCAATTGACATACTCATCGAAGCTGCGCTCAGGTCTCCTTCATCGCATGGGAGTAATCCATGGGAGTTCATTCTGGTAGATAATTCTGATCTGCTTAACAGCCTCTCTGAATCAAAACCGAGTGGTTCTGTATTTTTGAAAAACGCACCTTTAGCTGTAGTGGTTTGCGCTGACAGCACAAAATCAGATGTATGGGTTGAGGATTGTTCAATTGCTGCAATCATTATCCAACTTGCAGCAGTTTCATTAGATCTAGGCAGTTGCTGGATACAAATCCGAAACCGTCCGCACAATGCAGAAAAAACTGCAGAAACATATATTCAGGAACTGCTTGCTCTTCCCGAACACATAAAAGTTGCCTCAATAATCGCTATTGGTCATCCAGCAGGTACTAAGCCACCCGTTCCAGCGGAAACCCTCCTGCACGACAGAATTAAATACAACCGATGGGCTTGAACCCCGAAAAGCTGATACTATGAAAAAATCAATCGGAGCAAAAACCCTCCTTTTCCCTACACCGGTTCTGATGATCGGTACATACGACCAAGCTGGAAAACCAAACTTGATGAGCGTTGCCTGGGGTGGTATTTGTTGCTCACAACCACCGTGTGTTGCCGTATCTCTTCGTAAGGCAACATACACCTATGCCTGTATTGTTGAACGCAAAGCATTTACCGTCGGGATTGCAAACAGAGAAATGATGGCCGAGGCAGATTACGTTGGCATCGTATCAGGACGTGATGTCGACAAGTTCGCCATTGCAAAACTGACTCATGTTAAAAGTGAACTTGTTGATGCGCCATATGCAGCTGAATTTCCTGTGGTACTAGAATGCCGACTTCTTCACGTCATTGAAATTGGCCTTCACACCCAGTTTATCGGCGAAATAATCGACATCAAGGGTGATACAGATGTATGCAGTGACGATGGTTTCCTTGATATCATGAAAATTGACCCACTTATTTATGACACATCCCATCGTGGTTACCACGGTGTCAGCCCCCTTCTGGCAAAGGCATTTTCAGTTGGAAAAGGACTGCAGACATAAACTGGCAATCCGAATATTTTTCTTTTGTTGTGCATTGGTTTTTAACAATTGTCATTAAAAAAGGTGAACCATGTCAAAACTTGTTGTCGTAGCAAAAGTTGTTGCAAAAAAAGAATTTCTGTCAAGTGTCAAAATTGCTCTTCTCAAACTCATTGCTCCAACAAGAAACGAGGAAGGGTGTATCGAATATACGCTGCACCAGGATAACGACGATCCTCAAGCATTTATCTTTTACGAAACATGGGACAATCTTGACAGCCTCGAAAAACACCTGCAATCCGATCATTACAAAGCCCATGCAAAAACCGTACATGGTATGATAGCAGATAAAGAAGTCTTCAAAATGACCAGAATAGAATAAGCGGCAAACACCTTGAAGTTGACCGCAAACGCCTGAAATTAATGTTATTGCCGCTTGTATGAATACAGGGTTATGGATAGCTCAACGATTTAGCTTTGCCCGAAAACGATTCAGGGTTATCAATGTTATTTCAGCCATCAGTCTTGCCGGGATCATTATCGGTGTCAGTACTCTCCTGATAGTAATGAGTGTTTTGAACGGTTTTCAAAAACTCGCCCGGGATCTTTTTATTACCATCGACAGTCCCGCACAGTTCGTCCCCATAAATGGCAGAACAATAGCCGTTTCCGACACACTTCTACAGGCCATCAGAGCACTCGAAGGTGTAGGAACAGCCGACCCATTTGCCGAAGGCGAAGCTATAATGGGTAGCGATAACAAAAGTGAGTTAGTCGTAGTAAAAGGACTCAGCCAGGCATCCCAACGTCGTCTGATGCAACAGACCCATACAACTCACCCTTATTTCAACAACGAAACTATTGCTGCAGGGGAGTTATTAGCTTACAGGACAAACCTTCATGTATCGAAAGAGGTAAAAATTTTCAGTCCCGAACTTATCTCTTTAGGGTTGGAGTCACTGTCACAACCATATTTGATCCCGATGCTTGGTATTCCCGAAACAACGGTATCATCCATATTTTCTCTCCAGAAAATATTTGACGACCGCTACGTACTTACTTCCGACAGTTTTGCCCAGAAAATACTGCTGCTAGGCAAAGGGGAGTATTCCGGGATTGACGTCAGACCACAGCAAGGGTATTCCCCCGACGGCTGCACTCTCAACCTCCGGGAATGGCTGGCAAAAAGTCCAATGAAGGCAACCTGGAAAGTAAGGACGCTCGAAGAGAAATACAGCAATATCTTCACCGTCATGCAACTTGAAAAATGGGCAAGTTTCAGCATCCTGATGCTTATTATCCTCGTGGCAGCCCTCAGTCTTACCGGAGCCCTTGCCATGACCGCAATCGACAAACAGCGCGAGCTTTTTTATCTGCGTTGTCTGGGCATGGAAACACCGCAGTTCATGGCCATTTTCATTATTCAAGGCGGGATGACAGGGCTTACAGGAACCATCGTCGGAGTCGTCATTGCATGGATAGTCTGCAAACTCCAGGAACTCTACGGTATCGTACAGTTACCATCAAAAAGCGCCTTTATAATTCCAGCCTATCCTGTAAGTATGCACCTTGACGATTTTGTTATTGTAGGAATAACAGGTGTTATGCTTTGTCTGGCAGTAAGCCTGTACCCTGCCCGGAAAGCAGCCATAATTGCCACCACCCAATCCCTCGACCAAAAAACAAATTAACCCCTTCCCATACCTTATTCCAAAAAACTGTCATTTCTGCTCTTACGAACTTTTTTCTTTCAGTTCGAACTTTTTTTTCTGTCATTTCGAACTGAAAGTGAGAAATCCCTCTTTTCACTCCGATAACAGCGTGTCGCGCAGCTTCCTGTCAACCTCCATGCATGGAAGTGGAGAGTCATCAACGATTTCAAGACGCGAACATTCAAGAGGCATAGTGCTGGAAAATCCCGGCACACACTCACTACCGTTGATCTTAATCCATCCATCATTGCAACGCATAACTCCCTTTACCCTCAAAAAGGGAACAGTGTCCAGAAGTTGGCAAAGAAGATTTCTGTCGAAGCAGTAACCAGCTCCAATCAACCAACTTCCACTCCAGAATCCTTCTCCAGAACCTTCATACATTGTCCACGATGTTAAGCCTGCAGTATCCGACTTTCCATCGCTTGTTTTATGTAATTCATTCAAAGAGAAGGGGAGTTCTCTCACAGCATGAGCATCGGGAAATCCTGGCAGGCGTGACCTGTTGCGTTGCAACGCAAGCAGTCCTGAATCCAGCATTCCGAATGAAATCATCGCAGAAGCTGCTTTTGCGGGCGTTGAAGCGTAAAGCAGTTCCATAAACAGAGAACGATCGTAATCACTGTAACAGTCAGCCTTGTTGCCAATAAGTACATCCGAAAGATTAAGCTGATCCATAAACGCCTGATGTTCCCGGTATTTCGATTCGCCAAGTTTCCGGGCATCAACAATGCATATGGTTGCTCTCAGGTCAAGCACATCAGAAAAATAGCCACCGGTCAGGGTGCGGATAACCGTCAGGGGATGTCCTATCCCCGTTGGCTCTATTAAAATCCTGTCAGGACAAGTGTCGCGTATAAGACGGTTCAATGCAACCTCAAACACTTGCCCTGCAGTGCAGCAAAGGCAACCCCCCGAAACCTCCCGAATCGATACACCGTTCCGTGACCCGATCAATGCTCCGTCAACCCCAATCTGCCCAAACTCATTAACAAGCACGCCCCAGCGCTCATCCGCAGGCTTTTCTGAAAGCAGGTGATTAATCGCTGTCGTTTTCCCAGCCCCCAGAAACCCGGTAACAATCGTGGTAGGAATGTCATGAACTTTACTCATCATCACTATTGACGTTATAATTCCCCCCTTAAAAACCCAGTCCTCTTATCTCACTTTCCCTTTTTGTCATTTCGAACGTTAAGTGAAAAATAACAAATGCACACAGCAGAATTCAAGGTGTCTGGCAAAGAACATAATGAGCCGTCCCGCATACCATCCGGATTATGATAAAAGCATAAATCATTTTATCTTTTTGAAGTAATAATTTGAAATGGCAATCATGCAAATCGAGTTTCGGCCATCAGAATTAATATCAGCACGTCAACTTCAATTCCAAACGAACGTTACCAAAGTGATTAACCATTTCGTCCTGTTACTGGCCTCACCAGTGTTAGTTGCTGCGCCGATTACACATACCAGCCCGCAGCTTCTGCAGTCCCTCCAGATTCGTGCGGATCACCATTGGAATGGGGCCTCACCAACCGTAAAGAGTTGGGCGGCACAACAGAGCCGAGCAATCATTATAGGAACAAGTGATCCCTACGCGATGGCAAAAAACGCAGCAGCAAAGTCAACCTGGGCTGTTTCAGACAATCTTAATGGAAGCGATATCGAGGCAATCGCCTATCTCGTCCTGATGCAGGCATCGAAATTCGCCCAAGACGACATCAAGTCCATCATGGATAACGTAAAGTCTATCAACTCCCATAAGCAACATTTGCGGGAGAGTCTAAAGAAGGTGCAACGCGATCTTGCTTTGAACACCGGCAAGGCACGGAACGCCCCCTGCCCCCCTTCTGCATCTGGGCTCTCAGCTGCTGATATCGAAATAATTCAAAATCATCCACCAACAAAAATTAGGCGTACAACATACCTGCGTCCAGCATTAACTGTCGCCGACCTGCAGCTTCAGGAATCAGTGCTTAATGATGATATCAAGTCCTATGATGATATGAGCCAGACAGAATCCTTCCGTCTCCAGATGTTGATGGACCGGAAAAGCAAAATGATACAGACACTATCGAATATCATAAAGGAAATCTCTGACACCTCAATGGAAATCACACATAATCTAAAATAGTTGCCAGACAATATTTCAGAGTTTTCCGTAACCCCACGAATATCCTGCCACTTGATCCCAAGCTTGTCCCTCTATTCTCTCGAAACCACTCCCCTCTCTGTCATACTAATACCATTTCCCCTGTCATTTCGAACGCAGTGAGAAATCCCTTTTCAACCCAGGAACAATTACCTTGTAGAATGCACCTCCCGTAACTATCGGCATTTCTGTATATTGGAACAACTATATTGTAAATAACAACCGGAGTCCTCGACTCCCGAACTTACCCGTAAAGCCCCTGATTCGATGATATGGCTCTGAAAAAATCCGAACTTTATTCCTCGCTATGGCAAAGCTGTGACGAACTCCGAGGAGGCATGGATGCCAGCCATTACAAAGACTATGTCCTTGTCATGCTCTTCGTTAAATACATCTCCGATAAATACGCCGCAATACGGTATGCACCCATAACAATTCCTTCCGGTGCAAGTTTCAGGGATATGGTTGCCCTTAAAGGCAAAACCGACATAGGCGACCAGATCAACAAAAAAATCATTGCACCCCTGGCAAGCGCCAACAAGCTCTCCGACAAACCTGAATTCAACGACGCAACAAAGCTCGGCACAGGCAAAGAGATCCTAGATCGCCGGCTGCTTCGTTCGGCGTAGAACCGAATTATCGTTAAGGCTTTAGTAAAGCAAAGAAATTCTAAAAAAACCAGGATGCAACTTTCATGACACCGATTCGCATATTTATCAGTAGCCGAGAGAAAGAGTTCTCAACGGAACGGAAAGCGCTGAGTGATTATTTTCGCAGTGACGCCCTTTTAAGACGCTTTTTTGAGCCATTCCTGCTTGAAGAGACCCCCTCAATCAATCGACAACTTGATGAACTCAATCTATCCGAAGTCGAACAATGCGATATCTACCTCGGCTTATTGGGTAACGAGTATGGGGATGAGGATGCTGATGGTCTTTCTTCAACAGAACGAGCATTCGATGCAGCTGCCAGCCATCACAAGCCAAGGTTGATCTTCGTAAAAGAAGGGCTGGCAGCCAACCCCCGCCACCCCAAAATCGAAACACTTATTCAGCGAGCAGGAAATGAGCTTATTCTGAGCCGATTTACAACGATCGCAGAGCTTTTAGCCGGTGTTTATGCAGCCTTGGTCCAGACCCTTGAAATTCGCCAACTGCTTCGTACAACTCCATTCGATGCTGCAGTATCCACTGAAGCTACGCTTGCAGATCTGGACGAAGAAGCAATCTCCCGGTTTATCCGTAACGCACGCTGGTCTCGCGCCCTTCCGCTTCAAGAGGAGACATCCGCTTTTGATCTCCTGACGCATCTCAATCTGTTGAACAATAATCTGCCAGTCAATGCTGCCGTATTGTTGTTCGGGAAATATCCTCAACGTTTTCTTATCTCTTCAGAGGTCAGGTGCGCCCATTTTCATGGAACGCAGATTGCCAAACCTATTCCTTCTTATCAGGTATACAAGGGGAGAGCTTTTGAACTGGTTGATCAGGCTGTTGACTTTATTCTTTCAAAAATAGATGTGGCAGTTGGAACTCGAGCCGACAGCTCAGAAGTTCCGGTGACCTACGAAATCCCTCCCGAAGTGGTAAGGGAAGCGATTGTTAACGCTGTAGTACATCGCGATTATACCAGCAAAGCAAGTATTCAAGTCATGCTGTTTACCGATCGGCTGGAGGTATGGAACCCGGGAGTTCTTCCACCCTCACTTTCTCTGGAACAGCTCCGAAAACCGCATGGATCATTTCTTTCCAACCCCTTGCTAGCCGAGTCACTCTATCTTGCCAGATACATTGAGCGAATGGGGACAGGTACAGGCGAAATGATTTCCTTGTGCCGCAAGGCTGGTCTGCGAGAACCGGATTTCACCATTTCGGACGGATTTCTGGTCACTATCTGGAGAAAACCTGAAGCACCCTCTAGCCGGAAAGCAGACGACAGGATTGTAGCTGCCGGCAAAGGAGCAAGTGAAGTCACAGGTGATGTTTCCGGTGAAGTCACAAGTGAAGAAAACGGTGAAGTTGCAGGTGAAGTCGGTAGTCAAGTGACAAGTGAAGTTGCCAGTCAAGTTACAGGTGAAGTCAGCGGTGAAGTAGGACGACTTCTTTCTGTTATGCATGGCGAGATGAAACGCGTTGAAATTATGCATTTACTTAGACTTAGAAGCGACGATAACTTCAGGAATAACTATCTTGTTCCTACCCTTAAATCTGGTCTGATAGAGATGACAGTACCCGATAAACCAAACAGTCGCTTACAGAAATATCGTCTTACAAAAAAGGGAATGAAGCTTCTGGCCAAAAACAGTACCGGATAACTCATATTGAATGAAAAAATGCACATCAAGGAGAAGAAACCATGGCTGAATGGCTGCCTGAAAATGGGTATTATTGGGTGGCCAATGTGAGATACTGATCATTGGATAGCTGTGGAATGAGCAACTTCTAAGCTCTTGAAACAATAGAACTTGTGTTATATAGCTTAACAAAAGACTGATTATACGGAGGTATCGAAATGAGCACTATCGGCAAGAGCGAACGCGAAACGCAGAACAGCATCACTGCCTTATTTCGCGACGAACTTGGCTACCGTTATCAATAATTTTATAAATGCCAAGTTTGATAATGTGATCCGTAACGTAGATGAAGATTCTGAGATTGGCGCTTAAAGTCAACCCGGAAAAAAGTGAGGCTGGACGCTTGGCGAGGTGTCAAGACCCGTGAACAGGTCATCGAACAGGCATTGTTTGACGTTTTACACGATGACAGTGAGGTAGAAAGTCTTTTTCTCATCATCATGCAGCAAAACGAGTACTGAATGGTTACAAAAGTTAATCTTGGCGATATCGCAGCAGAAGTGGCGCTCAAAGCCATAAAAAACATCCATCTGAGTGTGTTTTACCCACCTGATGGGAAAGTTCGAATCTCAGCGCCTTTAGGCACAAATATCGACACCGTCAGGATATTTGCAATTTCAAAACTCGGCTGGATAAAAAAACAACAGCAGAAATTACGTGCTCAAGAGCGTGAAACCCCTCGGGAATACCTCAACCGCGAAAGCCGTTATGTCTCGGGAAAGCGGTACCTGCTTCAAATTCTTGAAACCGACTCTTCGCCAAAGGTAGAACTGACGCATACCGAAATCAGGCTTCAGGTACGCCCCGATTCAAGTGACGAAAAAAAACAGGTCATACTGAATCAATGGTGCCGAAACCAACTGAAAAAAGCAGCGTTGCCGATAATTGCCAAATGGACACCACTCCTGGGAGTTCAATTACAAGGCTTCAACGTGCGCAAAATGAAAACACGGTGGGGAAGCTGCACTCCACTTTCCAATGCCATCCTGTTAAACCTCGAATTAGCCAAAAAACCAATAGAATGCCTCGAATACATCATCGTCCACGAAATGCTCCACATGATCGAACCCGCCCACAACAACAGGTTTGTCACCCTCATGAATCAGGCAATGCCAAAATGGCAATTCTACCGCGACAAACTGAATAAACTTCCGGCAACCCACGAAAAATGGCTCTATTAACAATCAACCCTCAACCCTATTCTTCCTATTTCTCCTTTCATTTTACCCTCTCTGTCATTTCGAACTAAAAGTGAGAAATCTCGCCCTGTTTCCAGGCGAAACTCATATAAACACTCCAAACGTTGCCTTTTCAGCATAACACACTGGACAGGCCCAATCGTCCGAAATATGTTCAAACGGAGTTCCTGCTTTGATATTATTGTCAGGGTCGCCCTCAACAGGGTCATAGAGATAACCGCACTCTCTGCACATCCATGCATTCATGTTCTCACTCCATTAGTTGGATAAAATTCAATCAAGCAGTTTCCGGTAAACCACCATCTCCGACAGCGAAAAACCATTTGACTGGTAGAATCTCTGCGCACCCTCATTGTCCCTGTCAGTCAAAAGCGTTACACGCCCGAAACCCTCATCCATTGCAAAATTTATGGCATGATCGAGCAACCGGAATCCAAGACCTTTCTGACGCCATCGAGGAGCCACAACCATATCCTCTAAAAGAGCAACTTTTTTACCAAGAAACGTGCTGACAGTGAAGAGCAGCATAACCATTCCTTCAATTATCCCGTCAACATCGCCGACAAATATCCGACCAAGTTCGGGATTACTGATGATCATGGAAAGAGCTTTCGACTGAGCTTCAACGTCGGCAGTAAACTCATGTTCCTGGCTGAAAAGGATTCCAAGAAGTTCTGCACATCTCGCAATATCACTGTTGACCGCGATTCTTATATCAATCATTACTTAACTTAAATCAGTTATCGAAACAAACGAGTCCTTATTGTGGTAATTTCAGGATAATCACTCTCTAATTCAAAATTTTTAATAATAAAACATCATAAAGCCTAATAAATTACGTTACGACTGTATGTAGATACTGCTTTCAAGAATCTCATAATGTTGGTATAGCGGAAAGCCTTTTTTAACTTGTACGCTTCTTCATATTGCCCTATACTTGTGTGTTTGTGTGTTATCATGTTTTCGTTACCTGTCATATCAACCGGCATGTGTAAAGAAGTTGAATCATATTTTTTCCTAAAAGATAATTTTGGCTTTAAATGGATGCATTCTGGCTTTCACTGGTTATGATTTTTATTGCGGAGCTTGGTGATAAAACACAGCTTGTCGCCTTGACTCTCGCAACCTGTTACAATCCATGGGTTGTCCTCTGGGGGATTTTCTGGGCCACTCTTGCTATACATGTATTGTCAGCCGGTATTGGATGGTTTATTGGCGACAGGTTACCAAACGACTGGATAAAATTTGTTTCAGGGATAGCCTTTATAGCCTTCGGTTTCTGGACACTCCGTGGCGACCATATTGATGAAGACGAAAGCAGTTGTAAAACAACTGTTCATCCATTCTGGCTCGTTTTTTCAACATTCTTCATGGCAGAATTTGGCGATAAAACCATGCTTTCCACCATTACTCTTGCTTCAACGCATCCATTTCTACCAGTCTGGATCGGCTCAACTATTGGAATGGTGATTTCAGATGGACTGGCAATTATTGCAGGAAAAATGCTCGGTGCAAAACTGCCTGAGAAGGCTATAAAAATAGGAGCCTCAGCCATATTTTTTCTTTTCGGCATATTCGGCATGTATGAAGGAGGCTCAAAATTCGCATTCTATATCTGGGCAATTGCTGCTGTGATTATAGCCTTGACAGGCTACATCTTCCTCCGTAATACTGGTCTCAGCATAAGACAAAAGGACTGAAAATTCAATGTTTACGGGTCTCTCAAGCGAAAGAAAAATATACACACATTCCGTGCATTACATTTAATATGTTTATTGAGTATAAAACATATGTTTTGCATTATACGTACTAACTGGTCAGATAGTTTAATCCCCACCGGCAACGAATGATAACGGTATTCTGAACTGGTGTATTAAATAAAAAAAGGAAATATCCTGAATCATTTTCGGATGGCATAGAACCGGTTTATTATAAAATTAATGACAAATTAACGACCATACTTTCGCAGGCAAATGATTGAATGCTTAGTATTTATAGAAAATAAAAAGTATATACACAGTACGCACAATACTCATAGTCTTTGTAATACATACTATACATACAATGCATATACTTACAGTAGCGCTGCAAAAAGGGGGCACAGGTAAAAGCACCACTGCGCACGCATTAGGACAGGGACTGCAGCAGCACGGAAAGAAAGTATTATTTATTGACCTTGACCCCCAGGGAAACCTGACATACACAATGAGGGGTGACGTCGATAAGCAAACCAGTTTTGAAGTAATGACCAAGCAGACAATCGCTAAGGATGCAATACAAACTCTCGATCAGGGTCATCTTATATCAGCCAGTCCAAAGCTGTCTGGTGCAGACTTGGTGGTCACTCAGACAGGAAAGGAATATCGCATAAAAGAAGCATTGGTCGCGTTAAATGGTCTTTACGACTTCGTTATTATCGACACGCCTCCTGCATTGGGAACATTGACCGTAAATGCGCTGACAGCCGCAACAGGGGTAATTATTCCTGTACAGGCCGAGACGTACAGTATCCAGGGAATAGTACAGCTTTACAATACCATAGAAGCGGTTAAAGCATACTGTAACCCGGCCCTTACCGTAGAAGGTCTGCTGATTACCCGTCATAACAGCCGTACCATACTCAGTCGTGATATGGCTGAAACCATAGAAGCGACTGCTCGAGAGTTAGGGACGAAATTGTTTAAAGCCACGATTCGTGAAGGAATAGCAGTAAAAGAAGCGCAGGCACGCAGGGAACCTTTATTCAGTTATGCACCCGACAGCAACCCCGCGCAGGATTATGCCCGTTTTATAGAAGAATACCTCCAGAATAAAAAAGAGGAAGAGAGCCATGTCTAAAAAAAGTTTCAAGGATATCAATCCTGCAACAGCATTTATAAGCAGCGCAAGGCAGTCTTCCGACACGAAGGGTGTGTACAATACAGATAATACTGCTAATACTGACAATGCAGATAATACGCATAGTGCGCACAAGTCAAGCGAGACAAAAAGTAAGCGCTTGAATTTATTGATCCGCCCGACCCTCCTGCAGAACTTCACAAAGGCGGCTCACATGAAGCGCACTAGCGTTAACGATCTCTTAAACAAGATCATAGCGGATTACATTGAAAAAGAGGAGGATGCCATTAAACTCTATAACCAGACCTATGAAGGCGAGTAAAAGCGCTCTAGTGAAAGGTTTGCGAAAGTAAAACTCTATCAACATTTTGAAGGAATAGCAGTAAACAAAACAATGAAAAAAACACTATCACTTATTGCCGCAGTAATCATTACTGGATTTACAAGCACCTCTGCACAGGCAGAAGGCCAATACATCAGCGGGATGGGAGGCGCATCTTGGATACAGAACTTACAGATCAAAAGCACTTATTCTAACGAAAATTATACAGACAACTATAAACTGGAAACCGGTTTCTCTCTTCTTGGGGCAATAGGTTGTAACCACGGCAATTATCGGATAGAAGGTGAGCTTGGTTACCAGCGCAGTAATTTAAAATCTCTGGCCTATAGTGGTTTTGACGAATACGGAGCGCCCTATTCTGATACCTCTTACAACATGAACGGAGACGTCTCTGTCGTGTCAATCATGGCTAATGGTTACTATGACATTCCTTTAGCAAACAACATAAAACTATATGCAACTGCCGGTATCGGCGGAGCACAGGTTTCATTTGAAAATATTGCACAAACCAATCAAAATTATAGCTATAGCATTAAGGAAACCACTATAGCATACCAGATCGGCGCCGGTTTTACCAAACCTATTGCGCAAAATGTCAGCCTTGACGTCCGTTATCGCTATTTTGCAACACCCGACTTCACAGTAAATTGGGACTACAAGGGAAAAGATTACAGTAATAATACCCATATAAGCAACCACAGCCTTCTTCTTGGCATGAGAGTTGGCTTATAATCTGTAAGAAAGTGATGTAGGAATGCTTTCTACAGCTTGTAAGGACATTCATTGACAATCGGAGGGTAAAACGTTACTCTGATGCAGAATCGTCATTATGCCATTCGCTCCATGAATCGCGAAGAAGTTGATTATGCCATTAACTGGGCAGCTTCAGAAGGTTGGAACCCCGGACTTCATGATGCCTCATGTTTTTATCAGGCTGACTCTGAAGGGTTTCTCATTGGATTGCTCGGGGATGAACCAGTCGCCTGTATTTCTGTTGTTAAGTACGGAACAACATTTGGATTTCTTGGTTTTTACATAGTCAAGCCAGAGTATCGTGGTAAAGGGTACGGCCTGTCTATATGGAATGCGGGCATGACACGACTCCAAAGTCGCACCGTTGGACTTGATGGTGTCATTGCACAGCAGGAAAACTATAAAAAGTCAGAATTCCGCCTTGCTTACCGTAATATCCGCTATGAAGGCAGTGGTAGGGGAGATTACTTTTCCGATTCGGATATAGTAGAGCTCAACTCAATACCTTTCGAAAGTGTTGCGGAATACGACAAACCTTTTTTTCCTGATGACCGCAAAATATTCCTCAAATGCTGGATCAACCAGAAAGAAGGAACTGTGCTTGGAATTATGAATGCAGGTAAGCTTTCGGGATACGGAGTCATACGCCGATGCCGTAAAGGGTATAAGATCGGCCCATTGTTTTCCGATACACCAATCTATGCCGAAAAGCTGTTTTCAGCACTACAGGCAACTATTCCAGCTGGTGAACCAGTGTTTCTGGATATTCCCGAAGTCAATCAAGGAGCACTTGATCTGGTTAACCGTCACAACATGCATGTTGTCTTTGAGACTGCCCGAATGTACACAGGTAACCCTCCTGACCTTCCCGTACAGAAAATCTATGGCATTACAACATTTGAACTCGGTTAAACTATAAATTGCTTCAGATAAAATACTGACAATCGATCTAAAGTAATTGCTCGACTGCTTGGATCAGGCATTTATCGCCAATATACTTCCATGAAAAACAGCACAATATCCATAGGGATTTTTATGACATAACTATATTTGATAATAAGTTGGCTTCAAAAAGTGTACTGATTATTTGTATATTGAAAAAAGAGAGTAATTTGACCCTTATCATAAAAAGCATTGACCTTTAAGGCATGTTATTTTTATGCCAGACCAAGTTATTAGTTTTAGATTTGGCTGTGAATCAGTCAGATTGTATGCTATGGAGTTATTCTGCTACCTCGAACAGCGTTAATGAAAGTAACGCAAAAATCCTTTCAGTTTCTTTATTAATAAAGAATTCACGAACCATTGCGTTTGATGTATCCTTTCTTTGTACAGATGTGATGGCCGTGAATATAGGTGGTACCTACAGTATACCTACTCATTCCCAATAGGTCGATTTTATTACCATGTATCCACTTTCCCTGCCTCAGGAAGCAATCTATCTGGATGCCCTCAAGCGTGGATCTAGCACAAAATTCAACATGAGCGCAGTCTGCCTTATCCGCGGACCACTTGATCCATTGTTGTTTCGGAAAAGTCTGGAATTCGCCCATGAAGCGCTCGATGTCAGGCGAATGCGTTTGCATCTCGATGGCGAAACAGTTATGCAGGAATTCCTGCCCGTAAAGAGTTGTCCGTGCCCATTCCTGGAGTTAGATTTTTCTACCCATCCAGACCCGTTTGAGTCTACAATTGAGTGGGTACTCAACGATTTTTCTAAGCCCATGCTGCTGCATGAGTTTCCGATGCACAGCGATGTGCTGATCCGTCTGAGCTCTGATTTATATTTTTGGTATCCAAAATTCCATCACATCGCTAATGACGGATTTGGTCAGACTGTAGTACATGATACAGTCACTATGGCCTATAACGCATTA
>Ga0194037_1001048_pt1 | contig 20716 bp, 18 predicted proteins | sample JunL306m_MetaG_FD_148653 | JGI IMG/M metagenome (GOLD analysis project Ga0194037, IMG submission 148653) | Anoxic zone freshwater microbial communities from boreal shield lake in IISD Experimental Lakes Area, Ontario, Canada - Jun2016-L304-6m | ecosystem: Environmental > Aquatic > Freshwater >...
TTCAAGAAGAAACGCATATTACTAGCGTGATCGATCCTTGGGCTGGTTCTTACATGATGGAGAACCTCACCCAAGAGATGGCAGATAAGGCCTGGGAAATTATTCAAGAAGTCGATGCCATGGGTGGTATGACGAAGGCGGTTGAAAGTGGTTGGGCTAAATTGAAGATTGAAGCCTCAGCTGCTGAAAAGCAAGCCAAGATTGACTCTGGTTCTGATGTGATCGTGGGCGTGAATAAGTACAAACTTGAAAAAGAAGATTTGGTTGACGTATTAATGATTGATAACGATCGTGTACGTGAGGGACAAGTTGCCCTCTTAAAAGAAATTAAAGCAAAGCGGAATACGCAAAAAGTAGAAGCCGCATTAGAGGCCATAACTAAAGCAGCCGAGGACAACACAGGTAATTTGTTGGAATTGGCTGTCAACGCGATGCGTTTACGCGCAACTGTTGGCGAAGTTTCTGATGCATTGGAAAAAGTTTACGGGCGCCATCGCGCCGATACTCAAAAGGTGACCGGAGTGTATGCAGCTGCCTATGACTCAGCCGAGGGCTGGGAAAAACTTAAAATTGAGATTGCCGATTTTGCAAAAGACTTTGGCAGACGTCCCCGTGTCATGATTGCTAAGCTCGGGCAAGACGGTCATGACCGTGGTGCGAAGGTAGTTGCTACCGCTTTTGCCGACTTGGGCTTTGACGTCGATATTGGGCCTTTGTTTCAGACGCCTGAAGAGTGCGCCCGTCAAGCGATTGAGAATGACGTTCATGCTCTGGGCGTCTCAACCTTGGCAGCAGGCCATAAAACATTGGTTCCTGCCATCATTGCTGAATTAAAAAAACAAGGCTCGGATGACATTATTGTCTTTGTTGGAGGCGTAATACCTAGACAGGATTATGACTTCCTCTATGAGTCAGGTGTAAAGGGGATCTATGGTCCGGGCACACCTATTCCTGCTTCGGCCAAGGACGTGCTTGAGCAAATTCGCCAGTCCATTAATCCAGCTTAATACGGACTAGAAGAGCATGCTCGAAGCTGCTGATCAGACTTTAGTAAGTGATCTCACCGGCGCACCTTCGCTCAAACAGCGACGGGCATTGGCAAAGATCATCACCTTACTGGAGTCAACTCGCCTAGATCACCGCAAGCGGGCTGACGAGGTCCTCAATACCTTATTGCCAAAGACAGGTAACTCCTTTCGTCTCGGAATCTCCGGTGTGCCGGGAGTTGGGAAGTCCACCTTGATCGAAACCTTGGGCCTCTACCTGATAGCAAAAGGGCATCGTGTTGCGGTCTTGGCAATCGATCCATCCTCTAGTCTTTCTGGGGGTTCCATTCTGGGGGATAAAACTCGGATGGAGCGCCTCTCCGTTTTAGAAGACGCCTTTATTCGACCAAGCCCCTCATCTGGCACCCTTGGGGGTGTTGCTGAGAAGACGCGTGAGGCGATGTTGGTTGCTGAAGCTGCTGGGTTTGACATCATCATCGTTGAAACCGTTGGCGTGGGACAAAGTGAAATTGCTGTGGCTGGTATGACTGACATGTTCTTGTTATTGCAGTTGCCAAATGCTGGAGATGATCTACAGGCCATTAAAAAAGGTGTGATGGAAATTGCAGATCTGATCGCCATTAATAAAGTCGATATCGATCCTGATGCGGCAATGCGTGCGCAATTATTTATCACGAGTTCATTACGACTACTGGGTTTCCAAGGAAATCCGGATCATGCTTCACACGCTCAAGAATTTTGGCATCCCATCGTCATGGCTCTGAGCGCGCTCGAGGGCACAGGTTTACCGGAGCTATGGGAGAAGGTAAGCCATTTTGAAAAACTCCAACGAGCTAATGGCAAATTTGATGCTCGTCGTAAACAGCAATCCGGCGCATGGATGTGGGATCGCATCGATGCTGGATTAAAGAATGCATTTCGTAATAACTTAGCAGTACAGGAATTATTACCTATCTTGAGTGCGCAGGTTAATCAGGGAACCATGGCAGCTTCAGTGGCGGCAAGACGCTTATTGGAGTCCATGGGGCATGAATTTTTCTAAGGAGTAGCAAATGAAGGACATCATTCAACAACTGGAAGCCAAGCGCGAGCTGGCCCGATTGGGTGGGGGGCAAAAGCGAATTCAGGCTCAACACGCAAAGGGTAAGCTCACTGCTCGTGAGCGCATCGAGTTATTGCTTGATGCTGGCACCTTTGAAGAATGGGATATGTTTGTTGAACATCGTTGCCATGATTTTGGTATGGCTGATCAAACCGTGCCGGGCGATGGCGTAGTGACTGGCTATGGAATGATTAATGGCCGCTTAGTCTTTGTATTCTCCCAAGACTTTACCGTTTTGGGTGGATCCTTATCTGAAGCCCATGCAGAAAAAATCTGCAAGATCATGGATCAAGCCCTGAAAGTGGGTGCACCAGTGATTGGCTTAAATGACTCTGGTGGTGCGCGTATTCAAGAGGGTGTAGCTTCCCTTGGTGGCTATGCTGAAATCTTCCAGCGCAATGTCACTGCTTCTGGCGTCATTCCCCAAATTTCTTTGATCATGGGTCCATGCGCTGGTGGTGCTGTGTATTCACCTGCCTTGACTGATTTCATCTTTATGGTGAAAGACAGTTCTTATATGTTCGTTACTGGGCCTGAAGTGGTGAAGACGGTGACTCATGAGGACATTACAGCCGAAGAGTTGGGTGGTGCAGTAACCCACTCAACCGTTTCTGGTGTCTGCGACTTGGCATTTGAGAATGATGTTGATGCCATCATGATGTTGCGGCGCTTCTTTAATTACTTACCGCTCTCGAATCGTGAGAAACCGCCATTAATCAAAGGGGCTAATCGTACCGAAGAGCCTGATTTTTCCTTGGATACCTTAGTGCCATCAAATCCTAATCAACCTTACGATATGAAAGAGTTGATTGAAAAAATTGTGGACGATGGTGAGTTTTTTGAATTACAGCCTGACTACGCAAAAAATATTGTCATCGGATTTGCCCGTATTGAAGGCCGCTCTATTGGTATTGTTGCTAACCAACCGTTAATTTTGGCAGGTTGCCTGGATATTAAGGCTTCTATTAAAGCTGCTCGTTTTGTACGCTTCTGTGATGCCTTCAACATTCCTGTAGTGACCTTAGTGGATGTTCCAGGCTTTATGCCAGGAACTGCGCAAGAGTATGGCGGAATTATTAAGCATGGTGCGAAATTACTCTATGCCTATGCCGATTGCACGGTGCCTAAAGTCACCTTAATTACGCGTAAAGCCTATGGTGGTGCCTATGACGTGATGGCTTCCAAGCATTTGCGCGGCGACGTGAACTTTGCCTGGCCTTCTGCAGAGATTGCAGTGATGGGGCCAAAAGGAGCAGTGGAAATTATTTTTCGCGAAGAGAAATCGGATCCAGAAAAAATTACTGCTCGTGAAGTGGAATACAAGACAAAGTTTGCTAACCCCTTTGTAGCAGGCCGTCGTGGCTATATTGACGATGTGATCCTGCCCCATGAAACACGCAAACGGATTGCCCGTTCACTCGCGATGTTGAAAGACAAAGACGTCCAGAATCCTGCGCGTAAGCACGGCAATATCCCTCTGTAAAGGCGCAGATCAATAATGACTACTAAAATGTTTAAGAAAATCTTGATTGCTAACCGGGGCGAAATTGCTTGCCGGGTGATGAAGACTGCTAAGAGGATGGGTATCAAGACCGTTGCTGTCTACTCTGAAGCAGATAAAGAAGCGCGTCACGTGCAACTCGCTGATGAGGCAGTATGTATTGGGCCGGCACCATCCCGAGAGTCTTACCTATCAATAGATCGCATCATTCAGGCTTGTAAAGATACCGGCGCTGAAGCGGTTCATCCAGGCTACGGTTTTCTGTCTGAGAACGAACAGTTTGCTAAACGCTGTGAAGAGGAAGGTATCGTCTTCATTGGGCCAAAATACCAATCGATTGCGGCGATGGGTGACAAAATTGCTTCTAAAAAGCTTGCTTTAGCGGCCAAGGTAAACACTATTCCAGGTCATAACGAAGCGATTGCAACTACCGAAGAAGCGGTCAAGATTGCTCAAAGCATCGGTTATCCAGTCATGATCAAAGCTTCGGCTGGTGGCGGCGGCAAAGGTTTACGCGTGGCTTTTAATGACAAGGAGGCTGCTGAAGGTTTTGTAGCCTGTAAAACGGAGGCGCTGAATAGTTTTGGTGATGATCGCATCTTCATTGAGAAATTTGTTGAAGGCCCACGCCATATTGAAATTCAGGTGCTGGGCGATGCCCATGGCAATTTAGTGTATTTGAATGAGCGTGATTGCTCTATTCAACGCCGTCACCAAAAGGTAATTGAAGAGGCACCATCGCCATTTATTGATCCTACAACCCGTAAAGCAATGGGTGAACAGGCTGTCGCCTTAGCTAAGGCTGTGAATTACCAATCTGCCGGTACGGTGGAATTTGTGGTTGGTAAAGATAAATCTTTCTACTTCCTGGAGATGAATACCCGTTTACAAGTTGAGCACCCAGTTACCGAAAGCATTACTGGTCTTGACCTAGTTGAGCAAATGATTCGGGTTGCTGCTGGAGAAAAGCTGGCATTTAAGCAAGCAGATGTGAAGCTTGATGGCTGGTCAATGGAATGTCGTATTAATGCAGACGATCCATTTCGCAACTTCTTGCCATCCACAGGACGCCTCGTTAAATACCGTCCACCAGAGTCTGAAAATGGTGTGCGCGTAGATACTGGCGTGTACGAGGGCGGTGAAATTCCGATGTTCTATGACTCTATGATTGCTAAGTTGATCGTTCATGGCAAAGATCGAAGCGAGGCAATCGAGAAAATGCGTGCTGCGTTGAATGAGTTTGTGATTCGCGGTATTCATTCAAATATTCCATTCCAAGCAGCCCTATTGCAGCATCCGCGCTTTGTAAATGGAGATTTCACAACCGGCTTTATTGCGGAAGAATATCCAGAAGGTTTTCAGAAAGACTCTGTACAACCAGCCGACCCGAAGCGTTTGGCTGCACTAGCTGCATTCATGCGCTATCGCTACCTAGAGCATATCAAGATGATCGATGGCCAATTGGCTGGTCATGAGATGGTCATTGCTAAGAAGTTTGTAGTCGTAACTGGCGTTAAATCAGGCTCAATGAATGATCCAATCGAAGTGCCTATTCGTGTTGAGCTGAAGGATGGTATTTATTCGGTCTATATCGATGAGGTAGATGGCGTTAGTCGCTATGACATCGAGAGTCATTGGCGCCCAGGACAAATTTGCTTACACGCAACCATTAATCGCACTAGCAAAATTACTGCGCAAGTTGAAAGACGGGGCGTTAAATTCTTCTTGGTACTCGATGGTGCTCAATACGAATGTATGGTGCTAAGCCCATTAGGTGCTGAGCTGCAGCGCCGTATGCCAGTGAAGTTGCCACCAGATACGTCGAAGTTGGTGATGTCCCCCATGCCGGGTCTTTTAACGAAGATCGCAGTACAGGTTGGCGAGGCGGTGACTGCTGGTCAAAAGCTGGCATCGATTGAAGCAATGAAGATGGAGAACACTCTATCTGCCATCCAAGATGGTGTCATCGCTGAGATCTGTGCAAAAGAGGGTGATAGCTTGGCAGTTGACCAATTAATTATGCGATTTGAATAAAGGATGTCAGATATGACAACAAAGCCATTCAAAATTTTGGGCATTCAACAAATTGCTATCGGCGGTGAAAATAAAGAGCGCCTTAAAACGCTTTGGGTAGACATGTTGGGCTTCCAATATAAAAGTACTTTTGTTTCTGAACGCGAAAACGTTGATGAAGATATTTGCGCCATCGGTACAGGGGTTCATGAAATTGAAGTAGATCTCATGCAGCCATTCGATATTGAGAAGAAGCCTGCAGTTCATCACACCCCTTTAAATCACATTGGCCTTTGGGTTGATGACCTGCCTAAGGCAGTTGAGTGGTTATCTGCTAAGGGTCTGCGTTTTGCACCTGGCGGTATACGCAAAGGGGCAGCTGGCTATGACATTAGCTTTGTCCATCCCAAGGGCAACGATGAGTTCCCGATGAGCGGAGAGGGCGTATTAATTGAGTTGGTTCAGGCGCCCCCCGAGGTGATTGCGGGATTGGGTTCATAATTTGGCCTTACAGGTAAATTAAAAAGAGTTCGATTTGAAGCATATATTAGCCATCGACACCTCAAGCGCTTGGTGTTCGGTGGCTTTATCTTTAGGTGATGCTGCACCTTTATTCCGACATGAGTTGGTATCGGCTGGCGCTAGCCAGCTGGTGTTGCCTTGGGTGGAGGATCTCTTGAAAGAGGCAAATCTGACACTCAAAGACCTCTCGGCAATCGCAGTGGGAATCGGTCCTGGCGCTTTTACTGGGGTGAGACTGGGTGTAGCGGTAGTACAAGGGTTGGCCGTCTCCTGTGAGTTAGCAATCTTGCCAGTGGCTAGTCTAGATGCCATTGCATCACAAACAATCCATACAGCAGCATTTAAAAAAATCCAAGCCAAGAACTTGGTGATTGCTATTGATGCCCGCATGGATGAAATTTATTGGGCGCATTATGAAACTTCACAAAATAATCAATTAGCAATTCGAATCGGTGATATTCATTTATCGAAACCAGAAGAGATCGATTTAAGGAATACCCAATATCTTGCCGGAAGCGCACTCAAGGTCTATGGAAATAGACTATTCGCCAATGTCAGTAGCCCACTTCAACCAGCATCGCTAGATGCTGAAATTCACATCACTTCCCTTGGAGTATTGGATTGCGCAAAGCAGTTATTAAATGATGGCCGGCAGTATGATGTTAGGCAGCTTGAACCCATGTATATCCGTAACAAGGTGGCCTTGACTACTGCAGAGCGGGAAGGGGCTTTTAAATAATGTCTGCAGCGCAAGATCGTCAAGCCCACGAGAGTCTTGCTGAGCTCTCGTTTCTACCAATGCAAATTGCGGATTTAGACGAGGTTCTTGGAATTGAAGCCGTATCGCATTTGCACCCTTGGACTAGAGGTAATTTTACAGATTCATTGGCTGCAGGACATTGGGCCTATTGCATTCGCCCCCAAGTAGAGCAGGCAATTAAGGGATCTTATTTAGATCCATCTGTTTTGTGGGCTTATTGCATTCTATTTCCAGCGGTCGACGAATTACATCTACTAAACATTACGGTATCGCCGAAATTACGTAAGCTCGGTTTAGGGTCACGAATCATGACATCAATTGACAGCGTATCCGTACAGCAAAATATTCCTAGAATTATTCTTGAAGTAAGGCCATCTAATACTGCTGCTATTGGGTTGTATCACAAACTGGGCTACGAGCAAATTGGTATCCGGAAGAACTATTACCCAGCAAGCCCCGAGTCTGGTGGACGTGAAGATGCGGTAGTCATGGCTAAATCGATTAAGCTAGAGCCATGAGCCAAACGCATTCTCTCTTTCTGCAAGAAATGGGCATTACTGAATGGAGTTCCAGAGATGGATCTGCAGAGCTCACTACGCCCATGCAGACTTTGACTGCTACTCAGCAGAGTGCCCCAACAGAAGTTCAGGCTGCAGAACATGAGCCACAAGGAAACTGGTGGTTTTTTGGCTCTCAACCAGAAGGGGATGCGCAGATCTTGTTTCGGAATCTCATTCGAATACTTGGGCTCAGCCCTCAAGAATGGAGCTGGAAAAGTGCCACAGAGAATTTGGCTCAGCTCACCGCTCCAGACAATGGGATGCCAGTAGTCGCACTTGCCTTTGGCGCTTCTGTTGCGCAGAAAATTACTGGGGAAAAAGATCCATTACCGCAGTTGCGTGAAACGGTCTTCGCTTTAAATACGGGTAATGACCAAGAGATTCCAGTGATTGCTACATTTGATTTAACTCAAATCATGACTAAACCTAGAGATAAGGCCTTAGTTTGGCAGGACCTTTTACTAGCGAAGTCGGTACTGCAAAACAGCTAGTGAGAACTAAAGGTGCGATAACTGAAACAGAATTAGTGTTTATGTTCGCCAATGAGATGCATTGAATCGTATTCAGCTTGGTTTTTAGCATGACGCTTTATAACCAGCCACATAATCAAGCTAACAGCTAATCCAAATCCAATAATGACGTAAGTTACAGAGGCGTCGAGCCAAATGAGCAAGGAATACATTGCTAGCATCATTAGTACGGAGATATTTTCATTGAAGTTTTGTACTGCAATAGAATGGCCTGCAGACATGAGCACATGACCGCGATGTTGTAATAGTGCATTCATTGGTACAACAAAGTAACCAGCCAACCAACCTACCAAAATTAACAAAAAGTACGCCGGCAATAAATTGAGAGTGATATGCATCTTTCCAATCGTAAAGATGCTGGTATTCGGTAGCATGTCTGAGTTGTAGACGGCCATTACGCAAACCACGATACCCATAGCAATACCGTAAGGCAGGACATTTAAAGATTTACGCAGCGGTATACGCCATGCCGCATACATGGCTCCTCCCGCAACACCTACCGCCGATACTGCTTGAAGAATAGCGCCTTGAGATAAATTCATATGCAGTGCAATTTGCGCCCACTTAATCACAATAAATTGCAGTGTTGCACCAGCTCCCCAAAATAAAGTGGTCACTGCTAAAGAAATTTGACCCAAACGGTCGTTCCATAGAGTCTTAAAGCAAACAGCGAAGTCCTTCACTAATTCAATGGGATTGGTTTTTTGAGAAACATAACGAGCACCAGTATCTGGAATCTTCAAATTGATCAAAGCCGCCACTACATAAATCATCATGATGATCAGAATCGCGGATTCAGCTGGTGTATCAATTCCTGTATCGAAAGTGGGAATATCTAAAGATAGTAAAGTTTGAGAAACGGAGTTGCTAATCAGAATCCCGCCCAAGACTGTCCCTAAAATAATTGAGCCAACCGTTAAGCCCTCGATCCAGCCGTTTGCGGCCACTAATTTTTCTGGAGGCAGCAGTTCAGTCAAAATTCCGTATTTAGCAGGAGAGTATGCGGCGGCACCAAGACCAACAATGGCATAGGCTAACAAGGGATGGCTACCGAATAGCATCACCACGCATCCAACAAATTTAATGGTGTTGGTAATGAACATGACGTTGCCCTTAGGGCGGGAGTCCGCAAAGGCGCCTACGAAGGCGGCAAGCAATACATACGACAATACAAAGAATAATTTCAGTAAAGGGGTCATCCAGGCCGGAGCACTAAGCTGGGCCAAGAGGGCAATTGCTGCAATCAGCAGGGCGTTATCAGCAAGCGACGAAAAAAATTGCGCCGCCATAATGATGTAAAAACTGCGGTTCATTCGTACAATCTAGTCATTACTTCAATTAAAACATGAAAGGAGGGGTAAACATGGGTGCAGCAGCTAACGGTTTGATAAATAGACCAATTTTGGCATCTATCCATACTGAAGCCTTTCAGCACAATTTAAACAGAGTTCGGGAACTTGCACCTGAATCTAAAATTTGGTCTGTGATTAAGGCTAGAGCATATGGCCACTCCTTTGACGCAGCTCTCACTGGTTTAGCATCTACAGATGGGTTTGCGCTCCTAGATGTGCAGGATGCAGCGTCGTTAAGAGAACATGGCTGGAAGGGCCGTATTCTGCTATTAGAGGGCCTATTTCATGAAAATGAGTTGGCTTTAGTGCAGGACTTAGCTTGTGATCTGGTAGTTCACTGTGAAGCACAACTTGAATGGCTTGAGCGCTTTAATGCCCATAAGCCCATTAATGTTTTTCTGAAAATGAATTCAGGCATGAATCGCCTAGGATTTAAACCTGAAGCCTATCGCACGGCTTTCCATCGCCTTCATGCTGCTGGGTATCACATGCATCACATGACCCATTTTGCCAATGCTGATCAAGTGGATCAACAGCCTTCTGTAGGTAGTCAGTTAGAAGTTTTTAATGAGGCTATTGAGGGTCTTGATGGACCTACTTCCTTGGCTAATTCTGCAGCTATCCTCTGGCATCGTAATGCCTTAGGTGATTGGGTAAGGCCAGGCATCATGCTCTATGGGGCATCCCCAACAGGCCTGTATGCGGATATAGAGCATGCTCACTTGCGCGCAGTAATGCAACTTCACAGTGAGATTATCGACATCCAGGAACTACAAGAAGGCGATCGGATAGGCTATGGCGGTCGTTATGCAGCGCCAGCATCTATGCGCATCGGTGTAGTCGCCTGTGGCTATGCAGATGGTTATCCTCGTCATGCTAAAGATGGCACGCCGGTGTGGGTTAGTAATGCTAGCAAGGATGGCACAGGAATGATTTGTCCCATCGTAGGCCGTGTATCCATGGATATGTTAACGATTGATCTGCGCAATGCGCCTCATGCACAGATTGGTAGCGTTGTAGAGTTGTGGGGTGATCGAGTGCCCGTAGACTCGGTTGCGCAGATGAGTGATACCGTTGGCTATGAACTGCTCTGTGCTGTGGCACCACGCGTACCAGTAGAAATCAAATAAGAACTCCATTACTCCACTAAATGATCAGAGTAATGAGCTGAGCTTACTTATTCCAGAACTGCCACCAGCGACGTTCCTTCTTAGCAGTTTGACCGGTCTCTAACATCTCACTCTCAGGGAAGTTGAGCTTAAAGACCCGAGCAGTATCGTTGGCAAGCTCCGTCATGCCTAGCTTTTGATAGGACGCGTACAAAATATAGAGCGCCTCCTCTACAGCAGGAGCGCGATCGTAATCGCGAATCACCAACTGTGCACGATTTGCAGAGGCTAAGTAGGCACCGCGTTGATAGTAATAACGTGCTACAAGAACATCAGCTTGTGCAAGTGAATTGACAATGTAACGCATGCGATCTAAAGAGTCGGGGGCGTACTTGCTGTCAGGGAAACGCTCTACCACCACCTTAAAAGATTCAAACGCTTCTTTGGCCGCCTTAGGATCGCGTTCACTCAAATCTTGACCCGTAAATTTACCTAACCAACCTAAGTCATCATTGAAAGTGATGAGCCCTTTAAGGTAATACGCGTAATCTAAATTGGGACTACCTTGGTGCAGTTTAATAAACCGATCGATGGAAACTAAAGCCTGAGCCTGTTCTTGAGCTTTCCAGTAGCAATAAGCAGCGTTAATTTGCGCTTGCTGGGAATAGGGACCAAATGGAAAACGGGCTTCAAGTTTGTCAAAGTATTTGCCGCACTTGGCAAAGTCTGCATCATTTAATTTATCGGTTGCCTCAGAGTAGAGCTTTGCTTCAGACCAGATATCCGTATCGTCTTTTTGACCATCGCTACCTGCGCAGCCGCTCAAAAGCAGCAGGGCAGTGAGCAATACCAAAAGTAGTGCCAATGGGTTTACCCCAAAAAGAGCAGAATGATTTTGTGGGTTAGAGTTCCCAGCAAGCCTTAAACTGGCGTCTGATATTCCGTCGGACATAACTGAAAGGCTTTCTAAGCGTGGCATTGCCGCAAACTCCTGATTCGAATCCCATTGATTATATCGATGAAGAGGATTTCATCTCACTAGATATCCCTTTGGAGATGGCTGGGGAGCGACTTGACAAAATCCTAGCAAGCGCTTTGCCAGATTATTCTCGAAATCGGCTCAAGGCTTGGGTTGAGGCTGGGGCAGTTATGGTCGACGGAAAAGTGACTAAAGCCCGGTATTTGCTGCGGGGCGGTGAGAGTGTGAAGGTATTTCCCCAAGAAATGCCCGAGCAATTCGCTTTCAGTCCTGAAGACATCCCCTTAGATGTTGTATTTGAGGATGAATCCATCATTGTCATCAATAAGCCGCCGGGCTTAGTTGTCCATCCGGCGGCTGGTAATTGGTCAGGCACTTTATTAAACGGTCTCCTATTTCGGTTTCCGGAGCTCAAGTCATTGCCTCGTGCTGGCATAGTGCACCGCTTAGATAAAGACACTTCTGGGTTAATGGTAGTTGCTCGTACATCTCAAGCTCAGACTTCGCTGGTAAGGCAACTGCAAGATCGCACAGTAGGCCGACGTTATTTAGCTTGGGTATGGGGAGATGCACCAAGTCAGGGAAAAGTACTTGCTTCGGTGGGCCGGGATCAGCGAGACCGCCTAAAAATGTCAGCTGGCAGCCCGCAAGGAAAACCTGCTGCCACGGTATTTCGTCGCCTAGCCAAAGGGGTATTTAATCAGGCGCCAGTGGCTTTGCTGGAGTGCCGTTTGGAGACTGGCCGTACCCACCAAATCCGGGTTCACCTAGAGTCGCTTGGATTCCCATTGCTAGGGGACCCCGTCTATCGCAAAAAAACTCCAGGAGTGGCAAAAACCCTTCCCTTTGAGCGCCAAGCTTTACATGCCTATGCCTTAAGTCTGCAGCATCCCCTAAACCATGACTGGGTCACTTGGTTTCGTCTACCGCCCTTTGATTTATTGGAGCTATTACCCCATCTTGCTATGGGAGTAGATGAGCTGCCTCAAGAAGCGGCTTTACTGGCCTCCATTGGAAACGATCACAAATCATGAGTTTTATTAAGCCCATTTGGTCTGCCCCTGATTGGGTGCATTCCTTTGTCACAACTCGGCAAGGTGGCATTAGTAACCCACCTTATGAGAGCCTTAATCTGGGCCTTCATGTTGGCGACCAACTACCCAGAGTGATCGCGAATAGACAGATTCTGAAAAAACATCTTCCAACTGATCCGATTTGGTTAAACCAAACCCACAGCGTTGAAGTGAGCACGCCGAACAGCCGCTCTCAGGTCTTGAAGGGTCCTTTTGATGCTGATGCTGCTGTCACCAATATTCCCGATGAAGTTTTAGGAATCATGACGGCCGATTGTTTGCCAGTACTGTTTTCCACGGCGGATGGAGGGGTTGTGGGCGCAGCGCATGCTGGCTGGAGGGGCTTATGTGATGGCATCCTAGAAAATACCATCAGCGAGATCTTGAAGCTTGCGCCTCAAGTTAGCGCATCAGACTTAATCGCTTGGTTTGGTCCAGCAATTGGGCCAAAATCTTTTGAGGTAGGCGAGGATGTGCGGGAGCGCTTTCAAGAAACGGGCTTACACAATGATGCCATTTGCTTTGTACCCATAGAAAATAAACCCGGTAAATATTTGGCCAATATCTATCAGTTGGCACAGGATCGACTTCAGGCTCAAGGACTTCAGTCGATTTATGGCGGGGATTTATGCACGGTGCTTAATCCAGAACAATTTTTTTCCTACCGCCGCGATGGCGTCACAGGGCGTTTTGCATCTCTCATCTGGATTTCCAAGTAATCATTTTTTCGATCGATAGCTTGGGGTAACTACTAGCTTCTTCCGTGAGCTAGGGTTATTGCGTATAACTCTATCTGCCTTATGGATGGAGAATGCTCTTAATTAATAAAAGAGACTACTATGTTTGCAGGCATGAATACTGGTGCTACGCCATCCTTGGCGCCCCACCATATGGCACTAATTCCACAAGAGCGTTTGGCAGAAATTCAGAAAGAATATTTTGCTGAATTGGCGCATATTGCTACCAATCCTGAGGCGATCGAACTAAAAGATCGTCGCTTCGCTGGTAAAGCGTGGCACTCCTCATGGAGTAAGGTCATCGCAGCAACCTATTTGCTGAACTCCAAGCACTTAATTTCTTTGGCTAAAGCTGTCGATACAGATGAAAAAATGAAACAGAAGATTCTGTTTACAACTGAACAGATGATTGATGCACTGTCACCATCCAATTTCATTGCGACTAACCCTGAGGTTCTTGAAAACATTATTAGTACCCAAGGCCAATCGATCCAAAATGGCATTGCAAATTTGCTTGGGGATATGAAGAAGGGCAAAGTTTCCCAAACGGATGAGAGCGCTTTCGAAGTTGGTAAAAATATAGCGACTACCGCAGGTCATGTTGTCTTTCGTAATGCCTTATTTGAATTGATTCAATACACTCCGTTAACGGAGACTGTATTCGAGCGCCCTTATTTAATGGTGCCGCCTTGTATTAATAAATATTACATCTTAGATTTACAACCAGATAATTCCGTTGTGCGTCACATGGTTGCGCAAGGCTACACCGTATTTTTGGTTTCTTGGAAGAATCCAGATGCATCTATGGCGGAAGTGAGCTGGGATGACTATGTCGGTAAAGGCGTCATTAAAGCGATCGATGTCGTTAAAGAAATTGGTAATACCAAACAAATAAACGTCTTGGGCTTTTGTGTTGGCGGCACGCTAACAGCTTCAGCGCTTGCAGTTTTGGCAGCACGTAATGAGCACCCGGCAGCCAGCTTGACCTTATTCACCACCTTATTAGATTTCAAGAACAGCGGCATATTAGATGTCTTTATTGATGAAGGCATGGTGGAGATGCGCGAGAATTCAATTGGCGGTAAAGGCGGTAAGTACGGCATGATGTCGGGCTTGGATCTGGGTAATACTTTCTCATTCTTGCGACCAAATGATTTGGTCTGGAACTATGTAGTTGAAAACTATCTCAAAGGAAATTCACCGCCCCCGTTTGATCTTCTTTATTGGAACGGCGACTCCACGAATCTTCCAGGCTCAATGTATTGCTGGTATCTGCGCCATACTTATTTGCAAAATGACTTAGTGAAGCCAGACAAGGTCAAAATTTGTGGAGAGAAAATTGATTTAGGCAAGATCAAGTGCCCAGCCTATATTTATGCCTCTCAGGAAGATCACATTGTTCCTTGGCAATCCGCATATGAATCTACCCATATTCTGAAGGGTAAAAATCGTTTCGTACTGGGCGCATCTGGCCATATTGCTGGAGTAATCAATCCACCAGCGAAGAACAAACGCTATTACTTTGAAAACAACAAGATTGCCGCGAGCGCAAATGAGTGGCTTGAGGGGGCAAAACACATTCCGGGTAGTTGGTGGCCTAACTATACAAAGTGGTTAGAGCAATTTGGGGGCGAACAGAAACCTGCTGGCACTACGTTTGGAAATGCGAAGTACAAAAAAATGGAAGCAGCACCTGGCGTTTACGTGAAAGAAAAATCGGCACCAGTGAAGTAAATAGAACATCAATAAACGCAGGTTTTTAAAAGGGGAAAGTAATGTCTCAAAAAGTCGCATATGTTACTGGAGGTATGGGTGGTATTGGTACCGCTATTTGCCAACGCTTGGCCAAGGATGGTTTTAAAGTCATCGCGGGTTGCGGCCCTAATTCACCGCGTAAAGATCGCTGGATTGGAGAACAAAAGGCGCTTGGCTATGATTTCATCGCCTCTGAGGGCAATGTTTCTGACTGGGATAGTACGGTTGCTGCTTTTGAAAAGGTGAGGGCTGATGTCGGTCGCGTAGACGTGCTGGTCAACAATGCAGGTATTACCCGTGACAGCGTATTCCGTAAAATGACACCCGATGCTTGGAAGGCGGTTATTGATACCAATCTGAATTCCTTGTTTAACGTTACCAAACAAGTGATCGAAGGGATGGTTGAAAATAATTGGGGCCGCATTATCAATATTTCCTCTGTTAATGGCCAAAAAGGGCAGTTTGGTCAATCCAACTACTCAACCGCTAAAGCTGGTCTTCATGGCTTTACGATGGCTTTGGCACAAGAAGTAGCCACAAAGGGCATCACAGTAAACACCGTTTCACCTGGTTATATCGGTACTGATATGGTCAAAGCGATTCGGGAGGATGTCTTAGAGAAGATTGTTGCTGGTATTCCGGTTAAGCGTTTGGGTACCCCTGAAGAGATCGCATCCATCTGTTGTTGGATTGCCTCTGATGATGGTGGCTACGCTACTGGTGCCGACTTCTCATTGAACGGTGGCATTCACACTGGTTAATACTGCAGTGCAGCATTTATAGACCAGTGAGGAAAGCGCAACGCAGCTTATTTACCTTTTGTTTAAACAAGAGATAAACTAGGCTGATGTTGCGTTGCAGTATTCAGTAAGGAAAAAAATGGCTACCCGTACAAAAAGAGTTGGTGAAGACCGACTCATTAAGAAATACCCCAATCGTCGACTTTACGATACCCAAACTAGCACCTATGTCACTTTGTCTGACATTAAGGGCTTAGTAATGTCGAATGAGATTTTTAAAGTGCTTGATGCAAAGACGGATGAAGATCTCACGCGCAATATTTTGTTGCAAATTATTTTGGAAGAAGAAGCTGGTGGCGCACCAGTATTTTCATCCCAAATGCTTTCTCAAATCATTCGCTTCTATGGCAACTCCATGCAAGGCTTAATGGGCAACTATCTCGAAAAAACCATGCAGTCTTTTGTGGATATTCATAATAAATTAGGCGATCAATCAAAAGGTCTTGGAGCTGGCAGTACTCCCGAGGCTTGGTCGCAAATGCTCAACCTTCAAAATCCGCTCATGCAAGGCCTGATGGGGAACTACATGGAGCAAAGCAAAGATTTGTTTGTAAAGATGCAAGAGCAAATGCAAGGCTCACAAAGTCTGTTTGGCAGCTTTCCATTTACTCCACAGCCAAATAAAACTGAAAAAGAATAGTTGTGGCTGGGAAAATTGGTTTTGTATCCTTAGGTTGTCCTAAGGCATTAGTAGACTCTGAACTTATTCTGACGCAGTTAAGTGCTGAAGGTTATGAGACTGCTAAAGATTATTCGGGCGCAGATCTTGTCGTTGTCAATACTTGTGGCTTCATTGATTCTGCTGTGGAAGAAAGCCTTGCTGCAATCGGTGAGGCACTGGCAGAAAACGGTAAGGTCATCGTTACTGGTTGCTTAGGCGCTAGAAAAAATGCAGATGGTACCGATCTTATCCAGAGCATTCACCCGAAGGTCCTTGCCGTTACTGGCCCCCATGCGACGGATGAAGTCATGCAGGCGATTCATCTGCATCTTCCTAAACCGCATGACCCCTTTACTGATTTAGTCCCTCCAATTGGGGTCAAGCTGACTCCAAAGCACTACGCTTATTTAAAAATCTCTGAAGGCTGTAACCATCGCTGCACGTTTTGCATTATTCCGAGCATGCGTGGAGACCTTGTTTCTAGACCCATTGGAGAGGTCCTTTCAGAGGCGAAAAGATTATTTGAATCGGGTGTTAAAGAGTTACTCGTTGTCTCTCAGGATACAAGTGCTTACGGGGTAGATATTCAATACCGCACCGGTTTTTGGGATGGCAAGCCAGTCAAAACCCGGATGTTTGATTTAGTCAACGCCTTGAATCAAATTGCGCGCGAGCATCATGCATGGGTGCGCCTGCATTATGTTTATCCTTATCCACATGTAGATGATGTCTTGCCTTTGATGGCTGAATTTTCGGAACATGGCTATGGTGTTTTGCCGTATTTAGATATTCCATTACAGCATGCACATCCAGATGTTCTCAAAAGAATGAAGCGACCAGCAAGTGGTGAAAAAAATATCGAGCGTATTTTGGCTTGGCGAGCTGCTTGTCCTGACTTGGTAATCCGCAGTACTTTTATTACGGGATTTCCGGGGGAGACTGAAGAAGAGTTCGACTATTTGCTGAACTTCTTAGATGAGGCTCAGATTGATCGTGCTGGTTGCTTTGCTTACTCACCAGTTGCAGGCGCAAGCGCAAACCAGCTAGAGAATCCTGTTCCAGAAGCCATTCGTGAAGAGCGGCGAGCCCGCTTTATGGCAAAAGCAGAAGCCATATCGATTAAACGGCTTGCTAAAAAAGTAGGCAAACGAGTTCAAGTACTGATTGATCGTGTTGATGAATCCGGCGGCATTGGCCGAACTATAGGGGATGCCCCTGAAATCGACGGATTAGTGAGGGTTATGCCACCAAATAAGCCTTCAAAACGCTATCGAGTCGGTGAGATCATTAGGGTAACGGTCATTAGCTCCCAAGGGCATGACCTAATAGCCGAAACTTGACGAATGTAATAAAACTGATAGTTGAATTTTTTATCGAAGTAAGTATTTAGTAAAACTCAGCCTTATTTACAGGCCAAGCTAAGGGGATTGATATGAGTCGTGATGTCGTTGTCTTAAGTGCAGTACGTTCCGCAATTGGCACCTTTAATGGTTCCCTCAGTAGCTTTGAGCCTTCTGAGCTGGGTGGAATCGTTATGAAAGAAGCGGTTGCCCGCTCTGGTGTTGATCCAGCACTCATTAATTACGTTACTGTGGGTAACACCATTCCTACGGATAGTCGCTATGCCTATGTAGCTCGTGTAGCGTCAATTCAGGCTGGATTGCCAATGGAATCTGTTGCCATGGCTTTAAATCGCTTATGCAGTTCAGGCTTGCAAGCGATTGTGACCACCGCTCAACAAATCATGCTCGGTGATTGCGACTATGGAGTTGGTGGTGGAGTGGAAGTCATGTCACGCGGTATGTATGGTTCACCAGCGATGCGCAGTGGTGCCCGCATGGGTGATACCAAAATGCTGGATTTAATGGTTGCCGTATTAACTGATCCATTTGGCGTCGGTCATATGGGTGTGACTGCTGAAAACCTCGTTGAAAAATGGAAGCTCACGCGTGAAGAGCAAGACGCTCTTGCAGTAGAGTCTCATCGTCGTGCCGCTCATGCCATTCAAGAAGGTCGTTTCAAGTCCCAGATCGTCCCAATCACGATCAAGACGCGTAAGGGCGATATCGTGTTTGATACTGATGAGCATTGCAAGCCAGAGACCACGATGGAAACCCTTGGCAAGATGAAGGCTGTGTTCAAAAAAGAGGGCGGTTCAGTAACTGCTGGTAATGCTTCTGGGATTAATGACGGCGCAGCCTTCTTTGTATTGGCTGATGCTGAAACCGCGAAGAAAGCTGGTCACAAGCCTATCGCCCGTTTAGTTTCTTACGCGGTTGCGGGTGTGCCGAATCACATCATGGGTGAAGGCCCCATTCCGGCAACCAAGATTGCTTTAGAGCGTGCTGGTCTGACCTTGGATCAAATCGATGTGATTGAATCGAATGAAGCATTCGCAGCACAAGCATTGGCAGTGACGAAAGGTTTGGGATTAGACCCTGCAAAAACCAACGTAAACGGTGGTGCGATTGCTTTGGGCCATCCAATTGGTTGTTCTGGTGCAGCGATTGCCACTAAAGCTATCCATGAATTGCATCGCGTTCAAGGTAAATATGCCTTAGTAACAATGTGTATTGGTGGTGGCCAAGGAATTGCGACGATTTTTGAGCGCCTGTAATTCCAGCCTTATTTAGAGCCCATTACGAAAGATTTCTAAAGACAAGTTAAGAGATCAGCAGTAAGGCAGCATCCAAGCCGACATGGTCAAAAGCCGCGTCGGCTTTTTCTTTAACGATAGGCTTGGCTTTATACGCAACGCTAATACCAGAGCCATTCATCATGATGAGGTCGTTGGCGCCATCGCCGATGGTGATGGCATTAGCCTTTAAGCAAGCTACCTGACGACAAGCCTCCTCTAGATAAGATGCTTTAGCAAGTCCATCGACAATATCCCCCAGGACTTTGCCGGTGAGTTTGCCGTCAATCATTTCCAGGGTATTGGCTTGTGATTGTTTAAAGCCAAGTTGTTCACGTAACTTTTCAGTAAAGAAGGTAAACCCACCAGATACTAGCAAGGTATAAATTCCGCGCTGATGAGCGCCAGCAAGCAGTTCTGCTGCACCAGGATTGGGGCGCAAGCGCTCTTTGTAAACAGCCTCAAGTGAGTCTGCAGATACGCCCTCAAGCAGGGCTACACGTCTACGCAAACTTTCTTTGAAGTCTGTAATTTCACCGCGCATTGTCGCAGCGGTAATTTCTGCGACTGCAGCTTTTTTACCTGTGAAATCCGCAATCTCATCAATGCACTCGATATTAATCAAAGTGGAGTCCATATCCATTGCCAATACCTGAATATCATTTACCTTCAGGTCTGCTTGTAAAAAGCATAGATCAGCACTAAAACGCCCGGCAACGAAACGCAACTGTTCTCTTTGTGAAATGTCTAAATGTTGATTCGCTTCCCAGCGCTCTGAGTGGTAAGCGCCATTGGAAATTTGTCCACCAATGCTATGCAAAGAAACTCCAAACTGCAGCGCTTGACCTTTCAATTCAAAGACGAGCTTTTCAGAAAGAGGTTCTTTAGATAGGGCTACTAGGGTCTGATAGTCTGGCATAACTTCATCATACTGGGGAAGGATTAATGGACTTGGGCAGGGCTCAGCACAGCGGAATCATTCAGTCTGCGTAAGATCTGTCGAATAGCATCTAAGCGCTGCTCTAGTTTTTCAAATTCTCGGTCTTTTTGCGGCATCACTTTCAGCTTATCTTGACCATTGAGCTGTATATATTTGGAGCTCTGAATGAGCTGAATAATTTTGAGAGGGTCGATGGGTGGGTTGGGTATAAATTGAATCTGAATGGATGCGGGGCTAGCATCAATCTTTTTAATGCCAAAGCCGGACATTTCGAGGCGGAGTCGATGGGTTTCATAAAATGATTTCGCTTGGTCAGGTAGGTCGCCAAAACGATCTACTAGTTCTTCTCGTAAACCCATCAGTTCAGAAAAATCATTTGTACCCGCAAAACGTTTATACAAAGAAAGGCGTTCATGAACATCAGGGCAGTAATCTTCTGGGAATAGGGCGGGCACACCCAAATTAACATCGGTTGTGGCTTGCAGAGGTGATAGTAAATCGGGTTCCTTCCCACTACGTAAGGCTTTAACAGCGCGATTCAGCATTTCGGTATAGAGCTGAAAACCAATTTCATGAATTTCACCAGATTGCTTATCGCCCAATACTTCACCGGCACCGCGTATCTCAAGATCATGCATGGCCAGATAAAAGCCTGAGCCCAGCTCTTCCATTGCTTGAAT
>Ga0194037_1001049_pt1 | contig 20706 bp, 14 predicted proteins | sample JunL306m_MetaG_FD_148653 | JGI IMG/M metagenome (GOLD analysis project Ga0194037, IMG submission 148653) | Anoxic zone freshwater microbial communities from boreal shield lake in IISD Experimental Lakes Area, Ontario, Canada - Jun2016-L304-6m | ecosystem: Environmental > Aquatic > Freshwater >...
CTTCATAGACTGGCCATGGGCATCGGCGGACGGATTCCGCCGCTCCTTGAAGGGGGCTCGCTCAACGGAGGGGCGATATCCGATCGCCCAAGTCCATGCGTGGGCAATGCCGAGCGATTCTCTCACTTCGTTGACTGGCCATGGGCATCGGCGGACGGATTCCGCCGCTCCTTGAAGGGGGCTCGCTCAACGGAGGGGCGATATCCGATCGCCCAAGTCCATGCGTGGGCAAGGCCGAGCGATTCTCTCACTTCATAGACTGGCCATGGGCATCGGCGGTCGGATACCGCCGCTCCTTGGAATCCAACGAATGAACCATGAGTTCCTGGGGCGATTCATGCATGGAGTCGAGGTGAGCCGGCACAAAAAACCCCCGGTCCGCAGGGCGAACCGGGGGTCGTATGAAAAAAACAGAGCGGGCAATCAGCCCTGGGACTCCTCGTCTCCGGCGTCCACCGTGATGACCAGGGTGATGATGACTTCCGGGTGGAGGCGCACGGTGACTTCGGTTTTGCCGGATTTTTTCACCGGTTTGTCCAGTTCGATGGCGTGGCGGTCGATGACGATGCCGGCGGCTTCCAGGTGCTTGTGGATGTCCATCGAGGTGACCGAGCCGAACGCCTTGCCGCCTTGGCCGGTGGACAAGGTGAACTTCGGCTTGAGCTTGGAGATCTTGGTGGCGATTTCTTGGAAGCCGACGATTTCCTCGGCTTCGCGGCGGGCGCGTGACGTCTTGAGCGCCTCCACGTGGCGGAGGTTGGCTCGACTCGACTCGTAGGCCTTGCCCTGCGGGATCAGGAAATTGCGCGCGTATCCCGCACGAACTTTGACGACGTCTGCTTCGGCACCAAGGCCTTCGATTTTTTCTTTGAGGATGACTTGCGCGTTGGCCATGGGAGTCAGGGGTAAGAGGTTCGTTTGGGGGCGGGGGATTTAGGCCTCGTTGCAAGACGAGTCAAGAAGAATGAACCCAAAACCCACCACAATCCCGGATTTCTGCCGCGCCGCGCGTCGGGGGGACGTCAAACACGCGGCGTCTTACAACTGGTTGAGCGGTTTTTTGAGGAATTGTTCGTCGCGCAAGCGCCGCAGATTATCCATATGCCGCTGTTGAGCGGCGAGATCCGGATCGTTGGCCGCAGGTAGCTCCAGGCCGTATTTTTTCCACGGGCCGAAGGGGACCTGTGCGGCCTCGACGAAGCGCCAGTGGACTTTCTCGCCTGATTTCACCCCCAGGTAGTCGCGGATTGCGGGCGAAAGATCAATGCCGGCCGAGCCATTTTGGGTGGTTTTGGGCGGCTTGGTGCCGAACACGAACTCCCAATCGTCGGTCTCCCAGGGGCCGCAATCCTCCCATTGGCCAAAACAACTGCGGCCCGCCCGGAAGATTTGGAGCCAGCGCCCCTTGCAGACAGTTTTTCCCGGTTCCGGGCGCATCCGTGCAAACCACGGAATCACCCGCGCCGCCTCCGGTTTGTGGCAACTCGAACTGACCACGTCATTGTAGGGCAGCGCGATGTAAAACGGATTGAGCTTGGGCACAAATCCTTTGGGGCGGAACTCGCCGGTGCTGAAGTTGGCGATCCTCCGCGCCGGTTCGGGATCATCGTAGCCGCCAAAATTGTTCTCCCACAGTTGGTCCCAGGAGGATTTGTTGTTCGGCGTGGGGTTGCGTTCGGTCGCTTGCTCGCCGATCCAGAAAATCGTGCAAGTTACCTGGGTTTTCCAGGGATAGAGGGTGCGGGTGGGGGCCGACGTGGGCCGCGGCTCCGGGGCGCGATTGCCCGTGGGAACCATCACCCGCGGCACCACCTGGGCGTTGGTAGGTGTCTGCGCCGCCACGGCGGAGGTGATGGCCACCGCAATGACAAGTCTGCCTACGAGGAAATGGAGGGCTTTGGGAACCATGGCACACGGCTAACGCCGGATGGCTCGCACGCATCCGACTCGGCAGGTGTGATCCAATGCCGCCCGACAATCAATCCCAAAGGCGGAGCCGAAGAGTCGAAAGTCTGAAAGTCTGAAAGTCGCAGAAGCATGGCGGTTCCCGCTGCGCTTCTGCTCTTCAGACCTTCGACCTTTAGACCTTTAGACCTTTAGACCTTTAGACCTTTAGACCTTTAGACCTTTAGACCTTTAGACCTTTAGACCTTTAGACCTTCGACCCTTTCAGGTTCAAGCCTTGCCGGGAACCGGGGGTTCTTCCTTGGGCAGCGCGATGGGACCCTTTTCGAAGTCGCCGGCGGCAGGCGCGCAGGCCAGATGGTAGAGCGGCGCTTGCTCGTTCTTGATCAGGTCGTTCCAGCGCACCAGTTCGCCGGTGTAGGCGGAAATGCGGCCCATGATTCCGACCAGGGTGGACTCGGCGACTTGTTGCGCCTCGTTGAGCGGCTTGCCGGCCATGACGCTGCGGATCAGGTCAACGTGTTCTTGCACGTACGGCTCCTTGGTATCGAGGATGATTTCCGCGACGTCCACCTTTTTGCCGTTCATTTTTCCGCCCCCATAACAGGAACCTTCGGTGCCGGTGAACATTTCGCCGATGTGTTGATAGGTGCCCGCGAGCTGACGGCACTGGCTGTGGATGTGGACGTCGTCGCCGAAGTCGTAGTCGATGCTGAAGAAATCGAACATATTGCCGGTTTCGCGGCGGGCCCGGCCGCCGAAGCCCACGGCGGCAATCGGCAGCCGGCCGAGGAACCAGACCGCCACGTCGAGATTGTGGACGTGCTGCTCGACGATATGGTCGCCCGAGAGTTCGGTGAAATTCAGCCAGTTGCGGGTCATGTAGGAGGCGTCGGATTCGCCGTCTTTGCGGCGCTTGATCCAGGGCACGGTGCCATTCCACTGGATGATGCCGCCGCGGATTTGGCCGATGGCACCGGCGTCGATCAGGGCCTTGTTGCGCAGATAGTCGCCTTGATGGCGGCGCTGGGTGCCGGCCACGATCCCCAAGCCCTTGGCCTTTGCCTTCTCGCCGGTGGCGATGATCGAGCGGGCACCGACGGGGTCGACGGCCACGGGTTTTTCGATGAAGCAATGCTTGCCGGCCTCGACGGCGGCGGCCAGATGCACCGGCCGGAATGCCGGGGGGGTGGCCATCACCACGAAGTCGCAATCCGTGGCGAGCACCTTCTGATAGGCGTCATAGCCGCCAAAACACCGCTCCGCTGCCAGGCCGAGCTTTTTGCCGGCGGCTTCGGCATTGGCCTGGAAGGCGTCGCCGGTGGCCACCAGTTCGGCCTCGATGCCGAGGATCTTGCAGGCGGCGATGAAATTGCCGAGCGCGCCGTTTCCGCGGCCGCCGCAACCGATGAGGCCCACCTTGATTTTTTTGGCCCCGGCGAGCGGGGTGGGCACGGCGGCGAAAACGGAGCTGGCAGCCAATCCGGCTCCCAGAAGGGTGGTGGTTCCGAGGAAGGAGCGGCGATTCAGTGTCGAGTGCATGGGGATGGTCATGGAGTGTGGTCTAACGGTTTGGATGCCGGGCGAGCAGGGCCTCCCCGGAATCCGGGCGGCTGAGGCGGCCTATGTATTACCCCGGATCAGGTGCCCGCCTTTCATGAGTGCCGGAGATTTTTCGGGAATTCCGCAAGTTTTTCGTCGGCGGGCCCGTTATCGTCAGCCCTCACCATGCGCTTTCTGCAATTTCTGCTTCTTGCCTCGGGACTGCTGGTTCCGGGCGTTCATGCCGACACCCGGATTCTCATCATCGCCGGGCCGAAAAGCCACGGCCCCGGCATGCATGAACATCCGGCGGTCTGCGCGTTGCTGGCCAAGCACCTGCAAAGCAGCGGCCTGCCGCTCACTGTGGAGGTCAGCCAGGGGTGGCCGCAGGACGCCGCCAAGGTTGCCGCCGCCGACACCCTGGTGATTTACGGTGATGGTCTGGTGGCCCATCCCGCCGCAGGGCATCTGGCCGAGCTGCGCCAGCGCTACGCCGCAGGCAAGGGGCTGGCCATCATCCACTGGGCGCTCGAACCCACCGACGCGGAAATGGCCACGCTCCTCGACGACACCATCGGCGGGCGCTTCGAGGTCAACTGGTCGGTCAATCCAGTCTGGAAGATGCAGCAGCCGATCCTCGCCAAGCATCCGGCCACCCGCGGCGTGGCTCCTTTTGAAATCGAGGAGGAGTTCTACTATCACCTGCGCCTGCGGGATGACGTCACGCCGCTGCTGCAAGCGCTGCCGCCCGTGACCTCATTGGGCGCGGACGGGCTGCGCTCGGGCAATCCCGCCGTGCGCCAGGCACTGGCTGATCAAATCCCGCAGACCCTGGCCTGGGTGGTTGCCAATCCGAATCAATCGCGCGGGTTTGGCTTCACCGGCGGCCATTTCTATCACCACTGGGCCAACCCGGAGATCCGCCGGCTCGTGCTCAATGCCATCGTCTGGACCGCCGGCATGGAGGTGCCCGCCGGCGGGGTCGTCGGCCAGGTCGCGGCCACCCCGGTCTATCAGACGATCGACGAGGCGATCGCCAAGGGGGACCTGGCCGACGTGCGCCTGCAGCTGGAGCTCGACCCGCAAGCCGCAACCAAGGGTGGGCGCGACAGCTCGCGGCCGCCGCTCGAACAGGCGATCCTGCGCAACAAGACCGAGATCGCATTGTGTTTGCTAGCAGCCGGGGCCGACCCGAACAGCAGCAATGCCTCCAAGCGCACCCCGCTCCACCTCGCCGTGGAGCGCAATAACCCGGCTCTCGTCACCGCCTTGCTCAAGGCGGGTGCCAAACCCAACGCGCGCGACCAGGACGGCTGGACGCCGCTGCATCACGCCGCCGCTAAAAACCAACTCGCCACCGCCACCGCCCTGCTCGCCGGCGGAGCGGACCCGATGACGTTGAGCGAACTCGGCGGCACCCCGCTGCATGAAGCCGCCGCCAGCGGCGGAGCGGAAATCGTCCACTTGCTGCTCGATCACAAGGTCGATCCCAGCGTCAAATCCAAGCAGGGCGTCACCGCCCTGGATATCGCCCGGCAATACAAAAACCAGGCTGCCATCGACGTGTTGGAGGGACTCTAGCAGCGGTCACCAGCTTGGGCGATCCTGGCTAACGGAAGAGACCGCCTGAAGGCGGTACTACCTACCTCCCCGAGCACGTCGCTTCCAGCGTAGGTAGTCCCGCCTTCAGGCGGACGCTGAATCCACCCGGTCCGTCGCGCATGGTGCCCACTTCGCGGGCTGAAGAAACCGCCTGAAGGCGGTACTACCTACCTCCCCGAGCACGTTGCTTCCAGCGTAGGTAGTCCCGCCTTCAGGCGGACGCTGAATCCGCCCGGTCGGTCCCAAATGCTGTCTGCTTAGCCAACCCGCAACACTCATCGCGCGCCGCTGGATTCGGCATCTCAGGCGGTGGCGCCCACGGCACCCGGGATCGGGCCGTTGTCTTCGGGGCGGTCTTCCTCGGAGGTTTTGGCGACAGGCTTTTTCTGGAACTCTTCGGGCACCGGAGGCGGTTTGGGCATCGATGGCGGATTTTTCATTTCGCCGAACTCGATGATGTCGCGGAGGTGGCTGGCATCGAGGGTTTCGTATTCCAGCAGGGCCTTGGCGATGATTTCGACGGTGGCGCGGCCGTCGGTGAGGACGCGGGTGGCGGTGGCGTAGGCGTCGTCGATGAAGCGTTTGATTTCGGCGTCGATGAGCCGGGCGGTATCATCCGAATAGTTGCGGGGGCGGGCCATTTCGCGGGCCAGGAACACCGGGCCGTCGCCATCGCCGTATTCCACCATCCCGAGTTGATCACTCATGCCCCATTCGCAGACCATGTGGCGGGCCAGCGAGGTTGCCTGGCGGATGTCGCCGGAGGCACCGTTGGACACGTCGTTGCTGTGGAACCCTTCGGCGATCCGCCCACCCATGGTGACGATCAGGTTGGCGAGCGCTTCCTTTTTCTGGGTCGAATATTTGTCCCCTTCCGGCAGATACATCGTCGCGCCGAGGTAGGGACCGCGCGGGATGATGGTCACCTTGTGCAGCGGGTTGGTGTCCGGCAGCACCATGTTGAGGTAGGCGTGCCCCGCCTCATGCCAGGCGGTGCCGGTTTTCTCCTTGTCGGACATCGCCAGGCTGCGGCGTTCGCGGCCCCAGCGGACCTTGTCGCGGGCTTCCTCCATTTCGTCGAGGGTCACCGCGTTGAGACCGCGGCGAGCGGCGAGCAGGGCGGCCTCGTTGACCAGGTTGGCGAGTTCCGCACCGGAAAACCCGGGCGTGCCGCGCGCGATCTTGGAAAGATCCACCCCGGCGGCCAGTTTGATTTTCTTGACGTGGACGCGCAGGATTTCCTCGCGGCCGTTGACGTCGGGCAGGTTGATGGTGACCTGGCGGTCGAAGCGCCCGGGGCGCAGCAGCGCGGGGTCCAAGACATCCGGGCGGTTGGTGGCGGCGATGATGATGACGCCCTCCTGGGTGTCGAAGCCGTCCATTTCGACGAGCAATTGGTTGAGTGTTTGCTCGCGTTCGTCGTGGCCGCCGCCCATGCCGTGGCCGCGGTGGCGGCCGACGGCGTCGATTTCATCGATGAAAATCAGGCAGGGCGCGTGTTTTTTGCCCTGTTCGAACATGTCGCGGACGCGCGAGGCACCGACGCCGACGAACATTTCGACGAAGTCCGAGCCTGAGATCGAGAAGAACGGGACATCGGCCTCGCCGGCGATGGCGCGGGCCAACAGGGTCTTGCCGGTGCCGGGAGCCCCGACCATCAGCACGCCCTTGGGAATCGACCCGCCGAGCTTCTGAAACTTGCGCGGATCGCGCAGGAAATCGACGATTTCAAACAACTCCTCCTTGGCCTCCTGGATTCCGGCGACGTCCTTGAAGGTCACCTTGTTGCGGTCCATGGTGAGCAGCCGGGCCTTGCTCTTGCCGAACGACATTGCACCGCGACCGGCGGATTTCATCTGCTGGCGGAATAGGAAAAACAGGATCCCGATGATCAGCAGGAACGGCAGGAAGGTGAACAACGCGTTCTTCAGATAGTCCGTGGTCCGGTCGTAGCCGGCTTTGGTTTGCACCAGCTTCTTCAGGTCGTCGGCCAGAATCGGGATCGAAACCGTGACGTTGAACGGCACTGCTTCGAGGACTTTGCCGGTGGGATCTTTGGGCGCGACCAGATTGGTGACCACTTCGCGGGTGCCGACGATCACCGCGTCCCGCGAATTGGCCGTGGTCAGGACGCGCAGCGGATTGAGCGCATCGAGCATCTTGATCTGGCCCAAGGCGTTGGCCTTGCGGAATTCCGCCAGCGACAGGGTTTCCAGCTCGCCTTTGGCCGGCGGCTCGCCCGCCGGGGCGATTTGCTGCATCCGGATGTCGTCGCCTAACATGTCCCGGAGCTGCTCGCCCTGGAGGTCCAGATTAACCTGCACCCGGAACTCGCTGCGTTTCTTCTGGGCGTCGGCGGGTTCCAGCAAGGGGGGGGCTTCCCAACCGCTGATGGTGGCATCATAGGCGGTGTCGCTGGTGACGACTTTGAGCGGGCGCTTCGGATCTTCGGTGATGATCCGGCCCTGATCCCAGGCCTGGCGAAACTGCGAATAGCTGAGCGGCTTGACCGTCTTGTTGATATTCGGGTAGAAAAACGCCACCCCCAGGAAAATCGAGGCCACCCCGAACAGCACCAGCAGCCGCCAGTTGAAGCCGTTGGCATCGCCGGCGGGCCGGTTCGGATTGCTGGGGGGTGGAAGGGAATTCGGTGAGTCGGACATGATGGCGTAAAAAAGCCCGGACGCCTGTGGTGGTGTGGCATAAAGCCAGACCCGCCAGCGGATCAGGGAATAATGGAGGATAACCAATGCGAGGGAAAAGCAAACCCCTTTTTTGTGCGAGTCTTGCGCAGGGCGTTTGGTGTGTTGCGCGCCAAGCACAGGTTTGGCGGCGGTTCAGCCACCCACCCGCGCCACCAGCCGGATACCACTACATTTTATCGCACCATATCATGATAGCCGCTGTGTTTCCACGAGAGGGCGCAAGAAGAGGAACGCGCCAAAGGTGTGGACGGCGGCGACCGCGCCTCTGTCGGGTCTTGCGGCAGGCCGCCGGGTCTGCCTAGAACTCCTGCGTGGAACCGCTCACGCCGATTAAAGACCCGCTGCAGGCCCCGCCCGGGCGGGACCGGGTGCTGCGCTGGTTGCGGGCGTTGCCGGGCGTCGGCCGGTTGCGGGCCCTGCGTCCCGGCGCGGATGCCCAGGTCGGGGTGCTCATTGATGCCTTCGCCGCCTTTGCCATCCTCGACGGCGAGCTCAGTCCCTTGGAGGCGGATTTGATCCTCGACATGCTGCGCAGTGCATTTCCCCAAGTGGATCACGGGTGGTTGGGGCGGCGCTTGCAGCGGGCGGTCCGAAATCCCCGGTCGTTGCAGAGCCTGGCCGTCGAGTTGAAGACCAACTACGACGATTCCGGCAAGCTGGCCCTCGGACTACAGTTATTCACCTTGGTGGATGCCGCCGGCCGCTCGGAGCGCAACCGCGCGAGTTTCGAGATTTTCATGCGCCGGATGGGCCACCCTGAGTTTGGCACGGCGATTCTGCGCGAGATGCGCGGCGATGTGGAAAACCCGCGTGACGAGGAGCTGCCCTTCGAGCGGCTGATTTTCGGCCGCGACGGCGCGGATGTGATGTTGCCGCCCGCCGCCGCCGACCATGAGTTCCGGGTCTATCGCGCGGGGGATTTGATGCTGGTGCGCAACACCGGCCTCGCCCCGCTCTGGATCCGCGGCAAATCGGTGGCCACCGGCTCGTTCCTGCGGATGCGCGAGCGCCAACCGTTGGTCGTGCCGGGATGGACGCTGAGCTACGAGGATCTGATGTTTTTCCTCGACGTCAAACGCACCGGCAACGCGCCGGTGATCTATCTGGAAGCGGGTGAGGCGGGTCTCACCGCCGAACGCACCCGCAGCCGCCAGAGCGCGTTGAGCGTGCGCTTCGGCTTGGAGGCGGAAGTCGAGGCCTTGCAGGACACCGATCTCCACGCCGGCAGTCGCGGCCCGCTGCGCAAGGGCGACGTGGTCATCTGCCGCAATCACGAACGCCTCGGCGATGAGTCCGGCTTCAGCCTGTCGATCAACGAACTCCGGCGCAAAGCCAACCAGTCGGGCCGGCGCTTCCGCCTGGCGGGCGACCGCCAGGAGTATCTGGTCTCTAACGACGCCGCCGCGCTGGCGCGGGGCGACTTGCTGTTAGGGCCGAAGCTTTCCCCGAAGACGGTGCTGTTCATCCGCTACGACGCGCAGCGGGCGGTGGGTGAGCTGCAAATCCGCGAGAGCAACGGCCCGATCCTGGTCGATGGGGTGGCGGTGCGCGGGGCTGCCAGCTTGAAGGATGGCTCGCTGATCCGCTTGTCCGGCAGTCAATCCGTGCGCTGCCGGTTCAGCGAAGGTTTCCTCGATGAGGAACGCACCCTGATTGAAGCGCTGCGCGTCGAGGACCTGATTCATGACTTCGGCAGCGACTCGCGGGCCTTGGATCACATCAACTTCGAGGTCAACCGCGGCGAGATGCTCTGCATCATCGGCCCCAGCGGCAGCGGCAAGAGCACCCTGCTGGCGGTGCTCTCCGGCCAGCGCGAACCTACCCGCGGCCAGGTCACCCTCAACGGCATTTCGCTCTACGAGCGCTGTGAGCAACTGGTCCCGTTCATCGCCTACATGCCCCAGGAGGAGGCGCTCAATCCCCAACTCACCGTGCGCGAGCACTTGCGCCACGCGGTGACCATCCGCCGCCCCGCACTCTCCCTGGCGGAGCACGAACGGCGCGTCGACAGCATCCTGGCCGAACTCGGTTTGCAATCCATCGCCCGCCGCCAAGTGGGCGCGCCCGGCGACAAAACCCTCTCCAGCGGGGAGCGCAGTCGCCTGAATCTCGGGGTGGATTTGGGCAGCCGGGCCGAGGTGTTCCTGTTCGATGAGCCGATCTCGGGCCTGTCCTCCAAGGATTCCGAACACGTCGCCGAAACCCTGCGCTCGCTGGCCCGTGAAAAAATCGTCATCGCCTCGCTGCATCGCCCGGGGGCACCGGTGCTGCGCCTGTTTGACAAGGTGCTGCTGCTAGACGGCGGCGGCCGCCTGGCCTATTTCGGGACACCCGCCGGCATGGTCGGCTACTTCCGCGACGCCTGCGAGCAACTCGGAATCGCCCACCCGTCGGTCACCGCCAAATCCCCGCTCGGTGCCGACTTCGTCTTCGATGTGCTGGAAACCCCGCTCAGCGTGATCGGCGGCGGCTCCAATACCGGTGCCGCCCGCCGCTTCCCCTCGTCATTCTGGCAGGAACGCTTCGAAAGTGCCGATCTGATGCGCTCGTTGCAGTCCGGTGGCGGCCCGGTTTCGCGCCTGGTTGAGCCCAAGGCCGAGGAACATCTGCCCCTGCCGCCGATGCCCGTGCGGCGGCTGCATGCGGTCATCGCGGTGTTCGCCACCCACTTTCTGCGCTCGCTGCTGTCCAAACTCCGCACCCGCGGCACCTTCTACAGCACCTGCCTGGAGGCGCCGCTGTTGGCGGCCCTGATCGCCAACACCCTGCGCTCGTCGCCGCACGGCGCCTACGAGTTCTCCACCGCGCTGCACATCCCGGCCTATCTGTTTCTGAGCACCACCGTGGCGATGTTCCTCGGCCTCACCAACTCCGCCACCGAAGTGCTGCGCGACCGCCCGATCCTGCGCCGCGAACGCAACTGCCAGCCGGGCGCCGCCTCCTACGTCACCGCCAAGTTTTCCGCTCTGGGGTTGGTGGCGGCGGTGCAGTGCCTGACCTATCTGATTGTGGGCAACTACTTCCTGGATATCGACGGGATGCTTTTCTATCATTGGCTGTGGCTGACGCTCACCGCCTGGACCGGCACCGCCATGGCGCTGGTGATTTCCTCGATCGTCAAAACCGAGCGCGCCGCCCTGACCTCGGTGCCGCTGCTGCTCGTTCCCCAAATGCTGCTGGCCGGCGCGCTGGTGCCCTATCGGGAAATGAACCGCGGCCTGTTCCAAAACGCCACCAACATCCGCGAGCGCGGTGGCGTGCCGGTGCCCGCCGCGGTGATGCCCCTGCGCTACGCCTACGAGGCCATCCTGGTGGCCCAGGCGATGCGCAACCCCTTCGAGGTCGAGCGACTCCGCCTCCAGCGCCGGATCGACCGGGTGCGCCATCTGGATCAACCGATGGATGCGGAGGACCAGGACCGCTTCGAGTTGGCCAAGGAAGGACTCCGGCGCCTGCTGGCGGCTGGTGCGTCGAACAAGGAGACGGCAGCCGAGCTCGTCGCGCGCATCCGGCGGATCGCCACCTCCGGCACCCGCATTGAGGTGGAAACGATGAAGGTCTGGCCGGACAATGATCCCGCGGCCCTGCCGGCGTCCGAGTTCTTCGTCAATGAACGCATTGACCTGCTGGTCCGCGAGGCGGAAACCTTCCGCAACGACTACCGCAACAAGGAACGCAAAATCGTCTTCCATGCGCTCCAGCAACCGCTGCCATGGGCGGCCGCCACTCCCGCCGTCACCGCCAAATACGCCGAACCGACCGATGAGATCGGCACCGAAAACTTCTGCGGCATCATCCTGGCCGGGATCATCCTGGGTTGCGGGGTGGCCACCACCCTGATCATTTCCCGCCAGAACCGGCTGACACGTTAGGCCGCCGGGGCGCGCCGCGCACGCTTGCGCCGGCTGGCCAGCAGGCCGAGGCACGCCACCGACAGCCAGCCCGTGGCAGGCTCCGGCACCGCGCCGCTGACGTTGACCAGGGATCCTGGAATCGCCGGCGCATCAATGCGGATGCTGTGGTTGTCGCTCTCGAACACGGCCGTGCCGCCGGAGGATTGGCTGAGCACGATCTTGTCGAACGTGGTGCCTTCCGAGGCGACGATGTGAATGTAGCCGTAGGGCTCGGAGGAGTTGGACCCGCTGACCGGCTGACCGTAGTAGTCCTGGGTGTTGTAAACATGACCATCAATGGCGGTGATCCTGCCTCCCGAGGTGTTGGGCAGCAGCTTGATCAATTCCGCGGTGTTGAAGGTGAGCAGGGTGACTCCGCCGCTTTGGATCTGAAAGCTGTTGCGGGCATCGCCGGCGGTGAAATACAGCCCGAAATACGCCGCCGGCGTGGTCAAGGTCAGGGTGGCGCTGTAGCCGGTGGCTATCCCGAGGTATTTGCCTCCGCTATACCCCCCGTAGATGTCATTGTTCTGCACCGCGCTGCCGGCCCCGGCGCTGGTGTAAGTGCCCACCGTGGGGCTGACGTAGCCGTTGACGTTGCCCAAAGCCGGGGTCGAGCCATTGAAGGTTTCTGTCAGGAACGTGGTGCCACTGGCAAAGCCGCTGGTCTCCGCCGACTGAATGTCGTTGGCGGAGAGGTAGACACTGAGGGCGGCTGACGCGCTGGCGGTCATCGCCGCGAACACCAGCGCTGCTAGCTGAAATCTATTACGGTGAGTGGTTTTCAAGGATTTGGTGTTGTTATGGGTGCTGAAGGCCTGCACAAATTGCAGGGTTTGGCAGTGAAATCAAATAAAAAAACCTACGCGAAAAAAACCTATTCGTTTCCGCTTTTGGCACATCGAGGCGACCGTGCGGAGCGGGTGCCGGGTCGGAGCAGGCTGGCCGGCCGTGCGCGTCAGAGCGTGCAATCCCGGACCGAGGGTCGGAGCGCGAGCTCCAGACTCGCCGCCCTGGCGCTGCCGGTGCGCGGCGCTGCCGCTTGGTCGGCAGCCGCGCCAAGGCCAGTAGCCTCAGCGGAAGCGGTGGAGGAATCCGGCACCGAGGAAGCCGAAGACCAGGGTCAGAAAGAAGCCAATGAGGAACAAAATAGCGAAGGCGGGAATGGCGGCGATGGCCCACTTGATCATGAACCAGACCATGCTGGGAAGCGGCATGTAACGCGGGCCAATCCAACAAAAATCCAGCTAGACAAGGGGGGAGGAGTCTGGTCTAACGGTTTTTAGGGAGCATGGAGGACAGCAGATTCCGCCTAAAGGCGGTACTACATACCTCCCCATGAACGCTGATTCCAGCGTAGGTAGTCCCGCCTTCAGGCGGACTCTTCCGTCCCAAAGCAGCCTAAAGTGAGCACCATTCTACACTGACCCCATTTCCAGCAGATTGCCGTCCCCATGGAGCGCCCAATAGAGCGTGGCGAGGCCGCCCGGTTTCCGGTAGCATTTTGACCTCGATCCTAACGCGGCTGAAAGAACCCGGCTTTGCAAGCGCGTAGGTGCATCCACCCATGAAACCGTTGTTCTTTCTGCGCTGGCCCATGGCCGCGCTCGCATTCATCGCCCTCACCGCCACCGCGCCTGCCGCCGACCAAATCGTCCTGCACGTCGCGCCCAACGGCAACGACGCCTGGTCCGGGCATTCGGCCGCGCCGGTGGTGAACCGGTCCGACGGCCCGCTGGCGACGCTGGCCGGGGCCCGCGACGCGGTGCGCAAGCTCAAGGAGGCTGGCGCGCTGACCCGGCCGGTGCGGGTCCGGCTGGCCGACGGAATCTATCCGCTCAGTGCGCCGGTGGACTTCGGCCCCGGCGACGGCGGCACCGCGGCGGCACCGGTAACCTACGAGGCCGCGCCTGGTGCCAAGCCGGTGCTCACCGGCGGGCGGGCCATCACCGGTTGGAAGCCGGCGGCCGGCGGCGTCTGGTCCACGGTGGTGCCGGAGGTCAAGGCCGGCACCTGGTACTTCGAGCAACTCTGGGTCAATGGCACGCGCGCCACGCGCGCCCGCACGCCTAACAAATTCTATCACTACATGCCGCGCCCGGTCGCGCGCGGCCTGGACCCCGCCACTGGGCAGGAGGCGGACTGGACCAGGCGCGCCATCACCGGCAGCGGCGACGATCTGGCTGCGGTGTTCCAGCTGCCCAAGGAGCAGTTGTCCGACGTGACCGCCGTGGTCTATCACGCCTGGGAGGTGTCGCGCCACCGCATCGCCGCGGCCGACAAGGACCTGAACCTGCTGCTCGCCACCGCCGACGCGCCCTGGCCGTTTTTCAAATGGACCAATCCGCCGCGCTATCACCTGGAGAATTTCCGCGCCGCCCTCGACGAGCCCGGCGAATGGTTCCTGGCGCGCGATGGTGCGCTGTCCTACATCCCGCTGCCCGGCGAGGACCTGGCCCAGGCGCAGGTGATCGCCCCGGTGGCCGGCCAGTTCCTGCGCTTCACCGGCAGTGCCGCCAAGCCCGTCGAGAACCTCACGTTCAGGGGCCTGCGCTTTGAATACGCCGGCTACACCCTGCCGCCTAACGGCCAGGGCGACCACCAAGCGGCATTCGCCATCGAGGCGGTCATCCAGGCCGACGGCGCGCGCAAGCTGTTGTTCGAAAGCTGTGAGATCGCCCACACCGGCCTTTACGGTGTGTGGTTCCGCAACGCCTGCCTCGACTGCCGCGTGGTCCACTCGCGGCTCCACGACCTCGGGGCCGGCGGCGTGCGCATCGGCCAGGGCAAGGACGCGAGCCCGCCCGCGGCCGAGCGCACCGGTCACTGCATCGTGGACAACAACATCATCCAGTCCGGCGGGCATCTGTTCGCCGGAGCCATCGGCGTCTGGATCGGCCACAGCGGCGACAACCAGGTGACCCATAACGACATCGGCGGGTTCCGCTACACCGGCGTCTCGGCCGGCTGGGTCTGGGGGTATGCCCACAGCCAGGCCAAGCACAACCAGATCGAGTTCAACCACATCCACCACATCGGCGACGGCGCGCTCAGCGACATGGGCGCGGTTTACACGCTGGGCGCGTCCGAGGGCACCACCGTGAGCCACAATGTCTGCCACGACATCTATGCCTCCAGCTATGGCGGCTGGGGCCTCTATACCGACGAGGGCAGCACCGGCATCCTGATGGAAGACAACCTGGTTTATAACACCAAGAACGGCGGCTTCCATCAGCACTACGGCAAGGACAACATCATCCGCAACAACATCTTCGCCTTCGCCAGCGTCAACCAGCTGCAACGCACCCGCGTCGAAAAGCACCTCTCGTTCACCTTCGAGCGCAACATCATCCTGTGGGATGCCGGGAAGTTGTTAGACGGCCAGTGGCAGGACAAGAACCTGGTCCTGTCCCACAACCTTTACTGGCAGACCGAGGGCAAGCCCATCGATTTCGCCGGTCGCTCGTTTGAGGACTGGCAGAAGTCGGGCCAGGACGCGGGCTCGGTCGTTGCCGACCCGAAATTCGCCAATGCCGGCAAGCGCGACTTCCACCTGCCGCGCAAGAACCCGGCGCAGGAGCTCATCGGCTTCAAGGCCTTTGATTTCTCCAAGGCCGGCGTCTATGGCGAGGCCACTTGGAAACAGTTGGCCGCCGCCCGCCAATATCCCGCCCTCGAAATCCCGCCCGCGCCAGCCCAATCACGGTGACAGTTCCCCGCCGTCGCTAATAGCCGCCCTCGGCCATGCCGCCCTCCAGGATCGCTTCCGTCGCGCCGACACCCAGGCGGTTGGCCCCCTGCGCGAGATAGCCCACGGCGCTCGGCCAATCCCTGATGCCGCCGGACGCTTTCACGCCGAGGCGACCGCCGACGGTCTTGAGCATCACGGCAACGGCCTCGGGGGTGGCTCCGCCGGGGCCGAACCCGGTTGAGGTTTTCACGAAATCGGCACCGGCAGCCTCCGCCAGAAGGCAGGCTTGGGCGACCTGATCGAGAGTGAGCATCCCGCTTTCCAGGATGACTTTGACCAGCACGCCATGCGGCTTGGCCACGGCCACCACCGCGGCGATGTCGCGGCGGACGCGGTCGTGCTCGCCGGAGAGGAACTGGCCGAGGTTCATGACCATGTCGAGTTCGCGCGCGCCGTCGGTGATGGCCCACGACGCCTCCAGGGCCTTGACCTCCGGTCGGTGATGGCCATGCGGAAAGCCGATGACCGTCGACACCAGCACCGTGCTGCCCGCAAGGCACTGCGCGGCCAGCGCCACGTCGCAGGGCCGGACGCAGATGCTTTTCACGCCGCGGGCGAGGCACATCCGGGCGTGACTTGCGACCTCGGCGGCGGTGAATTCGGGCTTGAGCACCGCATGATCAAGGGTCGCGGCGACTTCGGCTACGGTGTAGGAATGCATGCGGGTGGTTATGGATGGAGGCTGGCGCGCGCGCCGGAAGTGGCCGGCCGTGCCTGCTGGCAGCCTGGATTCCCGCCGCCCGATGGCAACCGCAAAAGGCAGAGGACAGAGGACAGAGGCATTCCGTGCATAGGCGCATCCGGCAGTTGCACCGCGGCGGCGGACCCGCTAGCGTCGCCGCGTGATTCGTCCCGCCGATGCCGTGATTGATTTCCTCGCCGCCGAACAGGCCCGTGGCGTGAGCCATATTTACCTCGACGACGGGGCGCGTGACGGGCTGCGCGAGTTGTTCCGGCGCGCGCAAGCGGGCGGCCGGGTGGCCCCCCCGCGGGAATCCGCCGCCGAGCCACTGGTTCAAGCCGAGCCACTGGTTCAAGCCGCAGCCCCGCCTGTCGTTCTACCCGCGCTCACCGTCGCTGGGACCTCCAAGACCGAGCGTCTCAGCGCCCTGCGCCAGCAGGCGGCCAACTGGGCACCGGCCCGGGCGCTGGGCACGCTGCGCGAGACCCTGGTCTTCGCGGCGGGCAATCCCGACGCGCGCCTGATGCTGGTGGGCGAAGCCCCCGGCCACGAGGAGGAAAAGCAAGGCGAGCCCTTCGTCGGCCCGGCCGGCCAGAAACTCGACGGTATTCTGCAAACCATGGGACTCAGCCGGCAGGATGTTTACCTTTCCAATATCGTCAAGTTCCGCCCCGCGACGCCGCGCCAGACCACCAACAACCGAAAACCCAGCCCGGAGGAAATCGCGGCCTGCCTGCCCTTCATCCGCGCCGAGATCGACACGGTCCGCCCGGCTTGCATCATCGCGCTGGGATCCACCGCCGCCGAGGGCTTGCTCGGACTGACCGGTTCGTTGGCGGGCATGCGCGGCGCGTGGCATCAGTTCGAGGGCATCCCGGTGCGCGTCACCTACCATCCGAGTTACCTGCTGCAAAGTGATGAAACCTTCGCCATCAGACGCCCGCTCTGGGAAGACATGCTGATGGTCATGGAGGAACTCATCCTGCCGATCTCGGCCAAACAACGCGGCTTTTTCCTCAAGGGTTGACGCTCCCACTCACGCGCGGTGGCGGGCGGTCCATTGCCTATTCCCACACCAACGGGGCGACGCTCACTCCGCGATGGGGGTGGTCGGTGCTGGAGATGAACCATTGCCCGCCCTCGTCCTGGATGATCTCCGGCGCGTGCACGGTGAATTCCGCCAGCACCGGCTTGTTCCGAAAGTCCAGCGGCGTCTCCGAACAATGCACATACGACCGCGGACAGTAGCCGGAGGTCGTCTTGTCGGCGGTGTCCCAGAGGGTCCAAAACAGATAGAACCGGCCGTCGTGGGGGATCATGACCGGCGATTCGGTCTGATAGCTCGCCCGGGCGGGTTGGTAGATGATCACCGGGTCCGTCCAGTTGAGAAAATCCGTCGAGGTGACCAGGCTGATCCCGTTGCCGGCACAGCGCAGCAGATACCAGGTGTCGTCCCAGCGCATGAGATACGGATCGCGGCCGTCGCCTTTGGCCGTGAGCTTGCCCTGGTCGGTCCAGGCCAGCAAATCCTGGGAGGTGGCCCGCCCGAGGTGGGAGCCGATCAGCGAATACTCGTGGCCGATTTTCACCGCCGCGGGTGCCCAGCCGCAGTCGCCGACCGCGAGTTTCGGTAGGTCGCGCCATGCTTGAAACGTGCAGGCCTGGGCGAACGAGCCTTCCGGGGCGACGGCGTGGAAGCACAGGCCCTCGCCGCCATGACCGTTGTCGCCGGCCGTCCACGGTTTGGTGATGCCAAAACAATGCCAACGGTTGTCGGCTCCCTTGATGAACGTGTGATCATTGGTCCGCCAGTCCGGATAGCGCGCGCCTTGCGTGTAGGTGATGTGGCCGTCCGACGTGCTAACCGTCGGCAGCGTGTAGACATCCGCCTCTGGCTTGTAGATGTTCACAAACGGCCCCGCCACTCGCGGAAGACGCGCCAGACGCGACGGCGCGTCCGCCGCCCGGGCCAGGCGCGGGATGCCGGCGGCCGTTGCCGCAACCAGTGAGCCTTTGAGCAACTGACGTCTTGATAGATGGGACATGTGGCAAGGGAATTCAAGGAGCGCGGGCTTCAGCCCGCATCCACGCATTTACGCAATCCTCAGCCTTTTCTTTCACTGGGAGGGGACCGCCTGCCCGAATCCAAGGCTTTCCAAACCGGCCCACAGGGGTAAGGCTGCGGAATTCCCATCATGCCCGACTTCACTGCCATCGACCGCGAGGATTTCCGCAATTTGCTGCTGGAAATCGGCCGGACCCGGATGCCGTTCGGCAAATACGGGATCCAGGCGTATCCGCCGGGCGGCGTGCCGATCATGGATCTGCCCGACGAATACCTCGGCTGGTTCAAGGAGCGCGGCTTCCCCAAAGGCCGCCTCGGCCAACTCATGGCCGAGGTCCTCGCGATCAAGTCCACCGGCATGGATCACGTCTTCGATCCGCTGCGCCGCGCCAGCGGCGGGCGCTTCCGCCTCCTCACCCCGCGCCGCACCACCTTTGATTTCGAGTGATGACAGAGAACAGATGACCCTAGAAAGAAAATTCAAACCGCAGATGGACGCTGATGAACATTGGTTTTAAGAGGTTTGAGCGGAATTCCAATCTAACCCTGTAGATGAGATATTATATAGACACAACTCTTTGATTATCTGCGTTAATCCGCGTCCATCTGCGGTTCTATTTTCCTCTTTAGGATGACTGAGCACCGCACGCTCTCTGTCCTTTGCAATCAGGCGACGTCGATCTTCAAACTCGGGTCGGTCTCACAACATGAGCGAGGAAGTTAGCGAAGGTAAAAAAGCCTTCCCCGAAAAAGACCGCCCGGTTTCCGCGCGTGCTGAGAGGCAGCGGCGCCCGCGCTTTCAACAAAGAGGGCTAGGTATTGTGGGATGCTTCGGCCATGAAATGGTTTCGCGCCCGATCTAAAGCCGCAATTGGATCCTCACCGCGAGAGTGAAGATGATGCAGCAAGTCTGTCAATAGATCGACGGCAGATGCCGATTCATCGTAATCAAGGCCTCTCTCATGGGTAAAGTGAAGCATTGCATTCCGGGCGGAATCAGCCCTCAGGCCATTGGTCAAATCCGGGTCCAAATAGCCATCAGTTGCGACCACGCGCGACGGATCATGTGGGAGTAGTGGCATATTGCTATGGTTGCTAGAAACTGGGTTCAGGCTGATATGCGTGCGTGCCATGTGACCATCGATTGTACCCGTTCACGCTTGACGAGTTCTATGCCTTTTTGAACTGGATTCTGAAAAATCGACAGGATTGGACTTTCGATGAAATTGCTTACCACACAGAGAAAATACCTGTTCTGTAGATATTTCGCGACCCGATATTCCTTGCTCGTCATCATGATATCTCCCGTGGCATTGGCCATTCCTTTGACTTCGACCGCAAGAAACGGTTCAGAATTGGCAGACATGACTCGAAAATCGAATCCACATCCGAAACGAGTGACGTTCGTCAATGTATGGTCGGCAAACTCTGCCAGCTTGGGGAATGCCGACTCAAAGAAACCCTCTGCGGCCGCGCCTGTAATCAAACGCCTTGAGAAGCTCTCGTTTGCGAGGTTGTCATCGTCGAGCATGGCGATTTCTTCCATGCCATCGGGTAGCGGCAGGGCCGAGGGTAGCAGCAAAGGCGTCAATAAGTGGTAGAATTCGACCAAGGGAATTTGGCCAAAGCGCTCGAAAGCCTTGCGACAGTGATCGCGAAGCGGACGTTTATGCCAACCTTTTCTACTGTTAGGAAAGAGCGGGTCGAATTCCTGCATGTAGTTTTTGATTGAGGCCGGCTTTCCTGCCAAGGCATACCCCATCGCGTTGAAAGCCTCTGAAAAACTGGCAAACCCCAAATGCAGCAGACCCTCCCGATCAAACTTTGAAAGGAACATGCCTGCCAGCATCAGGCGATCACGTTGAGGAATGGCTTTCATTCGATGGCAAATTCGCTCCTTTTCAGGCAGATGTCGTTCGACCAGACAGGCACGCAAGCGTGCTTGGCACCCTGGGTGACAAGGCCGCTGCCAGCAAAGAAATCGACGAAGGTTGGAAGGTGCGAATTCAGGAGTTCTTTTGAACAGTTTTTAGGTGGGTTGTCAATCAGGAAGTGCTGGGATGGTATCCGAGAGTTTAAATGCCGTCTGGCGCGGTGAAAGCTGCCCGTTCGCTTCGCGCTCGTCCAGTCTCTTCATCACCGAGGGTCAACCCACGCCTGCTCTCATACATGAGCGAGGAAGGCCAGCGGCGGGCGCTTCCGCCTCCACACCGCGCGCCGCACCACCTTTGATTTCGAGTGAGCGGCGGTGCCTTTCATCTCGACCCGCGCCGCCATTTCTGGGATAAGGCCCGCCATGAGCACCAAAAAACCCATGGGGATCAAACCGGCGGCCGCGACCGGCAAGGGGCCACTTCCGGTTCGGCCGTGGCGGATCGCCGGCCCGCCGCCGCCGGAGGCGGATTGGCTGCTGGTCTGCCTGCAGGATCCGTTCGCTGCCGTGGGCGATTCCAGCGCCATCGTCCGCGCCACGGTCCCGGCCGCTGCCGACGACCCCGCGCGCCTCTGGCAGTTGGAGGCGGTGCTGGAAATGAACGCGCCGCGCTGCTTTGCCGGCTGGG
>Ga0194037_1001050_pt1 | contig 20705 bp, 20 predicted proteins | sample JunL306m_MetaG_FD_148653 | JGI IMG/M metagenome (GOLD analysis project Ga0194037, IMG submission 148653) | Anoxic zone freshwater microbial communities from boreal shield lake in IISD Experimental Lakes Area, Ontario, Canada - Jun2016-L304-6m | ecosystem: Environmental > Aquatic > Freshwater >...
TAAACCGGCGCATGAAGGCTCATCTTTAGGTTTGACCAAAGTGCAAGCGCTCGAGCAATTACCAGACGCTTATGCTCTAGCGCTTAGCTTAGATAAAAAAGTCATGGCTGAATCTTGCATTATTGGCCCTGAGCTTACCTGCCCACTTGTAGGCGAAGGTGAAGCTGCAGAAGCCTTGCCAGTGATTCAGATTATTCCACCCAATGCAAATTACGATTTCCATAATAAATATTTCTCTAATGAAACACAATATTTATGTCCTACGGAACTCGATGAAAAACTAAATCAAGCCGTACAAAGATTGGCCCTCGATGCTTACCGTGTACTAGGCTGCAAAACTTGGGGGCGGGCTGACATCATGATTGATGAGCGAACTAGACAGCCATATTTACTCGAGATGAATACTTCGCCGGGCATGACCTCGCATTCACTTGTGCCAATGGCAGCAAAAGCGGCCGGCGTTTCTTATGGCGACTTAGTGCTCTGGATCTTAAGTCAATCATGAGCCAATTTTTATCCCGCTTATCCGATATCACCAACTTTGTGATGGCGCCAATATGGAACAATACCCAGCGCATGCAGTACCTAACTAAATGGCTCATTCGCAGCTTTGTAGTACTGATGGTGATAGGTTTATTGGTGTGGTTAAGTCAACGCCCGATATTTACCTTGCGACAAATCCAAATTGAGCCCGTTGGTAGTCAAGCCTTAAAGCATATTAATTTACCGATTGTCAAAAATCAAATATTAGAAAAAGTGCAAGGTAATTTTTTTAGTGTGCGGCTAGAGGATGTGAAACGCTCCTTTGAGGAAATGCCTTGGGTGCGCCGGGCTAGCGTGAGACGTTCTTGGCCAAATGGTTTGGTTATTGGAATCGAAGAACAAACACCGATTGGCACTTGGAATACTGCAGAAGGCCAAAAGTTAATCAATGATGTAGGTGAAGTCTTTAATGGGAGCGTGGCCCAAGTCGAGGAAGGTGTAGTTTTAATTAACTTTAGCGGGCCAGAAGGCAGTGGGAAAGAAGTATTACGTCTTTATCAAAAAGCCAATGACTGGTTTAAGCCTTGGGATGTCAAGGTAAGTACGCTGAATTTGACTGAGCGATATGCCTGGAGTGTGAAGTTAACGAATGGCCTACGAGTGGAGTTTGGTCGTGATGAAGAAAATGTGAACCAACAATTAACCACAGAACGCGTTGCGCGATTAATAAAATATTGGCCTCAGGTACAAGCGAAGTGGCCAACTCAAATTGATGCCGTTGACTTGCGTTATGGCAATGGCTTCGCAGTGCATATGGCGGCAAATAATTCAAAAAGGATAAGCACTAAATGAGTAAGGACAATCGCGATCTGTTGGTCGGCCTAGATATTGGAACCTCGAAAGTGGTGGCTTTAGTAGCTGAACTAACGCCCGACGGAAATTTTAATGTCGTTGGTGTTGGGCAAACCCCTTCAAAGGGATTAAAAAAAGGCGTAGTGGTCAATATTGAGGCCACCGTGCTGTCAATTCAAAAGGCCTTAGAAGAGGCAGAAGTGATGGCTGATCGCCGCATTGTCCAAGTTTTTACAGGGATCGCTGGCAATCATATTGTGAGCTTTAACTCTAGTGGGATGGTCGCTATTCGGGATAAAGAAGTTGGCCCAAGTGATGTCGAGCGCGTATTAGAAACTGCCAAAGCAATCAATATTCCAACTGATCAACAAATTTTGCACATCTTGGTACAAGAATTCATCATTGATGGCCAAGAAGATGTGCGTGAGCCCATTGGTATGAGTGGCTTGCGCTTAGAGGTTCAAGTGCATATTGTGACTGGTGCAGTTAGTGCCGCACAAAATATTGTGAAATGTGTACGTCGTTGCGGGCTTGAAGTGAACGATTTAATTTTGCAACCCTTAGCTTCGAGCCTGGCCGTTCTGACTGAAGATGAAAAAGAATTGGGCGTGGCCTTAATTGACATCGGTGGAGGTACTACTGATATTGCAATTTATTGTCAAGGCTCGATTCGGCATACCGCTGTAATACCAATTGCCGGCGATCAAATTACGAATGATATTGCGATGGCCTTGCGGACACCCACTTTAGAGGCTGAAGATTTAAAAATTCAACATGGTATTGCGCGACAAGAAATGGCAGACCCCAACATCATGATTGAGGTTGCAGGCGTTGGGGACCGTGAGCCAAGGCCCATGTCAAAACAAGCCTTGGCTGCGGTGATCGAGCCGCGGGTCGAAGAATTATTTATCTTAGTGCGCGATGTGATGCGCGAATCGGGTTATGAAGAGTTGGTAGCGTCAGGCATTGTGTTGACAGGCGGATCAGCCTTAATGCCCGGCATGGTCGAGTTAGCCGAGCAAGTTTTTTTGCGCCCAGCTCGCATTGGTGTGCCGGAATACCGCGGCCATTTACATGAAGTCTTACGCAGTCCACGTTTTTCAACCAGCATTGGTCTTTTGCTTGAAGGACAAGCCCAATTATTACGAGGTCGGCGGGTTGCTGACTCGGGAACCTTTGATGGCGTAGTTACGCGCTTAAAGGAATGGTTTACAGGAAATTTTTAGTTTTTTTCGTCGTCGTCAATGTCACACTTAGGAGGATTTATGGAATTTGAAATGGTAGAACAAGAAGTAGCCGGCAAGACTATTATTAAAGTAGTCGGAATCGGAGGCGCTGGTGGCAATGCTATCCAGCATATGATTCGTCGCGGTGTCGATGGGGTCGAATTCATTTGTATGAATACCGATGCAGGTGCGTTGCAACGGTCAGAGGCAAAAGTGAATTTGCAGTTAGGCTCGAGTGGTTTAGGTGCCGGTGCTAAACCAGAGGTTGGCGCAGCTTCAGCAGAAGAGGCACGAGCGCGTATTGCTGATGCTTTACAAGGCGCCCATATGGTTTTCATTACTGCCGGAATGGGTGGCGGTACTGGCACAGGTGCAGCGCCAATTGTTGCGCAGGTAGCTAAAGAAATGGGTATTTTGACTGTCGGCGTTATTAGTAAGCCATTTGATTTTGAGGGGGTTAAGCGCCTGAAAGTAGCTGAAGATGGTGCATCTGAATTAGAGCAGCATGTCGACTCTTTGATAGTGGTTTTGAATGAGAAATTATTTGAAGTCATGGGCGAAGATGCTGAATTTGATAAAGCCTTTGCTTGTGCCGATGATGTTTTGCACAACGCAGTTTCCGGTATTGCGGAAATTATTAATGTGCAAGGTCTCATCAATGTCGACTTTGAGGATGTAAAAACTGTAATGGGCGAACAAGGCAAAGCCATGATGGGTACTGCTACGGTATCGGGCATGGATCGTGCGCGCTTAGCAGCAGAAGCGGCGGTTGCCTCACCATTGTTAGAGGGTGTCGATTTATCGGGCGCACGCGGTGTGTTGGTGAATATTACTGCCAGCCATTCTTTAAAATTATCTGAAACCCGCGAAGTAATGGCGGCGATTCGCGGCTATGCAGCAGATGACGCAACCGTTATTTTTGGAACCGTGTATGACGATAGTTTGGGTGATGCCTTACGGGTTACCGTGGTTGCAACTGGACTGAATCATCCCCAGGCACGCACCAATAATCAGCCTGAAGTCATTTGGCGCCAAGCTACTGGCACACATGATGCTATGCCAGCGATCACCGATCTGAATAGTTTTGCCCCAACGAGTGCTTCTGCAGCCATGAGTAAAGTTGGTTTAGAGGCATCAAGTGCAAGTTTTGCTAGTCCGGATCTGGGTAATGCCAATTCGCTGGGCAATCCTAATGCGTCTGGGGCGATGGGTTCTGTAGGCCGAGGGGTTGATTATGGCGATCTCGATCGACCCAGTGTTTTTCGGAATGCCCGTGCCGGCGGAGCTGCGCCTACATTAGGAGCTGATAGCTCTCCACAGGCGAAAACGATGCTGGATAAAGGGACGGATTACTATGAAATTCCTGCTTTTTTACGTAAACAAGCTGATTAAGTAAATGGTCAATACAATAGGTAATTGAAAAATACCAACGCACAGCACCTCCGGACGACGAATCCTTTGCTGGCGTTGGTATCCTAGTTAAATTAACTTATTGGAGAAATCATGATTGCTATTGGACAGAAATTACCGAATGCCACCCTCTATGAATTTTTAAATGAGGCATCTGAAGGCTGCGCTATTGGGCCTAATGCCTTTGAGGTTGAAAAATTAACGGCAGGCAAAAAAATTGTTATTTTTGGCTTGCCTGGCGCATTTACACCCACCTGTTCTGCTCAGCATGTCCCTGGATATATCGAGCAATTTGACGCCATAAAAGCCAAAGGTGTAGATGAGATTTGGTGTGTTTCAGTAAATGATCCATTTGTAATGGGTGCTTGGGGACGAGATCTCAAAGTAGGCAATAAGGTGCGTATGCTGGGTGATGGTAGTGCAGAATTTACCCAAAAGCTGGGTTTAGAATTTGATTTGACTAAGCGTGGTTTGGGGGTGCGTTCGCAGCGTTATGCTATGGTAGTCGACAATGGCATGGTCAAGCATCTGGTGGTTGAAGAGCCAGGTAAATTTGACTTTAGCGATGCGAAGTCGATTTTGCAACAGCTCTAAACCAATCCTTTTTCATTTGTTTAAATTAATATGTTGAAACAAAAAACCATTGCCGCAGCGGTGAAAACTGTCGGCATTGGCTTGCATTCCGGGCGCAAATCAACGCTGACTATTAAACCGGGACCAATCAACTCGGGCATTCAATTTGTGCGGGTTGATTTACCGGAGCCTAAGCAAATTCCGGCGCACGCATTGGCAGTGTGTGACACTCGCTTAGCCTCAGTAATTCAAAAAGATGGTGTGCGCATTTCCACTGTCGAACATTTGCTTTCGGCCTGCGCAGGCCTTGGTTTAGATAACCTAGTGATCGAGCTCGACTGCGAAGAGGTGCCCATTATGGATGGCAGCGCCGCGTCATTCTTATTTTTAATTGAGTCTGCAGGCATCATTGAGCAAACTGCGCCAAGGCAATTTATGGTGATTAAAAAACCGGTTGAGGTACGTGAAGGCGACAAGTTAGCCAGACTAGAGCCTTTTGCTGGCTTTAAGCTCGACTTCACCATCGATTTTAAGCATCCAGCCCTAGATAAAACCGGACAGCATTTCACGATTGATTTTGCAGAGCAGGCTTACCGCAGTGAAATTGGGCGCGCGCGAACTTTTGGCTTTGCCCATGAAGTAGAGGCCTTGCGGGAAATTGGTTTAGCCCGCGGGGGAAGTTTAGATAACGCCATCGTCTTAGATGAGCATCGTATTCTGAATAATGAAGAGTTGCGTTATGAAGATGAATTTGTGCGCCATAAAATCTTAGACGCCATTGGCGATTTATATTTGGTAGGCCATCCTATTATTGGCGCTTATGTTGCGCAGAAGTCAGGTCACGCTTTAAATAATGCCTTATTACGCCAATTACTAGCCGACCCAAGTGCTTTCGAAATTACTACAATCTCGAAAAGCAAGGCACCTGCTGCCTATTTACACGAATCGCAACCGCTCTTTATTTAGGCCTTGCGGCAAGTAGACGCTCAATCGAGTGACGTAACTTTGAGTCGGGGGGTAAGCGTTTTAATAAATTTACCCATGCTAAGCGTGCAACCGCATTTAAACCTTCGACTGGCCCGGGTTTTGGTTTAGATCGTAAACCTCCAGGCTGCAACTTCATTTGACTGGGTACTAAGCGCACCTTAATGTTAGGGCAGCGATAGCTGTGCCGCGTTAATTCAGCAGATAGGCTTGGTATGACTTGTTCAAGTCTGGTTGCTAGGGCTGCATTAGGCACAATTAAAAGTAGTTCCTCTTGGGGTGAAACTCGCCAAGTAGGCTCAATACGATCACTAAAATGGCCCAAATTCAGAGCAGTGAGCGCAAGTTTAAGCACCTTTTTGAGTTTCGCCAACTCCTCCGCGCGGGCCATAATCCCACTTAACCCATTTTGGCTGCGCAGCCAATCTAAGCAATCCTTTGCCAGCTTATTAGGGCTATTTTTAGGGTCAAAATTCATCGCTGATGGTATTCGTGGTTAAAAGGTGTGGCGGGTGATAAACTCAAGGGCTTAATTTTCCTCAATATTCCATGGTAATCGGTCTCATCAAAACGCTGGTCGGAAGTCGTAATGACCGCCTTTTAAAGCAATATCGCAAGATTGTTGCCAAGATCAACGCATTTGAACCTGCCATGCAGGCTTTGGATGATACTAGCCTGCAGGCAAAAACTGCTGAATTTAAAGCTCGCTTAAGCGCCGGCGAGACGCTGGAAGATCTCGCTGCAGAAGCTTTTGCTGTCGTGCGTGAAGCGAGTTGCAGAGTCATGAAAATGCGGCATTTCGATGCTCAGCTTATGGGGGGTTTTGCTTTACACCAAGGCAAAATTGCCGAAATGGGCACTGGCGAGGGCAAAACCCTAACCGCAACTCTCCCCGTTTACTTAAATTCCCTAACCGGACAAGGGGTTCACGTTGTTACGGTAAATGATTATTTAGCCCAACGTGACGCCGAGTGGATGGCGACCCTTTACAACTTCTTGGGTTTGAAGGTAGGGGTGAATTTATCGCAGATGGATCACGCCACGAAGCAAGAAGCCTATGCTGCTGATATTACTTATGGCACGAATAACGAATTTGGTTTTGATTATCTTCGTGACAACATGGTGCAAGATGTGAGTCAACGAGTACAGCGTGGCTTGGCCTATGCCATTGTGGATGAAGTCGATTCAATCTTAATCGACGAAGCCCGCACCCCACTCATTATTTCTGGACAAGCTGAAGACCATACCGACCTATATCTACTGATTAATGTATTGCCGTCCTATTTAGAGCGTCAAATCGGCGAAGAAAAAGCAGATGGTACTGGAGTTGAAAAAGCAGGTGATTATTGGGTTGATGAAAAATCACAGCAGGTATATCTCACCGAAACTGGGCATGAAAAGGCCGAGAATGTACTGGTACAACTGGGCGCGCTAAAAGCCGGCGATTCTCTATACGCCCCACAAAATATTACCTTAATGCATCATGCTTATGCTGCTTTACGCGCCCATTCACTTTATAACCGCGACCAACACTACGTCGTACAAAATCAGGAAGTCATCATTGTCGATGAATTTACTGGGCGCTTAATGCAAGGGCGGCGTTGGTCTGACGGTCTGCATCAGGCAGTTGAGGCCAAAGAGGGTGTAGCAATTCAAAATGAGAATCAAACTTTAGCTACCATTACTTTTCAAAACTATTTCCGTATGTACGGCAAGCTTGCGGGCATGACTGGTACAGCTGATACTGAAGCTTATGAATTTAAGGAAATTTATAATTTGGAAACAGTGGTGATTCCACCAAATCGCTTAAGTCAAAGAACCGATCGCCAAGACCAAATCTATAAAACCTCACGCGAGCGCTACGATGCAGTGGTTAAAGATATTCAGGCTTGCTATCAAAGCGGTCAACCCGTTTTAGTGGGCACGACCTCGATTGAAAATTCAGAATTAATTGCGACAATGTTGGATCGTCTCCAGTTGCCGCATCAAGTACTTAATGCCAAGCAGCATGCGCGTGAAGCAGAAATTATTGCCCAAGCCGGACGACCAAAAATGATTACGATTGCCACTAATATGGCGGGTCGAGGTACCGATATTGTTTTGGGTGGTAATGTTGAAAAACAAGCGGCATTAGTGACTGCAGATAATGCGAAGATTCAGCAATTACGCGATGAGTGGCAAGGCCTCCATGATCAAGTCATTCAGAACGGTGGTTTGCATATTATTGGTACCGAGCGGCATGAAAGTCGGCGAATTGATAATCAATTAAGAGGTCGCTCGGGGCGTCAAGGTGATCCAGGCTCTTCCCGCTTCTATCTTTCTCTAGATGATCCCCTCTTACGTATTTTTGCTGGCGATCGTTTGCGCTCAGTCATGGAGCGTTTAAAGATGCCTGATGGTGAGCCGATTGAGGCCGGCATGGTGACGCGTTCAATTGAGTCTGCGCAACGCAAGGTAGAAGGGCGAAATTTTGATATTCGTAAACAACTACTTCAATACGACGATGTGGCAAACGATCAGCGTAAAGAAACCTATCGCCTGAGAAATCAAATTCTTGAGTCACAAGATATTGGCGAACTCATTGCTAATTTGCGAGAAGATGTTTTGCAAGGTCTCTGTCGTACCTATATTCCCCTTGAATCGATGGAAGAGCAGTGGGATTTACAGGGTTTAGAAAATGTCCTTGCTAGCGATTGGGGCCTTAAGGTCGATTTACGTCAATGGGTTGACGGGGCAGATACAGTTGATGATGAAGCGGTTGTAGAGCATGTCATGCAGGCGGCAATTGCTGATTACGATGCCAAAGTAAATTTATCTGGCCGAGAGTCTTTTGCCAGTTTTGAGCGTTCAGTGACTTTATTCAGCTTAGACAGTCATTGGCGCGAACATTTAGCAGCGCTTGATCATTTACGTCAGGGTATTCATTTACGTGGTTACGCTCAAAAAGATCCTAAGCAAGAATATCGTCGCGAAGCATTTGAGCTTTATGCCGAATTACTTGATGTCATTAAAGCCGATGTTATTAAGACAATCATGACGGTACAAATTCGTAGTGCTGATGAACTTGAGCAGGCTGCCGAGACGATGAACGAGGGTATCGCCAATCTTACGGATGTCCAGTATCAGCATGCTGAAGCGAGCCCTGATTTAATGGGAACGATCAGCACATCTGGTGACCAAGAACCAGCGTCGGCTACCCCAGTAGCTGCGCCTATTAAAGCAGGTCCCAAAGTTGGGAGAAATGATCCCTGTCCATGTGGTAGCGGTAAAAAATATAAGCTGTGTCACGGTGCGTTGAGCTAAGTAATTCAGCCATGCCGGTTAATTTACCTTTACCCATTCCAGGCGCGTTAAAACCGATTGCAGGCTTGAAGTTGGGTATAGCTGAAGCTGGTATCAAAAAAGCCAATCGTAAAGATGTGTTAGTAATGACATTTTTAGCTAGCGCTGAAGTGGCTGGTGTTTTTACGCAAAATCGTTTTTGTGCTGCCCCTGTTCAGGTATGTATAAAACATTTAAGTACCCAGCAAACCGGAAAAAAAATTCAAGCCTTGATAGTCAATACAGGGAATGCAAATGCAGGGACAGGCGAGGCTGGTTTACAAAATGCCCTGCAAACCTGTGCAGCTTTGGCGCATGACTTAAAGCTAGAACCTGAACAAGTGTTACCTTTTTCTACGGGGGTAATATTAGAGCCCTTACCAATCGAAAAAATAATTGCTGCGCTACCAAGGGCAATTGCAAATTTAGACGAAGACCATTGGTTTGCGGCGGCGGAAGCGATCATGACTACGGATACGCAGCCCAAAGCAGCTTCGCTGACGCTTGATACGCCTCAGGGTAAAGTGAGTATGACCGGTATTTGTAAGGGCGCAGGCATGATCCATCCCAATATGGCAACCATGTTGGGCTTTATAGCCACCGATGTCGCTTTTGCACCCGGCTTATTACAGGAGTTAACCCGGGAAGTGGCAGATCTTTCTTTTAATGCAATCACGATTGATGGCGATACGTCTACTAATGATTCCTTTATTGTCATTGCTACCGGTCAGTCTGCGCTAACAGTACAAAACAGAAATGAGCCACTATATAAGGTAGTTCGAGAGGGACTGATTGATTTAGCGAAGCAATTAGCGCAAATGATTGTGCGTGATGGCGAAGGCGCAACTAAATTCATTACCATTACAGTGGTGGGCGGAAAAACCACGCAAGAATGTCGCTTAGTTGCTAAAGCAGTGGCTCACTCCCCTTTAGTGAAAACCGCTTTCTTTGCTAGCGACCCTAATTTAGGCCGTATCCTAGCTGCTATTGGTTATGCCGGTATTGCTGAACTCGATGTTAATCAAGTACAGCTTTGGCTTGGTAATGTGTGGGTTGCTAAAAATGGTGGGCGTAATCCAAGTTATTTAGAGGCAGACGGGCAAGCGGTAATGCAAGAAGCTGAAATTACCGTGAAAATTGATTTGGGACGTGGCACCGCGACGCAAACTATTTGGACCTGTGATTTATCGCATGATTATGTTTCCATCAATGCTGATTACCGCTCTTAAGACCATCAACTAGGCAAACTTATGAATGACAAGCTAGATCGGCTATTGACGCATTTAGAAACATTTTTACCTCAGCCAATTACCCCGAATGATTGGCTAACTGCGCGGGCATTTCGCTGGCGTAGACGAGATAGTATTTTTGGCAGCATCGGCTATTTGCAGCCTGTTAAACATATTTCTGACATTACCTTTGAAGATCTGCAGCATATTGATCGACAACGCGATGCCATTCGCGACAATACCCGCCAATTTATTGAAAAAAAACCTGCAAATAATATTTTGCTAACGGGTGCGCGTGGTACTGGTAAATCCTCTTTAATCAAAGCTTGCTTACATGAATTTGCTGAGCAAGGATTACGCCTAGTTGAAGTCGATAAAGCGTACTTAGCCGATTTAGCCGACATCACTGATTTATTAGCGGAACGGCCAGAACGATTTGTCATTTTTTGCGACGACCTCTCTTTTGATGAGGGAGAGACGGGTTACAAGGCTATGAAATCAGCCTTAGATGGCTCAGTATCAGCTCAAGTAGACAATATTTTAATTTATGCAACTTCTAACCGGCGTCATTTATTGCCTGAGTATATGAAGGATAACCAAAGCTATGCGTACTCGGATGAAGGTGAGATTCATCCAGGCGAAGTGGTTGAAGAAAAAATTTCTTTATCAGAGCGCTTTGGATTATGGCTATCTTTTTATCCACCTAAACAAGATGAGTATTTGGCAATTGTGGGGCACTGGTTACATCATTTTGGGGTTAGCGCCACTGAGATTGAGGCAGCTAGACCAGATGCCTTAGTTTGGGCTTTGGAGCGCGGTTCTCGTTCAGGCCGAGTAGCGTGGCAGTTTGCGAAGTTTTATGCCGGTAATCGTGTCTGATAGCACATCTATGGCAAGACCGATAGTTGAAGTAGCGGCAGGCATTTTGCTTGATACCGAAGGTCGCTATTTATTAGGTCAGCGCCCACCAGGAAAACCATATGCGGGATATTGGGAGGTGCCTGGCGGCAAAATTGAAGCCGGTGAAACCGTTTTTATTGCACTTCAACGCGAGCTGCAAGAAGAGCTTGGTATTCAAATTGAAGCGGGCGAAGAGCTAATGGTGCTTGACCATGCCTATGCCCATGCACACGTCCGTTTACACGTTAGTATTATTCGCCAGTGGCACGGCACACCGCAGGGCTGCGAGGGACAAAATTTATCGTGGGAATTATTGATTCATCCGCAGCCGCAGGTTAGCCCCTTATTGCCTGCAGCCTGGCCAATGCTAGAGCGCTTACGCCAACATTTGGCGCAATAACCTAAATCAGCAGCGACTTAAAATTGGCAAAGCGTTAGCTTAAAGTCAATGTCTTCGGTACAAGTTTGCGGCTTGGACTCCCTATCGGTTTTAAGAAAACGAATTGAGAGTAAATATTTATTGGCGCTAATCTCGGCAAACAGCGAGTCATCTTCTACACCAATGCGCATCAGTTGAAAAATTTTACCTGCAGGGGCTTGCTGAAATGCACCTTGGTTGGCTACAACTTCATGTGCCTCGCCTGACTCACGCAATAAACGCAAAAATAATTGACAAGCCTCCTGCCAAGGCAAAAGAGGCGCGATATATTTTTGTAAAGTTTCTCGCCGTTTACTTGCAGAGCTATTTTTCCACGCATGATAGCTAGGTAAATCGATCGGGCTAGTACCACCAGGAATATTTAAGCGAGTGCGGATCGAGTTTAGCCATTCACTATCGGTAATGATGGAATTGGGTTTGCCCAGAGATTGATTAATTTGGTCGGCGGCTTTTTCAATTTCTTGAATCGTGAGATTTAAGGTTTCTTGATCAACCCGTTTGGAATTTTTTAGGCCATGCAAAGTATATTTTTGGCGCTCAAACTCTTTAAGTAAGAGCGATTTAATATCCCCACGTGCTCCGATGTCGCCCAGCTCAAATAAAGTCGCAATACCATTGTGATGCAGTTCAGGGTCATCAGACTTAAAAAAGTGATTAAAACGAAAGAAAAGGTACTCCAGCCGAAGCATGCTTCGTACGAGCTCATTAAAGGGGTATTCGTAAACAATCACAGTGCTCAATTCTATGCCGAAGTAGCTTAAATTGGCAAAAAACCCTGAAAAAAGGCCTTATCTACGTGTAATTCGCCGGTGAAGCTCGGTGGTTTGCTGTAAGGCTAAGCCTAAATCTCCATCATTATTGATAACGGTATCGGCATGCCTCAGTCTTGCTTCTCGGGTAGCTTGATGTTGCATGATTTCCTCCACTTCACTGCGCTTAAGCTGACTGCGCTGCATCACGCGCAAAATCTGGTTTTCTGTAGAGCAATCAACCACTACCAGATGATTTAAATGCGCAAGCCATAACCCGGATTCGATTAAGAGCGGCACCACAAAAACCAGATAATCAGCGCCATCATCCATTTGCCTTTGGGCCTGCACCAAGGTTTCTTGTCGAATGAGGGGGTGGGTAATGGCTTCAAGCTGCCGTTTAGCCTGAGGGTCTGTAAATACAAGACGACGCATTTTGCTGCGATTTAAGGCGCCAGAGTCACTGATATAGCTTGCCCCAAAAGCGCGCTGAATCGCCTCAATAGCGACACCATTGGGACCCGTAATTTGGTGGGCAATTTGATCGCTATCAATAATACTTGCGCCCAGCTCGGCCAAATGTAAGGCAATGACCGATTTACCCGAGCCAATTCCACCAGTTAGTCCTACTAATGGAATCTTCCCCTTGAAAAAACTCAGGTCAACAGCAGGCGGCTGGGGAGTAGAAGAAAATTGGGCCATAACAATGCAATGATGCCAGCAAAGGCGATAAAAGGGCCAAATGGAAATGCCTGATTTGTCGCTAGTCGCTGCCAACGCAACCAAACCCAACCGCCTACTAAGCCCAATAGGGCAGCCAATAGCAGAATTTCAGGAAGTGCTTGCCAGCCCATCCAAGCGCCGAGAGCAGCAAGTAATTTTGCGTCACCCAGACCAATACCATCTTGTTTTTTTAGTAAGCGGTAGAGGAAATTGACGACCCAGAGAAATCCAAAACCTAGGGCCGCACCAACTAAAGCGCTGTCGATTGAAGTGAAGCCTGGTTGATACAAAAAATTAAATATCAAGCCGGTCATCATTAGGGGTAGGGTGATGATATCCGGTAGGCGAAAGGTACGAAAATCAATTATTGCCAGCACGATTAAGGCCATTATCAAAATAGCGCCAGCTAAAACCTGCGGGATCTGATCGGGAGGCATATTTAAACGATTTGTCCTAAATTAAAAATGGGTAAATACAAGATCAGCACTAAGGCTCCAATCAGAAAGCCAACTACAGCAATTAAAACAGGTTCTAGGTTGCGACTGAATAATTTTAGTTGCTGACTTAATTGCTGGGATAAAGTGCTCGCACGCTGCAAAAGCATGGCTGGTAGTGTTCCGCTTTCTGAGCCAATACAAATCATTTGCCAAGTTTGCCGATCAAAATACCGATAATGGGGATCGGCTTTAAAAATCGCTTCGCTAAGCGGCCATCCCTGGGCAAGCAAGGTAAATACATTGGCACTGAGGTCGTGGGTGAGCCAATGATTGGAAGAGCGAGCTGTAATTCGTAGTGCATCGAGTAAAGGAATTTCAGCGTTTAATAAATGGCCCAAGGTACGACACCAAAAAGAAAGTGCTGATAGTCGCAGTAACTCACCTAGCAAAGGAATTCTCAGCCATGCTCGGTCACAATAATTCTGTAAGCGAGGTGAATAGTGCCAAGCGGCAAACCACAAAACTGCAAGCGCACTAAAAAGGCACAAAATTTCTAAAAAATAAAGCTGCAACTTAGCAGCGCACTGCAGTAAAACCTGTGTCGCCCATGGCAGCTCGGCATGAAACTGGGCAAATACATCGCGAAAAATAGGAATGACCCAAAAAGCCATTGCGAAGAATAAAAAAAGTGCTGATGCAACGGTAATACATGGATAAGCCAGAGCCTGTTGAATTTCTTGACGCAGTTCCATTTGGGTCTTGAGCTTGGTCGCAATCGAGTCAAGCGCTAAACCTAATTGACCGGAGCGTTCGCTAATTTCAACTAAGCTAATAAAACTATGGTCGAGTTCATAATTCGCCTGACGTAGGCAGGAAGAAAAAGCATTTCCTTGCCGTAAATGGGTTTCTAATTGAGAAATAAATGCATGCCAATGCAGTGGCGCTGATTGACGCAATAAGATTAAGCTATTTAGTAAGGGCAGGCCCGCATTTAACAAGGTAGAAAGTTGGCTGGCAAAGCTATATTGATCACGTAAGCTAAATGGCTTTCGCAAAAAAGAGGGGCTTAATAAATCACGACGTAATAAAGGAAACGGCATAAGAGGGCTAGCTTCTATTGAATCTGCCGATACAATTCAGCTTCACTGATTGAGCCATTGCTGACTTGTAATAAACCTGCCGATAAGAGGTTGAGATAGCCCAACTCCTTTGCCCGTTGACGCAATTGTTGGGTGCTAGCGCCATCACAATAAGCCTGCACAAGCTCACCAGCAAAAGGAACCACTTCATGAATGCCCAAGCGCCCAAAGAAGCCATTACCGGAGCAGAGGCTGCAACTATTACCGTTGTTTTGGCAGGCACTACAAATACGGCGCACTAAACGCTGGGCACTAAGATAATGCAAACAACTACCAAGCGCTGCGGAGTTAATGCCCAAATAGTGGAGTCGATCAATTGCCCCAAGGGCATCTTGCGTATGCAAGGTACTTAAGACCAAGTGACCCGTTTGTGCTGCTTGAATAGCAAGTTCAGCCGTCGCTTGATCACGAATTTCACCAATCATCATGACATCAGGATCTTGCCGTAATAATGCCCGCAGTAGCGTTGGAAAATCAAGCCCAGCCTTGGGTTGATAGGCCACCTGATTCACCCCTGCTAAGTGGATTTCAATCGGGTCTTCGATCGAACAGAGATTACTACGCAAGTGATTCAGGTGTTGTAAAAAAGTATAGAGAGTACGGGTTTTGCCGCTCCCAGTAGGGCCGCACACCAAAATCAAGCCGTGCGGTTTTTCAATTGCATGTTGCGCAATGGCTAGTTGCTCCGGTAATAAGCCCAGCTGATCAAGCGCTAGATCAGCTAAATTACTGGGCAATAAACGAATCACAATTTTTTCACCATAAAGAGTCGGCATACATGAAACACGACAATGGATGTTGGCCTGATTTAAGGTAAGCCCAATACACATCCGCCCATCTTGCGGAATACGTTGTTCAGCGATATCAAGGCGCGCTAAAATTTTAATGCGGGTAATCAGCCTTTCGTGCAGCGATTTATTTTGCCGACTAAGAATATGCAGGTAACCATCAATCCGAATGCGGATTAAGGTAATGTGTTCTTGGGGCTCAATGTGAATATCGGTTGCTCGAGCCGCAATTGCTTTAGCTGCAATTTCTTGCCACGCACGAATTATGAGAGAGTCATCGGCTAAGAGCGTCAAGCTTAGACGGTTTGATTAGCAGTGGGTCGATATAAACGGACGGTTTTAATACCTTGATCGTCAAATTGCATAATCTCCATTACTACTCCAGCAATTTTAATGCTCACATCATGCTCTGGAATTTGTTCCAGATCCTCTAAAATTAAACCATTTAAGGTACGTGGCCCATTAATTGGTAGAGAAATTTGTAAGAGGCGATTTAGATCCCGCAAGTTAGCGCTACCGTTTGCTAAGTAGGTGCCATCTGCTTTCCACTGAGTCTCATGGGATAAATTAGAGAATGAAGTTGTGAACTCCCCAATGAGTTCCTCAACAATATCTTCAAAAGTGACTAAACCCATGACATCACCATATTCATTCACTACGAGACTAAGTCGTTGTTGGTTATCTTGAAAAAATTGCATTTGTTGTAGTACTGGCGTCCCACCAGGGATAAAGTAGGGCTCTTGTAGTAATTCCAAGAAATCAGCATGGGTTAGTTCGTCATTACCCAAAAGAGACAAGGCTTTTTTAACTGACAAAATACCAATAATACGTTCGGTATCACCTGCGATGACGGGTAATTTATTGTGATAGCAGGTTTCTAACTGTTGCACGACTTCATCAATGGGCCGCGATAAATCAAGGATTTCAATTTTCGCTTTTGGTGTCATGACATCGTCAACCAAAATATTTTTTAAATTAAATAAATTCAATAAGATGTTGCGGTATTGACTTGAGACGAAATGATTCGACTCTAAAACTAAGCTACGTAATTCATCGGCTGACATAGCTGCATTATTACCAGCCGTTGAAAGCCCAAACAAGCCCATTAAGCCAGAGACAAAACGATTAATAAACCATAGCAAGGGTTGAAGAATATAGGTGAGGGGCAGGATAATCCAACTGACCTTGCTAGCAATAGCTTCAGGAAAAGCGGCGCCGATTACTTTCGGCGTAATCTCGCTAAAAATAATAATTAATAAAGCAATTACGATGGTCGAGATGGTTAAAACGAAACCACTATGACCAAATAAATGGAGTGCCAAACTGGTGACTAAAATAGGCAGAATGGTATTAATGAGGTTGTTAGAAATAAGTAATACGGATAGCAAAGAATCGATCCGTTGCAATAAGCGCTCAGCAATTGCCGCCCCAGGATTGCCTTGATTTGCCAGCAAGCCTAAGCGATGACGATTGGCGGCTAGCATACTGGTTTCGGACATGGAAAAAAACCCCGAAAGTGCAAGTAAAAAAATCACCAGGACTGCTTGGCTCCAAAGGGGCCAAGCGTCAAAAAAAGAATCCATGATAAGTTCCTAAAGTGGACAATGAGCGTTTTAATATAGCAAACATCAATCAAAAACGCGTCAGATGATGTAGATTAAGTTGTCAGTACTTACTGAATTGTTAAGAATGCCTAATAACTCACCTCCGCCAGTTTCTTTAGCGCCTTCCAGCGTTGGTTGCGTCATATCTGCCCCCTTTGGCAAATTAGGCATACAGACTGAAATGGTCGACGGCAGTTTGATGGTGACTAAAATTAGCTATTTGTCACTACAAACCCGCTTACAAGCGCCAAATAATGACTTAGCTAAAGAAGTAGCTCGCCAGTGCGCCCAATATTTTCAGAATGCTAAATTTGTTTTTGATCTTCCACTTAAACCGGTTGGTACGGAACATCAGCAAAAGGTGTGGGCCACGGTAGCCAAAATTCCAACTGGATTAACCACCACCTATGGCGAGATCGCCAAAAAAATACATAGTGGCCCGCGTGCTGTAGGTAGTGCATGTGGCGCTAATTATTATCCCTTAGTGATACCTTGTCATCGCGTGGTGGCAGCTAAGCGACTGGGGGGTTTTATGCAAGAGGATTCCCCTGGGTTTTATCGGCAAATTAAGCAATGGTTATTGCAGCATGAAGGCGTTAATCTTGACTAACTTCGCGCCACCATCCTTTTTAGTGGCCGCGTAGCCCAATAAAAAAATAGTTGGATTAAGGTATTCGAGTGGGCCGCTATTTTGGTAAAACGATAAAACCAGGCGACGGCACGGCGAGAAATTTTGTGGGGATGGATAGCAGTGATTTTTTCATCGCTTGCTAGTTTGTCGAGGGTTAATACGGCTAAACCAAGGGCTAGCAAACAAAAACGCCGCATCCCAATTTCTGCCTTTGGAATATAAAGAATATAAGCGAGCGCAGCATCGAGTTTTTGGATTGCCAACGCCAACAACTCAGCGTGAGTTGAATTTTGTGGCAACCATGAAACACCCCGTGCTTGATCGTCAAGTGAATCTTTTAAAATATTGGTCATTTGTAGTGCCTGACCAAAGGCAATTGCGAGCGACTCTTGCTTGGCAATAGCTTGGGCAAATAGAGGTGAGTGAGCAGCAAAAAGACTGGTAAGCATTTCACCCACTACGCCAGCAACGACATAGCAATACTCTTCAAATTCCTGAAGATTCTTTAACCCTAAGGGATTTTGTTTGGCATGAAAACGCGCCATCCCCTGTGACATGATGGTGATGCAACGCAAAATAGCACTTTGTTGATTAGCTGGACAGCGATGCAAAATTCGTATTACCGTTGCAGTATGTGCGATTAAATCGCGCTCAGCTAAATTAGGGTGTAGCTCTAAGGCTTTATTGCAAGCTTGGACAAATTCACTAATCGGTTTTTGGTTAAGGCAAGCGGCGAGGAAAAGTTCAGACAAACCGACTTTTTCGGCTACCGATAGGCAGCTCGCATCTTCAATAGTATCGACAATACGGCAGAGCAGGTAGGCGCATCCAGCCGCCCTTTCAATAATGGGTGGTAATAATGGAATCGTAATTGCAAAAGTACGGGACACCAAATTCAGAGCGGCTTTTTGGTAGGCTAGGTCGGCTAAGGCTGAGTCGTTTTCAATAGACATTCGGGCATTATGTCAGACCCTTTTATCACGCAGCCCCCACTCAACAAAGAATCAACTTATCATCAGGTATGCATCCCTTATTAATACGCTTCCCCACCGCCCTTTTCCTATTCTGTTCACTCTTTTTAACGCAAGTAGCTATGGCCACTGAAGAACCTCAATATACGGTAATCGAACAGCAAGCCCCCTTTGAATTACGCGCCTATGCGCCCCACATTTTGGCAGAGGTCGTGGTTGATGGGGACCTTGACAGCGCTTCAAATAAGGGTTTTCGCCTCATCGCCGCCTATATATTTGGGGGTAACCAAGCCCGTGTAAGTGCAAACAATAATGTACCGCCCGGCACCAGTGAAAAAATTGCTATGACCGTACCGGTCAGTGTTGCGCCATTCGAGCCGACAACTGTTCTATCCGATCAAAAGAATCAGCCGGTTTTAATGGCCCAAAAAGCGGGTCAGTGGAAAGTCTCATTTTTAATGCCTAGCCAATATACTTTGGCAACCCTGCCAGTGCCACTTGATCGACAAATTCAGCTGCGGGAAATTCCAGCCATGAAGAAAGCAGTAATTCAATTTACGGGTTTTAATAGCCCCGAAAAAGTAGTCGAAAAAACCACTGAACTACGCTTATGGATGGAACAAAAGGGTCTTAAGCCAATAGGAGAAGCCCAATTTGCTCGCTACAACCCCCCTTGGAGCTTGCCATTTATGCGCCGTAATGAAGTACTCTGGCAATATTGAAGTCTATTTTTGCTAACCATTTTCTTAACTGGCGCAAGCGGTTTTATTGGTCAAGCGCTGCTAAAAAAATTACTGGCTAGACAGTATCGGCTCATTTGTTATGTGCGCTCGACTAAGGCGCGCGACCGAGTTGAGGCACTTGGGGGCATAGCTTGGCAGTTTGAACTAGATAAACCAAAAGACCTTGAGGCCCAACTAAAACAGTGTGATGTCGTTATTCATGCCGCCGGCTTATTAGAGTTAGGGAGTACACCAGCAGAATTTACTAGTACGAATATTGAACTAACCCGCATACTTTTAAAAGCTGCCCAAGCAGCAGCAATTAAAAAATTTATTTATCTGAGTGCCGCTTCAGTAGTGATGCATGGGCCGCAAGATTTATTGGATATAAATGAAACTGCACCTTTAACTCAACGGGCTGAATTGCCTTATTCATTCAGTAAAGCGCGCGCTGAGGAGCTAGTCTTGGCAGCAGCAAGCACTTCATTTCAAACAGTGGCTTTACGCCCCGCTTTTGTTTGGGGGCCAAATGATGTAATCGAACGGATTATTGGACCTGCTATCAAGTTAGGCAAATTTGCATGGTTTGGTAATGGCCGTTATTTGTTTTCAACCTGTTATGTGGGAAATTTATGTGCAGCTGTAGTGCTGGCAATTAATTACGAGGGTAAAGGTCAAGCTTTTTATATTAGTGATGGTGAGCCTATGACCTTTAAGGAATTTATGCTCGCGCGTTTGCAGGCAGGCGGTTTTCAAGCGCCAAGTTGGTCAATGCCAAAAAGCTTAGCTTGGGCTTTAGCCCATTTTGCAGAAACAGGATGGGCCTATTTACCGTTAGTAGGTAAGCCGCCTTTAGTGCGGGAAATGGTAAGGCTGATGGGCTATGCTTTCACTTTAAATATTACCGCAGCACGAAGACAACTCAATTACGTGCCAGCATATTCAATTGCCGAAGGAATGGCTGAAATAAAAGTCAATCCAGAAAACCCAAGTACAGTTAGTTTTACTTAGCCTTGGCGCTGTAGCGAGCGAGGGTGTCGACCATGAATTTTGGTCAACAAAATCTCTGCCTGCTCGAGAGCTTGTTCTGCATCCACTCCGGTGATATCGGCACCTACCTGCGCTATAAGTTCGGGGTGAGCGACAAAAATAGGTCCGCCAACCATAATTCCAATTTTAGGATTCTGCGAGTTGGTCCGAATAACGTTAATAAAGCTTGCTAAGGCATCGAACTGATCTTGTATGCTCACAGAAATGCCGATTAAATCAAACCATTCAGCTTTGATGAGGGCAAGAATTTCCGCTTCTGAGTTTGCCCATTCGCCCCATACTTTCCAGCCCGCGCGACGGAAAAATTCAGAGACCATAAATAAACCCATGGTGTGTTGTGAGCCCGGCATGGGGATCAGAATAGCGCGCGCACCCTGGGTATCAGAGCGGGCAAACTCTTGAAATAGTGGGCTCAGGTCATACATGAGTTGTTTTAAGCGCCACAAAGCTACGGTCACCTGATGAAAGGAAGAT
>Ga0194037_1001052_pt1 | contig 20682 bp, 22 predicted proteins | sample JunL306m_MetaG_FD_148653 | JGI IMG/M metagenome (GOLD analysis project Ga0194037, IMG submission 148653) | Anoxic zone freshwater microbial communities from boreal shield lake in IISD Experimental Lakes Area, Ontario, Canada - Jun2016-L304-6m | ecosystem: Environmental > Aquatic > Freshwater >...
TGTTACTTCAGCACCCGCGGCACCAACAGCACAAAAATAAGTTTTATCTTGTCTCATAAGACCTAGATCGTTAGATCTGGGTCTTATTTTTTTGTTTCGTGCATCCGCCGTTTAAACTCAACTTTCATGAATCGTTTTAGTCAAAAATTAATGAGTACCTGGGCTAATTTAGGCCCCCGCTTCTTGCCTTTTGCAGATGCTGCCTCTGCTGAATTACCCCTCGGTAGATTACTTAGACTATCCCTATTCCAAGTATCGGTTGGCATGGCCCTTGTGCTACTAGTGGGCACTTTAAATCGAGTGATGATTGTTGAGTTAAAAGTACCTGCATCACTCGTTTCAATTATGGTTTCCTTGCCGATTATTTTTGCTCCCATCAGAGCCCTGATTGGCTTTCGCTCTGATACTCATAAATCTGCTCTCGGTTGGCGTCGTGTTCCCTATATTTGGATGGGAACCATGGTTCAATTTGGTGGGCTTGCCATCATGCCTTTCGCCCTACTCGTCTTAGCTGGTGCCGGTAATGCTAGTGAAGCGCCCGCATGGATTGGATTAGCTGCTGCAGGTCTGTCATTTTTATTTGTGGGTGCCGGCATTCACACGACTCAAACGGTAGGTCTTGCCTTAGCCTGTGATCTTGCCCCGCCTAAATCCCAGGCGAATATTGTTGGTCTGATGTATGTGATGCTATTAATTGGCATGATTGGTAGTGCCCTGATTTTTGGTCAGCTATTAGAAGAGTACAGCCCCGGACGCTTAATACAAGTGATTCAAGGTAGCGCTGTAGTCACGATCGTATTAAATGCGATTGCGCTCTGGAAGCAGGAAAGTCGCGAAGAAGCCCGCGCAAGAGCGCTAGTAGCCAGAGAGCAAAACTTTAAAGAATCTTGGGAAACCTTCAAGGAAGGTGGCCAAGCAATTCGTCGCTTAGTTGCAGTGGGTTTTGGCACGATGGCATTTAGTATGAATGATGTTTTGCTAGAGCCCTATGGCGGTGAATTATTAAACATGAGTGTGAGCGCTACCACGGTGTTAACTGCTACTTTAGCTATTGGTTGTTTGTTTGGCTTTAGCATTGCCTCCAAAGTATTGAGCGCTGGTTACGACCCCTTTAAGATGGCTAGCAATGGCGCCAAAATTGGTATTCCTGCATTCATATTAGTGATTGCTGCAGCACCCTTCAATAGCACAATCATTTTCATTGTGGGTGTCGTATTGATTGGATTTGGTAACGGGCTATTTAGCCATGGAACCTTAACTGCCACCATGAGATATGCCCCAGAAAATCAAAGTGGTTTGGCATTGGGCGCATGGGGAGCTGTGCAAGCTACTGCTGCAGGTATTGCGATTGGAGTCGGAGGAGTATTTCGGGATATTTTGGCTGGCATGGCATCGCGTAATTATTTTGGCGCAGACCTTAATAATCCAGCAACGGGTTATTGTGGTGTTTATCTCTTAGAAATTGTTTTGTTGTTCATCACTATCGCAGCAATGACGAATTTCATATGGCCAGCTAAGCCAGTAGAATCGGTTGCCTAATTGACTACCCCATCGCAATTAGCTGAAAAGACTCTCATTACTTTTGGCTTTTTCATTAGCTCAATTAGTTTTATATTGATTATCTTAAGTCTGTGGGGCTTCATTTCTGCAGATCTATTCTCTTTTGGTATTTCTTCGGGTATTCGCGTATTGGGCAGCTGCGCTATCATGGGATGCCTTCTAAGCGCAGTCGGCTATGGCATTGGAGATTATTTTAATAAGGAAGCGAAGGAGTGAATATGTTTAAAAAATCAGATTACTTCATTCTCATGGCAGTGGTAATTTCTTTCTTTACCTCTGCCTATTTATGGTTTGTTGTCCAAGACCGAGAACAATCTATCTTTACAGCGCTGTGGGTGCCCTCAATATTTTGCTTTGGGATTTATTTCAAATTGTCTGCACTATTGAATCGTAAAAAATGAGTAACACCACATTACTCCTCCTGTCGATCTTTGTTTTTTGCCTATTAATTGCCGGCCTGTATTACATGGTTCGTGAATTTATGGGAGAAATGCAAGATGCCTTCCCTGATGTCAACGAATGGCTGGACTCTGACAAGAAGCAAAAGAAGTGATTGCTGCTGAATGGCTGCTGAACTGCTCCTAATCAGAGCAGTTTCACAATCGCTTCTGCCATCTTGCTTGCACCGTCTGCAGATGCAAGTCGTGTAATGGATTGACCATCTTTGTTCACAACAAACTTAGTAAAGTTCCACTTAATACCAGTGGTTCCTAAGATGCCAGGCGCTTGATCCTTTAAATAGATATATAAGGGATGAGTACTGTCGCCATTCACATCAATTTTTTCGAACATCGGAAAAGTAACGCCATAGTTAGCGCTACAAAATTTTTGAATATCTTCTGCTGAACCAGGCTCTTGAGCCCCGAATTGATTGCATGGGAACCCTAATATCTCGAGGCCTTTAGCCTGATTTGCTGTGTAGAGATTTTGTAAATCACGGTATTGAGAAGTAAAGCCACATTTGCTTGCGACATTCACGATCAAGAGTACCTTGCCTGCATAATCCTGCAAATTTTCTGAGGATCCATCAAGTCTTTTGAGGGGGATATTCGGTAGCATTATTACTCTCCATATTCATAAAATCGGTCTGCAAATATTTCATATTCAGGTCATAATAAATACATTATGTTGACTTTGCTTTTTGCTCCCTTACCCTATTAATCATAATGACTAAAGGACTGCGTGAATCCTACTGATGCACCCTATCGGAGCCTCTGCACCGACTGTGGAATTTCTCGAACTGATAACCCAAAACGCTGCGGTGAGGCTTGTCAATTTATCAAGTCTAATTACCCAGAACTAGAAACTCAGGTTCACGGTAGGCCAAGAGATTTGAGTCGTCCGGATGAGTTGCATTTTGGTCCCTTTATCAAAATGCTCAGAGCAGGACTTAAAAATCCAAGTACAGGGGCACAGTGGACTGGAATTACGACTCGGATTGGCGAGCGTCTCTTAGAAACTGGCGCAGTAGATGCCATTTTGACCATGACTGAGGATCCTAACGATCGCTGGAAGCCATTGCCGATCATTATTGATAAAGCGTCTGATATGGCCAAGTGTCGTGGCATGCGAATGGGCTATGCTCCGCTTCTCTCCCTATTAGAGCCTGCCATTGCTAAAGGTTACAAAAAGATGGCTGTCATTGGCATCCCCTGCCAGGTATATGCCTTAAGGGCCCTAGAGAAAGAGCTGGGCCTAGAAAAGCTTTACGTGATTGGCACCCCCTGTTCAGACAACACTACTACTGAGAATTTTCATCACTTTCTGTCGCTCGTTAGCTCAGAGCCTGATGAGATTAACTATCTAGAATTTAGAGCAGATTACCATGTTGAAGTGCGCTTTAAGAATGGCAAAAAGAAGGAGATTCCGTTTCTGCAATTACCGCTCTCGACTTTGCCAAATGATTTCTTTCCCTTAACCTGCCGCACCTGTGTTGATTATACCAATGTGCTTTCGGACATTACGGTTGGTTATATGGGTGGACAAGGTGAGCAATGGCTCATCGTACGTAATGAGCGTGGTGAAGAGTTGTTAAATCTTTTAGGTGATGAAGTACGCACCTCAGCACCGGGAACCGCTGGTAAGCGTCACTCTGCTGTGGTTGGCTTCATGAAAAACGTTGAGCGCGCTGCTGGTGGTCTCCCCTTGAGAAAAATGCCGAACTGGTTAAGGCCGATTGTGGGCTGGTTAATGCCAAGAGTTGGACCTCGTGGTCTTGAATTTGCACGCACACGTGTTGAGATGAAAGCCATTGAAACAGTACTTCACCTGCGCAGAGAACAGCCTGCCAAAATGGCCTCGATGGTTCCCAAGCACATCTGGCCTCTCGTAGAGCCTTATGGCATCAAGCCTAGTGAACAAGAGATTCATAAACCCTAAACCTATTTTTCCTTTGGAGTATTCCATGGCTTTATTTCTGATTGGTCTCATTATTTTTCTCGCTAGCCACTCTTGTCGCATCTTTGCAGAGTCATGGCGCAACCAGATGATTGATCGTATCGGTGAAGTGAAATGGAAAGGTTTGTACACCATTGTTTCCTTAGTTGGTTTTGTCATCATGGTGATTGGTTATGGTCAAGCCAGGCAAAGTACAGTGGTTTTGTGGCAGCCCAATATTGCTCTCATTTACATTGCCCTAGCCTTAAATCTGATTGCCTTTATCTTCCTAGCAGGAAGCTCTCCTTCTAATAATGCGATTCGTCTCAAACTCAAGCACCCGATGATTCTAGGTGTCAAAGTATGGGCACTAGCGCATCTCATCTCCAATGGCACTCTAGTCAACCTCATCCTCTTTGGCGCCTTTTTACTCTGGGCTGTATTGGATTTTCGTTCAGCTAGAAAGCGTCCTGTTCACATCCCTGAACAAGCTCAAGTGAGTACCAAAGCGACAGTCATTACCATCGCTTCTGGTGTGATTCTCTGGGTAGTCTTTATATTTGGATTACACCAATACCTCATTGGAGTCTCTCCTCTCGCCCAACTGTCTTGAGCGCTCTTTTGAAATCATCTGGTATGCGGACTCAGGGGGTCTTAATCAGTCTCCTGTTGACGCTAGTTTTATGGGGTTGCGATTCTCAAGCCCCGAAAATAGAAGCTATTGATAGTCAAAGCAAAGTACTGACATGCTCCCTCAATGGCAGCCCTATTCAGATAGGAATTACCAAAGGATCTCTTGATGCAAGCCTACTCTACGAGGGCAAGGAGTTGAAGGTGAACTTGCTAGAGGTGAAAGATTTCTATCAGATATTGATGCGCTTTGACCCGCAAATGGGGCAACTCAAAATTAATAAGCCGGGCAATGAATTGACTCAAGTCAAAAGTGGCAATGAACAAGTGAGTACTTGTGTGGCAGAATTAAAAAAATCATAGGGCAAATATCATGAGAAAAAATTACTACATTATTGGCTTGCTTCTTTTTTGTTGCTCGCAAAATTGGGCTATAGCCCAGGGGGCTCAAGCAGAACCAAAGACCGTAGCCCCCATTAAAACAATTGCTTCATTAGATGTTGCCCGCTATCAGGGTACTTGGTATGAGATTGCGAAGTTTCCCAATTGGTTTCAGAGAAAATGCATTGCTGATACCAATGCCACCTACAAGATCAAAGAAGATGGCAATGTCAGCGTGACTAATCGCTGCTCATTTGAGGGTGGTGAAAAAGGTGAAGCCATTGGTACCGCAAGGCAGATTGGTGACTCCACTTCCCCTACCCTAGAAGTTCGCTTTGCACCGGCTTGGCTGGCTTTTCTGCCCATGGTGTGGGGTGATTACTGGGTGATTGATATCGACCCTGAATATCAACTGGCGGCCGTGAGCGACCCCGGCAGAAAATATCTCTGGATACTCTCTCGTACTAAGAAAGTGGATCCCAGCAAATATCAGGCGCTGCTTGGTCGCCTAGTCAATGACAACGGCTTCAGTCTCGAACAGCTGAGCCTGACGCCACAAAATTAAACTGAGAATAGGAATTTAATAAAGGTAATCCCGATAATCAAGCCTGAAAATGCAATGATCCCAATCAGGTACATTTTGCCGGTTTTATTTTTTAAGCTTGTTGCGCTGTTATCTCTCATGATTCCACTTCCCTTCAGTTTTGGGATTAATTTAAAACTGCTGCTGATTGACTACTTCTTAAACTTTCGCAAAACCCAATAAATGGGCAGTATCTTTTAAGAAGATCTTCAAGTGCGCCATAGGATCACGGCGTACAAGCTTCTTATTCATATACGATTCAAATGTTAAACGCTGAACGTCTTTATCTTCACACATTTTGACAAAGCGCTCACGACGTTTATCGTTGCTGTACCAAAAACGCTGCATGATGCCGAGCACCAAAAATACAGTGCCGTGTTCTTTCATAAATTTTTTACGGGCTTTTGCCAAGACTTTTCCGTTACCAGTCACTAACAGGTCTTCTACCGCTTCTGCAGCCACACGGCCACCATACATGCCGTAATAGATGCCCTCACCAGAAGCGGGAGCTACCACTCCAGCAGCATCTCCAGCCAAGATAACATCTCTGCCGTTATCCCATTTCTTTAATGGCTTCATTGGTAGCGGTGCGCCTTCATGCCTGAGCATTTCAGCATTCTCTAGGCCGGTTTGTTTTTTGAGAGTTTCTACTGCACTTCTTAAAGAAAAGCCTTTGTCAGCTGTACCTGTACCAATACTCATGGTTGTACCGTGAGGAAAAATCCAGCCATAAAAATCTGGGGATAAAGCGCCTTGATAAAACACATCGCAGCGGCTGCCATCGAAGCCTGCAGGAGGATTTTCAGGAACCTTGACGATCTCGTGATAGGCGAAGACATATTCCACATCTTTAGCACCCGGAATCGCCTGACGGCCCACTCCTGATTTTGCGCCATCAGCACCAATCACTGCCCTAGCGCGAACGGACATGGTTTCATCAGGAGCGCCATGCTTACCACGCACGACATAGTGAACAACTGAGACTCCATCTGGATCTCTAGTCAGTTTCTCAAAGACACCAGTTCTTCTTTCGGCACCATCATTGGCAGCACGGACACGCAAAAATTCATCAAACTTATCGCGATCGACCATCCCTACAAAGCCGCCCTCAATATGCATATCTACCGCCTTATCTGACGGGGCGATCATTCTGGCGCAATTGGCCTTGGCTACTAGAAGCTCGTCAGGGATTTCAAAATCTTTAATCAAGCGAGGAGGTATAGCGCCACCACAAGGCTTAATGCGGCCCATGCGATCTAATAAGAGGACTTTTCGACCTTTCTTTGCAAGATCACTTGCAGCTGTGGCTCCAGTAGGACCACCGCCAACCACAACGACTTCAAAAGTTTCTAGGGCACTCATTTTCATCTCCATCATACTCAGTTAATTGATTTAGTTAATTGATTGATTTACTACACACCCACTAAATGACTCGACATATTGCTTGTTTGTTTTTGCGAGCGGGTCTGATAAGACAAGTACGCAGCCACAACAAATAAAACACCTTCTAATAAAAAGACAAAAGCATAGGCTGAAGCGGGGTCACCCAAAATGATTCTGGCAATATCGCTTAAACCAGTTCCAATAATTCCACCTAAACCAAAGGCCATCGCTTGCGATGCTCCCCAAATCCCCATACGAACACCCTCACGCCGTGCGCTACCGATGCTGGCAAATTGCATCATCGATCCGATAGCCGCAATCGAAAAGGCGCCATTAAAGATGCCCAATAGGAAAACGGCCACCTGAAAGAAAATGACGTTAGCAATCGGGCCTGATAAAACTAGACCTAACATCGCTAAGGCTGAAGCCAGACATCCGCCAATTGTCCAAGTACTCAATGACGTTAAAGTCTGAGATTTAGCCTTGCTCGTAATAAAGGCTAAAAAGAGCATTCCAATGAGTACGCCACCATTTTGCAAGCCAGATAATGTCGTTGTCTCTGCGGGTGAGAACCCAAAGGCAACTGCAGCAAAAGGCTCTAGGATCAAATCTTGCGAGCTATAAGCGAGCATGGATACAAAAACAAACCAAGTAAACGAACGTACCCTACTTTCTTTCCAGACCTCAGCGAAGGCTTCACGAAAACTGGCTTTACTTGGATTCTCTGACTCCGCTTCATCTACGCCCGGTATTAACTGGACAGTTTTAGCAACAGGTGACTCCATTCCCCAGATTGCCAAGAATGTGACTATCACGGCAATCACCGATACGGTCGATGAAACTATTAATAGACGCTCAAATGAAAATGGGGTGAGGAACTTGCCACTCACGCTGGCTGTAAAAGCAAAGCCAAAAATCATCATCAACCAAACGCAAGTGGCTGCTGCAGCCTTCTTTTTAGGCTCGACTCGTTTTGCTAAAAGCACGAGCAATGCAGTGCCACTAGAACTCACGCCAATACCGATCATTAAAAAGGCAATCGTTGCCAATGCAATACCTAATGCGACTGAATTACTTAAAAGAATGGTTGAGGCAGCAGCTAATACACCGCCACTAGCTAATACCAATATTCCCCCGCGAATCCATGGGCTGGCTCTGCGAGTTTGATCCGAACCAAAGCCCATGCGGGGGCGTATTAACTGAATAAAATAATGGATTGCTACTAATGCACCCGGCAAGATTGCTGGCAGAGCTAACTCAATGACCATCACACGATTTAAGAGTGAGGTTGTTAACACCACAATCGATCCCAAGGATGCCTGGACTAAACCTAGTCTGGCAATTTGGGGCCACGTGAGATAGGTAGTTTCAGGTGCGCTCATAGTTCTATTAATTTACCGAGAAACGTCCTGCCACTGCAAATGCACTGACCATCATTCCTGCAACAAACAATGGCACTCCAAAACCACTCAAAAATAATGCGCGCTTAACTGGATCCTGTAAAAAATAATGCATCATTTTGATTTGTCCGGCGATGAGCAGCAAGATCACGAATGCTTGCCAATAAGCACCCCATATCAGTAAGAGCCCAATAACGCCAAACTGTGGCGCTAACATCATGAGGCATGCATTCTCGGCCGCTCCTGCGATGCCGAGTTGGACTGGCAAAGAGAGCACGCCCATCTTACGGTCACCTTCAATTGCCTTGAAATCATTTAAGGTCATGATGCCGTGCGCACCAATGCTATACAGAATGGCGAGAAGAATCGATGGAGTGGAAGGTAGCAAGTCACCCATCATCACTGCTGAACCTGTAAACCAGGCCAAGCCTTCATAAGAAATTCCGCAAGCAGCATTACCGTACCAGCCGTTTTGTTTAAAGCGGAGTGGCGGCATGCTGTAAAGCCAAGCTAGTAAGAGCCCTAACAAAGTCGCTGCAAATGCCCAAGGACTAATCAGCCAGCCCAATAAGAGTGATAGGCCAGTCCAAATACAGGCAACATACAGACCCCAAGTACCAGGCATGCGGCCAGAAGGGATTGGACGCTGTGGTTCATTGATGGCATCCACCTCGCGATCAAACCAATCATTGACCGCCTGACTAGCAGCGCACACCATGGGACCAGCAAGAATCACACCAGCAATTAATAAATGCCAACGTCCCTCAAAGGAAACGCCAGTAGCAATCACGCCACAGGCAAAAGCCCACATTGGCGGAAACCAAGTAATGGGCTTGAGTAATTCTAGAATAGCGGATGGCGCGGGGAAACGGCGCACAGTCAATGTATTTATGATCGCATCCCCCACTTCCAAAGACGCTCGCTTGAGAAAGGCACCACCATCAAAATATGCTCTAAGACTGCTAGCGACAAAATAGCGCCAGTCAATGACATGGAGGCAACCTGAAAGTCACTTGAACTAGGATGGACTGCAGAAAGCCACAAAGGAATTGCGCAAAGAACACCGCCGATCACTGATAGCGGGAGCAAAGGGTTCATCGGCTTACACGTGAAATAGGTAAATATGTACTTGAGATGATTTGGCAAGAAACGTTCATTGAGATTTGCAACACCCAAAAATACGTTGAGCTTAGCGCTCTGACGCATCAACCAGAGGATGATAAAAGTCCAGAAGCCTGTTTGATTCGAACCTCCCCACGTCATGACTGTCACAGCCAATGCCAACACAACCAAAGCAATTTCATGATGCTGAATCGTCTGGAATGCAAAGTACATCTTCTGCAAGCCCCGACAATCTTCTGGGCATGGCTCTCGACGAGGGCCGGTCACATAACCAAATAAGAAACCGATTTCTTGCCAACCCCAAACTAAAATGGCGCAGGTGAAACCGCAATAAGCACCCGCTACCGTACTTAAGTTGGCACTCGTTTTTAATCCCACTAAAGCTAAAGCCAAAACCATGCCGCTAACCCAAAAGGTATTTTTATAGGTTGAAGGATTGCGCTGGTTTAGCAAGAGGATGATCCCAGTGCTAAACCACCATATAAAAATCGCGTAGAGGATAGGCCAAACAATGCTCATCAAATTACCAGGTAGGAACCATACGAACGTTAGCGGGCAAGGTGTTGTCTTGGACCGGGATAAAGTACAGTTTTACGAACACTAAACCAGCTCTGGCACCCAAGATGGCGGTCTTCACTTTATTGATTAAGCCACCCTCTTTCTTGTAAGCATCCATTTTCTCAAACAGTGCTCTCATCTCTTCAAGATAGCGATAGAAACGAGGATCATCTAGATTCACAGAAATTGGGAATACCTGCTTAATAATTTCATTGGTAATGAACAATACCTTCTTGTCATAATCCGTTGGAGAAATCTGCATCGCCTTGTAGAGCTCAATACGGGTATGGTCACGAACATACATCGTGGCATATACCGCAAGAATGAAGAAGCGAATCCATAGCTTATTAACGCCTTGGAGTAACTTTGGATTAGCGCGCATGATTAACGCAAAAGACTCACCATGGCGGAACTCGTCATTACACCAGCGCTCAAACCATAAGAAGATCGGATGAAAACGTGTTTCAGGGCGACTTTCAAGTTCCCGGAAAATAGTGATGTAACGGGCATAGCCGATTTTCTCGGAGAGATAAGTAGCGTAAAAAATGAACTTCGGCTTGAAGTAAGTGTATTTCTTAGCTTTAGCTAGAAAGCCTAGATCAATACCAATATTGAAGTCCTTGAGCCACTGGTTAATAAAGCCAGCATGCCGACTTTCATCTCTGGCCATATAACCAAAGAGATTACGCATATCTGGGTTACTAACCTTACGCTTAATCTCGGCATACAAAATGCAACCAGAGAACTCAGAGGTAATCGAGCTGATTAAGAATTCAACAAACTCATCGTATAAGGCGGGATGGAGATTGGAATAATCCTTATCCATGTCCGCAGGACGCTGGAAGTGATCCGCATTATTGTCACCCTCATACTCTGCCATCAATGCATCCCACTCTGGCCGCAAGGAATCAATGTTAATGCGATCCATCTCTTTAAAATCGGTCGTATAAAAGCGCGGGCTTAATACCGCATCTTCCAACGCCATCTTGGTGGACTCATTAACTGATCCCTTTGCAGGGATCTGACTTTGCAACATGCTTTCTGCGCTATCTAAATTCATTTCCAACTCCAATAAATATTTATGACTTATTCACTGCTACAACATTTGACGCATTAAATAACCTAAAAAATGTTCCCGCATTGGTAGGACCAAAAGACTCTAAATCCACCAGGCGGCCCGTTGCGGTATCCGATAAAGTTAGGCGGCCATCGGCGCGATAAATTAACTCAAATGGTGGCCCGCTATCCAAGCCTCTACGTTTTCTTTCTTGCGCAAGGCCACGTAAAGTACCTCTTACAAAACCCGCCTCACCTTGAACAGCCTCAATTTGCTTGCCAGACTTGTAATCGATTACTGCAATTGAGCCATCAGGACGATCCTCAAAACGTAGCTGTAATACTTTTACTGGGGATGCATCGGGCTCACGTACGGTACTCAGGTCACGACTATTAATAAACACCAGCAGCAAAACAATGATGATCACATCAGCGATCAGCATCTTCCCAACGGGAGATAAAAAATCTTTCCCTTGAGTGACGCTCATGCTGTTTGCGCTCCCGCATGATTATCCAAGGCAGAAACTCTTGGATCTACTTTTACCGCAAAGCCACTGGCCTCGCTCCATGCCTGGGTAAGTAAACTCGCAACTTGCTGCGCCTCTGGAACACAACGCATCATCGGCTCTGGTTTTGCCAAGCGCCATGGGCGTGCATGAGGCCACAAATGAGAGAAGGCAATCTTATCTTCAGTGGCAATTTGCATCGGAATGTCGCCAGTACCATCTTTATATAGCTTCAGATCTGCGCTCTTCAGTGATTTATAGGGCAGATTAAAGGTCACTGTAAGAACAATGCCCACCCTCATCACAATACGACGATTTGTTAAGGTATACATAGTGGTGGTGGCTGACCAGTAGGCCAATAGACCTACCAGCAGCAAACCAATAAGCGCTAAAAAAACAGCAAGAGCAACACTACTCCAACCTGCAGCTAACCCGCCTTCACTCCCCGCTACTGAAAAGACCTGCAACACCACAATCACCGCAAAATAGACTGCGAGCCACTGCAAACGAAATACATGCTTAGCCATAGCTATCCAATTTGGAGCGCCTTGCCAAAGAATGGTTTCGCCAGCAGGTAATGGTTCGGGCAACCCTAAGGCTGCCTCGAACTCATGCTCTGCTGATTCATATGGTTTTTGATTCACAAAATACTTTCTACTTTCAATTTATAGCGATTTAAATGAGAGGCTCTTGACGCTCAGGAGTTGCATACAGAGTGCCGCCGCCGTAATAAGCCATGATCCTCTCTTCTTCCAGCAGCGTGATTTGATCCTGACTCTTTAAGCCTGGTACCAAAGCAAACTGATTGCCAAGAATCGATTCCACCTTGATAGAGTCTCTGCCGATTCTAGAAAAATTGATTGGCAGCAACACTCTTCTACCGCCAAACTCTGGCAAGGTTTCAATTTCAAAATAGCGGATCACGACTTCAGCCTGGTCAATCCAGAGTTCTTTAACAGTGCCAGCTACTACACCATCATCACCGACCACCTGCATGCCAACAGGAGTTTTATCTTGCTTGGCGACACTAAATTGACCTAGTAAGCGGCCTGGCAGAATGCGCTTTTGACCTTCCGATGTCATATCAGGAATATCGGCGCGCTTCGTATATGCGCCTGGCCCCACTCCATCTAACATGGGATTGCCTGTTGGCACTAAAGGGGCTCCATTGAGATAGCTTGAGGGTCTTGCAGCAACTGATTCAAGCGGCTCATCTTTAGGAACAGTCACATCACCCCAAAACTCGGTATGGAAAGTCTTTGGCATCGGCATGCCAGCTATTCCCGCCGCTCGCCTAGTCTCACCGCGAACGTCATACTCTAGCGGAAAGCCTTCACGCTTACTTTCTACAGTAAGGTAATAAACGAGGGCCGCAAAAAATACCCAAAATGCATATAGAACCAATTGTGCAACATCTACATACTCTGTAATTGCTCCGGTTGCCATCTTGCTCTCCCTTTTAACAATAACGCTTATTGAGAAAAAACATACTTTGCTACTACTTAACTTGGTAATTCATCTAAACCAAACTTCTTTGAAACATTCATTACGGCATGCTTATTCATCACCACTAAAGGCCCAATGGCGATCAATGTAGCGAACAGTAAATAAAATTCAATGTGATACACAAAGCTATAACCTGTAGCAGTAGAGATCAGACCCTCACCTAAAAGACCGCTGGTCGCTAGCGTGGAAATGACATCCCGTATCACTCCTCCAGTTGCAATCGCAATACCAGATGCAGTAGCATGCACCGCACCCCAAGCACCAAGGACTAAACCATTCATCCCGCCTGACTCAAAACTCATTGCGGCAGTTAAAGTGCTAACCGCAAATAATCCGCCGCCAAAACCAATCAAAAATGCACCGCAACGAAATAGCAAAGGTGAAAGTAATGGTTCGGAAAAAATTACGCAGCTAAATGCCAGAATTCCAAACAAGGCGCCAATGGAAGCAAGACGATAGGGATCAATCGTGCGATTTAAGTAACGTGCAGCTACACTAAATGCAAGTAGCGCACCTAATGAAGTAAGACTGGTTAACACTGTCGTAGCGCTAACTGATAAGCCCAGCACTTCAGCGCCATAAGGCTCCAAAATAATGTCTTGCATGCTAAATGCGGCAGTGCCTAAACCTAAGGCTAGTAAGAAGCGCATTACTTTGCCCTGCTGAGAAAAGGTGGCCCAAGTTTCTTTAAAGCTTGGTGTTGGAATGGAGTGCGCGGTTAAATGAGGTTGGCGAGGTTCTTGTTTCCAGGCGGCAATTAAATTCAGTATCAAAGTGGTTGCTGCGACACCCTGCACTACCCGTATCAACAGAATGGGTGTGATATCAATCAGCAAATAGCCAAAGATGACGCTACTGACTGCCATACCAACTAAGAGCATCATGTACATCATCGCAACTACTCTCGGTCTAGCTTCTGGCTGGGCAAGGTCTGATGCTAGAGCGAGGCCAGCAGTTTGAGTCGTCTGCATGCCAGCGCCGACCAATAAGAAGGCAAGTCCAGTTGCTCCTTGCGCAAACCAAGCAGGCCAGGTGGTATCGCCAGACAACAGGATCAGTGCAAAGGGCATGATGGCAAAGCCACCGAATTGCAACCAAGAGCCAATCCAGATATAGGGTACCCTGCGCCATCCCAAAAATGACTTATGACTATCACTCTTAAAGCCAACTAGCGCTCTAAAAGGAGCAAACAACAGCGGCAAGGCAACCATAATAGAAACTAAAGCGGCGCTCACTTGCAACTCAATAATCATCACTCGGTTAAGCGTGCCAATCAGCATCACCATTGCCATGCCAACAGAGACCTGAAATAGTGACAGCCTTAAGAGACGACTTAATGGCAAATCTTTGGTGGCGATATCGGCAAAAGGTAAGAACCTTGGACTCACTCTCTTCCAATTTTCAAATAACTCTTTGCCACGCCAGGTCAGAGTAAACATTTTCATGGTTATCGCGCTTTACTCTGATCAGATGGCTTTTTGCTTAAACGCATAGCCTGTGAAAAATAAAATGCGCGTTGCACTTTTTGCGTACTCACTGGTGCCCAATCTACCAAACCATCATGCTTACTAAAGGTCCTTGTGAGGGAGTCAATCGAAATCGGCTGAATAAATGGTGATCGATCGCTTCTTGGAAATACGCTACCAATTGTCAGTAAGGTACTGAGTGCTGCATTGTTGGGAGCAAAGGTAAAGGCAATATTGGCTCGGGTACGAGCAGCAAGCTTTGCCATCGCATCAGCAATATCCAAATGGTGATAGTGAATCATCGAATCCATACAAACCACGTGATCAAACTCACCTAAGGTAGGATCTAACATATCACCAGAGCGAAACTCAATGGAGCCAGATCCAACATCTTGACCTATTCTCTCGCGGGCCAAATCGACTAGAGTTGGTGACAAATCAATCGCGACGACATGAGCGCCCCGCTTTGCTAAATCGGCTGCTAAGACTCCAGTGCCACAACCTGCATCCAAAACGCGCTGGCCGGTCAAATCACTCGGTAAATAACTCAGCAAGACATGGCGCATTTCTTCGCGCCCAGCACGAACCTTGGCGCGAATACCACTCACCTTAGCGGTGGACGTGAGCTTTGCCCAAGCGTCTACCGCAGTACGGTCGAAATACTCTTGGAGCTGACTGCGCTTTTGGGTGTAAGAATTTTCAAGCATCAAATCATCGCCTATCAATTATTTCAACCATGGGGAATAGATGTAGGCCAATAGATGGGCTATTGCCGCTACGAAGCCAAAAAATTGCGTCCCTTGTATTAGGTTGCGATGCAACTCCTCTGCTTCTGCCGCAGTCAAACCTGTCAAGGTTGTTGCTGAAGCTCGCGCCATTACTGCTTGAGCGCTTGCCATTGCAGGATTGAGAGTGGCAGCTGCCAACTTTTTTTTAGCCTCATCCAAGCGCGCCATCCGCAACTTCCAAATAAATTGGCCTGCATTCACGACATACGTTGCATAGGCAGCTAAAGCGAGCAACATGAGTTGGGTTTGATCTAAATATCCAGTTCCCAGTGCTACCAGATACAAAGTATGCAAAAGCAATACCAACATGCTGAATACGTCTTCCCAGAAAAATGCTGGGGCAAATAAATAGCAATTGAAAACAACTTTTTCCCAAATGCATCCGGTGATCATGATGGTGTAGAGCGTGAGTGTTTTAACCACTACTGAAATATTCGCTGCGCTCTCACCTTCTCCGGTGAACAAAAAACGCAATACTAGGTAGAGGCTGACTAAGAAAACAACAAACTGAATAGGCGCCAAAATTCCTTGAACCAGAGTCCATTTAGTCGCATCTCTTCTTACCCTCTCTTCTGGGGTGTAAAGTGGTCTATAGGTTTTTTCCATCTATAGTCTGCTGAACTTTCTAAAACATCATTTAAACAATAGCTACTGCACTTTTAAAGTCTAAAAGTGTCAATCAAAGTTTACGGTATTTGGGGAAATATACCCCTCGGGGTAACCCTATTATGAGTAGTTTCCCTATGGCAATTTAGGCAAAAAGAATGCCAAATGAAGTTGTTATAAATTTGTTACAAGTTATCCCCCTAGAGGGCAAAGAATCCATTAGTTTTTGCGGTGCAGCATTTAGCATCCATCATTTGTATTAATCACTGCATCCTTAGGAGATGAGTTTTGCCGGACTCGCTGAAAAAAACATTCCAATCTAATTTAGGCGAATTAGATAATGCAGAAATGATGGTGTGGCTTAATAAAACCATAGAGTCTGAAATAATCCCCCGCTTGCTGATGGGGCACAAGATCGAAGCAGCCAATCAAGAGATTGACGGCCAAGCTAACGACATTAAGGTCAAACAAGCAGAAATAGTCGACTTTTGCCAGAAATTGCTAGATGGCCCGATAGAGGAATGCTTCACCTTCATAGACACAATGCAAAGATCGGGTCATAGCCTGGTTTCACTCTATATAGATTTGATCCCTGCATCGACAAGGCGCCTACAGCAGCTCTGGGAAAACGATGAAAACAGCTTCACAGAGGTCACTATGGCTCTGGGGCGTGCTCAGAACCTGATTCATCAGCTCAGCCCTATCTTTATGAGCCAAGGTAATTTCACTGAATTCCAGGGAAATGCCCTCCTGATCAATGCGCCAGGATCACAACACACCCTAGGAATCTTGATATTGGGTGAATTTTTCAAGTTAAATGGCTGGAATACAACCGTCGAGATTGACATCAGCAGCGCAGAGCTCAAGAAACGATTGGATTTGCAAGCCTTTGATTTATTAGCAATTTCTATCTCCTGCGAGGATCAATGGGATACTATGGAGACATTGCTAAATGAAGTGAAAAAAGTCTCAAAAAACAAGGGAATACTGACGATGGTGGGTGGCCCGTTATTTGATTACAAACCAGAATTGGTTAACGCCTGTTCTGCAGATGCTTGCTCCCTAACAGCAGAAGACGCTATTAAAAAAGTGGGGGGCATATTAGCTCGCAGAGCTAGCTTAAATTAAGATGCCCAACTCACTTCATCCGGAAAAACTCTACTTAGGCCTAAGCAGCAAAGAGCTTAGTCATTTTGCACAGGCTTCTGCAGATATTTCATTTGTCTTAGATGATTTGGGGTCCATTCAAAACGTCTACTCTGCTAATGAGAATTTAGTCAAATACATCCCCGATGATCTCATCGGAAAAAAATGGCTAGATATTGTCGAGACAGACAGCAAAACAAAAGTGCAGCGCCTGCTAAGCGAGGCTAATTCAAGCAATGTTTCTAAGTTTAGACAAATCAACATGATCGGTAATGAAAGAAATATTACATTGCCGATGATGTGCGCCTCCATCAAGACGCTATCGAATAAAAAGATTGTTGTTATTGGCAGAGATCTAACAGAAGCTGCTAAGTTGCAACAAAGTTTAGTTGCAGCGCAAAAAGTGATTAGTCAAAATTATCTTCAAATTACTCAACTAGAGGAACGCTTTCAGTCTATCTTTGAAATTGGCACAGAGTCCATCATCATCGTGAGAGTAGATGATGCCTATCCGATAGTTGAAATGAATAGAAATGCTATTAAGCAACTTCTGCTTGCTAAAAATAGTTGCATTGGAAAATCCCTTTTATCGCTCTTGCCTGCCAGCGAACTCGGCAATGCCAAAATTTTTCTACGCGGTGTTCAAGATAGCGATGAGCCTAAGATTCTCAAAACAGTATTCAGTAATGGTGAGTCGGTTCAAATCAGTGCGACTTCCTTTACTAACGGTGGGCTACCTTACCTGCTTCTGAATCTGAAGCCACTAGATTTAGCTAAAGCATCTGGCTTATTGGAGCCGGACTCTTTAACCATTAAGGCCATTGAAAATAACGCCTATGGTTTTGTCGTTTGCACTCCAGAGGGCCTGATCCTGAAAGCGAATAAAGCCTTTAATAAATTAAGTAGCACTAAGGGCGAACAAGACTTGATTGGCACGAATATACGAAATTATCTAGGACCAGAGACAGCAGATTTTAATGTCATGATGCAAGCCTTGCAAGGTAAGGCTAGCTCACAATCCTGCATCTCTTCCATTAGTAATGTGAGTAGTAGCATTAAGTTGGTTGATATCTCAGCGGTATCTGTAGCCCAACCACACGCCTGTATCGGTATGATCTTTCGGCAAGTAGATTCAAGACAGAATAAAGGCGCGCGCATCGACAAAAAACTCATGCGCAGCTCCCAAGAGCTGTCAATGCTTGTTGGAAAAGTCCCTTTGAAAGATATCCTCGCTGAAACAACTGACTTAATTGAGCAGCTTTGTATCAAAGCCGCCTTAGACCTGACTAAAGATAATCGTGTTTATGCTTCGGAAATCTTGGGCCTATCTAGACAAAGTCTGTACATCAAACTCAGAAAGTATGGCCTAGTAGATTCCAGCAAGGATATTGATTAGAAAGTCAGTGATGAGCAGTCAAGTTGCACTGATGGTTCTTGTAGATATCCAGTCATCAGCAAAAATCAGTGGTATTTTAAGGCTCATGTTTGCAAGGCTCTGGCTGTGGTCGACGCCAGGACTGGAGTTTTATAAACATATGGGCTCAGGAAAAAATGGGGGCTTCTCCATTCATCCAAGTGGAACCCATCAAGCGCTTTTTTGTGTGTTTCAAGATGGCGCGAGTCTCGATGCATTTTGCCAATCCTCTAAGCTCCTACGATGGTACAAAGAGCATGCAGAAGAATTCTTTTCCGTAAAGCTAAAAGCGTATTCACTAAAAGGCCAGTGGTCAGGATTCGTTCCGCAAATTACAGCGCAGGCTCCACAATCAGGCCCAATTGTTTCAATTACCAGAGCTTCAATTAAACCTATCTATTGCATACCATTTTGGCGCAAGCAACCTGCAGCAGAAGTGTCTCTTGAACAATCATCGGGCTGCATCATTGCTGCTGGTGTTGGTGAGGCACCTTTTTTTCGTCAGGCTACTTTCACAATTTGGGAGTCCCAAGCAGCCATGGATGAATATGCCAGACAGGGAGCGCATCAAAACGCTATTCGAGCGGCTTTAAGCGGTCATTATTTTTCTGAATCGATGTTCTCTCGCTATCAACCTTTTGATGCATTCGGCAGTTGGAAGGGTCGTACCCTTGGCTAAGACTCCCGTCATTATTATTGGTGGAGGCATTGCTGGGTTAACTTGTGCACTTGATCTTGCCTCCTCTGGAGTTGAAGTCATTCTGGTCGAAAAAGAAGCTCAAGTTGGCGGCAAGATTCGTCAAATCAATTGCTCTGCTGATCCTCTAGCACCGGCACCCGTTGATTCTGGCCCCACAGTCTTTACGATGCGTTGGGTTTTTGATGCCCTCTTTGAAAAAGCAGGCACCTCTTTAGAGGCTGAGTTAAAAATAGAAAAACTCAATATCCTAGCTAGGCATGCTTGGAGTAAAGATGAAAGATTGGATTTATTTTCAGATATAGAGCATTCAGCTCAAGCGATTGCAGAGTTTTCTTCTCCTGCAGAAGCAAAACGGTTTCTCCAATTTTCTGCCCAGTGCCGCGATCTCTACAAGGCGCTTGAAAAGCCTTACATGCTTTCAGCTAAGCCAAACTTTGGGGGCATGATTGCTGACTTAGGCATTTCTGGATCAAAGGTCTTATATGACATTGGCTTATTTAGCACCCTCTGGAAATCCTTAGGCAATTACTTCCATGATCCGAGATTGCGCCAATTGTTCGGTCGTTATGCTACCTACTGCGGCTCATCACCTTATCAAGCCCCTGCAACTCTCATGCTCATTGCTGATGTTGAAACCCAAGGAGTATGGGCGATTGAGGGTGGCATGTATAGCCTCGTTGCGGCCATTCGCAAGCTAGCACAAGATAAAGGCGCGCAATTGATGACTGGAAAAGCTTGCGAAGAAATTCTGCTCAAGCATGGCAAGGTCAGTGGCGTTCGATTAACGGATGGAACTCTGCTCTATTCAGATCATATTGTTTTCAATGGCGATCTTGCGGCACTCCAAACTGGCCTGCTCAATGCAGAGGGAATCAAAGCGTTTAATGACAAGATGGCTCCGCCCTCACCTGCCAAGAGATCGCTTTCTGCCATTACTTGGTCAATGAATGCCAAGGCAGATGGCTTCCCTTTGCTGCGGCACAATGTTTTCTTTAATCAAGACTATCAGGCTGAGTTTGACGATATTTTCAAGCTGGGCCGCCTTCCCCATAAACCCACCGTCTATGTCTGCGCACAAGATCAAGGGGATGGCTACCAAGCTAAACCTGACTTACAAAGACTGCTCTGTCTGGTGAATGCCCCAGCTAAAGGCGATCAATCTGAATTTAATGCCCAGGAAATCGAACAATGCGAACACGAAACCTTTGGTCTTCTGCAACAATGTGGTTTGAACATCGATTTGGACAGCGCAATATGTCACCGTACGACACCCGCTATTTTCAACCGTCTTTTTCCGGCGACGGGCGGAGCCCTCTATGGCCAAGCCAACCATGGATGGATGGAAACTTTTGGGCGAGCTTCAGCGCAGAGTCCAATTCCGGGACTACTTCTGGCGGGGGGCAGCGTTCATCCGGGGCCGGGAGTTCCAATGGCAGCCCTATCGGGACGCATGGCGGCCGCAACCCTGATGGGACACCTCGGTTTGACCAAGCTGTCGGGA
>Ga0194037_1001053_pt1 | contig 20682 bp, 20 predicted proteins | sample JunL306m_MetaG_FD_148653 | JGI IMG/M metagenome (GOLD analysis project Ga0194037, IMG submission 148653) | Anoxic zone freshwater microbial communities from boreal shield lake in IISD Experimental Lakes Area, Ontario, Canada - Jun2016-L304-6m | ecosystem: Environmental > Aquatic > Freshwater >...
ACTTATTGTTCTTATCTACCGCCGGTGTATATAAAGTCGCACGGAGTGCACCCACCTTGGTGATGATTCCGACTAAATCTCCATTGGCTGAAACCACAGGTGCCACAGTGCGCAGGCGCTCATTGAGGAATTCAAAGGCCTGGCGTGGATCAAGGGTGTCAGGCATTGTTGTGAGCTCTTGTGTCATCACTTGGCTCAGCTGCGTGAATCGATCGACGCCAGCGAGGTCATCTTCAGTCACAATTCCAACTGGTTTTGCGCCATCAACAATGACAATCGCGCCATGAGAACGCTTATGGATAAGCGAAGCGGCATCCGCGACGGTCTCTTTCAAAGTCAAAGTAATAGGAGTTTCAAAGAATGTGTGGCGTGCCTTTACAGATGCAATTACTTCAGCAACGACAGGGATCGGAATATCTTGCGGAATAACAACCATTCCGCCGCGACGAGCCATGGTCTCAGCCATACGGCGACCTGCAATTGCGGTCATATTTGCAACAACTAGTGGAATCGTTGTTCCGCTGCCATCGTTCGATGTGAGATCGACATCCATCCGACTTGTGAGTTCCGATTTGCTAGGAACCATAAATACATCGTCGTAGGTCAGGTCATAGACCGGCTGGTTAATGAAATGCACGTACTAAAGCCTACCGAGTTTCAAGAGCTCCTCGCGAGTCACAGCCTTGCGACGCGGCTTTCCGAGCGGCTCACCCGCTGCAATTTCAGCCTCGTTGATCGCCTGCCAGTGCTGCTGAGTTACAACCTTGTTATGTGTAATTACATCAGTGATATCGCCAGAGTTCTTAGGTGCGTCCAGATCCTCAACGAGAAGCTTCATCACATCCGCGGCATCTGATTTATTGGTGCCAAGTACCCCAGACGGACCGCGCTTGGCCCAACCAACGACATAAAGATTCTCGTTAACACGGCCATCTGTATTAACAACCTTGCCCTTTTCGTAAGGAATACCTACAAGGGGCGCTGCTTCATAACCAATGGCAGTAATCACTAGCCCGCACTTAATACTGAAAGTTTCTTCACTGCCTGTCTTCTGGAAAACAACTTCTTTGACGCGGCCATTACCTTTGATCTCCTTAGGGGTTGCAAGGAACTGGAATTTCATTGTGCGCTCGTGGTGACTTGCTTCTTTTTCAGAGATCAGAAGCATCGCGTCAAGGTTGCTCTTCACATCCTTTTCGGGGGCATCTCCTGCGCGAATAATTGCAGCTTCGATATCGCCTTTATCCATCGCAACATTGGTGTGTTCGAGCTTAGGAAGGTCGCGAAGTTCAGGAGAAGTGAATGCTGCATGCTCTGGGCCCCGTCGAGCACTCACGATTACTGTTCTCACCAAACTGGTCTTAAATACATCGATTGCATGATCTGCAGTATCTGTTGGATCAAGTTCAGTTGGTTCAAGTGCCAGAATACGAGCAACATCCATCGCAACATTTCCTGCGCCGATGACAACAGCTGTTTCACAACTGAGATCAACTGATTCATCTTTGAAATCAGGATGCGAGTTATACCAAGGTACAAAAGTCGCTGCAGACATTGAGCCCACAAGCTCTTCACCAGGTATTCCGAGCTTCTTTCCAAGTGCTGTACCTGTTGCGATAACAACTGCGTCGTACTTCTCTTTCAGCTGCTCAATGGTTATGTCGCTTCCGAGTTCAACATTTGCAAACAATCTAAAATTTGGCTCGTTTGCAACCTTTTCAAATACCTTTGAGACAGTCTTAATCTTTGGGTGATCTGGTGCAACGCCACTTCGAACTAAGCCCCACGGAGTTGGCAGGCGTTCAATCATGTCGATTGAAAACTGAAGTTCTTCAGTCTGAAGATTCTGAAGTGCCATCGCGGCAAAGTATCCCGCGGGACCAGCTCCGACGATTGCTACTTTGTATTGAGGCACTACCCAAGATTACCTTCCTATAGAGGGAAGACTTCGCGCACATTATTTAGCGTATAAGTTGGGTGAGCCTCAAGATCAGCTTCTTCAAGCATCTTTGGTGTGGTCTCACCCGTGAAGACCAAGGCCGAATCCATACCGGCGGCATGGCCCATCGCGATATCTGTATAAAGACGATCCCCAACAATGATGCATTGATCTGGGCCCAAATTAGTTAATTTAAAGACCAGTTCTGCCATCAATTTATTGGGTTTGCCTACATTTACTTCACATTTAACGCCGGCGGTGCTTCTAAGTACGACGCAATTCGAGCCGCTCTCCGTGGTGGGTGGATTAATACACTCGCTACCGATGTCGAAACGGCAAAGTGGCTGCTTGTAAACGCTGAGCAATAAAATAGAGCGGAGACGAGGAGATTTGAACTCCTGAAGGCTTTAACACCTTACCTCGTTAGAAGTGAGGGGATAAGGTTTGATTCATTAGCTACCTTTTCAAATAACTTTGAATCAATCTCAATCTTTGGGTAATCGGATCCAACGCGACTTCGAACTAAACCCCACGGAGTACAGCTCCAGTTTCGCGCACTTCGGCTAAATTGCGATTTCCAGTAAGCGCCATCGTATTGAGAAAGTCTCGGCGCAAAAGCTCCACCACTTTCTCTACTCCCCGCTCCCCATCAGCCATTAACCCGTATAAATATGCGCGGCCAATCAGCACAGCTTTTGCCCCTAATGCGATTGCTGCGTAAGCGTCTTGGCCAGACATGACTGAGCCGTCAATATAAATATCAATTTTTTTCCCAACTGCCTTAACTACGTCAGGCAAAATCTCGATGGGTACCGGACCTCGATCTAATTGACGATTACCGTGATTTGAGAGCACAATTCCTTGCACTCCCATCTTTGCAAGTATCTTTGCATCTTCCACATTTTGAATGCCTTTAATGATGATTGGCCCATTCCATTCTTTCTGCAGCCATTTGACATCATCAAACGAAAGCGCTGGGGAGAAAATTGTGGCTGCAAGTTCAACTAAGGATTTATCCCATCCTCGAAACGCAGCAAATTCCAATTTCTTAGTTGTGAAAAGGTTAATCCACCACATCGGCTTGCGCGCGATAGCGAAAACTGTTGAAAGGCGAATGCGTGGGGGGATGGTGAGGCCATTTCGTAAATCTCGTAAGCGAAGTCCACTGATAGGGGTATCAACAGTGAGTACCAAGGCTTCAAAACCCGAGTCTCTCGCTTGCTTAATTACGGCAACGCTATCGGCTCTGTTTTGCATTACGTACAGCTGGAACCAGCCGCGTGCTCCAGGAACAGCATCAGCGAGTTCTGCCGGGGATGTAGTGCCCATAGTTGAAAGACAATAAATCATGTTATTACGTGCGGCAACAGCGGCAACAGCCGGTTCACCCACATGCTGCATCAAGCGCGTATAACCAGTTGGTGCAAAAATAATTGGTAGATCTACTTTTTTCCCAAAAATTATTTCAGATGAATCTACAGTGGATACATCGCGAAGTGTTCTTGAATTAAATTCAACACTTCTAAGTGCGGATTGAGAACGGGAATATCCAATCTCATCCAAAGCCGATCCCTCGACATAGTCGTAGACAACTTTGGGGACTCGCTTTTTTGCCAGATGAGCTAATTCTTCAATTGTTTGAGCTTTAGAAGTCAACAATTTACGTCGATTCAAAGTTGGCAACTTCCACTCTATGAGGGCATAAAAATATGGAAGGTTTGGAAAATTCCGCTTCGATTTAATCATTGAATTGAGCCTGTTTTATACCGTGTGAATTGCAGTCATGACCGCTCGCGACATTGTCGAGTAATCCTTGGTGTTTGAAATATTGTCAACTAGTTCGTAGTCCCTCATGACTAAAATGCGATCAGCAAGTGAAATCATCTCTGTCAGGTCGCTAGAAATCAAAATGATTGAAAGTCCAGCATCTGCCAGTTCGATGATAAGTTCGTGGAAAGCAGCTTTTGTTCTAACATCTACTCCAACTGTCGGTTCATCAATAATTAGGATGTTGGTCTCCGCCGCCAACCATTTTGCTACGCTCACTTTTTGCTGATTTCCACCAGAGAGCGTCCCAGCAAGTTGATCATTATCTACAACTTTAATTCCAAGTCGTTCAACATATTTACTGGAAATTGCATCTTCTTTCTGAAAACTAATTATCCCAAGTTTTTGTAGAATCCTAGAGAGCACAGTCACTGAGATATTTTTACGAACCGGAAAGTCGAGAAAAAGTCCTTCTTCTTTTCGGTTCTCAGTTACATACCCAATATGGTGCGTGTGAAGGGCATCCCGCAGGGTCTTGATGTGAACGACTTGTCCGTTCAGTTTTACGTCACCACCTGTAATTTTGTGGAGTCCAAGTACGCTTCGCGCTAATTCACTTCTTCCAGCGCCAACAAGTCCGTACATACCCAGAACTTCACCCGGATGAAGTTGGAACGAAACTTTCTCATGTCCTAGTGCTGTGCGAACATCAACTAATTCAAGTACGGGCTGTCCATCACGCGCGACATTGCGTAATTCTACTTTTCGATCGGCTAAATGTCGACCCACCATCGCATCGACAACTTCGCTTCGGTCATAGTTTGCTAGTGGTTGAGATTCAAGGATGCTTTCTCCGTCACGCAAAACAGTCACTGTGTCACAGATTTCGTATACTTCTTCAAGCTTGTGACTAACAAAAAGAACAGCAGCTCCAGAATCTTTCAATTTTTTGATTACTTCAAAGAGCTTGATGGTCTCACCACTTGTGATTGACGCAGTAGGTTCATCGAGCAATATTATTTGAGCATTTGTAACAAGTGCCTTGGCAATTTCAACAAGCTGCATCTGCGCAACAGAGAGGTTTTTTACTCTTTCTTGGAGATTGATATCAAAACCTAAAGTTTGCAGCGCCTCTGTTGCCATTCGGGTCCGCTCGGCTGGATTCACAATACCAAGGCGAGTAGGGGGATTATGAAGCGTGATGTTCTCTTCCACGGAGAATTCTGGAATCAAATTTCTTTCTTGGTGTACTACAGCTATACCAGCGTGTGTAGCTTCGACTGGTGATTCAAAAAATTTCTCCTCACCATGGGTTTTAAGAGAACCAGAATCTGCACGATAAACACCTGTAATTATTTTAATGAGCGTCGATTTACCAGCCCCATTTTCTCCAAGCAAAGCATGCACTGAGCCACCCTTAAGATTTAGATTCACTTCACTAAGGGCTTTTACGCCAGGGAACGATTTAGAAACTTTTTCAATTCGTAATTCGGTACTCATCCAAATACCTTCTTTCCTTCAAGTGCACGCTGACTGCGTCGACGACGCCATTCACTGAGTGCCACAGTAGATAGCACAACAATTCCCACAGTTAAGCTGACAATGCTGGGATCTAATAAATATTGTGCCCGCGCAATATCAACAAGGCGAACAACACCGGCAGCGACAACTGTTCCAAAGACTGCAACAGTTCCACCAGCCATGAGAACACCGCCAATTATCGGAGCAGCGAAAGAAGCAAGCATCCAATCTCCACCAATGGAACGATTGATACCGGGAAGAGAGGAAATGGTAATTATTGCAGCAATTCCAACCAGACTTCCGGAGAGAGTATGCGCAATAAAAACTGAACGGCCATTAGAAATTCCAGACAAGCGTGCCGCGATCTGATTTCCACCTGTGGCAAGAACTCGACGTCCCGCTACCGTTCTACTGAAGAAGAGTGACAGCAACACGGACGTGGCGATTGCAATAACCAAAATAAGTGGGAAACCTGCAATGCTCTTGTTACCAAAGTCTGGTAGTGATTTTGGATAACTATCAATAGTAAAAGTACGCACTAAACGATATTGAAATCCCATGAGAATTGTCATTGTGCCAAGAGTGATTATGAACCCATTTAATTGAGTGATAACAACAAGCGCACCATTGATTGCTCCCATAGTGGTGGCGGATAAAAACCCGATAAATAGTGCCAGCCAGATTGGAAGGTGGTGATCTGCCATCAAGACAGCCATCATCGCGGCCGATACGCCACCCATCGCACCGACGGCAAGATTCATCTGACCAATTGAGAGAACTACCATCTGCGCCATTCCAATAACAATTGGTACGGCCAGGTAGGTCAAGAATCCTTGTAGTGATTGGCGAGTTAGCAGAACTCCCCCTGAAGTTGCTACGAGTAATGCAAACCCAAGGATAAAAATAATAGTGAGAGATAATTCTGTCGCCCGATTCTTGAAGAATAATTTAAAGTTCATATCCGACCTCGCATCCGGATCGCGGTAAACATTTTTTGAATCTGACCTAAGGACAAAGCCGTTAATAAGACTAATCCGAGAGCTATATTCAGCGTCTCAAGTCCGATGCCCTGCACAGATAATCCTTGGCGGATTACCAAGGTCAGCATTGTTCCAATAAAAGTTCCAAGAACTTGGACAGAGCCACCGACAAGCAGGGTTCCACCAAGAACTGGCCCTAAAAATGAAGGTAGCATGAATTGGGAGCCGATAGATGCGGTAAAAGAACCATTTGTAAATGCCAGCATGACACCCGCTAGTGCGGCAAGGAGTCCAGAGAAAGTGTGAGCCATAATGACGCGGCGATCAACAGGAACTCCGGAGAGTTTGGCTGCGCGCAGATTAGAACCTGTTGAAAGAAGCTCGCGACCTAGCCGTGTTTTTGCGTAAAGGAAACCGACCAGAATAAGGGCCACGATTGCAGGGATCAACATCATTGGAAATACCTTCGGCCCGCATACCCCACTGATGCAATATTGATGCAAGCTTGTATTTCGCCAAAATTCCATACCTTCTGGTTTTGTAATAAATGCTGCGGTCGACCCAGTAAATGTTACGTAGACAAATGTCACGAATCCAAGCAGCGCAAAATCCATCGCAAGCGTCACGATAAACGCGTTTACCTGCGATTTCACAATAATTACACCAGCAACAAATCCTAATGAAGCTCCGACTATCAGCCCGATGAGTAGCCCAGGAAGCAAGGAGAGGTGCCAATATTGATAGGCGGCTCCACTTGCAAGTGCGGCAACCGCTGCCATACGCCCTACCGCAAGATTTAGGTGGCCGATAGAAAGCGCACACAATTGTGCTAAACCAATTACCGTGAGGACAGCCCCATCACGAAGCAGCGGATAAATCACGAAATCTGTACTCAAGAATGCACTGTTCTTTAACCCAAAGTATATAAATAAACCCACCGTAAGAACGGTTAGTACTACTCGCTGATCTGAGACAACACGGCGTATTTTTAGAACGGTACTCATGACACCCTCAACTTTTCAATCGTATCAAAATCCCAATCAATCCCTAAGCCCGGACTTGTCGGTGCGATTGCGTGACCATTTTCAATTTTCATTTGAGTATGGGTGATTCCACGGAGCTGAGGAATATGTTCGACATATAGCCCATTTGGAATTGCAGCTGTGAGGCTAACATGAATTTCCATTAGAAAATGTGGGCATACCTTGACATTAAATGCTTCAGCCATATGTGCAACTTTAAGCCACGGAGTGATTCCACCAACTCGCGCAACATCAACTTGAACAATTCCAACGGCATCCTGGTGAAGATACTGCTGAAATTGCATAACTGAATATAGTGTTTCACCAACAGCGATAGGGATAGTCGTTGACTTTGATAAGGCCGCGTGGGCAATTACATCATCAGCTGGCATTGGTTCTTCAAACCAAAAAAGATCGAGCGGTTCAAATGCTTTGGCCCTGCGTTTGGCTTCGGCGAGCGTAAGAGATGTGTTGGCGTCTACCATGATGTGCATTGACGGACCAACAGTAGCCCGCACTGCTTCAAGCCGATCAACATCCTCGTGCACATTTGCCTTGCCAACCTTGAGTTTTACACCAGGCCAACCCTTATCTTTCGCAGATTTTGCTCCTGCCACAAGTTCTTCCGTTGTGAGATGAAGCCAACCACCCTCAGTATCATAAAGCGGAACTCGGTCTCTAAATCCTCCGGCGGCAACAGCCAAACTCTGATTACGCCGTTTGCAATTTAAATCCCAAATTGCTGTATCAATCGCCGCGACGGCCAGTGAGGAAATTGCCCCAGTTTCAGTTGCCCGCGTGGAGTAATAAATTTCATTCCAAATTTTTTCTATATATCGCGAATCCATCCCAACTAATTTTGGGATTAAATAATCCCGCAGTAAGGCCAGCACAGCCGTGCCACCAGTGCCAATTGTGTAGCTATATCCAACTCCCTCCAGACCATCTGAAGTTCTAATTCGCACAAAGGGAGTTTCTTGTTTGAGAAATGCCTGCACTGAATCTGTACGGGTAGTTTCTACTGGAATATCGATAAGGAAAACTTCTGCGAACGTAATAATACTCAACGAAGAAGCCCTTTCTGATTAAAAATTAGTTCTTATTTTCCTTAAAGAGGAATCAGGCGATTCGAATCTTATTGATTCGAATCGCCCGACTCCAGCTTTTTTTAGCTATTTATGACTTACTTGCAGGTCATGTACTTTGTCTGGAAATCCTTGAGGATTGCCTTAGAAGTTGCCATACGTGTTGCGTTATAGGTCTTGACATTTGCCTTTGTAACCAAGAACGAGCCGGAATCTACGTAGAGTCCTTTTGTATTCATGGTGCAGCTCTTGGAACCGAGTGCAGCCATTACGTATGAACCGACATAGCCTTGTCCCCACGGATTCTGGACAACTGTTCCTGAAATTGTTCCAGATGAGATAGCTGCCAAAATCTTTGGATCATCATCAATTGCGATGACCTTGATTGGAAGCTTTGTAGTAGCGACAGCTTGTGTTGCTGCAACTGCTGGGTTATAGGCAGTTGTAACAATTCCGTTAATCATCTTGCCCTTTGCAGCAAAGAGATCTGAAACAGCCTTCGTTGCGGTCTGAAGGTCAGTATCGATATCTGTGATTGTTGTAAGAAGCTTCACTTTGCCGCCAGTTTCAGCGATAGCCTTCTTAACGCCATCCATACGTCGAATGGTGTTTGCATCTACAGCATTACCTGTGAGGTGAACAAGGTTTCCTTTACCACCCATTTGGGCAATGACAGCCTTAGCTGCAAGATACGCGGCCTTTCCTGTATCAGTCGAGAGACAGAAATCAGCTGAGTTCTTCTGTGGTTCCTTAACGATGTCATATCCTCCAGGACATGATGCAAGTGAACCAACAGCGAATCCCTTTGACTTTAAGTTATTAAATGTTGTGTTGATATCTGATGGAGATACTCCAAAGAGACCAAAAGCGTTGTATCCCTGAGCAGCAAGAGCATCAATAGCAGCATTCTGCTTTGTCTGATCCCATTCCCCAGTTTCATTAAATATTGTCGCACCAATCCCGAATTCAGCTGCAGCAGCTTTCCCGCCCGCAATCCAAGGTTGGAAGTAAGGGTGAGCGCCACCAGGTACGAGGGCTATCTTGATTTTAGAAAAATCTTGAGTCGCCGCAAATGCTGGAGATGGAACAACAAGAGCGATAGTGAGAATTCCCACTAAGAGTGAAATCTTCTTCATACATTATCCTTTCAAGTTCTGCTGTTGAATCCTCAGGATGCTTGAAAAGGCAATCCTATAGGAAGTTGTAAAGTGAGCATTGCCTACGCCGAGGTTGATTGCAAGGATGTTAGATAACGGTTTTATAACGAAACTATAGGATTTGGCTGGTTTACTCTTGCTTGAGGATGAAAGGCAGAATCCGGTCACGAGAATTTTCAAGATGGGTGCTCATGGCAGCCCGCGCTTCCTTCGGATTACGCGAGAGTATTGCTCCCAAAATCATGCTGTGTTCCCGTATAGCCATTTTCTGGATTGGAGCCGACGTTGGGTTCAGACGGAATAGGTGGAGGTGGCAATGAGCTCGTCGAAAAGCGGCGTCCATAAAAGGATTTCCTGACAAGGTCACAATTAATTGATGAAAGCGCTGATCGTGCTCGCTCACACTTCGGTAGGCAGCATACGTCTCACCCATCGTAATTTTTTTGGCCAAATTAAGCTCTGCTTTCAGCTTTTCTTCACCTTCAACTGTCATTAATTTTGTGGCTGTTTCTATCGCCTTTGGCTCCAGCATAAATCGAAAGTCATAGAGTTCGATCAATTCAGTTAAAGTGAGAACAGGAGTCGCAGAATATCCAGTCAAGGGCTTGCGAACTACTAAATCATCGGACTCAAGTCGGGCAAGTGCTTCCCGAATAGGGGTCTGAGAAACATTCAGTTCCCGGGCAAGACCATCAATGGAGACTCTCTCGCCAGGTTGTATGACGTGATCCATGAGCAGTGACTTAATAGACTCATAAATATCATCCGTGAGAACTTGCCTGCTCGCCTCTTTCTTTCGGTTCATGGGTGAACCTTACTTTGGAATTCGCAATCCTTGCATCCCACCATCTACTGCAAGTGATGTTGCTGTGGTTGAGCCTTGAAGAGGACTAGCTAAATAACAAATTGCACTGGCTACCTCATCGGCGCTCACTAAGCGCCCCATTGGTTGGCGAGCTTCAAGCGCAGTTCGCTCTGCCACCGGATCAGGTGCTTTCACCAATAATCTTTGCACCCAGGGAGTATCAGCTGTACCAGGATTGACACAATTTACGCGAACGCCATCTACAAGATGATCATTGGCCATCGCAAGTGTCAAGGAAAGCACGGCGCCTTTAGTTGCACTATAAATTGCACGGTTTGGAATGCCAGCAGTAGCAGCAACCGAGCAGGTGTTAACAATCGCTGGATGTTTGCTTTTACGCAAGAGCGGAAGTGCGGCGCGGCTTGCACGTACCATTCCAACGACATTAACATTGAGAACTGTTAGCCACTCTTCATCAGTAGCCGTTTCTACGTTACCAACTGCGCTTATCCCAGCATTGTTAATCAGAATATCTAACTTTGAAATTTGCGAAAAGGCCTCACTAACTGATGCTGAATCCCCAATATCGCACATAACCCATCTAGCAACTGTGGCCATCTCTCCTTGATTGAGATCCAGCCCAATGACTGTTGCTCCACGAGCACTCAACATTTGTGCAGTCGCAAGACCAATTCCAGAACCGGCACCAGTGACAACGGCAGTTAGACTTTCAAAATCTCTTCCATAATTCATGCATTAATCCATTCTTTGCCAGTTGGGTAAGTGAAATCTTTGACGCTTTGCTCAAACATTTCTGCGCCAGCGCCAGGTTGCGTAGGTGCCATATAGCGAGCGCGTTGAATATTTGTTGGGACAACAAAATGCTCGTGAAGATGATCTACAAATTCAATAACCCGTTCAGGGTTTTCTCCCGTTACGGCAACAAAGTCAAACATTGCGAGGTGTTGCACCATCTCACAAAGGCCCACTCCACCTGCATGTGGGCAGACCGGTATTCCATGCTTTGCAGCCATCAAAATCATCGCAATATTTTCATTTACTCCAGCAACACGTGTTGCATCAATTTGAAGAAATGAGAGTGATTTGGATTGAATCATCTGTTTAAAGATAATTCTGTTTGCTGCATGCTCACCAGTTGCAACACGTACGGGTGCTATTGCTTTGGCAATTGCTGCGTGCCCTACAACATCATCTGGGTTGGTTGGTTCTTCAACCCAATGCAGATTCACATCACCAAGAGAGTTGATCCAGTTGATTGCCTCGGGTACATCCCAAACCTGGTTCGCGTCTACTGCAAGCCGGATATCTGGTCCTATTGCTTGCCGAGCCAATCGAAGTCGGCGCTTATCGTCTTCTAGTGAGACTCCACACTTCAGTTTGATTAAAGTAAATCCGTCAGCTACCGCTTGCTTTGCCAAGCGAACCATCTTTTCATCTGTATAGCCGAGCCAACCTGGGGTTGTTGTATACGCAGGCAAGCCTTCTTCAAGAAGTTTTTTTTCATTTTTCGTCTTATTTACTGCAGCTTTAGTTAGTAAAACTAGAGCCTCATCCTTAGTAATGACATCAGTGATATATCTAAAGTCAACCAAGTCGACAATTTCTGCTGGAGAAAGATCTGAAAGATATTTCCACAAGGGCTTTCCTGCATTTTTTGATACTAAATCCCAAGCAGCGTTCAAAACTGCGCCTGCAGCCATATGTGTGACACCCTTTTCGGGTCCAAGCCAACGCATTTGTGAGTCGCGCACCAAACTACGGGCTAAATCGCCCATTCCCACCGCAAGTTCATCAACATCGCGCCCAACGACATATCCAGCGAGAAGTTCTATCGCAGCACACTGCAAATCATTTCCTCTACCAATAGTGAATACCAGTCCATGCCCAGACAGCCCAGGTTTGTCAGTTTCAAACACGAGGTATGCGGCCGAATAATCAGGATCCTGATTCATGGCGTCTGAACCATCAAGCCCCCGAGAAGTCGGGAATCGAACATCCACCGTTTTGAAGCCAGTTACCTTCGCCATTCCTTTTTACTCCCTCACTCGAAGCTCACGCCGAACAATTTCCTAAAAGTTCTATTCTGGTTGGAGAAAATCCTATACGATTCTAAGCATGAGTCGGCACAATACCAAAGTTAGTATTGCAAAAACAGACCTCCGGGTGACTCGGTTAGGTTTAGGAACGGCTCCGCTAGGTGGACTATTTACTTCAGTTCTCGAAAGTGACAGCGATGAGCTCATTCGATCAGCTTTTGAAAATGATCTAAATTTTTTTGATACAGCGCCACTGTATGGACATGGAACGGCTGAAATTAGACTTGGGCGAATACTGAAGTCCATGGGGAAGCCCTTTGTTTTAGAAACAAAGGTCGGCAGAGTTCTCAACCCTACGGCTAATGCCGACAAGGCTTGGTTTGCTGATGCGAACCCTCTTTTAGAACCAGTATTCGATTTCTCAGCCGATGGCGTAAAGCGTTCGATTGAAGAAAGTCTTAAGCGGCTTGGAGTTGATCATATTGATATAGCCCTGCTTCATGACGCCGATGATCATCTTGATCAGGCAATTAGGGAAGGTTATCCGGTTCTAGATGACTACCGGCGCCAAGGAATTATCAAAGGTGTGGGCATGGGACTTAACTTATGTGCGCCTTCAATTACCATCATGAAAGAGTGTGATCTAAACATAGCCTTGATTGCTGGTCGCTTTACTCTCCTTGATCAGGAAGCTCAGGAAGGACTATTTCCCTTGGCTCTCAAAAAGAATGTTTCGATTCTTGCTGCTGGAGTTTATAACTCTGGGGTACTAGCTAATCCCAATCCTGGCGCAACATTTAACTATCTGCCTGCATCAGAAGAAGTTATCACTCGGGCTCGGGCAATTGGTAAATTCCTCAAAGCACGAAATGTCTCTCTCACAGCTGCTGCACTACAATTCCCATTGCGCCACCCAGCTGTCACGGTGGTGCTTACAGGATCAAGAAGCAAAGCGGAACTGGAATCTAATATTGCTGACTTCAATCGCGAATTGCCTGAAGACATTTGGGAAGAACTTGAGGATTCAGGACTAATCCAGCCTTTGAGAGTCAATTAAGATGAGTGTAAAAAGAATCTGTTCCTTGATAAACATCAAACCTGAGACGATTGTCGAATACGAGCGTATTCATGCAAATGTTTGGCCAGATGTCCTGGCTGGCCTTAAAAGAGCAAATGTTCAGAATTATTCAATTTATCGCTTCAACGAAATCTTAGTTTCCTACATGGAATATATTGGCGATAATTACGATGAAGATATGGCAAAAATTGCAGCCGATCCGAGTACTCAAGAGTGGTGGAAAGTTACCGCTCCAATGCAGATACCACTTGCTGAAAAATTAGACGGCGAATGGTGGCACGCAATCCCTGAAGTGTTCCATCTTGACTGAGAGAGCTGATTTAGAATGAAAATAGCAATACTGAAAAATCAAGAGAATGCTTATCTGTTCACGGTTCTAAATGACAATAAGTTTTATACTTGCCCATCAATTTCCACACTAACTGACGCTTTCCATTTAACGATGGTTGAGTTCCGCAAACGTATTGAATCTAATGTGGGACTTGAAGTGAATGGGGAACTTATTGCTCCTATTGCTCCTGAGATTGAGCTTTGGGGAGCGGGTGTGACCTACCTACGATCACGCGATGCACGTAAAGAAGAGAGTGGTGTGCCCGATGTTTATCAGCGCGTCTATGAAGCAGAGCGTCCCGAACTATTTTATAAAGGAAACGCACGAAGGACTCGCGGTACAAACTCCCCAATCGGTATCCGCTATGACAGCGCGGCTTCTGTTCCTGAACCAGAAGTGGCAATTTTCATTAACCGCCATAAAGAGATCATCGGTTACTCCATATGCAACGATGTCACAGCCCGTAGTATGGAAGGAGAAAATCCGCTCTATCTGTCCCAAGCAAAAATTTACGTAGGTTCAGCAGCGCTAGGGCCCTACATGCTTCCATCATGGCTCATCCCTTCACCTGCCGAAACAACAATTAGTGCAAAGATAATTCGAGATGGCAAGTCTGTTTGGGGTGCATCCACATCACTGGCTTCTTTAAACCGATCCCTATCAGATCTCGTTGATTATCTTTTCCGGTGCCAAGAATTTCCAGATGGTGTAATACTTTCAACTGGCACAGGGATTGTGCCACCTTTAGAAATAGCGCTAGCGCACGGGGACATCGTCGAAATCTCTGTTGCTGGAATAGGTACGCTTTCAAATACAGTGGTCACAATTCCGGAATCTCCTTTATAAATCAAATGATAATTAGAAAGGCATAGCCATGAGAATTGATTCACACCACCACGTTTGGGATCTATCTGTTCGGCCACAGGATTGGATGGTGGGCGAAGCTCTTGATGCTGTTAGACGCAACTTTGATATGAGCGATTTTCGTGTTGCCTCTGCCAGTACTGGAATCGAAAAAACAGTTTTATGCCAAACGGTAATGAAGTACGAAGAAACTCCTGAATTTCTAGAACTTGCGGCAAGTGACTCCACAATTGCAGGAGTTATAGGCTGGTTAGAAATTGGTGCGCCAGATGCGATCCGACATTTAGATGGCTATGAAACTCTGCCAGGACATGAGTATTTAGTTGGAATTCGCGAAGTTGCACACGATATTCTCGATCCAAATTTTCTAAGCCAGCCTCAAGTAATCGAGAATGTGCGTGAACTTGGCAAACGGGGCTATACCTATGACATTCTCACAAAGACTCCACAAATGACTGCGGCTATTGAACTCGTAAAAGCAGCGCCTGAAACCCAATTTGTTATTGACCATATTTCCAAGCCAATGATTGCCGATGGCGTGATGGAACCATGGAGAGAACTCATTCAAGCCCTAGCAAAATTTCCCAATACTGTATGTAAAATTTCCGGGCTTGTCACAGAAGCTAAATGGGATAGTTGGAAACTAAAAGATTTCCAACCGTATATTGATGTACTTCTCGAATCCTTTGGACCTTCACGATTGATGTTCGGAAGTGACTGGCCAGTTGCTCTCCTTGCTGCTAGCTACAAAGAAGTTGTAACGTTGGCTGAAGAACTTACAGCTTCTCTTTCTCCTTCCGAGAGCAGAGAATTTTGGAGTGGAACTGCAATACGTGCCTACGGTTTGGATTTAGGAGTAAAACAGTGAGAAGCGCTTCTTGGTACGGTGGTAATGATCGCGATGCCTATTTGCACCGTGCTTGGATGAGGCGCGGCTACCCAGATACCGCCTTTGAAGGTAAGCAACCGCAAATTGTTATCATAAATACAGCTTCAGATTTATCGCCATGCAATGCTCACCTTAATGAGGTTGCTCAAAGTGTTAAAGATGGAATTTGGGCTGCTGGTGGTGTGCCATTTAACTTACCGATGATTTCACCAGGTGAAACAAATGTGCGCCCTACAGCAATGCTTTATAGAAACATTGCAGCGATGGCGACAGAAGAAATGATTCGTGCAAATCCTGTTGATGGCGTTGTACTTCTTGGTGGATGTGACAAAACGATTCCAGCACTTCTCATGGGAGCGGCCTCAGTAAATCTGCCTTCAATTGCGATTTCCGGTGGGCCAATGTTAAACGGAACATTCCGTGGAAATACGCTCGGCTGCGGAACTGATGTGTGGAAGTTCTCCGAGGATGTCCGAGCTGGGAAAATGAGTCAAGAAGATTTCACTGCGTCTGAAAAATCTATGATCCGAAGCAAAGGACATTGCAACACCATGGGAACCGCCTCCACAATGGCATGCATGGCAGAAGCTCTTGGTATGACGCTTCCTGGTTTAGCGGGAACTCCCGCAGCAGATAGTCGCTTACTTGAAATGTCGCACCTCACCGGTCGTCGAATTGTCGAAATGGTTTATGAAGACCTCAAGCCTTCCGATGTCATGACTCGGGGATCATTTCTTAATGCAATTGTTGCTCTTGCGGGAATTGGTGGATCCACTAACGCAGTTGTTCACTTGCTTGCGATTGCCGGGCGAGTTGGCGTAGACCTCACACTAGATGACTTTGATGAAATCGGATCACATATTCCACTACTTGTTAATTTGCAGCCTGCAGGTAAACACCTCATGGAAGATCTTTTCCGAGCTGGTGGACTACGAGCAGTGCTCAAAGAGTTGGAGGCAAGCCTTGATGGCAAAGCAATCAACGTAACAGGAAAGCCACTAGTCGATTCACTTAAAGGTGCAGAGATTTACGATGACAATGTTATTTCGCGGTTAGCGCAACCTCTTCAATCAAATGCCGGAATTGCAATCTTGTACGGAAATCTTGCGCCCCTAGGTGCAGTTATAAAGCCAGCTGCTGCAAGTCCATCGCTGCTTACTCATCGTGGCCCAGCAGTCGTCTTTGAAAGTATCGAAGATTTTCATACTCGCATCGATAGTCCTGAATTAGAAGTCACTAAAGATTCCGTGTTAGTGCTTCGCGGTTGTGGACCTAAGGGTTACCCAGGGATGCCAGAAGTTTCTAACATGGCAATTCCTAAGAAACTTCTTGAGCAAGGAGTTACGGACTTAGTTCGTATCTGTGACGGAAGAATGAGTGGCACCGCTTATGGAACTGTTGTTCTTCATGTGGCTCCTGAAGCAGCCGCTGGTGGGCCACTTGGGCTCGTCAAGAATGGTGACATTATTATCTTGGATGTTGAGGCTCGAATCCTTGCCATCGATATATCTGATGAAGAACTTGCAAAGCGAACTCTTCCATCCTCTACAAGCAGAGCTTTTGCCTCCCCTGTTCGCGGCTGGGAGCGTTTGTATATTGACCACGTCCAACAAGCAAATCTTGGGGCTGATCTAGATTTCTTATTGGGAAATTCTGGTTCAAAAGTTCCAAGAGAATCTCATTAATTCACCACCCATAACTCTAAGAGAGGTAAGTTAAATGCGCATTGCACGTTTAGGAGCATTCGAATCTGAAAAACCGGCCATTATTATTTCTGATAATGAAGCTGTTTTTGTTGACGATATAATTCGAGACTGGAATCGGGTAGAACTCGAAAACGGGGCAATGGAAAAAATAAAGGTGCTCGACCTTTCTCTGCGGCCTAGGGTAAAGATCGCGGATTATCGACTCGGGTCGCCTGTTGCACGGCCTACCAAAGCAATCTGTGTAGGGCTAAATTATTTGCAACATGCGAAAGAGACAGGGGCGACCCCACCTGAAGAACCAATCATCTTCATGAAAGCACCAGATACTGTCGTGGGAGGCTTTGACGACATCATCGTTCCCCCAGGGTCGCTTAAGACAGACTATGAAGTAGAAATTTGTGTAGTGATGGGAAAGAGCGCGCTTTACCTAAAATCTCCCGAAGAGGCACAAGAGTGCATTCTGGGTTACACAATCTCGCAAGATGTCTCTGAGCGTCATTGGCAAATCGAACGAAGTGGCCAATGGGTAAAGGGTAAATCTTTCCCAACATACAATCCTGTGGGACCTTGGATAGTCACTGCTGATTCATTAAATCCCCACGATGTGCGCTTATGGTGCTCTGTTGATGGAGAAATGCGCCAGGACTCTCGCACAAGTGATTTGATATTTGGGATTAACCATTGCGTTTGGTACATCAGCCAATTTATGGAACTTAAGGCAGGTGACATCATTAATACAGGAACCCCTCAAGGTGTTGGCATGGGTCACAATCCAACAAAATATCTACTCGGTGGCGAAGTAGTTGAAACGGGAATTGACGGCATCGGAACAATTAAGTCACGCGTCAAGAATTACCGTTAAAGCCTTTCCTGCCTCACTCAACCAATGGGTGGGTTGCTTGACTGACTGAACCATTGATGGTGCTAGCTCACTTAATGCTATGTATGGGATTTTCTGTTTTTGCATCAGGCTTGGGTTTACACGACCCGCTATAACGTAAATTTCTTTCTGATATTTACGAGCTAATTCGATTACAAGTCCTGGGCCTTTGCCCATAAAAGATTGTTCATCAAATGAGCCTTCCCCTGTAACTACTACATCTGCTTCTTTTATTCCTTCTTCTAAATCAAGGAGCGCGGCGACCCATTTTGATCCCGATTCAATTCTCGCATCTAGAATCGCCATGCCGGCTGCAGCGATTCCACCGGCTGCTCCAGTGCCCGGCACGTGACGAATATCTTTGCCAGACTTAAGTTGCAGCAAATCAGCCCATGAGTTGAGTAGTCCATCAGCAATTGGAAGGTCTTTTTCTGCCATGCCTTTTTGCTTTCCAAATATGTAGGCAGATCCATTCATACCAATTAATGGATTTGTTACATCTGCAAGAAAAATCCAAGAAATATCACTTGGCAACAAATCAGTATCTATATCCGCTAAAACTTTTAACCCATTTAAATTCGGAGGAATTTCACTCCCTTGGGTGTCAATTGCTATTACTCCAAGACCCATCAAAAATCCGAGACCACCATCAGTGGAAGCGCTTCCTCCCAATGCTATAACAATTTCTTTCACTCCCCGAGAAATGGCAGCTTTTGCAGCCACTCCTAATCCAAATGAAGACGAGATAAACGCGTCCAAAGAATGTAAGCCAGTAATTCCACAGATACTCGCCATTTCAATAAAGGCAACTTCCCCATTGATAGACAACGCGTACCGACTAATTCTTGACACAAGGTGAGCATCAAATACTTCTACATCAACGGGTGTATAGCCATTCTCATACAAAACTTCTAGCGTTCCATCCCCTCCATCAGCAATCGGCAGTTCTTTTACTTTCCAAGATGGCTTATGGTCCCGCAATATAGAAGCCACAACCCGTGACGCTTCCTTGCTCATAATGGATCCTTTAAACTTATCTAAAGCGATAAGAATATTTAAATCTGAGATATCAGTTTCTGATGAGACCATTGATCGATTCAATCAGGAACCGTCTTAATTCGTAACTCGCATCAACCATTCCTGCATGAGCAAAGAATCCATGTATCTGTCCCGGGAATTCCTGGTTAATGACTATATTTCCTGCTTTTTTTAAAGCTACTGAATAACTTAATGTATCGTCTCGAAGAACATCATATTCGGGGATCGCAATGATCGCTGGCGGTAAATTACTTAAGTCTGATGCCTCAGATACAACTGCATAGGGATTCTTCTTATCGGCCTCACCTATGTAAGCATCCCAGAACCACATCATGCCCTCTCGTGTTAAACCCAAATCAATTGCATGTTCTAAATAGGAAGGAGTCTCAAAATTAAGAGCTGTAGCTGGGTACATGAGAGCTTGATATGCAAGCTTGAATACTTTCTCATCACGAGAGCGAAGTGAGACTGCAGCTGAAAGCGTGCCACCTGCGCTATCCCCGGCAACACCAATTTTCGTCACATCAACGTTCATCTCAGTCGCATGTTCAAAAAACCATTCAGTAGCCGAATAACAATCATTGAATGGAATTGGAAATTTATGCTCAGGTGACTTCTGATAATTTACTGAAATTACTACTGAATTGGTTCCCGCAGATATGTCTACAAGCTGGGAGTCATATTTATTGATGTGGTTAAGGACCCACCCACCACCATGAAAAAACATCATTCCCCCAAATGGGCCTTCTCCTTTTGGCGTGTAGATCCGAATTGCTATGTCTGCAGTTTGAGTACTTATGAAACGGTGAGAAATTTCGGCAGTTCCTGCAACGGGACCCGCAATCTGCAGATTTTCGTGACTTGCCTTACGAGTCAGATACACACCGTCGACAATCACATTTGGCGCGCCAATTTCCTTTTGAAAATTTAAATATTCCCGTGCTTGGGGATCTAGAGGCATAAACGCATCTTACTTTCAAATATTGTAAAAGTTTGTTATCAGAAAAGAGCGGAGACGAGGAGATTTGAACTCCTGAAGGCTTTTACACCTTACCTCGTTAGCAGTGAGGAGTGGGAGGATGCCCTTACTCTCATCTACGCTTATTTAGCTAGTTTACATTGCATTTAGTTGGTTCAAATACCTTTAAATAAACCTAATCCCTGGGCAAAACATGGGCAAAACTTAGAGTGATTGCTACCTTTTGAGCATGGGAATCTTTGGTGCCACACCACTGCGGACCAATCCCCAAGGAGTTGGAAGGCGCTCAATCATGTCGATAGAGAACTGAAGCTCTTCAGTCTGCAAGTTCTGTAATGCAAGAGCAGCAAAGTAGCCGGCAGGACCTGCACCGACGATTGCTACTTTGTATTGAGGCATGGTCCAAGGTTACAGGGTCTCGCGAAAGTGTCTGACTGAAGATTTAGCCAGACTTCTAAGAGTGCATTCTCAACCTACTTCGCTTTGAACCCATCAATTCTGTAACTAACTCCAACCCATTTGGCGCCGTTTGCAGCCTTTGGTGCATTCGTTGCTGGGTAAGCCACGATAGAAGTCTTTAATGT
>Ga0194037_1001054_pt1 | contig 20679 bp, 20 predicted proteins | sample JunL306m_MetaG_FD_148653 | JGI IMG/M metagenome (GOLD analysis project Ga0194037, IMG submission 148653) | Anoxic zone freshwater microbial communities from boreal shield lake in IISD Experimental Lakes Area, Ontario, Canada - Jun2016-L304-6m | ecosystem: Environmental > Aquatic > Freshwater >...
AGTTATAAGCGCTATCTGGAAGGGCGTTTTCGGGATGTATTTAAGCTACGCGGCACCCCTTTACGCATTCAGATGAATACCGCTAAAAACCCCTATGTGGATGCCGATAAAGGCAAAAAAGGTAAAAAACGCTAATTTTTATTCAGCTTTGTCAATTGCGCCCGATTGGGGGCTTGATTTTCTTGAAATTAAGCCCAATATAGATAGTTCGGTAACAGTAATCAGAGTTTGAAGTAAATCATTTATTAAAAAAGCAAGACTCCCAAAAAAACAAATCAGCAAAAGCTAAAAAATAAATAAGGAGCAGTATGAGCAATAGCAATCCCAACAAAATCCAATTACTTCAGGATCCATTCCTCAATGCCCTGCGCAAAGAGCACATTCCTGTTTCGATCTATCTCGTTAATGGTATTAAGTTGCAAGGCAATATTGAATCTTTTGATCAATATGTCGTGCTCTTGCGCAATACGGTGACACAGATGGTTTACAAACATGCAATCTCGACGATCGTTCCTGCTCGTGCGATTGACTTCCGTATAGAAGAAGCTAGCCCTGTATAAAACTGGAGTAGATGCGGCACGCGCCGTCCTGGTTGGTGTTGATACCGGACGCGATGATTTTGCAGATAGCATGGCCGAACTTAGCCTCTTGGCTGATAGTGCAGGCTCTATACCCACAGCTAGTGTAATTGCCCGGAAGGGTAAAACTGATCCTGCTTTATTCATTGGTTCAGGAAAAGTCAATGAACTCAAGCGGGTGATGGAAGAGCAAGACGCTGAATTGGCAATCTTTAATCACCCGCTTTCCCCAACGCAGCAACGAAACTTAGAGCGCCATCTTGGTCGCCATGTGATGGATCGCACAGGTTTGATTTTGGATATCTTTAGTCAAAGAGCGCAAAGTCATATTGGTAAGACGCAGGTAGAGTTAGCGCAAGTGCGGTACCGCATGTCACGCTTAGTACGAGCATGGAGTCACTTGGAGCGTCAACGGGGTGGTATTGGGGTGCGTGGAGGTCCTGGTGAAACGCAGATGGAGTTGGATCGCCGGATGCTCGCTACCAAAGCCAAGCGCCTAGAGAATGAACTTGAAAAACTCCAGCGTCAGCAAAGAACCCAAAGAAGAGCCCGGAACCGGAAGGATGTCTTCTCGGTTTCTTTGGTTGGATATACCAATGCCGGTAAATCCACGCTATTTAATGCCCTAACTAAAGCAGGGACATATGCAGCCGACCAATTGTTTGCCACCTTGGATACCACCTCCAGAAAAGTCCATTTGGAGGAGGTTGGGTCGATTGTGGTCTCCGATACCGTCGGATTTATCCGTGAATTGCCTCACCAACTGGTTGAGGCTTTTAGGGCGACCCTCGATGAAACCATCCATGCAGACTTGATTTTGCATGTGATTGATGCCTGTAGCCCTGTTGCTAGAGAGCAAAAGGCTGAAGTAGAGGCGGTTTTAGTAGAAATTGGTGCTCAAGATATCCCCCGAATTGAGGTGATGAACAAGATAGACCAAATGCCCCAGACCTTTAACCGGGGGGCAGTTTTAGAGCGGGATGGCGAGGGTTTCCCAAGCCAAATTTTCTTATCGGCCCAGACTGGCTTAGGCCTTGATTTGCTCCGCTCGGCACTCGCCGAATGCGCGCAAATGACTGATAGAATTAGGGTCGAGAACAACCGTGCCAAGAAACAATTGGCCCCGGATGAGTTTTTAGAACCTTTACCTGAACGACCAGAATCTTCTGAATTTAATCCGATTGCCAACCGAAACTATTTTTCTAATGATGCGTAAATTTTTGGACCTGTTTTCAGTCAATGACCCAGGTTGGGGCAATAGCCACAACACCGGATCTAAAGATGCCAAAGATGGGCAGGGCAGTGATCAAACTCCAAAAGCAGATCCAGATACAAATAAGCCAGTTCCAGGCAATCAGCCAAACAACACCCCTAGTAATCCGTCTGTAACACCTCCCGCTGCAAAGCCGGATGGCCCTCCTGATTTGGATGAGTTGTGGCGTGATTTTAATGACCGCTTGGCTGGTATCTTCGGGGGTAAGAAGAAACCAGGTGCATCGGCCAACAAGCCTGCGAATAAACCTAGTAGTACTGACATCCCTCCACCATCGCAGCGTGGTGGTAATGGCGGTGGCAGTGGTGGTGGCAATGGTGGTATTGGCGTACCGAACCTTAAATTTACCAATCCATTTGGATCAAAAGCCAGCATTCTGATGGGTGCTGGCGGTATCTTCTTTATCTGGATCTGCAGCGGCTTTTTTATTATTCAAGAAGGTCAAGCTGGCGTCGTTCTGACCTTTGGTAAATATGATTACACCGCGAGGCCTGGTATTAACTGGCGTATGCCTTGGCCAGTTCAGTCAGATGAGACTGTGAATCTCTCCGGTGTGCGCTCGGTTGAAGTAGGTCGCCCCGTGTTGATTAAAGCAACGAATCAAAAAGATTCTTCCATGCTCACTGAAGATGAAAACATCATCGATGTGCGCTTTGCCGTGCAATATCGTCTGAAAGATCCAACCGATTACTTATTTAATAATCGTGATCCGGATGCAACGGTAGTGCAAGCAGCTGAAACCGCCGTCCGTGAAATTGTGGCACGCAGCAAAATGGATACCGTCCTCTATGAAGGGCGTGAAAAGATTGGGATTGATTTGGCAAACTCGATTCAGAAAATTCTGGATAGTTATAAGAGCGGTATCTACGTAACTAGCGTGACCGTGCAAAACGTACAGCCGCCAGAGCAAGTGCAAGCCGCATTCGATGATGCGGTGAAGGCTGGCCAAGACCAAGAGCGTTTAAAGAGTGAAGGCCAGGCTTATGCCAACGATATTATTCCTCGCGCCAAAGGAACTGCAGCCCGCTTGATTCAAGAGGCTGAAGGCTATAAGGCAAGGGTTGTGGCTACTGCAGAGGGTGATGCAACCCGCTTCAAGCAAATTTTAGTTGAGTACTCCAAGGCACCACAAGTCACGCGCGATCGGATGTATATCGATAGCATGCGTGAAATGTATAACAACGTCACCAAAATTTTGGTGGATACAACCAAGAGCAATAGTCTGCTGTATTTACCCTTAGATAAGATTGTTGCGCAGGTCAGTGCCGAAAGCGCACAAGCTGCTAACAATCAAGTCAATCAATCTGGCACAAGTACCCCAACGGGTAGTGTTACGGTAGGTGGCGCAACAGGGGTAAGTAGCTCTAGCTCCCCATCGATTTCCGCTCCAGCAACACCTGCACCTTCAGTGAATAACTCGGTAGATAAACGCGATGGTCTGCGCAGTCGTGATCGGGAGGCAAGATAATGAATGCCAATCGTTTAATAGCTGCAGTCATTGCCTTTATTGCACTGATTTATATCCTGTCATCCAGTATCTTTATTGTTGATCAGCGCAAGTTTGCGGTGGTGTTCTCTTTTGGGCAGATCGTGCGCGTGATTGAAGAGCCTGGCTTGCGTATAAAACTACCAGCCCCTTTTGAAAGCGTACGTTTCTTTGACCGCCGTATTTTGACAATCGATAATCCAGAAGCGGAACGTTTTATTACGGCTGAAAAGAAAAATCTGTTGGTGGACTCCTATGTGAAATGGCGCATTGTTGATCCCCGTAAATTCTTCATCAGCTTTAAGGGTGATGAGCGTTTAGCTCAAGACCGTTTGACTCAGTTAGTCCGCTCGGCTTTGAACGAAGAGTTCACCAAGCGTACGGTACGTGAGTTGATTTCTGATCAGCGTGAAGAAGTCATGCAGGGTATACGGAAAAAAGTGGCAGATGATGCCGCTGATATTGGCGTTGAAATCGTGGATGTGCGCTTAAAGCGGGTTGACCTCTTAGCAGAAATTAGCGACTCGGTCTATCGCCGTATGGAAGCAGAACGCAAACGCGTCGCCAATGAATTACGTTCGATGGGTGCTGCAGAATCAGACAAGATACGCGCAAATGCCGAACGTCAACGTGACACGATTTTGGCAGAAGCCTATCGCGATGCACAAAAGATCAAAGGGGCAGGGGATGCGAAGGCTACAGCCCTCTATGCCGAAGCATTTGGACGGGATCCGCAGTTCGCTCAGTTCTACCAAAGTTTGGAAGCCTATCGGAGTTCTTTCAAGGATAAGAAAGACATCATGGTGGTGGAGCCTAATGGCGAATTCTTTAAGTTCTTGCATAAAAAATAAGAAAGTAATTAGTCCCCATCATGAATCGCTGGTTACTTCCTGAAGATATAGCAGATGTTTTGCCAGCTGAGGCTCGCAAGGTTGAGGCTTTGCGCCGCTCCATTCTGGATTTGTATCAGTCTTATGGTTATGAATTGGTTGCACCACCTATTTTGGAGTTCTTAGACTCCTTATTAACGGGCACTGGTTCAGATCTGAATCTGCAAACCTTTAAGTTGGTAGATCAGTTATCTGGCCGTACTTTAGGTTTGCGTGCTGACATTACTCCACAAGTAGCGCGTATCGATGCGCACTTATTAAATCGTGCAGGTGTTACCCGTCTTTGTTATGTAGGGTCTGTTGCGCACGCGCGTACCCCAGTGGGCAGTACTGCGCGTGAAGAATTGCAATTGGGTGCAGAGATTTATGGCTGCGCGACTTGGGAAGCCGATTTCGAGGCTATCACGCTCCTCCTCAAGACGCTTTCGATTGCTGGCTTAGATCAGGTGTATCTCGATCTATCTCATGCTGGTATCTTGGCGGGAATTTTGGCTGAGCAAAATCTCGCTAAAGAGACGATCGAAACTTTGTATGGTTTATTGCAAACCAAGGATCGCCCCCGCTTAAGTCAATGGGCTACTTGTTTGCCAGTAAATGCGAGTGCAGCGCTGATGGCTTTAACAGAGCTGAATGGCCCATGTGCAGAAGTATTAATGCAGGCTAAAGAAGTATTGCCTAGGCATGCAGCCATCGATCAGGCCTTGGCAGATCTAGAGCGCTTAGTTGCTGCGGCGAGTTCTTCTAGTGGTCTAAAGCTCAGCATTGATTTGGCAGATTTACGAGGCTACCAATATCACAGCGGTGTGATGTTTGCTGCTTATATTGACAAGCTTCCTCAACCGATTGCGCGAGGCGGTCGCTATGATCATGTAGGTCAGGCCTTTGGTCGCTCCCGTCCTGCAACCGGCTTCTCATTAGATCTTCTGACCTTGGCAAGCTTATCGTCTTTGCAAGCACGCAAGCAAGCGATTGTTGCTCCTTGGCTTGATGATGCGGCTTTGAATCAAGCCATTGCGAATTTGCGTAGTGCTGGCGAGGTGGTCATTCAGGTGATGGCTGGTGAGCAAGTGGAAGCCGCCGAATATGCCTGTGATCGGGAGCTGGTAAAGCAAGGCAGCTCTTGGGAAGTAAAGAAAAAATAAAGCCGCTAAACATGAGGGTTGGCTTTAACCTATTTTGTAATACTCTTTTTGGATTTCAATATGTCTTCAAAGCAGCAAGCTAAAGGTCGTAACGTAGTTGTCATAGGCACCCAGTGGGGTGATGAAGGCAAAGGTAAGGTGGTGGATTGGCTAACGGATCATGCGCAAGCAGTGGTTCGTTTTCAGGGTGGCCACAATGCTGGCCATACTTTAATTATTGGGGGCAAGAAAACCATCTTGCGTTTGATTCCATCGGGGATCATGCATAAGGAAGTGATCTGCTACATCGGTAACGGCGTAGTCTTATCTCCGGAAGCCCTCTTTAAAGAGATTGGTGAACTGGAGTCTGCAGGTCTAGATGTACAGTCGCGCTTGAAGATATCTGAAGCTACTACCTTAATTTTGCCGTACCACGTCGCTATTGACCATGCCCGTGAAAAGAAGCGGGGCGAAGCCAAGATTGGTACTACAGGCCGTGGCATTGGGCCAGCGTATGAAGATAAGGTAGCCCGCCGTGCATTGCGCGTACAAGATTTGTTTTACCCAGAAAAATTTGCTGAGCAATTGCGCGAGAATTTGGAATATCACAACTTCATGCTCACCAATTACTACGGTGCAGAACCTGTAAGTTATGAAAAGACCTTGGCAGAAGCCATGTCATATGCAGAACGTCTCAAGCCAATGGTAGTGGATGTTTCTAGTGCTTTGTATGCTGCTGAACAAGCAGGCAAAAATTTGCTGTTCGAAGGTGCGCAGGGTACCTTGCTGGATATCGATCATGGTACCTATCCCTATGTCACCTCGAGTAACTGCGTAGCAGGTAATGCTGCCGCTGGTTCTGGGGTGGGTCCAGATTCTTTGCAATACATCTTGGGTATTACTAAAGCCTATTGCACCCGCGTTGGCGCAGGCCCATTCCCAAGCGAACTGTATGACCATGACAATCCTGCTAAACAAGATCCCATTGGCATTCGTTTGGCTGAAGTCGGCAAAGAGTTTGGCTCTGTCACTGGTCGTCCCCGTCGTACTGGTTGGCTGGATGCGGCAGCGCTAAAACGCTCTATTCAGATCAATGGTCTTTCTGGTTTATGCATCACTAAGCTAGATGTGCTCGATGGTTTAGAAACTATTCGCCTTTGTGTTGGTTACAAGCTCGATGGCCAGCAATTAGATGTATTGCCACGCGGTGCTGAATCGGTTGCCCGTTGTGAGCCGATCTATGAAGATTTTCTAGGCTGGCAGGGTACTACCTTCGGCATCCGGGAATGGGATAAGCTTCCAATAGAGGCTCAGAACTTCTTACGTCGTATTGAAGAAGTCGCAGGCAAGCCAATTGCGATGGTCTCTACCGGCCCAGAGCGCGATGAAACTATCCTCATCCAACATCCGTTTCAGGATTAATTGAAAAATAATTGATTTACTGTATTTAATAACTTATATATAAACCAAGGTTTACAAAATGACTGCACGCACTACCTGTAATAGCCTTCAAGTGGCAACCCCTCTCTATCGTTTTATCGAAGACAAAGTACTTCCTGGCACTGGCATTCAGAGTGCTGATTTTTGGAAGGGTTTTGATGAAATCGTTAAAGACTTAACGCCTAAAAATGAAGCTTTACTGGCAAAACGTGATCGCTTGCAGCTTGATTTAGACCAATGGCACAAAGCTAATCCAGGCCCAATCAAAGATATGCCTGCCTATCGCAAGTATTTGAAAGAAATTGCTTATATTGAGGATGTGCCTGCCAAGATTATGGCCACCACTCAGAATGTGGATGATGAGTTGGCTCTCCAAGCTGGACCTCAGCTTGTTGTTCCTGTCTTAAATGCACGCTATGCCTTAAATGCTGCCAACGCCCGTTGGGGCTCTTTGTATGATGCTTTGTATGGTACAGATGTCATCTCGGAAGCAGATGGCGCCACTAAGGATGGTGCTTACAATCCTATTCGAGGTGCGAAGGTAGTTGCCTATGCACGTCAGTTTTTAGATGAATCCGCTCCTTTAGCTGGGGCTTTATATAGCGAAGTAGTGGCGTATAGCGTCGTAGATAAAAAACTGTCCGTGAAACTAAAAGACGGCAATACTACTGGCTTGCTTGATGAGAAACAGTTTGTTGGCTATCAGGGCGATGCTTCTGCGCCATCATCTATTTTGTTACGCAATCATGGTATCCATATCGATATCGAAATTGATAAGACTAAGACTATTGGTGCTGCAGATCCTGCTGGAGTAAATGATGTAGTGCTTGAGTCAGCACTTTCGACGATTCTTGATTTAGAAGATTCAGTAGCGGTAGTTGATGCGGATGACAAAGTGCTCGCCTATGATAATTGGTTGGGCATTCTCAAGGGTACTTTGGTTGAAGAAGTGAGCAAGGGTGGCAAAACTTTTACGCGTTCACTCAATCCAGATCGTAAGTACACTGCTGGTATTGGCGCTGTGAATGCTATAGATGGTGTCGTTACATTGCATGGCCGTTCACTCTTGTTCCTGCGTAACGTCGGTCACTTAATGACTAACCCAGCGATCATTACTGGTGAAGGCAAGGAAATCTACGAGGGTATCTTAGATGCAGTAGTGACTGTACTGATCGCTTTGTATGACATTAATCGTCCAGCAACTCAAGCTATTGGCAACACCCGTAAAGGCTCTGTCTATATTGTGAAGCCAAAAATGCACAGCGCTGAAGAAGTGGCATTTGCTAGTGAGCTCTTTGGTCGGGTTGAGAAATTACTTGGTTTGCCTGAGAACACAGTCAAATTAGGCATCATGGATGAAGAGCGCCGTATGAGTGTCAATATTAAAGCGGCTATTGCTGCAGCTGGGGCTCGCGTTGCATTCATCAACACTGGATTCTTAGATCGCACTGGCGATGAAATGCATACCGGAATGTATGGTGGCGCCATGGTTCGCAAAGGTAGGATGAAGATTGCTAAATGGTTCGGAGCTTATGAGCGCCGTAATGTATTGGCAGGCTTGGATTGTGGCCTACGTGGTCGCGCACAGATTGGTAAAGGCATGTGGCCTGCGCCTGATCTCATGAAGGAAATGGTAGAACAGAAAGGCGCACATCCTCTAGCAGGAGCAAATACTGCTTGGGTACCATCTCCTACTGCTGCCACTTTGCATGCAATGCACTATCACCAGATTGATGTTGCAAAGATTCAAGAGGACATGGAGAAGTTAGATACTGCGGCTGAGTATGAGGCCTTAACCGATGATCTCTTGACTGTGCCAATTGCCCTATATCCCGATTGGACTAAAGAGGAGATTCGCGAAGCCCTAAATAATAATTGCCAAGGTATTTTGGGCTATGTGGTTCGCTGGATTGATCAGGGCGTTGGTTGCTCTAAGGTGCCTGATATCTATAACGTCGGTTTAATGGAAGATCGTGCAACATTGCGTATTTCTAGTCAGCATATTGCCAACTGGTTACTCCATAAATATGTGACTAAAGCGGAAGTGAATGAAGCCTTACAACGCATGGCCATTATTGTTGATGGACAAAATGCTGGCGATCCACTCTACAAGCCGATGATGCCGAACTATAAAGATTCATATGCCTATCAAGCTGCAAGCGATCTGATCTTTAAGGGTCTTGAGCAGCCAAACGGGTATACAGAACCCTTGTTGCACGCTTGGCGCTTGAAGGTGAAGCAGGCGCAAGCAAAGTAATCTGGCGCTAATCTCACATTAGAATGGATTTGTCGAAAGGCAAATCCATTTTTTATTAGCCATCACACTATTCGCGCTTGCACTCTATGTTTAGTTTTCTAAATCCCTTTTCTCGCCCCAATAAGGCTTTCGCCTTTCAGGTAAATGATGGAGGTAGGAGTCATGCTGGGTTTAAAGGGGGTGCAGGGGATTGTGTGGTTCGGTCTATTGCCATTGCCGCCAATCTTCCCTATCTGCAAGTCTATGAAGATCTCCGCATGGCCAATGCTAACTATGCTGAATTAAGAAATGATCGTTTGGCAAAACGCTTGAACAGCAAAGGCTCATCCCCTCGCAATGGCAACCATCGCAATGTCTTTCACAATTACATCTTAGGCTTGGGGTTTGACTGGGTGCCAACCATGAAAATTGGTGCCGGATGTCAGGTTCATCTGAGGCCCAATGAACTTCCATCTGGAGTATTAATCGTCAAGGTTTCCAAGCACTTAACCACCATTATTGATGGGGTCATTCAAGATACTCACGATCCCTCTAGAGGTGGAAATCGCTGTGTTTACGGCTATTACATGAAGAAACCATCCTCTAAAGCCCAATAAAAAAGCCCCGAAGCAGTGCTCAGGGGCTTTCTATTCAGGGCAACTAAAACCAGCTAAAAACAGCTGAATCTTGCTCTAAATCAGTAATAAATTACCAGTTTGCGCTGTTTTTGTGACTTTTCTGTTCCATTTCCTTGGCTTCTGACCAAGCAGCTGAGAGCAAGGCAAAAAAGTCTCTAATAGCGAATAAAGGCTTAAAACTGAAGATGGGTGTTTGGTGAAACTGTACTGAGTTGGAATGTGCCATTTTGGAGCTCCTTTAAGGGTATACCCTAATGATACTCCTGATTTCCAAAAAAAGCTCTTTTTAAGAAAGGAATGTCTTTATTGCTTGTGACTCCCATACCTGGCTTGGTAAGCCGTTTTATAGGTTTCGGTAAGAGTAATCATGACGGAGGTTGTCCAGGCCAAGGAAAAGAGACCTGAAAAGGCAATGAAAAAGGCGAGACTTTTCCATCCGGTGGGAAGGATATCGGGGATGAAGCCAACGGTGGTGTAACAGCTGCCAGAAAATATGATGGATTCAACCAAGTTGGGGATCAGATTAAGTTGGTACATATACACCCCCCACATCAATACTTCTGCAATGTGGATCAGAGCAATATAAATAAAAGCGCAGTAGAAGTGAAAGAAGACCCAGTGGAATTGGCGCTTGGTTAAATTGCTTGAAGTGAAGCGGTCAAACCGATTCACTACAAAGTTAATGCTGCCACCATGAAACATGAGGATGACGATTAAGCCTGCTACTCCATAGAGAATATCTATGAGTAGGGGGAGTATTTGAAAAGTGGGACTAACATCAGGAATCATATTGAATTCAATTGTCTAGGCAATGCACTCATTGGTCTTAGCGTTGATAATGGCATATCCCCCCATTCATGTAAAGCAAGCATTGATCAATATCCCCCATAGCCCAGAAACCAAAAAACGCGAGCGCTATTTTCTATTTTCCTTAGCTGGAATCCAGTTCACGCACATTCTGGATTTCATGATCATGATGCCTTTGGGCCCTGAATTTATTCGGGTGCTCAATATCAATACACACCAATTCGGACTCCTACTGTCTTCTTATACTTTTGCAGCTGCCGCAGCAGGTATTTTTGCAACGTATTACATCGATCGGTTTGAGCGCAGACAATTGTTGTTAACTTTGTATGCGTTTTTTATTATTGCCACCCTAGCTTGTGGTTTTGCGCCGAGTTACGAAACACTCTTTATTGCTAGAGCATTTGCGGGTGCGTTCGGTGGAATTTTAGGATCCTTGGTGCAAACCATCGTCGCAGATTCAATTCCATTTGAGCGCAGAGGTAAAGCTTTGGGGACAGTCATGGCTGCATTCTCAGTATCTACAGTTGCTGGTGTGCCTCTGAGTTTATTTCTGGCTAATCACATCACTTCTTTGGGTTGGCGCGCACCTTTCCTCTTTATCGGATTGATTTCCACATTGATTTTATATATTGGCTATCGACATATTCCGAAAATAGCAGGTCATTTGGATCATGTTCATGAAGGGAGTCGCTTCAGCCAGATTCTCAACATCATGCGCGCCCCACAACATCTCAAGGCCTTTTTGTTTATGGCCTTGATTATGATTACGGGGTTTTCTGTTATTCCCTATATTGCTCTTTATTTAACCTCAAACGTTGGCATTAACAATTCGTATATCCCCCTCATCTATTTATGTGGAGGGGTAGCAACGCTGTTGAGTTCACGATTTATTGGGCAGATGGCCGATCGCTATGGCAAGGTAACTGTTTTTAAAGTCTTAGCCATCATTAGCTTAATTCCCTTGATCGTCACTACCAATTTGCCAGTAACGCCGTTGTGGATTGTGCTGATCAATTCCACCGCATTCTTTGTCCTGGTTTCGGGGCGCATGATACCTGCAATGGCAATGATTAGTCAGGTAGTAGAGCCTAAGATACGCGGTACTTTTATGAGTCTGATTGGCTCAGTACAGATGCTAGGCTCGGGTATTGCCTCGGTAGTGGCAGGAATGATTGTCACCATTGGACCAGATGGCATGATGGAGCACTACAACTTAGTTGGCTTTGGGGCAGCTGTATGTGGCTTGCTCACATTTTGGCTGGTAGGATATATTCATTCAGATACGAAACACGCTTAAAGGAGCAGGCATGATTCAATTTACAAGACCAGATGGTAAGACAGTCGATGGTTATTTAGCGGAGCCTGCCAATAGTATTAACGTGCCGGGGGTGGTAGTGATTCAGGAGTGGTGGGGGCTAGATGATGAGGTGATGTCAGTAGCAGATCGCTTGGCAACAGCAGGTTATCGTGCTCTGGTGCCTGATTTGTATCGAGGTAAGCTGGCATTAGAGGCTAAGGAGGCCGAGCACCACATGAATGACCTCAATTTTGGGGATGTTGCTAGTCAGGATATCCGCGGTGCGGTTCAATATCTAAAGGCAACTGGCAGCAGTAAAGTGGCTGTTACTGGATTTTGTATGGGCGGTGCCTTAACCATTCTGGCGGCCTGTAATGTTCCTGAGTTAGATGCCACTATTGTTTGGTATGGCAATCCACCTCTGGAGTATGTCAATGCTGAAGCGATTTCAAAGCCTATGCTGGGTCATTGGGCCTTGCAAGATGAATTCTTTCCCGCAGCGGGCGTTGATCAATTAGAAGAAAAGCTCAAGCAAGCTGGAGTGAACTATCAGTTTCATCGCTACGATGCTAAGCACGCATTTGCCAACCCGAAATCAGACTCTCGTGGCATGCCGCCTCTGAAGCATGATGCCGAGGCTGCAGCCTTAGCCTGGGACCGTACTTTGGATTTCTTGAAGCAGCATCTAAGCTAAACCATACTGATCTTATCTGAGCCCCATGCATTTATTTTCCGAGAATCTAGCAGTAGAAATTTCTTCCTATTACCGTAACCTCGCTTTAGGTCATGGGGTCATTCCCAAGGTATTTACTTTGGTGAATGGTGAGGGCGACCAGTATCTCTTTTTTATCGATGATCTTGGGATGGAATCTGAAGAAGAGAATCAGTTCTTAGCTTATATCGTCCAACAACAGGATGCCGTTAGCTATGCGCGCGGAACTTTAGTGATTGTTGAGAAAAGCCAGCAATATATTGAGTTTGCCGTAATTGATCGAGATGATGAAGATGCCATTGTTTGCTCAGCAGAGCTCACGCGGGATATCGACGATAAGCCCATTGGCTTGACAGAGTTTGATAAGACCGTAGTAAAGAAGAATTCCATTGTATTTGGTGGACTCTTTAATCCCGTTCACCTATCGGAAGCAAAGACAGAGGATTTTGAAAGCCTCTGGGATGAAATGAAGGCAAAGATACTGCATCGCTCGATGAGTATTTAATCAGGGTTGATTTACTTGGGTATTTCTGGATTTGCGCTTTCGATACCAGGCTTCAATTAAGAATGAGCCAACTAGTGCACACACGAGAGAAATAGCGCTTCCTGGGGCGGTTTTTACAACGCTAATAAATAGAGCAGCAAACAAACCGAGGTTGACAGTAATGGCGCACCAAAGCAGCCATGGATTGGCAGTAGTTTGATTGCGCACTCTTAAGTGGCCAAAAGTGACAGCAGCATACACCAGCAAAAAAGCAAGGCTTGCCATTTGACCAACGATGGCCAGCGGAAAGAGTAATACCAAAATAATCACTAAACAGCTTGAACCTACTAAGGAGTGAACCTTGGTCTTCAATACCGTATTGCCTAAAGTTTTTGATATTGTATTTTTATGCAGCATATCTGCTGCAATATTAGACGCGGCAAACATCGTGGCATTCAAGGCAGCTGCGCACGCAAGCAGAGCCGAAGCCCCTATGACTACAAAGCCTGTTTTACCAGCCACGATTCGCGCAGCGTCAGCCAATACATGACCATTGAAACTCAGAATTTGTGCTGGTGGCAGGAGGAATATAGTAGCTGTGCTGACTAAGACGTAAGCAATGGTTACCAGAATCAAGGCAGTAAACATAGCTTGAGGCAACTCTTTTTGAGGTGCTTTCATAGCGCCAGAGGAATTCGTGACCACACCAAAGCCTTGGTAATTAATATAGAGAATCCCGGTGGCGATCGCAATGCCATTAATGGATCCACCGGACATTTCGAATTTGCTAATATCTGCAATATGAATGCCTTCTACTGCAAAAAGAAGTAGGGCAATTGTCACAAAGCCAATCGCCAGCATTTCGGCGCGACCAACAATAGCGGTGCCCAGTAAATTGATGCCAGCACACAGAATTACAATCCCGGCGCCTACTATCTTGACTTCGAATGGGGAGAGTCCCCCACCTAACAAGGTATTTGCGTATTCAGAAAAGCCTGACGCATAGAGTGCTGCGGCAATTAAATACGCAATGTACTGAAAGACATTAAGCCCGCCAGAAATGACGCCGGGACCAAAGCTCATGACAGTAAAGGTGGCAGCCCCACCACTGCTTGGGAAGGTCGCCCCCAATTTTGCATAGGAATAGACAGAAAAGGAAGCTGCAAGTGCGCCAAGAAAAAAGGCTAAGGGGATATGGGTGCCCGCATGCATGCTTGCAGTCCCCAGTAGAGAGAAGAGTCCAGCTCCCATCATGCCGCCGATACCTAGTGCGGTAGCAGCAAAGAGGCTAATGGATTTGGCTTGCTTACCGGGTGCTTTTAGTAGAGCTGAATTCACTTGGCTTTCTTAAAAATACTGAGATTTGATCTTAGTTGACGCTAAGCTAGCCATTATGAATGGAATTTTTATTAGGGCTTGCATTCTAGAATGATGTCTCTTATCAGTTCTATTAAGAGGATTGGCCACCCAAAAAGAGTGCCCAATTCCAGCTAAAGAGCCATATAAAACAATAGTTTACCAGTGATCGCACTGCATATTTTATGCAGATTGATATAGAACTTGCCTTGCTATTCATTTCTTCGCAGAATACCGAACGCTTTTATAAGCGAGGACCGCAGTGAAAGTGAACCGATTAGAATATTTCCATGACCGAAGAATTTAACTTGGAATATGGGGATAAAGACAAACCTGAAAAGTCCTCTGCGCCTAAAGAGGGCCGCAAGAAGGAACAAGATCAGGTTCTTGGTAATCAAGAAAGCTCGGCTAAATCCGACTCGAATAGATTAAGAAAAGCTGCGCTAAGTAAGCGAGAAATTATGGAGGAGCTATCTCGTGCAAGATTTCCTTGGGAGGAGTAAGTCTACAGACAATATGGGCAAGTATCGCAGTGGCACCGAAGAAGAAATTCGCATTAATCTAGCAGCGGCATATCAGCTTGCAGCAATGAAGGGTTGGGACGATGGAATTTATACCCATATTTCAGCATGCGTTCCAAATGAATCTGACGCCTACCTCATTAATCAATTTGGCTTGCGCTTCGATGAGGTATCTCCAGAAAATCTAGTCAAAGTGAATCTTCAAGGAGAGATCATCTCAGGCGTTGGGCCAGTGAATCAATCTGGTTTTGCCATTCATGGGGCAGTGCATGCAGCCAGGCCTGATGCGGGATGCGTGCTGCATTTACACGCAGATTCCATCATTGCCGTATCTGCGCAAAAAGTAGGCTTATTGCCGATCTCACAACACGCTTTGCGTTTCTACGGTGATATTGCAAAGCACCCCTATCAAGGATTAGCCTTATCAGCAACTGAGCAAGAAGGGCTTATTAAGGCCCTCGGAAATAAAAAGGCTTTATTGTTAGAAAACCATGGCAGCATCGTATGTGGAACCAGTATTCAGCAAGCATTTTATTTAATGGATGTGCTAGACAAGGCTTGCAAAATTCAGCTGTTGGCTGGGGAGATAGATGGACTGATTATTCCTGATTCGACAATCTGTCAGTTAACTAATCAGCAACTATGTAGTGATGGTGATAACGAGGGCCAGATAGAGTGGCCAGCTTATCTAGGTTTGTTAAACAATCAATAATAGGAGATAGCTGTGCCATTAATACAAATTCAACTGTTTGAGGGTCGTAGCGAGGATGTAAAGCGCGAGTATGCAAAGGCAATCACAGAAGCGGCAGTCAAAATCATGGGATGCAGTGCGGAATCAGTAGATGTGATTTATCAAGAGGTTAAGAAATCAGATTGGGCGACTGCGGGCAAGTTATGGAGTGATTAATGGAGTGATTAATGGAGTGATTAATTTATGCGGTAACTCTGAAATTCCTTAAGCACCCCGCCGGTCGGGGTTTTTTGTTGCATACCTATTCCATGCAGGAATATTACATATTGAATCTATGCACTTCTCACATTCAATCGATTTGTGGATGATTAAATCAATAAAAAACTTACAGTTCTTGAGGGGTCTTTATGAAAATCTGTGTCATAGGGGGTGGTGGAGCAATAGGCGGCTATCTTGCGGCGAAGTTGGCTAGGGCAGGCAATCAGGTTACGGTCGTTGCTAGGGGAGCTACTTTAGAGGCTATTCAGAAAAATGGGCTAACTCTTCACATGGAGGATGAGCCGCAGCCTCTCGTTGAAGCGGTAAAGGTAGTTGGAAAAATCACCGAGGTAGAAACTCCAGATGTAGTGATGCTGGCTGTTAAAGCGCATCAAGTGGAGCCGATTATTGATGATTTGGCCAAAATAATGGGCCCGAATACCGTTTTAATTCCGCTCCAGAATGGGATTCCTTGGTGGTATTTCCAAAAACTGGCTGGCCAATTTCACGATCTTCCCATCGAGGCTGTTGATGCAGGCGGTTTGATTATGAAAAAAATTAATCCACAAAATATTATTGGCTGCGTTGTCTATCCTGCGACTTACACTGAGTCACCTGGCGTTATTCGGCATGTAGAGGGTAATCGCTTTCCACTTGGCGAGCTCGATGGTACGGTATCTGAGCGCGTAAATACCATCTCTAAAATGATGACAGATGCCGGATTTAAATCCCCCATACTGGAAGATATTCGGGGTGAAATTTGGCTGAAGTTGTGGGGCAATATGACTTTTAATCCCATCAGCGCCTTGACTCATGAGCATTTGGAGGGAATTTGCCAATACCCCTTAACCAAAGATTTGGCTCGCAATATGATGGCTGAAGCCCAGGCAATCGCTGAAAAATTAGGCGTAGTGTTCAGGGTAGATATTGAACGTCGCATTAGTGGGGCTGAAAAAGTAGGTAAACATAAAACTTCCATGTTGCAGGATTTAGAGGCTGGCAATATTCTGGAAATCGATGCACTTCTAGGTTCTGTGATTGAGATGGGGCGGATCACGGATACCCCAACACCCTGTTTAAGTACTGTATTTGCTTTGACTAAATTACTGAATACTAAGGTTCAAACATCTCAAGGGCGTTTGTCCTTACCTCAGGTTGCTTGAGCTTTAAGCATCAAAGTCATGTAGTACCTATGTTGTAAATTCCCCGCCTCTTGTAGGCGAGGTTTTTTTATTCCGATTTTCCTGTCGCCATATTCTTCCACCATTCGCCTTTAAATTGCCCCTGTAGCCAATCGATACATTGACTCACTTTGCTTGGTACATGTTTTGGTGATGAAAATACCGCATGAATTTCTTGAGTAGGCAGCGCCCAATCTAGCATCACAGGTTCAAGGATCTGATCTTTGACTGATTGGTGAGCTACATACCAGGGAAGAGCTGCTAAGCCCATGCCAATCCTGGCAGCAGCCAAAATCGAAGAGAGGTTATTGGAGGTAAATGGACCTTTTACTTCAATAATTTCGCTTTGATTATTATCATTTGTAAAACTCCAACGATGATCGCCTTGGGCGGTGGTGTAAATCAGCGCATCATGGTTACGAATATCTTCAGGTTTTTTTGGAGCAGGATGGTCTTTAAGGTATTTGGGGTTGGCCACTATGACCCAAGGATTTAAGCCTAAAAAGCGAGAACCAAGAGAAGAGTCCGGCAAACGTCGCATCCGTATGGCGAGATCCACTCCTTGTTCAATGAGGTTGATGTAGCGGTCATCCATATCCAGATTGACTTCTAACTCTGGGTGATGCGACATAAAGTCCAAAATAGAATGCATTAGGACTCGTCGTCCGAAAGCGACAGAGGAGCTGATTGTGAGTTTGCCACGCACTTTCGACTGCATGAGAGAGGCCAAGTCATCGGCCTCTTCGATTTCTCGTGCAATCCCTTTGCATTTCTCGTAATAAATCTTACCGATTTCGGTAGGGGTCACCCCTCTTGTGCTGCGATGCAATAAGAGAGCGCCTAAGCGTTTTTCCATGCTGGCAACAAATTTGGTTGCGGTAGGCTGTGTAATACCTAAATCCTCTGCAGCCTTGCTAAATGAGCCTGTTTCAACGACTCGAATAAAGAGCGATATGCCTTGTACGCGATCCATGTTTTATCTTTTTGGGGCTAATAAGGGACTTTTTACACTATTCCACCACGGAATACTAGATATAGATTTGTTGAGGTTCCCAAGTGGGTCAAATTTGAAGATCATTCACCCATCGCAAATAGAGGAGATCAGTCATGGCAAAAATGAAAGCCGCAATGGCAGCAGTATTGGTGATGGAAAAAGAAGGTATCACCACTGCTTTTGGTGTTCCTGGAGCTGCTATTAATCCACTTTACGCACAATTACGCGAACGTCAGTCAATTACGCATATCCTAGCCCGACATGTTGAAGGTGCTTCACACATGGCTGAAGGTTACACAAGAGCTAAAGCAGGCAACATTGGCGTTTGTATCGGCACTTCCGGCCCAGCCGGAACTGACATGATTACAGGACTGTATTCCGCAAGCGCTGACTCTATTCCCATTCTCTGCATTACTGGACAAGCTCCACGTGCTCGTCTTTATAAAGAAGATTTTCAGGCTGTTGATATTGAGACGATTTCTAAGCCAGTAACAAAGATGTCTGTAACGGTTCGTGAGCCTGGCTTAGTGCCACGGGTTTTCCAACAGGCATTTCATTTGATGCGTTCAGGCCGCCCCGGCCCAGTATTAATCGACTTGCCGATTGATGTTCAATTAGCTGAAATTGAATTTGATATTGATACGTATGAGCCATTGCCGGTATACAAACCAGCAGCTAGCCGCAAGCAGATCGAAAAAGCGCTCGAAATGTTGATGTCTGCCAAAAAGCCATTAATTGTTGCTGGCGGCGGCATTATTAACGCTGATGCAGATGCTCTATTAGTGGAGTTTGCAGAATTGACTGGTATTCCAGTGATCCCAACCCTAATGGGTTGGGGAACCATTCCGGATGATCATCCATTGATGGCCGGTATGGTTGGTCTTCAAACCTCACACCGCTATGGCAATGCCACCATGCTAGCTAGTGATTTTGTTTTGGGTATTGGTAACCGCTGGGCTAACCGCCACACCGGATCAATCGATGTGTATTGCAAAGATCGCAAGTTTATTCACGTTGATATTGAGCCAACCCAAATTGGTCGCGTATTTAATCCCGACTACGGCATTGTTTCAGATGCAAAAGCAGCGTTAGAGTTATTTGTTGAAGTTGCTAAGGAATGGAAAGCAAAAGGCAAGCTTACTAATTACACTGAATGGGTTGAGCGTTGCCAGGAGCGTAAGAGCTTGATGCACCGTAAAACCAACTTTGATAATGTGCCCATCAAGCCACAACGCGTCTATCAAGAGATGAATTCCGTATTTGGTCGTGACACTGTATATGTATCGACTATTGGCCTATCGCAAATTGCTGGTGGTCAATTCTTAAATATCTACGGTGCTCGTCAATGGATTAACTGCGGTCAAGCTGGCCCCCTTGGCTGGACAATTCCAGCTGCATTAGGTGCATTGGCCTCCGATACAACCAAAACTGTAGTTGGACTTGCTGGTGACTACGACTTCCAATTCTTGATTGAGGAATTAGCAGTTGGCGCACAATTTAACTTGCCATTAGTGATGGTCTTGGTGAATAACAGTTACCTAGGTTTAATTCGTCAAGCGCAGCGTGGTTTTGAGATGGATTATTGTGTACAACTTGCTTTTGACAATATCAACGTGGACGATCAAACCCTGAAGGGCTATGGCGTAGATCACGTTCAAGTCGTTGAAGGGCTTGGTTGCAAAGCTATCAGAGTCTCGGATCCAAATAAAATCAATGCTGCATTGATTGAGGCGCAAAAGATGGCCAAAGAGCATCGTGTTCCGGTAGTAGTGGAGATCATTCTAGAAAAGATCACCAATATTGCGATGGGTACTGAAATTAATAATGTGAATGAATTTGAAGATATTGATTGCCGGCATCCCGCTGGAACTGAGGGATTGGTAGCCGCCGGTCTCCTAGAGTAATCGCTTCATTGCCTTGAATTTACCCATGTATCGTCCAGTTTGATTGTTATTAAGGAATAGGAATGCCTCAGTTTGCAGCTAACCTCACAATGTTGTTTAATGAAAAACCATTTTTGGAGCGTTTTGCGCTAGCCAAGATTGGAGGTTTCAAAGCAGTTGAGTTTCTATTTCCTTATGCTTTTGAAGCTAGCGAAATCAAATCCGCTCTCGATAACAATGTCTTAAAGCTGGTATTGCACAACCTGCCAGCAGGAGATTGGGATGCAGGCGAGCGCGGTATCGCTTGTCATCCAGATCGCATTGAAGAGTTTCGTGCTGGTGTTGCCAAGGCCATTGAATATGCTACTTACCTCAATGTCGCTCAGGTCAACTGCTTGGCTGGAAAAGCACCTGCTGGATTAGACACCAAGCTTGTACACGATACTTTTGTCAGTAATTTGACATACGCTGCTGAGCAATTAAAAAGAGTAAACATCAAACTACTCATCGAACCAATCAATACATTTGATATTCCGGGGTTTTATTTATCTAAAACCCAACAGGCAATCGATATCATGGACGAAGTAGGCTCGGATAATTTATACCTGCAATACGATATCTACCATGCACAGCGGATGGAGGGCGAGATTGCCAGCGCGATTAAAAAGCATTTACCCCGTATTGCTCATATCCAGTTAGCGGATAACCCAGGCCGTAACGAGCCAGGTACCGGTGAAATCAACTATGAATACCTGTTTGGTTTGTTAGACCAGATTGGATACAAAGGTTGGATTGGTTGTGAATATAAACCTCTCAAAAATACTGCTGCTGGT